>Ga0207706_10000480_pt1 | contig 42754 bp, 42 predicted proteins | sample KBSC53metaG_FD_184318 | JGI IMG/M metagenome (GOLD analysis project Ga0207706, IMG submission 184318) | Corn rhizosphere microbial communities from Kellogg Biological Station, Michigan, USA - KBS C5-3 metaG (SPAdes) (version 2) | ecosystem: Host-associated > Plants > Roots > Rhizosphere > Soil ... | reverse complement strand
GGCGGCAAGGCGATGGCGTTGAGCCGGTCGATCTCCTCGCGATTCGTCAGCCGCGCTCCGCTTTCATCGAAATATTGCCAGTAGCGCCCGTGCTTCCGGCGCGTGTAGCCGGGCTCGCTGTCGCTGCTGTGCCTCAGGCGGCCTCCATTGCTCTTCTCTTCGCTCATCGCCGGGCATAAGCGAGCGGCGAGGGGGCTAGTTCCTGCGGAGGTCCCAATGCGGTCTTTGTCCGATTGCAGAGTGTTGATCGTCGCCACTGACGGTTTCGAGGAATGGGAGCTGTTCGGCCCTCGTGAGATCCTTCAACAGCGGGGTGCCGAGGTGAAGCTCGCTTCGCTGACGCTCACGCCGATCCAGGCGACGGTCCACGACGATCCCGGCAAGACAATCAGGCCTGACCTCACTGTCGACGATGCCAATGCCGACGATTTCGATGCGCTCGTCCTCCCGGGCGGAGTTCGCAACCCTGACCAACTGCGGATGCACGCCAATGTGATTGGGTTGATCAGGGACTTTGCGCACCAGGGGAAACCGATCGGCGCCATCTGCCATGGTCCCTGGCTGCTCGTCGAAGCGGATTTGCTGCGTGGCCGGACGGCGACGAGCTGGCCTTCAATCCGGACGGACCTTCGCAACGCCGGCGCGAATATCATCGATGAGCCGGCTGTCGTCGACGGCAATATCGTAACCAGCCGCAATCCCGACGATGTCGAAGCGTTCACGGACGCCTTGGTCGGCCTGATCGAGGACATGCCGAAAGTCAGCGAGATCCGGAACCCGAGCGAGCTTCCTGCCTAACGGAGTGGAAACCAATTCACTCTATCAGTCCAATGCATGAACGCGGGACTGATCGATTACATTGAGACCGGCACCGAGCAAATGGCCGCGGCCTTGTTCGGGGGCGCCGTCGGCTTTGCCGTCTACAGCTTGCTCGGAACAGCTCTTCCGCAGCCGCAAATCTGGGCGTGGGCCGGAGCGTCGGGTCTCGCCGCCTTTGTTGTGTGCGGCCAGGTGCTGAAGACCAGGGCTCGCCGCAGTCCGGCCTTCGCGCTTTCGATCTTCAACGTTCGCGACATCGAAGACCTGGTTGCGAATGACGAATTGCTCCTGACCCCTGCGGACCAGGTGGATCCATCAGAATTGCTCCTGACGGAAGCCGATCAGGTGGAGACACCAGTGATGCTCTTGACGTCCGAGGACCAGTTGGACCCTTCCGAGTTGCTGCTGACAAAGGCAGATCAGGTCGATCGGCCGTTTGATGACGAATTGATCCTGACGGACGCTGATCGGTTGGTGGCAGCAAGTCCGGAAGCTCAGCCGCTGCTGCTCGACGATATCCTGACCGAGCTTGGACCGCAGTCGCGCGTGGTTCGATTGTTCGACCCGAAAGCCATGCCAACCCCCGGCCAACTCAAGTCACGCATCGACAGCCACCTCGATCATGCCCCGGCGCCGCCCGCAACGTCGGACGCTTCGGAGGCCCTGTCAGCAGCACTGGCCGAGCTTCGCCGTTCGCTTCGTTAGTCTTCGGCCACGGTCAGGGCTTCGATCCAAAGGCTGATAGACCCATCGGGCCGTCGCTCGGGCTCTCCGGCGATCCCGATGTCGGCAACGATCAGCCCCGGGATTGAGAATTCCGCTTCCTCGAGGCCGGAGCACATCCGATCCATGACAGCCTCGGAGTCGGGCGCTGGCATGCCGATCAATATCCGGTGGCGTTCACCGCTGAAGACAAGCGAGCGCCAGTCGACCGACTCGGCCTCGATTAGGAAAATCCTATCGCGAGGTACCTGGGCCCGCGCGACCAGTGCGCGCAGCAATGCAGCTGCTGCCGGTGACATCGGAATCTTCATTGCGGAGCAGCTTTCAGATAGGCGCGCACCTTCGCGACGGTTCGGGGACGAGGATCGCGACCGTTGCGCAAATCAAAGACAAACCGCGGATCTCCAACCACATCCCGTCCGAAACGGGTAGGAGCCGTACCATTCAGGCGCAGGAATTTTTCCACCTCTCGTAGTAAGTTCACCTGTTCTAGTCCTTGTAAGCCCCAGGCGACTCGGCGTAGCGGTAATTCCAAGCGAATTCCTACTTGTCTAGGCAGTTTCCTATCACTACTAAGGACGCATTAATGGTGAATGATCCGCGCCAGGTTCTTCAGAGGCTGTGCAGCGAGCGTGGCGAAGATTTCGCCGGTCTCTCGCGCATGCTTGGGCGCAATCCTGCCTATGTCCAGCAGTTCGTGCGACGCGGGGTGCCCAAAAGGCTGGGGGAGGAGGAGCGTGGAAAGCTTGCTCGTTATTTCGGTATTTCTGAAACCTTGCTCGGCGGCCGGGCCGAGGAGGCTTCTGGTTCCAGTGGACTCGTCAGCGTCATTCGTCATCCGGTGATGGTGTCGGCGGGCCCTGGGGCCATCGTCACCGAGGAGCTCGGAAAGCCCTATTTCGCCTTCGACGAACGGTGGCTCAAAGGGCTGACCTCGACTGCTGCGGCCAACCTGTCGATCGTCCGGGTCGAAGGCGATTCCATGACCCCGACTCTCAACGCGGGCGACGACATCCTCGTCGACCTTGGCGATTCCAACGATCGTCTGCGCGACGGAATTTACGTCCTCAGGATCGATGACGCGCTGGTGGTGAAGCGGCTTGCGCTGAACCCGATGGGCCGCCGGGTAACCGTCCAGTCGGACAACCCCGCTTATCCCGACTGGCCCGACTGCAGCATCGATGAAATCAATTGCATCGGACGGGTGATCTGGTCCGGGCGCCGAATCGCCTAACGGCGCCGGCGGTCAATCAACCAGGTCATTGCGGCGAGCAGGATTCCCGTTCCGGTCCCGATCAGGATGCCCTTCATCGGATTATGGATGGCAAGTCCCAGCGGAAATCCCGCAAGGATGCAGATGGTGAGGAAACAGCCCCCGGCCTTGGTGTTGCTTGGCATTGGCGCGCCCATGCCAGAGGCTTGAGGGCAAGGCCAACAACAACATGGTCAACGGGACGTTGACGACATTTGTCGGCAGTCGGGCAATTCCCTCGCGTTAAAGCGGTCGCATGAGCAGCCCCTTCATCCACGGACGCCCTGCACTGGCGGACGCGTCGGATCTTATTGAACGCTATGGCGACGATGCCGGATTCGAAGCGGCCGCTCGCGCCGAACGCAGCCGCGACGACGGAAATGTGGCGCGCTTCTGCCACTGGCGGCAGATCGAGCGGGTGATCGCGACTCTCGCCAGCGACGAAGTTCACGGCACCATCCACTAGGGGTCTGTCCCAACCGCCCGCTACAAGCTCTAAGCGGCTCAAATAACGACGCAACATACTGGCGCGGTTCAGGAGCGCTGGCTAAGTCTTTCCGCTTGATGAGAGGGCGGGGTTCAAGGCTGGGAGCCGCAAGGCTGCTGTGCGCGGCTGCGGCCGCCGCTTTTCCCGTTTCGGCCGCGGCCCAGGATGCTCCCCCTCCACAACCCATTGATCCCGCAGAGCTGGACCCCAACGCGCCGCTCGACCCGATGCCGGGTCTCGGCGTTGCCTGGCCCGACCTCAAGACAGGTGAAACGCCCCCGCCGGCCGTCGCCAAGCCTGCGCCTGCCCAAGGCAGGACAGATAAAACCCGCACCGCCGAAACGGACCGCATGGGGAACATCCGTTACACGCTCCGGGTCGAGGGATTGGCGGCGATCGGTGATGCGGAAGACCTGCTTCGCGATTTCCGCAAGCAGTCGGCGCTGGAGGCGGAGCGGAAGCATGGGGCGAATGCCGCTCAGATCGGCCGCAGGGCAAGCGCGGACGCCGACCTGCTCGAAGAATTGCTCCGCAGCCAGGGCTATTACGATGCCGACGTGGAGGCCCGCACCGAGAAATCGGGAGACCTGCTGAACGTCGTCCTCGCAGCCGATCCGGGGCAGCAATATCGATTCGCGTCGGTCGAGCTTCCCGGCCTCGAACAGGCGGGCTCCGAAGCGGCGAAGCTGCGCGACTCCTTCGCGGTAAAGGCAGGGGACCCTGTTATTGCTGCGGACGTCATCGCCGGCGGTCAGTCGCTAACTCGCGCTCTCGGAGAAGAGGGATACGCCACTGCGAGGATCGGCGAGCAGGATGTCGAGGTCAATCATGAGACTCATCTCGCGACCCTGGTGCTGCCGGTGAATCCGGGCCCGGTCGCGAAGTTCGGAGCCATTCACGTTAGCGGCGAGCCACCATTCAGCGCCCGCCATCTCGCGATCATTGCCCGCTTCCGGCCGGGCGACCCCTTCCAGCGGTCAAAGATCGACGACCTTCGGCGCGCTCTGATCGCCACCACATTGGTCGCGAACGCCGAAATCCGGGTCGTTCCCGTCCAAGGGGGGCGCACCGTCGACCTCAATGTGCGGCTGGAGCCTGCGCCGTCGCACACGATTGCGGGGGAATTCGGATACGGGACCGGGCAGGGCGTACGCTTCGAGGCGAGCTGGACCGACCGCAACTTCTTCAATCCCGAGGGGGCGCTTACCGTGCGCGGCGTGGCCGGCACGTCCGAGCAACTGCTAGGCGTCCAGTTCCGCCGCTCGAATTTCATGAAGCGGGACCAGACGCTCAATGTGCAGACGTCCGCGGCGCACCAGAAGTTCGATGCCTATGAGGCGAAGACCATTTCGCTGTCCGCCAATATCGAGCGGCAAAGCAACTTCATCTGGCAGAAGAAATGGACGTGGTCCTATGGTGGGGAGTGGCTCGCGACCGACGAGCGCGGCGTGTTCAGCGATCTCGGGATCAAGGACACCCGCACGTTCCTCATCGCCGCGATGCCGCTCGCTCTCGGCTACGATGGCAGCGACAACCTGCTCGATCCGTCACGGGGCTTCCGGCTCAGCGGGCGGGTAAGCCCCGAACTGTCATCGCATAACGGCAAGTTCGCCTATGCCCGCATGCAATTGGACGCGAGCGCCTATCATCCGGTCTCGGATCACGTCGTGGTTGCAGGTCGCGTTCGCTTCGGCACGATCGTCGGGGCGGGCGTCTTCCAGATTGCGCCGTCGAGGCGATTCTATTCGGGCGGCGGCGGATCGGTACGCGGCTACGGCTATCAGCAGCTCGGTCCCAAGGACCAGGACGGCGATCCGGTCGGCGGTCGCGGCCTAGCCGAATTCGGCCTGGAGTCGCGGATCCGGCTCAAGCAGTTCGGCGGTAATTTCGGCATCGTGCCATTCTTTGACGGCGGCTCGCTGACCAAGGAAACGCTTCCCGATTTCAAGGACTGGCGTTTCGCCGCCGGAATCGGCGTTCGATATTATTCGAGCTTCGGGCCGATCCGCGTCGACTTCGGCGTTCCGCTCAATCGGCAAAAGGGTGACGGACCGTTTGCCGTCACCGTCTCGCTGGGCCAGGCCTTCTGATGGCCGAGATCGCGATCGTCACCTCGAACGAAGAGCCTCCGCGGCGGAGACTGAGGCAGGACTGGATCCGGCGGCTGCTCAATGAGCTGTTCGCCTTGTTCGTCGCCTTGTTAATTGCTCTGGCCGGGTTGCTCATCCTGCTCGACAGCGCGCCGGGCCATCGCTTCATTATCGACCAGGTCGGCAAGCTCGAGACGGCATCTGGACTTCGCATCCGGATAGGGCGGATCGATGGCTCTATCTTCGGCAAGTCGCAACTGAGGAACGTCACGGTTGCCGACAGCCGCGGCGTCTTTCTTGCCTCGCCGAACATCAAGCTCGACTGGGCACCGGGCGCCTGGCTCAACAACAAGCTTTACGTCGACAGCCTGACCGCCGAACGCGTCGCGCTCATTCGGATTCCAAAGCTAAAGCCGAGCACGAAGAAAGGACCGATCCTCCCGGGCTTCGACATCCATATCGGCGACTTGCGCATCGATCGGCTGGAAATCGGGCCGCAGGTCGGAGGTCAGCCGAGAAGCGGTAGCCTTCGCGGAAAGGCGGATGTCCGATCAGGGCGCGCGCTGGTGGAGCTTGCGGCAGTCATCAACAGCGGAGGCGACCGCATCGCTTTCCACCTCGACGCGGAGCCTGACCGCAACAAGTTCGATATCGGCGCGCGTGTCATTGCGCCGGCCAATGGCCTGTTCCCCGCGCTCATGGGCACGAAACGGTCGGTCAATCTCGCCATAACCGGGAAAGGCAGTTGGACACGCTGGCGGGGCACCGCGGCGCTCGACATGTCGGGGAGGCCGACCGCACGACTCGCGCTGGGTGTCGATAGCGGACGTTATCGGTTGCAGGGGCAGTGGGCGCCGGCGCAATTCCTCAATGGCAAGTTACAGCGGCTGACGGTCCCGATGGTCACCGTAAGCGGCGAAGCCACGCTCAAGGACCGGCAGCTCGACGGCCAGTTGATGGCCGCCTCGCCTGAGCTTCGCGCGATTGCGAAGGGTACGTTGGACCTGGCGAACAATCGCTATCGCGGGATGCGGCTCGGGATCGACCTTTTGAAGACCCGCGCCTTGTTCCCCAACATGACCGGCAAGTCGGTTCGCATGGTCTTGACCCTGGACGGGCCGTTTGCGACCGCCGACTATTCTTATCGGCTGACGTCGGACTTCGTTCAGTTCGACAATAATGGCTTCATCGGGCTTCACGCGGAGGGGCGAGGACGAATGACCCCATGGCCCCTCCGGATTCCGCTGCGCCTGTCTGCGAAGGGCATTAGTGGAATCGGCGACGTCGCCGGCGCGATGCTCGCAAACCCCACGATCGAGGGCTGGCTGACGGTCACTCCGAAGACCGTGCAGGGCCAGGACCTGAAATTCACCAGCGCGAAATGGAACGGCAAGATGTCGCTCCTGATTCAGCTCGCCGACCCGGGAGGGTTCGAGTTGCTGCTGTCTGGGTCGATGCAGCGTTACCTGATCCCGGGCCTGGGAATCGTCGACGTCATCACCGACCTCCGTGTCGTCCCGGGCCCGAACAACAAGGGCAGCCATGTCGTCGGGACTGCCAAGGCCTGGGTCCGGCGGCTCGACAACAGCTTCTTCCGCGACCTCACGGGCGGGCTCCCGTCACTGACGACCAATCTCGAGCGCGGCAACGACGGGATCGTTCATCTCACGAACCTGCAGCTTTATTCGCCGAAGCTCAGGCTGTCCGGTCAGGGCGTCCGTCTCAAGGACGAGACCTTCCACATCACCGCCTCGGGACGGCAGGCAAAATATGGACCGCTAAAGCTCGTGCTCGACGGCCATATCGAGCGGCCGAAGGTCGACTTATATCTCGACCGTCCAAACGAGGCGCTCGGCATCACCGCCATGCGCCTGCTCCTCGATCCGATCCCCGCCGGCTACAATTACAAGGCGAGCGGTGGTTCCCGGCTCGGCCCCTTCACCAGCAGCGGCCAAATCCTGCTTCCAACCGGGGCTCCGACCATCATCGCCATCGCAGCCCTGGACGCAGGCGGAGCGCATGCAAGCGGCAGGCTCACCTCATTGCCCGGCGGTTTCAGCGGCCGGCTTGCGCTCGCCAATGGGACGCTGGGCGGAACCTTGGATTTCTCGCCTGCCGGCCCGGACCAGCGGATCGATGCGCACATCACCGCAGCCAATGCGTCCTTCCAGAACAGCCTCTCGGTCCGCATGGGCCGCGCCGACGGGATCATCATCCTCGCCGATGACCGGACGAGCATCGACGGGAGCGTAGACGCCCGAGGAGTCTCGATGGGCGCCATGACGCTCGCGCGCCTCACCGCCAACGCAAAGCTCGTGAACGGCACCGGCCAGGTCCGCGCCGCCTTTGCCGGCCGTAGGGGCGCGGCCTTCGCCTTCTCGACGCTCGCCAACATCTCGCCGGACGAGATTAGGCTTACGGGAAGCGGCCGCATCGAGCGCGAGCCGCTCGTCCTGAATCAGGCCGCCGTCCTCACCCGCTCCGGTGACGCCTGGACGCTCGCTCCCACCAGCGTCAGCTTCGGCGGTGGAAGTGCCACCGTATCGGGCCGCAGCGGATCCGCTCCGGAAGTTCACGCGAAGCTCGGAGGCATGCCGCTCCAGGTGCTCGACATCTTCTGGCCTAACCTAGACCTTTCGGGATCGGCGACTGGCAGCGTCGATTATGCGTGGAAGTCAAACCGCTCGGGCCGGCTCGACCTAAAGGTCAAAGGGCTTAGCCGTGCCGGCCTCGTGCTTGCTTCCAAGCCGATCGACGTCGGCATTGCTGCCATCGTGAACGGGAGCCAGGCGGGCCTTCGCGCGGTCGCCGCGAGCGATGGCTCGATCGTAGGTCGGGCGCAGGCGCGGTTCGGTCCGCTCGGCGGGGGAGCGCTCGTCGCCGAACTCATGGGTGCGCCTTTGTTTGCGCAGCTTCGTTATGTGGGGCCTGCGGATACGTTGTGGCGGCTGACGGGCAGTGAGGTCATCGACATGTCCGGTCCGATCGCGGTCGCCGCGGACATCGGCGGCAAGCTGTCGGACCCGCAGATCCGGGGATCGCTCAAGACGACCAATGGGCGGATCGAAAGCCAGGTTACGGGCATGGTGATCGACCATGTCGCGAGCCAGGCGCGCTTCTCCGGTCCGCAGCTGATCTTCAGCCAGATAGCAGGCCAGACCACGGGGGGCGGAAGCGTCAGCGGCAACGGCAACGTGACCTTTGCGGGCGGCAAGACCTTGCTGAACCTGTCCTTCAACGCGAGCCAGGCCTTGCTGCTCAATCGCGACGATGTTGCGGCGAGAGTTACTGGTCCTCTGCAACTGCGATCAGACTCACGCGGCGGGATCATTTCGGGCGACCTGAAACTCAACAAGGGGCGGTTCCAGCTCGGCAGGGCGAGCGCGGCGGCTGGCGTCCCGCAGCTCAATGTGCGCGAGACGGGTCTCGATCCGGAGGACATCATCGAGCCGGCCCAGCTCCACCCGTGGAAGCTCAACCTGAAGCTCGCGGGAAGTGATCTCCAGGTGGTCGGCCTCGGAATCAACAGTCGCTGGATCACCAATCTCGACATCGGCGGCTATGCCGATTCGCCCCGCTTCACCGGGCGGGCAAATCTTGTGCAGGGCAATTACGACTTTGCCGGCCGTATTTTCCGGCTCGACCGGGGAGTGATCCGCTTCCAGGGGGAAAGTCCGCCCGATCCGCAACTCGACATCCATGCCCAGGCGGCGGTCCAGGGTCTGAACGCGACCGTGAACGTCCAGGGAACCGGGCTCAGGCCCGAAATCACCTTCGCCAGCAATCCGGCGATGCCGCAGGATGAATTGCTTTCGCGGATCTTGTTCGGGACATCGATCACCAACCTGTCTGCCCCCGAAGCGCTCCAGCTCGCGTCGGCGGTCGCGGCGCTCCAATCAGGCAGCGGCAGCCTCGATCCGATCAACGCCTTGCGGAAAGCCGTAGGGCTCGACCGCCTTCGCATCGTGCCGGCGGACGTCGCCACCGGCCAGAAGACCGCGATCGCCGCGGGCAAGTACATAAGGCGCAAATTGTTTATCGAGGTTGTGACCGACGGAGCCGGCTATTCGGCCACCAACGTCGAATATCAGATGACCCGTTGGCTTTCGATCCTGTCGACGGTGTCCACCATCGGCCGGGCGAGCGCGAGCGTTCGCGTATCGAAGGATTATTGAGGCGATTGCGCGAACCGCCGTTGCGCGGCTAGGCTCCGACCCGCGGGGAGGGGGAGCCTAAGCAAGCATGAAGAACTGGAACGTACGAAAGGCGGTCATCGCCCCCGACCAGATGCCGGAGGAGCACCGACTCGCAAAGACTTTGTCATGGCCGCATCTCGTTGCACTCGGGGTCGGAGCGATCGTCGGGACCGGGATCCTGACCCTGATTGGGGTTGGCGCGGGCAAGGCGGGCCCGGCGGTCATTCTTTCCTTCGCAATTGCCGGCATCATCTGCGCCTGCGCCGCGCTCGCTTACGCGGAAGTCGCGACGATGATCCCCGCCTCGGGCTCGGCTTATACTTATTCCTACGTTGTCTTCGGCGAGCTGATCGCCTGGATGATCGGCGTCGCGCTCATCCTGGAATATACGCTTGTCGTCAGCGCGGTCGCGGTCGGCTGGTCCGGCTATGCCGCGGGTTTCCTGAAGTCCATCGGAATGGGTTTGCCGGATGCCCTCATCCAGGGGCCCGAGCTTGGCGGGATCATCAACCTCCCTGCGATCTTCATCATCTGGGTCGTTGCGGGCCTCCTGATCGCCGGCACGCGCGAGAGCGCGACGGTCAATGCGATCCTGGTCCTCATCAAGATGGCCGCACTCGCGCTGTTCGTCGCCGTCGCGCTGCCGGTATTCGATGCCTCGCACTTCCATCCCTTCATGCCATTCGGATTTCCCAAGACCGGTCAGTCTGGAAGCGAAGTCGGCGTGATGGCCGCTGCAGCAATCATCTTTTTTGCCTTTTACGGCTTCGACGCCATCGCCACGGCGGCTGAGGAGGCGAAGAATCCAGGCCGCGACCTTTCGATCGGAATCGTAGGTTCGATGGTCGTGTGCGTCGTCATCTACATGGCAGTCGCAGCAGCAGCGATCGGCGCCGTCGCTTACACCGGCTTCGCCAACAGCGCCGAACCGCTCGCGCTGATCCTGCGCGATATCGGGCGGCCGTGGGCTGCTAGAGTGCTCGGCATTTCCGCGGTCATCGCGCTTCCGACCGTCATCCTTGCCTTCTTCTACGGCCAAAGCCGTATCTTCTTCACAGTTGCCCGTGACGGACTATTGCCGAGCAGCCTCGCCCGCGTATCGCGACGCGGAACGCCTGTGCGGATCACCATCTTCACGGCCGTGGTCACCTCAGTGTTCGCGGGCCTCATTCCCCTCGCCAGTATCGCAGCGCTTGCAAATGCCGGCACGTTGGCGGCGTTCATTGCCGTCTGCACAGCAATGCTCGTGCTTCGGCTGCGGGAGCCGGACACCGAGCGCAAGTTCCGAGCGCCGGCCGCTGGTCTCGTGGCGACGATCGGCATCCTTGGTTGTCTGTACCTGTTCGTCAGTCTTCCAATTCGCACCCAGCTTTTCTTCGTTGGCGCCCAGGTGGTCGGCCTCGTGCTTTACGCGATCTACGGGAGCCGTGCTGCGGAGCGGGCCCGCTCCGGATGACCGGAGCGGATTGATGGCCGGCACGAAAGGGACGGACAAAACCGCCTCGATCCTTCCGTCGTTCATCGCGATGCTGCTGCTGCCGGCGGTGCTCGGAAGCTCGCAGACGATCTTCAACGACGGCGATGTCAGCTGGCATATCGCCACGGGCGAGTGGATCCTCGATCACCGAGCCATTCCGCACGTCGATCCCTTTTCCTTCACCTGGGCCGGGAAGCCGTGGGTTCCAATCGAGTGGCTGGCCGAGCTGTTTTACGCATCGGCATACCGGCTCGCGGGCTATGCGGGCGTTGCGACATTGGTGACCGCGGCGCTCATCGCGCTTCACGCGATCATCTACTCGAACGCGGTTCGCTTCGTTCGGCCTTGGCTCGCGATCGGGGCGCTCGTCCTGGCTGACGCGGCGCTCATCCCGATGCTGATCGCGCGACCTCATGCGCTGACCTGGCCGCTACTCGCCTTCTGGACGTGGCTCATGCTTCGTGCGCGGGAACAGGATCGCGCACCTCCGCTGGTCGCTGCTCTGCTGATGGCGGTCTGGGCCAACCTTCATGGTGGCTTCGTTTTTGGCCTAGCCATCGCCGCAGCATTCGGGCTGGAAGCGCTGATCGCCTCCGCGGACAGGATGCGCGCGTTTCGGCAATGGCTGCTCTTCGGCGCTGCGTGCGTCGGGGCCGTCTTCATCAACGGCAATGGCATTGCAGGCGTCTTCCACCCGCTCCGCTTCACACATCTGGAGATGTTGCCGCTGATCGATGAGTGGAAACCGTCGAACCCATACAAGACGCCACTCTTCTTTGCTTCATCGGCGATCGCGATCGCGCTCGTCGCCTGGAAGCGGCCGCGGCTTACATTGATTTGCTGGGTCCTGCTGGCGACCTTCGTCGCGCTCGCACTGCTGCAGCTTCGGCATCAGGCGATGCTTGCGATTGTCGCGGTGATGCTGCTGCCCCCGGGATTCGCGGGGCGAGAACGTGAAGCCGAGGTCACCGACCGCTCAACCGGGCGAGTCGTTGCGGGCTGCGCGTTGCTGCTCCTTATCGCAAGGTCACTGATGCCGCTTGAGCCGCCCGACAATGACGCCAACCCCTGGAAGCTGATTGCTGCCGTTCCGACCGAGCTGCGATCCGAGCCCGTCCTCAATGGTTATTCGATGGGCGGCCCGCTGATCCTGTCAGGAATTCGTCCATATATCGACGGGCGGGGCGACATGTATGGCGATGAGTTAGTCGTCAATTATGCCCACATCATCCACGGCGACCGGGCCGCGTTTGAAGCGGCCGTTCAGCGCTGGAACATCCGATGGGCCATGGTCCCCAACAGCAGCAGGCCGTTCATCGGATTGCTCGACCGGTCGCCCGGCTGGCGACGGATCGCCAACGACAAGGTCGGCGCGATCTACGTCAGGAATTAGCTGGCGAGAGACTGAGCCATCTGCTCGACGGTCGCACGCTTCCAGCCCGGCGCCCAGGGTTCCTGGCTTCCGAACGTTTCGTGGGTCACCGTCTCTGACGCGACTTCCGGACGAACATCCGAAAGGGACTGGATGTCGAAAAGCTCGTGGAACTCGAGACCCGACTGATCGCCGAGCGTCCATTTGACCGTTGCCGGAAATCGTCCGGCACCGCGCAGCTCAAGGTATACAGTATCACCTTCGGGAAGCGGATTCCCCGACTGGATCAGGGCGCCCGTGATGGAGATATTCCGGAGCCGCACCGGCTCCGCCTCATAATCGTGGCGATCGTCGTAATAGATGACGCCGTTCCACACGAGCGGATGGCGATCCGCCTGGCGCCGGCGGGCGCTCTCAGGATCGACCGAAGGATCGTCGTCGACTCTGCGTTGGGGATATTCGAGCGAGATCTCCGCAAGGTCCGGGAAGCTTTTCCGGATGACCGCGCGAAGCAATTCGTTCCGGTCGTCCTCGCCGCAATCGATTCGGGTTTCGTGAGCGAATTCCAGGCCGATTCGGTCGTCCTTGATCCAGCGCACCGCACAGTCGATCTCGCCTTCGCTGCCGAGCACAAGACGAACATGGTCCCACAAGGAAAGCTCAAACCCGGCGCGAATCATGGCGCCGCCTGCTGACAAATTGACCAGCTCGACGTCATGTTCCCGGTCTTCAAAGCGCAGGAGAGCCTTTTCGGACATGAGCCGATGGCGATCGCCGCCGCGTGCATTGCCACGCCGGCATTCGGTCCGTGCAATGCGGATGCTGTTCAACGTGTCGGCAAGAGCGCCCTTGGGGTTCTTGCTCGGCATAAGCGGATCGTCGGCACCCGGCCCGAAAATCCTCGTCCTGATACTCATACTCGCAGCTCCGTACTCGGCGCGCGCGATTATGATTCAGGCAGGGTTACCATTTGGTGCATCAGTTTGAAGACGCAGGAACTGATGCCGATGGGAGGAAAGGGAAGGTGGGAGGGTTCCCCCCATCGGCGTCCCGAAAGGCGCAGTCTAACGCCTTTTTACGAAGAATAATACATGTCGAATTCGACGGGGCTAGGAGTCGTTTCCCAGCGCATGACCTCTTCCCATTTCAGGTCGATGTATGAATCGATCTGGTCGTCGCTGAACACGTCGCCGCGAGTGAGGAAGGCGCGGTCGTTCTGGAGTGACACGAGAGCTTCTCGAAGGGATCCGCAAACGGTCGGGACATTGACGAGCTCCTGGGGCGGCAGGTCGTACAGATTCTTGTCCATCGGGTCGCCGGGATGGATACGGTTCTGGATCCCGTCGAGTCCGGCCATGAGCAGCGCCGAATAGGCAAGGTATGGATTGGCGAGCGCGTCCGGAAAGCGGAATTCGACGCGTTTGGCCTTCTCGCCAGCGCCGTACGGAATGCGGCACGAAGCCGAACGGTTGCGGCTTGAATAGGCGAGCAGCACAGGAGCCTCGAAGCCCGGAACTAGCCTTTTATAGCTGTTGGTCGTCGGATTGGTGAATGCGTTCAGCGCGCGCGCATGCTTGATCACGCCGCCGATGAAATAGAGTGCAGTTTCGCTGAGGCCCGCATAGCCGTTGCCGGCGAACAAAGGCTTGCCGCCCTTCCAGATCGACATGTGGGTGTGCATGCCACTGCCATTATCCTTGGCGATTGGCTTGGGCATGAAGGTCGCGGTCTTGCCGTAGGCGTGGGCGACCATGTGCACGACATACTTATAGATCTGCATTCGGTCGGCAGTCTGAACGAGGCCGCCGTAGGTCAGGCCGAGCTCATGCTGCGACGCTGCAACCTCGTGATGGTGCTTGTCCATCGGCAGGCCCATTTCGAGCATGGTCGCAACCATTTCGCCGCGGATGTCCATTGCGCTGTCGACCGGCGCCACCGGGAAATAGCCGCCCTTGGCACGCGGCCGGTGGGCAAGGTTGCCGCCTTCATACTCGCGCATGGTATTCGTCGGCAGTTCGATGTCGTCGATGCGGTAACCGCTCGCGTTATAGCCGTCCTCGAAGCGGACGTCGTCGAACATGAAGAATTCGGCCTCGGGTCCGACGAACAGGGTGTCACCGATTCCGGTCTGCTTGAGATAGGCTTCGGCGCGCGTCGCGGTCGAGCGCGGGTCGCGGCCGTAAAGCTCTCCGGTCGACGGCTCGACGACATTGCAGAATAGCACGAGCATCGGCGTCGCACTGAACGGATCGATATAGGCAGCGTCGAGGTCAGCCTTCAGGATCATGTCGGACTCGTTGATGGCCTTCCATCCGGCGATCGAGCTTCCGTCGAACATGAAGCCGTCCGTCAGCATGTCCTCGTCGATAACATTCGATGCCATGGTCAGGTGCTGCCACTTGCCCTTGGGGTCGGTGAAGCGGAGGTCGACCCAGTCGATCTCCTCATCCTTGATCCGCGAAAGGATCGTGTCTGCGCTGTTGGCCATTGCTCGTTCCCGCTCAAAAAGTTTCGTCACGCCCGAACAGGCACACCGGCCCGGCTGCGGCCAGGCGAAACGATGCGATTCGAGCTTGGGAGTTCAGATTCCCGAACTCGCCTCCCGAGTCAGGAGGGCAGCGAATATTTCACTAATGCCGTCGCCGGTTGTGCATGGCCGCTGATGCGCTAGCATCCGCATCGGGGGAGGGAATTTCATGCTGCTCGCGCTGCTCATCCCGATCGTGCTCGCAACCCTGGTATTCACGGCCGTCCTGATCAAGGCAGCGGTCGCGAAGAAAGCGAAGCCAACGCTTGAGACCATCGGGCTTGGGGCCGTTGTCAGCTTCTTCGACACGCTCGGCATCGGATGCTTTGCGCCCAGCACGGCATGGCTCAAGTTTCGGCACATCGTTCCCGACCGGCTGATCCCTCCGACGATCCTGGTGGGCCTCACCATCACCGCCGTCGTGGAATCGATCATCTTCCTCTTGCAGCTCGGGGTGAAGGTCGATCCGGTCTTGCTCGTCGGTTGCATCCTTGCCTGCACGACGGGCGGTTTGCTGGGGGCGTGGATGGTGCACCGGACGCGCGTGTGGATTGTCCAGCTCGTCGTTGCGGTTGGGCTGCTGCTTGCGGCGATCGCTTACGGAATGACCAACCTCAACCTCTTTCCCGGCGGAGGCACGGCATCGTCGCTCCCTGTCGTTCTGACCATCGTGGCGATCGCAGCCAATTTCGCGATCGGCATCCTGCTCAATTACGGAGTCGGCAATTACGCGCCGACCCTCGTGATGCTGAGCCTGATGGGGATGGACCCTCGTCTTTGCTTTCCGGTGATGGCAGGCGCGGCCGGGCTGATGGGTGCAACCGCGGGAATCCGTCACATCAACACCGGGCAGCTCGACCTCCGGGTGGTCGTTGGTCTTACGATCGGCGGAATCCCCGCTGTGTTCCTCGCCGCCTACATCGTCGTGACGATGCCGCTGGCGATCCTCCGCTGGCTGGTTCTAGTGGTCGTTCTCTATGCCGCCGCGATCATGTTCCATTCTGCGATGGTGGGGCGGAAGGAGCATAAGGCAGAGGATGCGACAGCTCACGTCACTGCCTGAGCTACTGACGGAACCGTTCCGCCGGCCAAACCATTGTGTCGCCCGAGCGGGCAAGAAGGAGGCGGAAGTCATGCGCTCCATCCTGCTTTGGCTGATCGGCATTCCAATCCCGATCATCCTGCTGCTTGCAGTCTGCACTCACCATTTCTGACCGGAGAAATTCCGGATCGGTTGAAGACCCGGCAAACGAAATGCCGCCGCAATGATTGCGGCGGCATTCTATCCCCGCAGTGAGAAGTTCAGGCGGCCGTTTGCGGAACGGCCATACGGGTGCGCCTGCGAAGGGCAATACCCATCGCGCCGAAGCCGAGGAGCATCATCGCCCAGGTCGCGGGCTCAGGAACCGCACCGTTGGCCGCACGGAGGACGATCGTCTCACTGATGAAAGTGGGCGAATTCCACGCCATCTCGAAGCCCGAGTTCTGGTTCGTGCAGTTCGATCCCGGAGCATTGCACCAGTCACCGTGGAAATAGGTGTTGTTGAAATAGGGAGTGGCGAGTGCAGCCGCCCCGCTCAAAGTCACATCCGTGAACTGAAAGTTGGCGCCGCTTATGGGGTCACTGCCACCAAGGGGGACATTCGCGCCGGCGAAAATGAATTGAGTCGCGACGGGTGCAAGGAGCAGTTCCTGAGCCGTCGGCAAACGCCAGCCGAACCCAGACTGGAAGCTCAGATCAATCGCTCCGGAGTCAGGGCCCGTCGGTCCCGCCCAGGCCCAATCGAACCCGTTGTACGTGATGTAGGCATTGCTCGGCACGTTAGCGTTGACGAGCGCGGCCGATGCCGCAGACGGCATCGCGGCAGTCAGTCCAAATGCCGCTGCTGCGATAGCGATTCTGCGCCGAATGTTGCCCCTCATGTGCACCCCCCTCAATCAATCAATCGACGGACGCGTTAACATTAATGAAAGTTTAAACAAAGTGACCGTTACGAAACGCTGTTCCCAAGTTGGGACAGTTCAGTTCGGCGGAATTTCTCACCGGCTCGTGTAAAGGCGTCGTCATGACCATTGCCTTTTACGATGCCTCGCAGGTCGAGGAGCTGCTCGACTATCCTGGCTGCATCGATGCGATGCGGCGAGCAATGACGGCTTTATCGAGCGGCGAACGTCCGCAACCCCTTCGGCAGATCTTCACGGTCGGCAACAACGACATGTTCGGGACAATGCCGGGCGAGCTCGCTGCACTGTCGACATTTGGCGCAAAACTCGTCAGCGTATTCGGCGATCCAGACCGCCCCGGACGGTCTCGGCACCAGGGAATCGTCGTTACTTATGACGGGAAGACAGGTGCGGTGACCTGCATTGCCGACGCCGAGCCCATCACGAAGATCCGGACCGCTTGCGCGACTGCCGCGGCGACCGATGCCCTTGGGCGGGCTGATGCCGAGGTTCTCGCGATCTACGGTACCGGTATGCAGGCGGAATCCCACCTGCACGCCGTACCGTTGGTCCGTCAGTTCCGCGAGATCCTGCTGTGGGGGCAGTCCGTGGAAAAGGCGCGCGAACTTGCCGAGCGCATGAGCCGCGAAATCGAGCGGGAGATCACGCCGCTCGACGATGGCCGGGAAGCTGCCGCCCGGGCCGACGTGATCTGCACGGTGACTTCGTCGGCAGACCCGATCCTGCTTGGCGAATGGGTAAAGCCCGGGACACACGTCAATCTGGTCGGATCGAGCTATCTCGGCCCGGTAGAGGTGGACAGTGCGCTCGTAGCGAAGTCGCGATATGTCGCCGATTACCGCCCCGGCGTATTGGCGCAGTCGGCTGAGCTAGCTGTCGCTCGCGACGCCGGAATGGTTGATGACTCACACGTGATCGGCGAGATCGGCGACGTATTTTCCGGGCGTCTTCAGGCCCGCGAGAGCGACAGCCAGGTCACCATCTACAAATCGCTCGGTCATGTCGTGCAGGACCTTGCCGCGACCGCATACCTGCACGAGAAAGCGAAAGCACTAATCTGAAAAAAATGCCGGCGCGGGAATAAACCCCTGCCAGCCGCAGTCTTGTCCTCGCGGATCAAGCGAAAGGACAAGCAATGCTCGACGATCTGGACGGCGACCGCCGCAATTTTCTCAAATGCATGGCGTGGGCCGGAACCGGCGCCTTGTTCGCGTTCGATGGGGGACTGACCAGCTCGATTGGGCTCGACAGCGCGCTTGCTGCACCGTTGCGTCGCAAGGGTACGCAGCCGTTCACCTTTGTGCAGATCAGCGACAGCCACATCGGTTTCAACAAGCCGCCGAATGCGGACGCTCGGGCGACGTTCCGGGAGGCGATCGCCAAGGTGCAGGCGCTGCCGGTCCGGCCCGATTTCATCATCCACACCGGCGACGTCTCCCAGCTCTCGCGCGATGAGGAATTCGACGACGCCGATCAAATGCTGAAGGCAACCGGGCTTCCCGTCTTCTTCATTCCCGGCGAGCACGACATGCTCGATCCCGAGGGCGGCAAGGCGTTCCTGCAGCGCTTCGGCAAGGGATCGAAGGGCGCGGGCTGGTACAGCTTCGATCACCGGGGCGTGCACTTCATCGCGCTGGTCAATGTCGCCGATCTGAAGCCCGGCGGAATGGGTAATCTCGGCGCCGAGCAGCTGAAATGGCTACAGGCCGATCTCGCAGGGCGACCGTCGTCCACGCCCATCGTCGTCTTCGCCCACATCCCTTTGTGGACGGTGTATGCCGATTGGGGTTGGGGTACCGATGATTCCGCCGAGGCGCTGAAGCTGCTCGCCCGCTTCGGGTCGGTGACCGTGCTCAACGGCCACATCCATCAGATCACGCAGAAGGTCGAAGGCAGGATCGCGTTCCATACTGCGCGCTCGACGGCCTTCCCACAGCCGGCACCGGGCACGGCTCCGTCACCGGGACCGCTGAAGGTCCCTGCCGATCAGCTCCGCGGAATGCTCGGAATCACCGACGCAATGTTCGTGCGCGGTCATGACCGCATCGCGCTGATCGATTCCACCCTCACCGCATGAAGAAGGAAAACCTGATGATTCGCGGATTCAAGATGCTGACGTTTCAGGGCGCCGCACTCGTGACGAGCGCGCTCATGATGTCCACGGTCGCCGTCATGTCGAAGGCAGCCCCGGCTCCTGCGAGCGCGGCAGTCCATATCGGGAATTTCACGTTTAAGAGCCCCGCCTTGACCGTCAGGCCGGGAACGACGGTAACGTGGACCAACGACGACGATATCCCGCACACCGTCGTTTCAAAGGATGGCGTCTTCAAATCGAAGGTTCTCGATACCGGCAACCAGTTTTCGTTCACGTTCGCCAAGCCCGGCCAATTCGGCTATTTCTGCTCCCTTCACCCGCACATGACGGGCACCATCATTGTGAAGGCATGACGGACGGGTCGTGAGGCTGTGTGAAGAAGTTTTCCACCCTCTTCAATCGGTCGTCCGCGGGACAGGCGGCGCCGGGCACTGTCTCGCTCGGCGCGAGCGAGATTGACGATTTCAAGCGCTTGATCGTGCCGCACCTCGACGGTGCCTATAATCTTGCCTGCTACCTGACCCGCGATCCGGTGCTCAGCCAGGACATCGTGCAGGATGCGTTCGTCCGCGCATTTCGGGCGTTCGCGCAATTCCGGGGCGCTTCCCCGCGTGCATGGCTCTTCGCAATTGTCCGCAATTGCTGCCGGAGCGCGCAGTCCCGGCCGGGAGGGGCCGTTGCCTTCGTCGTTCACGAAAGCGGCCTGAGCGATGACGAGGCCTTGCGAATGCAGCAGGAGCCCGATCCTTCGCCAACACCCGAAGACGAAGTCATCCGGAAGACCGAGATCAACCGGTTGCGGCGAGCGATCGAGGCGATGCCCGAGCCGTTTCGTGAAGCCATCGTTCTTCGCGAGCTGGAAGATCTTTCCTATGCGGAGATTGGGGAAGTCACCGGTGTTCCCATCGGAACCGTAATGTCGCGATTGTCGCGTGGACGATCGATTCTTGCCCAGGAATTGCTGCCGTCAGCAAAGAGCAGCGACGAAGCGTCGAGGAGCGCGAGCTAAATGCCGGCCTGTGAAGATCGCAGCTTGCTGATTGGAGGGCTCATCGATGGTGAGCTCGATGCGGCGAATACGGTCACTATCGAAGCGCATATCGCGCGTTGCGACAATTGTCGGGAGGAGCTGGAGCGACTGCAGTCCATCCGCAACCTCCTTTCTAACGAGGGAATGCGCCATCAGGCTCCGGACCTGCTTCATCGGCGAATTGCGGCGCTTCCGGAACTTCAGCCGAAAGCAGCCAATACAAACCGCATTCCAGGATGGCTTGCGCCTGGCATCGGCGGCGCGCTTGCCGCCTCGCTGGCCCTCGTGGCATTCGTCGGGCCGATGCAGCAGCAGCAAGCGATGGACGCGCAGCTGGTATCGAGCCATGTCCGGTCACTTCAACCCGGCCATTTGATGGATGTCCAGACCACGAACCAGCACATCGTGAAGCCGTGGTTCAACGGGAAAATCGATTTTGCACCGCCCGTTCCAGAGCTCGCGGACAGGGGCTTCCCGCTTGCCGGCGGCCGGCTCGATTTCATCAACGGAAGAACGGTGGCCGTGATCGTCTATCGCCGTCGGTTGCACGTCGTGAATGTCTTCGCGTGGCCCGGGGCGTCTGAACGCAGCCGCCTGTCGGTCGTGGACGGATTTGCGGTTGCGGAATGGGACGATGACGGCCTGGCATTCGCGGCGGTGTCGGACATTCCCGCGGACGAGCTGCGTCAGTTCAAGGCCCTGTACCGAAGCCGGTCGAACCTGGCGCCGCCGACCGGCAGCTGACTCGCGAATGTCAATTTTGTGCGGGGGTGGGCTTCACTTGCACTCGCCCCGTCCTCGCGATCGAGGACCAGCCCACGCGCGGGCCGCGCAAGGCCTGAACCAAGGCCTTGATGACGACGTAATACATGGTCTGACGGTAAACGAAGCGCTGGGGGATGAGCCATGCCATCAGGCGCCAATCCTCGCGCCGTTCGAGCGAAATGGCGATTAGACCGGCGGTGATGTCGATTGCCGCGAAGAGGATCCAGAACAGGGCAACCCGGTGCAAATCGCCGCTCATCGCCGTGTAACCATGCTCCTCGATCGACAGGATGGTGCTCGCGACATTGATGATCAGCGCGAGGTCGATGATCGGCGAAACTAGGGCGAACAGCAGCTGGAAGACGATTGCCTGCGGTAGTCCCAGGAACGCAAGGCCGCGTGGACTTCCGGTGGCAATGACACGCTTGTGTTTCCAGATGCATTGGATGGTGCCGAACGCCCATCGGAAGCGCTGGCGGGCAAGCTGCCGAAGCGTCTGCGGCGCTTCGGTCCAGGCAATCGCGCTCTGGTCGTAGGTGACGTTCCAGCCCGCCCGCTGGATCGCGATCGTCAGGTCCTGGTCTTCCGCCAGGGTCTCGGGCGGGTAGCCCCCGACATCGACGATCGCCTGCCTGCGCCAGGCGCCGACCGCCCCTGGCACGACCGTCATCGCTCCCAATCGCGCCAGCGCCCGGCGCTCCAAATTCTGAGCTGTGATATATTCCAGCGCCTGCCACTTGGTGATGATGTTGATGCGGTTGCCGACCTTCGCGTTGCCTGCGACTGCACCGAGCTTGTCATTCGCGGCGAACCAGCGCGCCAGGCGAGCGATCGTCTCGGGTTCGAACTGCGTGTCGGCATCAAGCGCGACGACAATGTCGCTGGTGGCGAGCTCGAGTCCCCGGTTGAGCGCTCGGGCCTTGCCCCCGTTTTCGAGCGTCAGCAATTGAACGCGCTTGTCCGTCCCAAAAACTTCCTTGACGATCGCCGAGGTCCTGTCGCGCGATCCGTCGTCGATGACGATGACCTCGACCCGAACATTCCGGCTTTGGAGGACGTGGGCGACGGACCGTTCGATCACTCGTTCTTCATTAAAGGCGGGGATCAACACGCTGACGACGACATCGGTATCCATCGTCGGCCGCTTGCGGCGCCGGTCCTTCCAGGCGGACAAAAGCCCGAGGCCAGCGAGAAAAAGCGCGCGACCGATGCCGAGTGAGATCGCCGCTGCAAAGATGACGTTCAGCGCCTGAACGCTGAATCCGAGAAGCATGAACGCGCCAAGATCGACGCGCGCGGCGGCGTGGTCGGCGGGTGACAGGGGCGGCATCGCCTGTTCGGGCGACAGGCCGGCAAGCTCCGAGACCGGAACGAAGCGGTATCCACGCGCTCGGAGCGTATCGATGATGATCGGAAGCGCCGCGATCGTCTGCGTTCGGTCGCCGCCGGAATCGTGCAGCAGCACGACATTGTGGCTGCACTGAGTTTCCGCGGGACTGTCGCAGACGTCATTCTTGAGCACATTCGAGACGACATTGTTGACGATCGCGGGTACCCCCGGCCTCTGCCAATCCTCGCTGTCGACGTGCAGCCCGACCGAAAGATAGCCGCGGTTCTGGGCCTCCCACGCGGGCACGATTTCATCGGCGGTCGTCGGCTCGGCGTCTCCGAAGAACGGCGCCCGAAATAGCTTCAGTGTGCGACCTGTGAAGGCTTCGAACAGCCGCTGCGTCGCATTGAGCTCGAACAAGGTCCGAGTGTTGTCGGCGTTGGCGAGGTTGGGATGCGTGTAGGTGTGGCTGCCGACCTCATGACCTTCGCGGATCTCCCGCTCCAGCAAACCACGTTCAGTCAGCGCATTCTCGCCGACAATGAAAAATGTCGCAGGGACCTGCCTCTGTTTGAGGATATCGAGAATCCGGGGTGTCCAGTGCGGATCGGGCCCATCGTCGAATGTTAGTGCGACGGCCCTTGGCCGATTGCCTGTCCGGGTGATCGTGAACGGCCTTGGTACCCGCAGGAACTCGACATTATCCAGCAGCCCGTTGCGCCCCAGGGTCAGCTTGCGCTCACCGGTCGTTGGCAAAGCCGTAATGCGCAGGATTTCACCGGGTCCTTCGATGTCGACGTTGGTCCCCTGCCTCAAATGAGTGAGGCCCGCGACGCTGCGCGGTGTCGGGGTCCTTCGGCCGAAGATCGACCAAAGGTCCGGGTCTTCGGCGCCGAGGCGCCACAGGCCGAATTCGCGAATTCCTGCGCGATCGAGAACGGTCAGTTCATTGAAGGCGCTCGCGGCGTCCAGGAGCCAGGCGACGTGCGAATGCCCGTTCTCATCATCGTAAGCGAAAGTGCTGTTCCCTGCGACGCGATCGAATACGGGCGTGGCCTGACTGTCGCCGGCATCGACCCACGCCTCTTCGACATTTTCCGGATCGCCGGTGCCGTCGTGCCAGTCGTAGGCATAGTTGCCGATCGTCACGATCGCCTTGTCGCGAGGAATTTGGCGGATCGCGGCCGCGACGGAGCTCACCCACCATTGCTGCGACGCGATCGGCCCCGCCGGGCCGTCGTTCGAATGCTCGTCATAGGCCATGATGAACGCCTTGTCGGCGAGCGCCGCGAAGCGCCTCAGGTCCCAGTCGCCATCCACCGGAACCGCGAGCGTGACGAGCCAGCGATGTTTGACGAAGCGCTGCCGGGCCTCGTGAAGCAGCTCGAGATAATGCGCCTGACCGGATCGATCGAGCTGCTCGAAATCGAAGACTGCTCCAGCGGCGAAATTTGACGCAAGAAATGGCTCGAGCTGATCGAGGAACCGCTTTCGGAGCCGCGGATCGGCAAGCATCGCCTGGATGCCTTCCTGATCCACCTTGCCGTTGGCGAAATTCTGCACGACCGGGAGAATGAGCGGTCGGTGCTGCGCTGCGTTGATGATGGCACGCCCGTTGCGGTCCGGAAGGACGTTGAACTGGTGATTGGGCCCAGTCACCGTGACCCAGACCGGCGCCAGCCAGTCGAGGTCGCCGATATGTCGTTGAAGGCTGGCCGTCGAACTCTCGTCCCATGGAACGTAGAAGCCGACATAGAGCGGTTTGCTCATCGCGGTTGCTGCAGCAGTCGCCTTGCGGGCTCCGACCTTGCTTACGCTCGGCGGCTGCGTTCCGAGCAACCGCCGGATCGCGAGGTCGAGCCGCCGCCCGGTTCGGGTGAGGAGGGTGGCCTTGGGGGTCGGCTGGGGCACCCCATGCTCGAGGGCAACCGGAAGCGGCTGCTGTGCGGGCACGACGCGGATCGTCGCGAAAAGCGCCGCCACCACGAGGAGATTCAGCAATACGAACAGGACGACGGCCAGCGTGAACCGCCTCCCTCGCCGTCCTGAAGGATCGTGAAAGATCTGCCGCTCGGCCATGACCTCGCGCTACTTTCGGAATCGCGCAGCCGCCAATGACGTTTCGTTCACGTTTTGCCCATCTAAAGCATCGCCCGGGCGAGGACCCCGAGCATCGTCGGGATCGCGACGATTGAAGCCGGAATCAGGACGCCCCTGGTACTCGGTGTTCGGCGTTGGGCCAGTTCGCCACCAACGAGGATGGCGGCAATCGCGGCTCCGCTGATCGTCCAGAAATAATAACGCATTCCGACCGCCACGCCGAAGAAGAGATAGCTGAGGCCATAAAGAGCGCTCGAAGCTGCGACCGCGATGACGATCGGCGGCGCTTGTACGGACACAGCGGCGACAAGCGCAGCAAGCCCGAGGCAGATCCAGAAGATGGGCCAGCCAAGCGGGATGTGAGCATCGGCGTCGGCAATTCGCGTCACTGCAGTGAGCAAGGCATTGGGGTGGATCGAGTAACCCCAGGGGTTTGGGACCGATTGCGACCAGGCCGTGAAGACGGGACCCGTCGGCACCAGAAATTCCGTCGACAGATTGAAATGCGTCAGGCGGTGCTGAGCATAAGCAAGCGGGTGGTGAAGGATTGCGTTGAGCCAAATGGCTACGGGACTGAAGTCATCCTCGTCCTTTGCGTTCTCAAAGGGTTCGAAGCCGAGCGGGCAGGGCTTCTTTGCCCAGCTCGAGTAGCTGTCCCACTCGACCGGATCGTAGCAACGATGATTGACCGCGACCGGGTCGCGCACGCGCAAATCGGGGAACTGGTTCACACGGCTGTTCTCGGTGATGCCCCCGAGATCGAAGATGATCAGCGACAAATCGACGTCGGTCCGTTCGGCCTGTAGCAGATTGTCGATGACCGGGCCGATTGCGAGCAGCGCGATCGCGCAAGCAGCGCCGGCGGTCGCTACCCGAAACTTGGTCGAGGTGAGCTTTCCGGGGAGCGCAGCGAGCAAGATCGGAAGACAGGCGACGACTGCATTCAGCCTCAGCGCCGCAGCGAAGAAGACGAGAGCAATGGAGCCGAGGGTTGCTGCGGCTTTCGACGTCCGGGTTTCGACAACGGCCCTCACCAGTAGAAGCCCGGTCGCCGACAAGAGAGCGCCGGCCATCAGGCAGTCCTTGGTAACCGTTCCCGTCAGAGCGAATGGGGCGGGCAGCCAGCCCACAAGCGCAATCGCCAGCGCAAGTTTCTTCCGGCCGCACCGGTGCGCCCAATAAGCCGCAAGACCGATGCCCGACCAATAAAGTGTCAATTGCAGGACGAACATGGGAGCAGGGCCGGGATTGATGGACATCAGCTTCCGCCAAATCCAGGCCATCAGCGGCGGGTGCCAGTCCTCATAGGAGTTATCGACCGACTGCTGATATTGCCATCGGGCATCGTCGATCATGATTCCAGGCCAGTAAGCAAAGCTCACGATGGCGGCGCCGACGAGGATCATGGCGACCGGCGCCCAGTTCCAAAATCGCGATTTCAGAGACAGCATTTGGCCGGTTCTGTCCAAAACTCACTCCACCGCATTCTTCTAAGGAGGAAGCCTTGAACCGCGAGCGCGGTGGAGCTGAGGGTACTCGCGTCCCTGCTACCTAACGTAGCATTGGAAGATTGGCGGGACGGCGATTGCCGGGCCATGGCTCAAATGTGAATTGCTGTTCAGGTGATTGCGGACGTTGGCAGCGCTCAGTCCTGCTCGGTCCGAATTAGCATCGAGACGTCGTAGCCCATCGCTTCCGCCCGTCGGATAAGCTCCTCAACGTGATCGGTGCCGGGCCTCGGCTCTCGCGCCAGGATCCATAAATATCGACCGGATGGCTCGCCGACGATCGACCAGCTGTAGTCCTCGGCATGGTCGAGCACCCAGTAATCCCCCGAAAAGAGCCCGAAGAACCGGACTTTCAGTTTCGCGTTCGATGCCGAGACCGACCGCGCAATGCCACGGGCAACCTTCAGGCTTCCGTCCGGCCGGCGGCAGCGATTGACGACTTCGAGACTGCCGTCGACCCGCAAATGATAGTCTGCGGTGACATTCGTGCAGCCGCGCTCAAACCGCTGTTCGTACCGGGCAATTTCGTACCATCGGCCGAGGTAGCGGTTGATGCTGACCGATTTCGCCGGTTGCGGAACGGCCGAGTTTCCGACCGCGTGGCGGTTTCGAACGATAGCCGCAGTGAGCAGGGAGGCAGCGAGTGCGACACCCGATGCAGCGGCGATCCTCTTGATAGATTTCATGCGCCGACCAACGTCGCGAGCTGACTGCCGTTCCTCCCAAGAGACTCTAGCGAACGAGCACTTCCACGCGACGGTTCGCGGCGCTTGCGACATTGTCCGCGGTATGTTGCTTGAGCTCTCGTTCGCCTCGCCCGACCGAGCTCATCATCCTGCGGTCGAAGCCCTTGGTCGCAAGCCAGTTCACGATTTCCTCCGCTCGTTTCCGCGAAAGGACATCATTGTCCGCATTGCTTCCGACCGTGTCGGTATGCCCTGTGACCTGTACCTCCGCCCCAGGTCGCCTCGCGACCTCCGCGTGGATCTGCTCGAGCATTCCGGCGGACTCGGCGGCGATCTGCGTCGTCCCTTCGAGGAAGTACAAGGTGAAGCTGCGCGGAGGCGGCGGAAGAGAGGCCAGCAGTGCAGCCTCGGTGGGCTTCAGGCCCTTGGCACCCAATGGCTGAATCGTCGGCTGGCCCGCAGAGAGCGTGGCGCGGCTGTTGGCGTCTCGCATGACGGTCTCGCCGCCTTGTCCCCGGGCTTGACGAATTCCGATCTCGCCGTGCCCTCCATCCTCGTCCGGCAGGAGCACGACCGACGAATGCGCGCAGCCGGCGAGTGCGAACGCGCCCCAGATTGCAATGCTGCGCCGGCTCATTTCGCCACCACGGTGATGATGAACCGGGTGCCGTGGGGATCGATCTCGGAATCCGGAGTTTCGATCTGCATCCCGCAAGCGTTGGCCTCGGCGGGCATGGGATCGCAGCGGGTCTTGGTGATCCTGCCGGTCACCACGGCGATCGTTCCGCGCTCGACCTTGGCCACGAACGAGCCCTTCTGCGTGGTCGGATTATATTCGAACCTGCTGAGCGCGATCCTGCTGTCCGGGCCGACGGCGAAGCGCGTGTTGTCGACGAACGTAAGGCTGATGCGGCCGTCCTTGCCGGTCTGGAGCCAGTCGCCGGCCAGAAGCTCCTGACCGGTCGTCGCGGGAAGCTCGGTCGTTCCACGCTCGACGGTGGCGATTCCGCTGCTCGACTTGATCCGCCCTATTTCCGCGAACGCAGGACCGGGGATCAACGCCGTCAGTGAGGCGCAGAGGAGAATGCGTGTTTGTCGGAGCATGCGTGGGAATGTGTTCGAAACTGCCGTTGCAATGCATCGGCGTTTTCCCTGACCCTCGTTTCAATTGCCCGAGTCGTCCGGTCGTGCGATTTGAACAGCAATGGAAATCCCCGCCGACATCTTCGCCGAGCCGGACGATATTTCGGTCGACACCTTGGCAAATCTCGGTCCGCTGAGGCGGCTTGCAGGCATCTGGGAGGGAAGGCGGGGGCACGACATCAACCCGAAGGGCGACGGACCGGAACACCGCGACTTCTATGAGCGCATCGAGATGCAGCCGATCGATGCCCAGCCCAACGGGCCGCAGCTATTCTATGGCCTGCGCTATCATGTGCACATCAACACCGTCGAAGAGCAGATCACCTTCCACGACCAGGTCGGCTATTGGCTTTGGGAGCCGGCCACCGGCCTGATCCTGCAGACCGTCGCAATCCCCCGGGGACAGGTCGCGATTGCGGCTGGCCATGCAGAGCCGGATGCCCAGAAGCTTATCCTGAAGGCGACCCGCGGGCAGACCGATTACGGCATTTGCTCGACGACGTTCCTGGAACTCGCCTTCCGCACCGACAGCTACATGATCGAGTTGGATTTCCACGACGACGGATCGTGGAGTTATGTGATCGACACCACGCTGCAGGTTCATGGGCAGGCTGCGCCGTTCCTGCACCGCGACGAAAACCATCTGGTGAAGGTGGGGGAGCCAGACCTGAACCCATGGGCAAAGCTGGCCGGAGGCGAAGCGCGGGGCTGAAGAGGGGGATTAGAGATGCGGTGGATCGATCGCGGACTTTCGGTGCTGCTCATCCTTGCCGGCTTTGGGCACACCTTTGGCGTGCTGCATTTCTACACGAATCCAGACACCTTGTTCTGGTCACTGACCGACAGTGTCCTCGTTTTCCTGCTCGCGGCTATCAATCTCCTTCGAAGCGCTCGACCGTTCGACCGATGTCTGGCGGTGATCGCCACCTGCGGCTCGATCGCCAACCTGGTCATCGCACTGGAATTTGGCCGGCTGATCGGAAACATGACCGACTTTCGGGTGCTTCTGTTCGCGATCCTTTCGCTTGGCCTCACCTGCTTCGGCATTCGCGACACTTTCAGGCGCGGCACAGTCCCAAGCGCGCATTAAGCCTAACTTAGTCAGATCTCAGGTACCTTGAATCGCAGGAGGGCTCAGCGATGAAGCCGTACATCCTCGGTGCGATTTGCATCTGGTTCGTCTGCGGGGTGGTGGGAGCCGCGCTGCTTGGGCAGCAACGCGTCGATATTCCGACGATCGCCGGCGGACCGATTGCTTTGTGGAACGGCCTCAACAAGCCGATCGACAGCTAGGCGCCCACGCGGCCTGACGGGCCGTGCCGTTCATTCGATCCGCCTGTGGCCTCGAGGCGATGCGACTTGTTTTTTTGGAAATACGGCCCGGCGGAGGGTTCCCTTTCCGCCGAGCCGCTCTCCTCCCCCCAGAGAGAAATTCTGACGAAGAAGCGGCCCGCTCGCAGTAAAACGATCCGGGCCGCTTCTTCGGGCGAGTCAGGGGCAATCCGTGCCTCGCCGCCGATTGAGTAGTAAGCCGCCGCAAGCCCATCCAGAGGGGCATCGCACAATTTGTGCGTCGTTCGACCCCACGCACGCCTTGAACTATGGGGACCGGCGCGCGGCGCAGGAAAGGAAACGACCATGGCGGCTACGGCCTGCGGCCATTCGGGAGGGTGCCTCTGCGGCGATCTTCGCTACACCGTCAGCGACGAGCCGGTGCGCATCACCATTTGCCACTGCACCTTTTGCCAGCGGCTCACCGGGTCTGCCTATCTGGTTGAACCGATCTTCCGGCGCGAGGACGTGCAGGTCCACGGCAAGCCGAAGGTCTTTGAGCGAAAATCTGACGGCAGCGGAAAGATCGTCGGGGTGAACTTCTGCCCGCAGTGCGGGACCAGCCTGTTCCTTTCGTTCGAACGCTTTCCTGAATATCTCGGGATCCTCGGTGGGACATTTGACGATCCCAACTGGTTCGACCGAAGCGGGCTGAATTGTCGTCACATCTTCACTCGCTGGGCGCAGCGCGGAGTGATCCTTCCGGCGGGTATGGAAATCTACGTCGACCACGCGTTGCAAGCTGACGGAACGCCCAATGAGCCGACTTTCCTTGCCGAGCCGCGGCTGGTGAACGATTCGAAAGGGGCATAGGGATCAGTGGTTCATGCGATCGCATTACATCATCGATTCGGCCGCGACCCTGCTTGGCGTCGCCCTGCTCATCGTGACGGCGGTCCATATCACTGGAAAAGCTGCGGAATCATTCGCCGACGAATTGTCCTTCGCGGCGGCGCTCTTGTTCCTTGGCAGCTGTGGCGCATCACATCTGGCGATCAGCAAGTCCGACGATCGTTACGAACGGTTCGCGGACAAGATCTTCGCGGTGGCGCTCGTGATGCTGCTGTGCGGAGTCCTCAGCTTCTGGTTCTGAAATCCCTCGTCCGTGCGCCGCCTAGGGGAATTACCGGATGAGAATCGGCATTGGCCTCGCCGATTGTGAGCCAATGAAAGCAATGGCTCCCACGGCGGCATTGGCCGCGCTCCTCATCGCCCTCGGCTCATCCACGGCTGGCGCGCAGGCCGTCCAACGCGGCGACCGTCCGGTCCTCGAGGTTGCGCAGAGCCTGAAGCCGGGACAATATGTCTGGGCCCCGGAGCTCAGTACCGAAGGCTCAGCCCTGGTGATCGTCAATCTCGACAGCCAGCGGCTGGTGATGTTCCGAAACGGCGTTCCGATCGGCGCCTCGACGGTGTCGAGCGGGAAGACGGGCCACGAAACCCCGACGGGGGTCTTCGAGATCCTGCAAAAGCGGCAGGAGCATTATTCGAAGACCTATAACAACGCGCCCATGCCCAACATGCAGCGGCTAACGTGGCAGGGGATCGCGCTCCATGCGGGACAATTGCCCGGCTATCCTGCCTCCCATGGATGCGTTCGGCTTCCGCTGGCGTTCTCCAAATTGCTGTTCGGCGCGACAAGCCTCGGGATGACGGTGGTGATCACCAGCATTCCGGTCCTTCCGGCCGCATCCGCGGGACCGGGCCTGATGCAGGAGCAGCCGGCCAGCACGCAGCAGGCCGTGCTCAGCCAGGCTTCCTATCAATGGAATCCGGTTCCTCCCGGTCCTGACGATCTGATCTCGATCATCGTCAGCGTGGCCGACCAGCGTGCGATCGTGATGCAGGGCGGCAAGGAAATCGGGTCCGCGCCCGTCCGGGTGAGCGGTCCGCTCACCGGCGGCATGGCCTACGTGCTCAAATCCTGGGACAAGACCGGCAAGCATTGGATCAAGCTCCAATATTCGGGTGCGGGCGGTTCGATGGAGGTTGGGCCTGACGAGCTGAAGCGCTTCGACGCTCCAACCGGATTCCGTGCCGCCGTCGCGAGCGCGGTTCGTCCGGGAAGCGTGGTGATCGTTACCCCTGAATCGCTGAAGGCAGGAAGCCCGGGACAGAACCAGAGGGTGTTCGAGGAAGAACCTTCGAAATAGGCTGGGCCACGCTCTTTCCTGTGGACTCGGTGCAACCAGCGCCGACCACCCGGCATCTACCGCGCTGCGGGGCCTTGGCAGCCCCGGAAGGGCTCGCTATCAGGCCCGCCAATCGCCCCGGCTGACCGGCCGGAGCGGCATCGATGACGTGCCGTTTCCGGCACTTCAGATTACAGCGTCTCAAAGGGGTATGATGGCCACCAAGGCACAATCCGCTGAGGTTTCCGAAGCCGCAGGTTCGGGCGGTGAGGGCGTTCGCCGGCGCGACTTCCTGAATGTCGCCGCGGTCAGCTTCGCCGGCGTCGGCACGGTTGCCGCGCTCGCTCCGCTGATCGTCCAGATGAGCCCGTCCGCCGACGTGCTTGCGCTGGCGACAACCGAAGTCGACATTTCGAAGATTCAGCCGGGGCAGGGCATCAAGGCCCAGTGGCGCAAGCAGCCGATCTTCATTCGCAACTTGACGCCGCAGGAAATCGCCGCGGCCAATGCCGTGCCGCTGTCGGACCTCCGCGATCCCCAGACGCTCGCGCAGCGGACCAAGCCGGGCAAGGCGAACTGGCTGATCACCCTTGGAGTCTGCACGCACCTGGGCTGCGTTCCGCTCGGGATTGGCGAGGGCGAGACCAAGGGTCCGTTCGGCGGCTATTTCTGCCCATGCCACGGATCGATGTACGACACCGCGGCGCGCATCCGTCAGGGACCCGCGCCGAAGAACCTCGAAGTGCCGGAATATGCGTTCACCGGCCCGACCACCGTCCTGATCGGATCCAAGGGGTAGACCGACACATGAGCTTTTCCTGGGCCAAGCGTTACGAACCCAAGCATCCGATGATGAAATGGCTGGACGAGCGCCTGCCGCTTCCGCGCCTCGTCTATGGCGCGATCGGCGGCGGCTATCCGGTACCGCGCAACCTCAATTATTTCTGGAACTTCGGCGTCCTCGCCGGAATCTTCCTGACGATCCAGATCATCACCGGCATCGTCCTCGCAATGCATTATTATGCGACGACGGACGGGGCGTTCCTGTCGGTCAACCAGCTGATCATGCGCGACGTCAACGCCGGCTGGCTGCTCCGCTACGCACACATGAACGGCGCGAGCTTTTTCTTCATCGTCACCTACATCCATATCTTCCGCGGCCTTTTCTACGGTTCGTACAAGGCGCCGCGTGAGCTCGTGTGGATGCTCGGGCTGGTCATCTACCTCCTAATGATGGCGACGGCGTTCATGGGCTATGTCCTGCCCTGGGGGCAGATGAGTTATTGGGGAGCTCAGGTCATCACCGGCTTCTTCTCCGCCTTCCCGCTGGTTGGGGAGCCGATCCGAGTCTGGCTGCTCGGCGGCTATGCGCCTGACCAGGCGGCGCTGACCCGCTTCTTCTCGCTTCACTATCTGCTGCCGTTCGTGATCGCGGCGGTGGTGATCCTGCACATCTGGGCACTTCATATTCCGGGCTCGGGCAACCCGACCGGCGTCGATGTGAAGGAGGAACGCGATACGCTTCCGTTCCATCCCTTCTACACGGCGAAGGACGGCTGGTTCGCAGCGGCATTCCTGCTGGTCTACGCGCTCGTTACCTATTTCGCGCCCAATTATCTCGGCCATCCGGACAATTACGTCCAGGCCAATCCGCTGGCCACTCCGGCGCACATTGTACCCGAATGGTATTTCTGGCCCTTCTACGCGATACTTCGTTCGTTCACGGTCGACTTCATCCTGCCGGCTAAGCTGTGGGGCGTGCTGGCGATGTTCCTGTCGATCCTGCTGCTGTTCCTGCTTCCTTGGCTGGACAAGTCACCGGTTCGTTCGGGAAGCTATCGTCCGGTGTTCAAGCGCTTCTTCTGGCTGCTCGTCGTCGACGTCGTAATCCTAGGCTATGTCGGCGGAGCGCCCATCAGCCCAGCACGGATCGCGCTCGGTCAGGCCGCGGCAGCTTATTACTTCCTGCACTTCCTCGTGATCCTGCCTTTGGTTTCGGCGTTCGAGACGCCGCTGCCGCTGCCGAGCTCGATCTCGGAGAGCGTGCTGCATGGCGAGCAAGCCGAGGCGGCGCCGGCCGGACAGACAAAGAGGCGCGGCGGCTCGACCGTCGTTGCTGCTGAATAAGGGGCGGGAAGACAGATGGTCCGTGTAATCGCATTCGTTGTCGGGGTCGTCTTCGCGGGGGTCCTGCTCATCTCGCTGATCGGCAACGCCGCCAGCTACTTCAAGAGCCCGCCCGCGCCGCTCGCTGCCGAGGAGTTCCACAAAGAACCGAGGGCGCTTCACCTCGCCTCGGATGGCCCGTTCGGCAAATTCGACAAGCGTCAGCTGCAGCGCGGCTTCCAGGTCTATTCGGAAGTCTGCTCGGCCTGCCACAGCCTGAAACTCGTCTCATTCCGCGACCTTAAGGAGCTCGGGTACAACGAGGCCGAGATCAAGAAGATCGCGTCGGACTGGAAGACCCAGGTTCCGTCGATCAATCCGGACACGGGTGAAGCATCGACGCGCAAGGCGTTGCCGTCGGACAACTTCCCGGCGCCCTTCGCCAATGAAGTTGCCGCACGTGCTGCGAACAACAATGCGCTTCCGCCTGACCTTTCATTGATGACGAAGGCGCGCGAAGGCGGCGCCGCCTACATTCATTCGCTGCTGACCGGATACGCGGATCAGGCAGGCTACAAGAACGAGAAGGGCGAGGAGCTTCTGAAGAAGTTCCCGGACGCAAAGACGCCTGAGAACCTTCACTTCAATCCCTACTTCGCCAACCTCAACATCGCGATGCCGCCGCCGCTCACCGCCAACGGCCAGGTAAGCTATGAGGACGGCACCAAGCCCACCGTCGACCAGATGGCGACGGACGTCGCGGCGTTCCTGGTGTGGACGGCGGAGCCTAACCTCGAAAGCAGGCACGCGGCCGGTCTCGCGGTCGCAATCTTCCTGCTGATCGCCAGCATTCTCGGTTACTTTGCCTACCAGCAGATCTGGTACGAAGCGAAGCGTGCGGTGCGGATCACCGGACCGCTGGACCCCGTCAACCAGGCGAAGACCCGGCGGGCGAAGGCCAAGCAGGGCGTCGCCGGCTAAACGAACACAAGAAAGGCGGCGTCGACGACCTCGGCGCCGTTTTTCTCATTTCGATACGGCTGCAAACCGAAATTCAGCCGCCATTCACTCGCTGAGGAGCGTACGCGAACGAGTTTCCTCCGGAGTAATGGAGTCTCGACGATGCGCTTTCCCAAATTTCGCCTCGCCGCACTGGCGCTGACCAGCGGCCTCGTCCTTAGCGGCTGCGCCTACGGCATGTACGGCGATCCCTACGGATACGGTTACGGGCCGCAGAGCGGCGTTTCCATCGGCGTGGGCTATGGCGGCGGCTACGGTGGATATTATGGCGGCTACGGATACGGTTATCCGTATGCCGGCTATGGCTATGGCTACGGGTACGGAGACCCGTTCGGCTGGTACGGCGATTATTATTACCCGGGCACAGGGATCTACGTCTACGACCGCAGCCGCAACCGGCATCAGTGGAACGACCAGCAGCGCCGCTACTGGGAGCAGCGTCGAAGCGAGTGGCAAAGCCATAACCACAATGGCAGCACTGGCACGTCGACAGCGACCGAAAACTGGAGCGGGTGGGACCGCTCACGCTGGCACAACCGCAATTCCGGTTCGACGACGACCGGCTCCGTCACGACGGAAACGACCGATCGGGGCTCGCACAACTGGAGCCGCAGCAACTCGCAGGATCGCTCTTCGGCAAGGACGAGCGGGGAGCGGACCCGAAGCTCGGCCAGCGAACGGTCGAGCGAAGGGTCAGCGCCGCATCGCTCGAGTGAGACGGAGGCCGAACGCCCGAATTAATCGGCGGGGCTGTCGACTTCGGGCCGACGGCGGATCAGGACGATTGACACGAACGTCATGACGACCTGGTCGTCCTGGTTGGTGACGATCGTCTGCGTCCTGAATGACCCAATATCCGGCCGGCTGCGCGACGGGGTTTTTTCGAGGATCTCGCCGCGCACGTGAAGCGTGTCGCCGGGATAGACGGGCCTGCGCCATCTGAGCTCGTCGATGCCTGGCGAGCCTAGCCCCGCCTGCTTCTGATCCACGACGTGCCGCGCGATGACCGCCATGGTCATCGCCGCAGTATGCCAGCCGCTCGCCGCGATCCGCCCAAAATGGGTCTTGGCCGCCTCCTCGTCCGACAGGTGGAATGGCTGGGGGTCGTATTTGCGCGCGAATTCCAGCACTTCTTCACGCGTGACTTCGTAGCTGCCGTAGTCGGCTATTGTGCCGACCTTCAAATCTTCGAAATAGATCATGGAAGGCCGCATAGCGGCGCCGCAAGCTTGGCGCTACGGTGAGACCGTGGCCACTCAGTCTCCCATTGGCAGCCGCTGGCATCCGCGCCTGATCGAGGCAGCGATGGCGATGAACGAGAATCGTCTGGATGTCGCCGAGCGGCTCCTGAAGCCGCACCTCAAGGAAGACCCCTTCGACCCCGCGGCTATCCGAATGCTCGCCGAGCTTGCAGCGCGGATCGGACGATGGAGGGATGCGGAAAACCTCCTGCGCCGGGCGGTGGAGCTGGCGCCCGGCTGGACTGCCGCCAAGGCGAACCTTGCGTTGGTGCTCGGCCGGATGGGCCGACCCGCGGAAGCGCTCGACCTGCTTGACGACATTTTCGAGGCAGAGCCCGAAGATCTGGGGCACTGGAATCTCAAGGCCGCGACGATGGGCCGCCTCGGCGACTTCGACGAAGCCATTCGCCTTTATGAGAATGTGCTGGACCATTCGCCCCGGCAGCCGCGAGTGTGGCTGAGCTACGGCCATATGCTGAAGACTATCGGCAGGCAGCCGGAAGCCGTCACGGCTTATCGGAAGTCGATCGAGATCCGGCCGACGCTCGGGGAAGCGTGGTTTAGCCTCGCCAATCTGAAGACAGTCAAGCTCGACCAGAAGGACATTTCCGCGATGCAGGAGGCGCTCGGATCAGCCGGCATCGACGATGAGGACCGCGTCCATCTCGACTTTGCGCTCGGCAAGGCGATGCACGATGCCGGCCGAGTGGACGATGCATTTGCTCATTATTCGAGCGCAAATGCTCTGCGTCTCAAAAGCCACCCTTATCGGCCCGGCGAGATCAGTGCGACCGTCGATCGCTGCATCGAACAGTTCACCGCGGAAGCACTCGCAGAGCGCATTGGAGGGTGCGATGCCCCCGATCCGATCTTCATTGTGGGAATGCCCCGGGCGGGCTCTACATTGATCGAGCAGATCCTTTCGTCCCACAGCCTTGTCGAAGGAACGTCGGAGCTTCCCGACATTCCCGCGCTTGCACGGAAGCCGGGCAACTATCCAAAGGGGATTCTCGACGCGACGACTGAGGAGCGGCGCTCCCTCGGCGAGGAATATCTCAAGCGATCGGGCGTGCAACGCAGGACCGACCGGCCCTTCTTCATCGACAAGTTGCCGAACAACTGGCTGTTCGTGCCCTTCATCCAGCTGGTCCTCCCAAACGCGAAGATCATCGATGCCCGGCGCCACCCGCTGGGCTGCTGCTTCTCAAACTTCCGGCAACATTTCGCGCACGGCCAGGCGTTCACGTACGATCTTCAAGATGTCGGCCGATATTATTCGGATTACGTTCGCCTGATGGCGCATGTCGACAATGTGCTGCCGGGCAAGGTGCACCGCGTCATCTACGAACGGATGGTGGACGACACCGAAGCCGAGGTCAGGAGGCTGCTGGATTATTGCGGGCTGGCTTTCGAACCTCAGGTCATGGAATTTTACAAGACAGAGCGCGCGGTGCGCACCGCCAGCTCGGAGCAGGTCCGTCGGCCGATCTATCGTGACGCGACGGACGAATGGCGAGCGTATGACGCTTATCTGACGCCATTGAAGACGGCTTTGGGTTCGGTACTCCAATCTTATCCGGACGCTCCTGCGACCTTCAAGCAACGGTAGTGTAACAATCGTCCCTCCCTCCGCCGAGCGGTCGTTGACAAGCTGCAATGCCTCTGTCGCAATGACGACAGAAAAAGGGGAATGGGAGCGTTGTTATGACGACTGTCCGCGCGCTGGCTTTGGGGCTCCTCGCGACGACGGCACTTGCCACACCGGCATTGGCTCAAAACACGCAAGGCGCAACGGGCACCACCCCGCCGCCCGAGCCGGTCAGGCAGGCGCAGGCCAATGCCAACACTCCGGATCAATCCGAGATCATCATCACCGCGACCAAGCGTGAGGAGAACGTCCAGAACGTTCCGATCAACGTCATCGCGCTGGGTACCCGGCGCCTCGATCAGCTGAACATCTCAAACTTCCAGGAATATACCAGGCAGCTGCCATCGGTGAGCTATCTTACTGCCGCTCCCGGCTCCACCGTTGTCTACATGCGCGGAATTTCCGCCGCGGGCAGCGGCGCCGAGGGCAACCACTCCGGCCCTCTGCCGCAGGTTGGCTCCTACCTCGACGAACAGCCGATCACGACGATCGGTGGAACGCTCGACGTTCACATCTACGACATCGCGCGCATCGAAAGCCTTTCCGGACCGCAGGGCACGCTCTACGGCGCGTCAAGTGAGGCGGGCACGATCCGCATCATCACAAACAAGCCGGAGCTTGGGGTGACGACCGGCCGGGTCGATGCCCAGTTCAACTCTGTCGCGCACGGCGGTGTTGGCGGCTCGCTCGAAGGAATGATCAACATTCCCATCGCGAGCCGGATCGCATTCCGGGCGGTCGCCTTCTATCAGCACGACGCCGGCTACATCGACAATATCCACGCGTCGCGCAGCTATTACGCATTCCCCGACGACTTCACCGGCCCGAGCGCTGACGCTCCGGATGCTCCACCGGCATCGACCGTTCCCACGCTGACGGTGACGAACACAGGCCTGGAAAAGAACAATTTCAACGACGTGGATACATATGGCGGCCGCGCCGCACTGAAGATCGACCTCGATGACAATTGGACCGCCACACCGACCTTCATGTACCAGAAGGCGAAGTCGCACGGCGTCTTCTTCTACGATCCCAATCTCGGCGACCTCAAGATCGACCGCTTCTTCAAGGAGCCTGGCAAGGATCGCTTCTGGCAGGCGGCCCTGACGGTCGAGGGCAAGATCCACAATTTCGACATCACCTATGCCGGCGCCTACATGGATCGCCCCACTTCGGGCGTCTCCGACTACACCGATTATGCCGATGCCTATGACCAGCTGTACGCCGATTATTATGGCGGCGCCTATGGCCGGGGCCTGGCTTACTTCAAGTATCTCGACGCCAACGGGAACCGCACGATCAGCCCGCAGCAGTTCATCGAAGGCGGCAACCACTTCAAAAAGTTGAGCCAGGAGCTTCGCTTCGCATCGCCCGCAGACAAGCCGTTCCGGGTGATTGGCGGTGCGTTTTACCAGGTCCAGAAGAACTTCATCCACCAGGATTACAAGGTCGCGGGCCTGGCCCCGTTCTTGTCCGTCAACGGCTTTCCGGGAACCTTGTGGCTTACGCAGCAGAAGCGTGAGGACAAGGACTATGCGCTGTTCGGCGAAGCAAGCTACGATGTGACCCCGCAGATCACGCTGACCGCCGGCGGCCGATGGTATAAATACGACAACTCGCTGATCGGTTTCTTCGGATTTGGCCGCAACCCGGCATTCATCCAGGGGCAGGACAACACGGGCATTCCCGTGAACCCGGCGAATAGCTCCCGTACCGGTGTTGCCGCTTGCTTCACCCAAAGCGGTGACACTTTGCGCAATTCGCAGCTGAATGGGACGGACACGGTGCTCTTGCCGCCGGTCGTCTCGGGAAGCCCTTGCACCAACCTTGCTGATTTCGTCGACGGGAAGCTCGTTCCCAAGCGCACGAAGGACACCGGCTTTATCCACCGCCTGAATGCGCAGTGGAAGCCGCAAGAAAATCTGATGTTCTACGCAACCTGGTCTCGTGGTTTCCGGCCAGGCGGAATCAATCGCCGCGCCGACGTTCCTCCTTACGCCGCGGACTTCCTCAGCAATTACGAGCTAGGATGGAAGACAACCCTGGGACCGGTCCGTTGGAACGGCGCCATTTATCATGAGCTGTGGAAGAAGTTTCAGTTCGCCTTCCTCGGAGCGAACAGCTTCACCGAAATCCACAACGGCAAGGATGCCCGGGTCAACGGAATTGAGACCGACTTCAATTATGTGCACGGCGGCCTGACATTGAATGCTGCGGGCGCGTACACCGACGCCAAGACCAAGGGAAACATCTGTTCGGACGCTCTGGACCTCACGCCTGACTGCGCCGACAGCTTCATCGCTGCTCCAGGTGGAACGCGTCTTCCGGTCACGCCGAAGTTCAAGGCTTCATTCACGTCACGCTACCAATGGCCGGCGTGGGCCGACGTGAAGGCCCATGTCCAGGGCGCGATCAGCTATCAAAGCTCCGCGCCATCGTCGATCCGCACTGAGATCGAGCTGGTCGGGACTCACGAGCACGTGAATCCGAACGAGTTCCAAGGGCGCATCGGTGCAGCCACGCTGGTGGACCTTTTCGCGGGACTCGACTGGCCGAAGTGGAACCTGGAGCTGTTCGGGACGAACATCTTCGACAAGCGAAATGACATCAGCCGGTTCACCGCCTGCGGAAGCTGCACGCGAACGCTTGTGGTACCAGGACGACCTCGAACCATTGGCATTCGGGCCGGAGCGAAGTTCTAGAGGGCGGCAGCGCGCGGCGTGCCGCAACGCGCCGCGCGCTTCGCCGTTGTTCCGCGCATGATTGAAGGTCCGCATGCAGCGCGAGTGCAATGGCGATTCATCGCCGTAATCCTTGCCCTTTCAACCACCTGGCTCGCGATGCTGTTGCTCGGCGGCGGGTGGCTCGATCTCGCGATCTACGAGGCTCTCTACGCAGGACATCGGCCCGCCCTTTTAGAAGTCGCCCGAACATTCACCGCGCTTGGTGAGCCGACTTTCCTGATTGCTGCCTGCATCGCTTGCGCTCTCTGGCTCTGGTACGCCGGGCGAGGGCGGGTGGGCCTGGTCTTGCTGCTGATCGCGCTCCTTGGCCGAGGGCTCAGCGAACTTCAGAAATATTGGGTGGCGCGCGTGCGTCCGGACCTCGAACCGCATCTGGTGGTGGTGAAGACCAGCAGCTTCCCGAGCGGCCACGCCGCAAGCTCGATGATTTTCGGCCTTACGCTTGCCCTGGCGCTGACGGCGCACACGCGCTGGCGGCGCGAGGCCGCCGGGGCAGCCGTACTGCTGTCCATCATGATCGGCACCAGCCGAGTGATGCTGGGCGTACATTGGCCGAGCGACGTAATCGGTGGCTGGGCGTTCGGCCTGCTCTGGGTTCTGGTGACCTTCAGGCCCGCCGAACGGCTGCTGCACGCGAATTCCGCCCGAGCCCCAAATGAGCTATGAAAGTCCGGGGCAAAGGGGGAGAGTACAATGACCCGACCGTTCACGCTCATCGCCGCGATGCTGTTCGCGCTCGCCGTGCTCGTCCATGTTTATCGCCTGTTCAAGCAGGCGCCGATCATCGTCGGGAGCCATACGATCCCGATGTGGGCGAGCTATATCGGGATCGTCGTCCTGGCAGTGCTCGCGTGGGGTCTGTTTCGCGAAAGCAAAAGCTGAGCGGGCAGTCCGCTTCGTTCACACGTTGAAGCGGAACAGCATCACGTCGCCGTCCTGGACGACATAGTCCTTGCCTTCGGATCGGAGCTTGCCCGCGTCGCGAGCGCCGGCTTCGCCACCGAACTTGATGAAGTCGTCATAGGCGATGGTCTCGGCGCGGATGAAGCCTCGCTCGAAATCGGTGTGGATCTCGCCGGCGGCCTGGGGCGCCCGCGATCCCCTGTGCACGGTCCACGCGCGGGCTTCCTTCGGACCAGCCGTGAAGAAAGTGATGAGGCCGAGGAGCTTGTAGCCCGCGTGGATCATGCGGTTGAGGCCGGTTTCGTGGAGACCGAGGTCGGACAGGAATGCATCACGCTCATCTGCGGGAAGGGTCGCGATTTCCGCTTCGATCGCGGCTGAAATGACGACCGCCTCGGCGCCTTCCGAAGCGGCCTTGGCAAACACGCGCTCGCTATGCGCATTGCCGGTCGCGGCTTCGCCCTCGTCGACATTGCATACGTAGAGCACTGGCTTCGCGGTCAGCAGTTGGGCGCGCTGCAGCGCCTTCTCTTCCTCGACATCCTTGGGCTTTGTGAGGCGTGCCGGCTTCGACTCTCGCAAATGCTCGAGTGCCTGGCTCAACACCGATGCCTCGATTTTGGCCTCCTTGTCGCCTTGCTGGGCTTTCTTGACGAGGTTCGGCACGCGGCGTTCCAGGCTGTCGAGGTCGGCCAGCATCAGCTCGGTTTCGACGGTTTCGGCATCGGCGATCGGGTCCACCCGGCCTTCGACGTGAGTCACGTCGCCGCCCTCGAAGCAGCGCAGAACGTGCACGATCGCGTCCACTTCCCGGATATTCGCGAGGAACTGGTTGCCGAGCCCTTCACCCTGGCTTGCGCCTCGGACAAGGCCGGCGATGTCGACGAACTCGATCTGCGTTTCAATCTCCTGCGCGGACTTGGCGATTTCCTTGATCTTGTCGAGGCGCGGGTCGGGCACCGCGACGCGGCCGACGTTCGGCTCGATCGTGCAGAAGGGATAATTCGCGGCTTGTGCCGCGGCGGTTTCTGTAAGTGCATTGAAAAGCGTCGATTTGCCGACGTTCGGCAGGCCGACGATGCCGCAGCGGAAGCCCATGAGTTCTCCAGTGATGCGTCATTGCGAGGAGCCGAAGGCGACGCGGCAATCCAGCTGGATTGCCTCGCTTCGCTCGCAATGACGGAAATTTGAGCTCCTTTAGGCGAAGTTGAACGAAATGCTCAACCGCTCACCCTTGCCGGCGCCGGGAAGTACCTCATGGCGCAGCCAGCTTTCCCACATGAGCAGGAGGCCAGGGCGCGGCTCGACCGTGACAAAGCTGTCGGGGCGGGGCGGCGCCGCCATCATCATCGGCAGCCGCGGGTCCTCGAATCGAATGGATCCGGAGCCCTTCGGCGCCTCGACGTACAAAGTTCCCGAAATGATGCTGTGCGGATGAATGTGTCCACTGTGATGTCCACCGGATTTCAACAAATTGACCCACAGGCTGTCGAGCTTAGGCTTCCGGCCGAGATCAAATGTGCATTCATTCGCGAACCCAGCCGCATGGCGGGTCAGAATCTTCCCAAGATCGGCGAAATCCGGATCTCGCTTCGGCAGGTCGTTCAATGAGGCGTAGCTGGTGTAGCCGGCGTATCGATGCTCCTTGGACCAGCGGCGGCCCGCTTCATCGTCTTGCGCAAGCGTGCGGATCGAGTGCGCAAGGTCGGCGAGCAAAGCATTATCGCCGAGATCGGCTTCATAGAGCCGCGTGACGAACAGAGAGCGGGTCATTCGCTTTGCTGCAGCCTCAGCGCGACCTCGCTCATGAAGCGGGCGTCATCGCCGTCCGCGAGCCATTCGGCTTCACCGGCGATCGCAGCGAGAAGGTCGGACAGCGGTTCCATCTCCGCCTTGCGGTAATTGCCAAGGACGTGCGGGGTGACGAGGTCTTTGCGGCCCGGGCCAGGATGGCCGATTCCGATACGAACGCGGCGGAATTCGGGGCCCAGGCTCGCGTCGATCGACCTCAGCCCATTGTGGCCCGCTGTCCCGCCGCCGAGCTTCACCTTCACCTTGAACGG
>Ga0207706_10000479_pt1 | contig 42802 bp, 45 predicted proteins | sample KBSC53metaG_FD_184318 | JGI IMG/M metagenome (GOLD analysis project Ga0207706, IMG submission 184318) | Corn rhizosphere microbial communities from Kellogg Biological Station, Michigan, USA - KBS C5-3 metaG (SPAdes) (version 2) | ecosystem: Host-associated > Plants > Roots > Rhizosphere > Soil ... | reverse complement strand
CGAAGGCGCAAGCGTGCAACTGTTGTGCAAGCGCCTCCACCCGCCCCCGCTCATCGAGCTTCACCGACGTCACAATCCAGCTGCCGCAGGCCGGCGAACGAAGCTCGGCCCGCCCGTCCGCGTCGGCCAACTGACGCGGGTCGCTCAGCGACGCCGCGAGCCGCAGGATTTCGGTCGTGTACAGCGGCGCGTTCATTCCCGCCGCCACGTGGTGCCGGCCGGCCCGTCTTCCAAGACGATGCCCTTGGCCTTCAGCTCGTCGCGGATTCGGTCGGCGGCCGCAAAGTCGCGGTTCTTCTTCGCCGCGGCGCGCTCCGCGATCCGCGCCTCGATTGCGCCCTCATCCCCGCCGCCTTTGAACCATTCATCCGGCGAAACCTGCAGAAGGCCAAGCAGTGCAGCACTGGCCCTGAGCGCCCCAGGATCCTCCAACGCCATCAGGCGCGTCACGGCTAGCGGCGTATTGAGATCGTCTGACAGCGCCTCGACCACGCCCAAGTCCGGCTCCCGCGCCTCGACATCGCCGGCATTCCGATACAGCCGATCGAGGTTCGTCTTCGCCTGCCCAACAACATCCTCGGTCCAGCTCAGCGGCTGGCGATAATGCGCGCTCAGCAGCGCGAGCCGCAGCGTCTCGCCGCGATGGCCCTGCTCGAGCAGCTCCGCCGGGGTGACGATGTTGCCGAGGCTCTTCGACATCTTCTCCGAGCCCATGTCGACGAAGCCGTTGTGGACCCAGTAACGCGCGAGCGGCGCTCCGTCGTGGGCGCAGCGGCTCTGCGCGATCTCGTTCTCGTGATGCGGGAAGATGAGGTCGAGTCCGCCGCCGTGGATGTCGATCGTCTCGCCGAGATGCGAGCGGATCATCGCCGAGCATTCGATATGCCAGCCCGGGCGTCCCCTCCCCCACGGCGAGTCCCAGCCGATCACGTCCTCGCCGCTCGGCTTCCACAGCACGAAGTCGGCGGGATCGCGCTTGTACGGCGCAACCTCAACCCGCGCCCCGGCGACCATCGCATCGCGGTCGCGGCGGCTGAGCACCCCGTAGTCGGGATCGCTCGGCACCGAGAACAGCACATGCCCTTCCGCCTCATAGGCATTGCCGAGCGCGATCAGCCGCTCGATCATCGCGATCATCGGGCCGATTTCCTGCGTCGCGTGCGGCGCGACCGTCGGCGGGCGGACCCCGAGCGCGCCCATGTCCTCGAGATAGAAGCGCTCGTAGCGCTCGGTGATCACCGCCGGGTCGACGCCCTCCTTCTCCGCCGCGGCGATGATCTTGTCGTCGACGTCGGTGACGTTGCGGGCATAGACGAGGCTGTCCTCGCCGAACTCGTGGCGGATCAGCCGGGCGAGCGTGTCGAACACGACCGCCGGCCGCGCATTCCCGATATGCGCGCGGCCATAAACCGTCGGCCCGCACACATACATGGTGATGCGCTTGGGGTCCGCCGGGCGGAACGCGCGCTTCTCGCGGGCGAGCGTGTCGTGGACGACGATCATTTGCGCGGCTCGATCGCGTGGTGGCGCCGCGCCTCGACCCAGTCGACGATCGCCCGGCCGCTGGCGAACAGCAACGGATAGCTGCGCGACTTGCTCATCCATTCCGGCCGGTCGGCCTTGGGCCCGTAAGCGAGGTCGGTCGCAAGGTTGGCGAGGAGGAAGAACAAGGTCGCCCCGAGCAGCCCCTTCACCAGCCCAAAGCCGCCGCCGAGCACGCGGTCGAACGGCCCGAGCACCGGCGAACGGCGAGTCTTGCCGCCGAGGTGCCGCGCGACCAGCTTCACGATGAGGAAGCTCGGCACGAACAGGATCGCGAAGGCGAGCACCGCCGCGGCCGGGGAGCTGGTCCCGAAGCTGTTCTCGATGCCGCCCCACAACTGGCTGTGAAACAGCTTCAGCATGACGATCGCGACGACCCAGGCGAGCAGCGACACGACCTCGTGCACGAACCCTCGCACGAAGCCGACTGCGGCGCCGCCGATCAGCAGGAGGAAGACGAAGACATCGAGCGCGGTCATCAGCCGCGCGCTAGCAAGCTCTCTTGGCCAAGGCGAGAGCGTCTCGCCAAGCGCTCAGCAGGAAGAAACGACGGCGGGCTCCGGGCTGTCGAGGGTGTAGCTGCCGTTGGTGCGGATTTCGACGGCGCCGTTGGGCGCGGTGCGCTGCTCGACCGTGACGCACTGGCCTGAATCGGAATCCCGAAGCTCGTAATATTGCTCGCGCGGGATCGGGATGTGCGAGCGCTCGCCCGTTCCGAACGGATCGATGCCGATCGTCGACCGCCGCCCCTTGCGGCCGGCGCTGACATCCTTGATCGGATATTGGACGTGTTCGTACGGCGCCGTCGATGCTCCGAACGCGATCCAGTCGGCCGCTCGCCAGGCGAGTGCGTCGAACGCCGCGGCCATGAAAATGGGCATGGCGAGCAGGCCGATCAGCCCGCGGAAGCTTCCCGAGCGATAGGTCGGGCTCTTCGCCAGGAAGACCGAAAGGACGATTCCGTCGACCAACCCCAAGCCGCGCATCCACCACAGGAAAGGTCTGCTCAGCGGCGTGATCAATTCGGTGCCCGAAAACAGGCTCTCGGCCAGGAGGATCAGCATCGGCGACAGGAGCAGGCCCATCACCCAGCGCTGCGAATTCTCATTGTCGGACCACGATTCGCCGCTCCACGACGACGGCTCGGGCACTGGCTGCGCGTGATAATCAGCACTCGAATAGTCGACACTGGCGCGGCCGAAAACGTTGCGGCGAATGGACAAGACGCGAAACTCCCCCTGCGCCGCGCCCTTTAGCCCCCATGACTTAAGGCTCAATTACCGGCCGATCACTCGAGGATCGTCGCGCCTTGTTCATCGACGCGGTGGACCGTTCGCGGCGAGCGCAGGCGCAGCAGGCTGAGGCCAGCAGCGATCAGCGCCGCGACTGCGGCTGCCGCAAGCAGGCTCGGACCCGCCTTCACTCCGGCGAGATGGAACGCCACTCCGACCGCTACCGCGCCCGACGTCTGGCCGAGCAGGCGCGCGGTCGCGAGCATCCCGCCCGCTGCGCCCGAACGATTGCGCGGCGCGGAGCTGACGATGGTCCGGTTGTTGGGCGACTGGAACAGGCCGAAGCCGATCCCGCACACCGCCATTCGCCAGACGATGTCGAACGTGCCCGGGTGAGTCCCGAGCTCGGACAGCATCAACAGGCCAACGGCGAAGATCGCGAGGCCGATGCCGCCGATCAGCCCGGCCCGCATCTTGTCGGCAAGGCGTCCGGCGAGTGGCGCGACGACCCCGAGCGCGAGCGGCCACGGGGTCATCAGCAAGCCGGTCTCGAATGCGCTGCGGCCCATCACCGACTGGAATAGGAACGGCAGGGTGACGAACGCCAGCATCTGCGCCGCGAAGGACACAGTCGAAGTCGCGATCGACATGCTGAAGATGCGGATCCTGAGAAGGTCCACGGGGAACAAGGGCGCCGGATCGCCCCACTCCCGCCGGACGAGCCAGACGCCGGCCGTCAATCCCGTCGCGATGAGCGTCGACCCGACGATCGGCCCGGCGCTGCCGAAAGTCTCGACGCCGAAGATGACGCAACCCATCATGGCCATGCTAAGAAGCGTCGCGAGCCAGTCGACGCGGTGGCCATGGCCGCCGGCATGCGGCGTCGAGCGGATGCTGACGACTACCGCTGCGATTCCGATCGGAACGTTGATGAGGAACAGCCACGGCCAGGATGCGACGCTCAGGATGATCGCCGCGAGCGTCGGGCCTCCGGCCGCCGAAGCCGACAGGACCAGCGCATTGTAGCCCATGCCTCGGCCCAGCATCTTCGATGGATAGGTCGCGCGCACGAGCGCCGGGTTCATGCTCATGATGCACGCCGCGCCCGCCCCTTGGAAGATGCGCGCGACGACCAGCCCCTCGAGGCTGCGGGTCAAGGCGCAGCCGAAGGAGCCGAGGGTGAACAGGACCAGACCCGGAATGTAGACTCGCCGATAACCGAAGCGGTCGCCGAGCGCCGCAAGCGGGAGCAGCAGCACGGTGATCGTCAACTGATAGGAATTGACGATCCATACCGACGTCGCCGGCGATGCGCGGAGGGTCTGGGCGATCGTCGGCAAGGCCACGTTGGCGATCGACCCGTCGAGCACGGCCATCGCCAAAGCGAGCCAGATCGCGGTCGCCGACCAATATCGCTGCGGAACGGGCAGGCCGTCCTGCTCGGCCGCGCGCGAGTTCGAAGCAGCTTTGTCGTTCATGGACCTCCGCGACTGTGGCTCGGACGCTTGCCCTGTCCCGCCCTATCAGCCATTTGCCGCTCATGTCAGGCGGGCTCGGCGCGGGGAATGCCTCGCTCCTCTTCATCATCGGCAGCGGCGACGAGTCGGATCAGATCACGCAGGCCGGCGACCGGCTCATCATCACCGGAACCAGCGACCTTACCAAGCTGCTGCTCGGCCGCGTGCCGCACCACCGGCTCCACGTCTCGCGCAATTACTTCCGCCAGGGCCGCCTCGCCGACCTCACCGGCTACCGCGTGCTGCTCAACCTGATCACCGAGCCCGAGGCCAACGCCAAGGTCCTCGACAACCTCAAGAAGCTGCTGCGTGGCGTTCCAGGTCGGGTGATCAACCGGCCCGACGCGGTGCTGCGCTCGACCCGCGACCAGGTCGCGCGGCTGCTGAGCGGCGTTCCGGGGCTGATCGTTCCGAGGGCCGTCCGGCTTCAGGGGAGCAAGCCTGTGCTCGCCGCGAAGACTTTGGAACGGGCGGGCATCGCCGCTCCTCTAATCCTGCGCCGGACCGGCACGCACGCGGGCAAGATCGTCGGGCTGTTCGATAGCGTGGACGCGGCGGTCGAGGCGCTCACGCCCGGCGAGCATATCGCGACCGAGTTCGTCGATTTCGCGGGCGCCGACGGGCTGTACCGCAAATATCGCGTCTATTTCATCGGCCAGCGCGTGGTCCTCCGGCACATGGTCGTGTCGGATAATTGGAACGTCCATGTCCGCGAGCGGACTCGCTTCATGGCTCACCACCCGGACGTCGTGGCGGAAGAGAAGGCCCTGTTCGACAGGGACGAGCCGTTTTCGACCGAAGACCGCGAGGTGTTCCGCCACGTTCGCGAACGCATGCCGCTCGACTTCTTCGGCATGGACTTCGGGATCGTGCCCGACGGCCGACTCGTCCTGTTCGAGGCCAATGCGACGATGAGCTTCTTCCCGCTGTGGCCGACGCAGGACCCGCAATTCGCCTATCTGACCAAATGCCTCGACCCTGCAGCGGACGCCTTCCGCGAACTCCTCGGCCTGCCGCCGGAAGTCGATCCGGCGGCGCGGATCCGCCTGCAGACCGCCTGATGTTCGATACCTACTCGGAGATCTTCGCCGAGCGCGGCGCGGCTTACCACCGGGCGATGGCCGAATGCCCGGGCGCCCGCGGCGAGGAGTTCCGGGCCGCGCTCCAGCCGCTGGCAGGCCGATCGGGTCTGCTGTGCGACATGCCGTCGGGCGGCGGCTATCTCGCGCGCCATCTCTCCGGCGACTGGCGCTATCTCGGCGTCGATCCGTCCGACGATTTCGTTCGCGCCTGCCCGGTCGGGGTCGAGTGCGTGCGGGCGAGTATCGCCAGCGTTCCGCTCGACGACGGGGCGGCGGACGCGGTCGTAAGCCTAGCCGCGCTCCACCATGAGCCGGACCTCGCCGCCGTGTTCCGCGAGATGCGCCGGCTGCTGAAACCCGGCGGCCGCGCGGTGATCGCCGACGTGGCCGCAGGAACGCCGGTCGCCGCTTTCCTCAACGGCTTCGTCGACGCCAACAACCCGATGGGCCACGACGGCCATTTCCTCGACGGCCGCGCGGCCGGCCTCATCCAGCAGGCCGGCTTCGCAATCGCGCGCGACGAGCTGCTAGAGATGCCGTGGCAGTTCGAGAGTTTGCCCGAGGCCGGGGCCTTCTGCCGCCAGCTCTTCTGGATGCCCAAGCTCACCGCCGAAGAGGTCGCTTCGGCAATGCAGCGCGAGATCGGCTTCGAGGAAATCGGCGGCCTGCAGCACCTGCGCTGGGCGCTGCGCCGGATTGTCGCCAACCCGATCTAGGGGTTTACCGTCCCAACACCTGATCGACCAGCGCGCGCAGGTTTGCGAATTCGGCGAGGTGGAGGCCGTCGCCGCCTTTGATGCCCTGGGGCACCCAACCGGTCTCGAAGCCGAGCTTGGCCGATTCCTTCAGCCGCAGCCCGGCGTGAGCGACTGGGCGGATCTCGCCTGAGAGGGCGATTTCGCCGAGGACGACCGCTTCGCTCGGCACGGGCCGCTCGGACATGGCCGAGACCAGCGCCGCCGCGACTGCGAGGTCCGCCGCGGGATCGCTGAGGCGATAGCCGCCGGCGACGTTGAGATAGACTTCCGCGGTGGCGAAGCTGAGGCCGCAGCGCGCTTCCAGCACGGCTAGGATCATCGCGAGGCGGCCGCTGTCCCATCCGACCGCCGCCCGCCGCGGGGTCGCTCCGGTCGCTAGCCGCACCGTCAGAGCCTGGATTTCGACCAGCACCGGGCGCGAGCCTTCCATCGCCGGGAAGACGCTGGTGCCGCTGACTGGCTCGCCGCGGTGGGTCAGGAACAAGGCCGACGGGTTCGGCACCTCGCTCAGCCCAGCCCCTTCCATCGCGAACACGCCGATCTCGTCGGTGCCGCCGAAGCGGTTCTTCATCGCGCGGAGGATGCGATATTGGTGGCTGCGCTCGCCTTCGAAGCTCAGCACCGTGTCGACCATATGCTCGAGCACGCGCGGGCCGGCGATGGTCCCGTCCTTGGTGACATGGCCGACGAGCACCACCGCCGTGCCATGCTCCTTGGCGAAGCGCACCAGTTCCTGCGCCGAGGCGCGGACCTGGCTGACGGTGCCGGGCGCGCCCTCGATCAGGTCGGAGTGCATGGTCTGGATCGAATCGATGATCAGCAGCGCCGGCGGCTCGCCGTCCTGCATCGTCGTCAGGATGTCGCGCACCGACGTCGCGGCGGCGAGCCGCACCGGCGCTCCGCCGAGCCCGAGCCGCACCGCGCGCAGCCGCACCTGCTCGGCCGATTCCTCGCCCGAGACATAGACGACCTTGCGCCCGTCGCTCGCGAGCCGCGCCGCGACCTGGAGCAGCAGGGTCGACTTGCCGATCCCCGGGTCGCCGCCGACCAGCATCGCCGACCCTGCGACGATCCCGCCGCCGATCGCCCGGTCGAACTCGGCAAGCCCGCTCGGCAACCGATCGGGCAGCGCGGCCGGCGTCTCGAGGCCCACGAGCGGGATCACCCGCCCGCCGCCCTGCAGATTGTGCTTGGCCGCGAAGATGCTCGACACCTCCGCCGCTTCCTGCACCAGCGTGTTCCATTCCGCGCAGTCGGGGCACTGCCCCTGCCAGCGGTGCTGGACGGAGCCGCAGGCCTGGCAGGTGTACCGTGTCTTGGGCTTGGCCATGCAAGAACAATACACGAACAAATCGCTCGCGAAAGCCACTTCCGTCACCCCTGGGAAGGCGGGGATCCCGTTGCCTCAAAAGGACAAGCGGGATTCCCGCTTTCGCGGGAATGACAATGAGAAGGTACTTCATCGGCAGCAGGGCAGACCTTAGCGCGATGGCTTGTTATGGCCGCGGCATGACCGGTCTTTCGCTTGGCCCGCTTGGCCTTCTGCTCCTCGTCGCATGCCTGATCGCGATGGTGACGCGAAAGCTCGGGCTACCCTACATCGTCGGGCTGGTCGTCGCGGGATTCCTCATCGCCCTCCTGCCCAACGCGCCGCTGCTGCCGCTGTCGCGCGACTTGATCTTCAACGTCCTGCTTCCGCCCCTGGTGTTCGAGGCCGCGCTGCAGCTCGACTGGAAGCGGTTCCGCCATGAGCTACCGCTCACCCTGACGCTCGCCTTCCTCGGCGTCGGGATCGCAACCGCGGTCGTCGCCGGCGGAATGCACTATCTCGCCGGTTGGAGCTGGATCGGCGCTGCCTTGTTCGGCGTGCTGATCGCGGCGACCGATCCGGTGTCGGTGATCGCCGCCTTCCGCGAGATGGGCTGCATCCCCCGCGTGTCGATGGTGGTCGAGAGCGAGAGCCTGCTCAACGACGGCGTCGCCGCGGTTGGGTTCGCGGTCCTCTCCGCCATCGCCGTCGGAGCCTCCCCGAGCGCGGCGAGCATCGTTCCGGCGTTCGCCTGGACTCTTGCCGGGGGCCTCCTCATCGGCCTGCTCGTCAGCGGTGCGATCTTGCTGATCGTCGGGCGCACCGACGACCCGCTGGTCGAAATCACGCTGACTGCTATCGCCGCCTACGGCTCCTTCCTCATCGCCGAGGAATTCCACGCCTCGGGCATCATCAGCGCGCTGACGGCCGGCCTGCTCGCCGGAAGCTTCGGGACGCGGTTCCTGTCGCGTGACGGCCGGGAACGCGTCGGCCACGCGTGGGAGTTCTTCGCCTTCCTCGCCAACAGCATCGTCTTCATCCTGATCGGGATGAACGTCGCGGACCAGCCGCTGCGGGCGCTCGGCTCGACCGCAGCGATGGTTGCGATCCTGCTCGTGCTCGCCGGCCGGTGCATCTCGATCTACCCGCTCGCCGCCCTGTTCGCCCGCTCGCGCTGGCGGCTTCCGGCGAGCTTCCAGCACACCTTGTTCTGGGGCGGGCTGCGCGGGGCACTCGCACTTGCGCTGGCCTTAGCGGTCCCGACGACCGTGCCGGAACGCGACGCGATCATCCTCACCGCCTTCGTCGTCGTCGCTTTCTCGATCCTCGTCCAGGGCCTGACCATGCCGTGGCTGATCCGCCGCTTCGGGCTCGGCCGGAAGGCGCCGGTCGAGGCGGTTGCCGCTCCCGAGCCCGGTCGCTAGTCGCGGCGATGTGAGCTTCCTCCCCGAACCGCTCCGGCTCCCGGCGTTCCGCTTCTATTGGCTTGCCCGGCTGACGACCACCATCGGCCAGATGGCGATGGTCATCGTCATCGGCTGGCAGGTCTACGACATCGCGCGCGAGACGATGGGTCTCAAGGAAGCCGCGCTCCGGCTCGGGATCATCGGGGTGGTCCAGTTCGTCCCTTTGTTCCTGCTGACCCTGGTCACCGGCTGGACCGCCGACCGCCTCGACCGGCGCTGGATCGCGCGCGGCGCGCTCGCGCTGGAGCTGAGCTGCGCGGCCGCGCTTGCCCTGCTCGCCTGGAACCACGCGACGACGCTGATCGCGCTCTACGCCGTCGCGGCCCTGCTCGGCGTCGCCCGCGCCTTCGCCGGGCCGGCGCTCCAGGCGCTCGCCCCCAACCTCGTGCCGCGCGAAATCCTGCCACGCGCCATCGCTTTATCCTCGATCGCCTGGCAGAGCGGAGCGATCGCCGGCCCGGCGGTCGGCGGCTATTTGTACGCCGCGGCACCCTTCGCTCCCTACGCCGCGAGCGCCGCGCTGTTCGCAATCGCCTTCGTCTGCCTGCTGTGCATCGGCCCGGTCGCTCGGGCCGAGCTCGCGCGCGGTCCCAGTCCGTGGGCGCAGATGGTGGAAGGGCTGCGCTACGTCCGCCACAACAAGCTGGTGCTCGGGGCGATCAGCCTCGACCTGTTCGCGGTGCTGCTCGGCGGTGCGACCGCGATGCTGCCCGTGTTCGCCCGCGACGTGCTCCACGCCGGCCCCGAGGGGCTCGGCCATCTGCGGGCAGCGCCGGCCGTCGGCGCGACCCTCACCGCAGCCTTTTTCTCGATCCGTCCGCTGAAGCACGACGTTGGCGTGAAAATGCTCGCCGCCGTCGGAGTGTTCGGCCTCGCGACGATCGTGTTCGGCTTCTCGCGCTCGATGCCGCTGTCGCTCGCCTGCCTCGCAGTGCTCGGTGCGGCCGACATGTTCTCGGTATACGTCCGCCAGTCGCTGATCCAACTCTACACGCCCGACGAGATGCGCGGCCGTGTCGGGGCGGTGTCGTCGCTGTTCATCTCCGCTTCGAACGAACTCGGCGAGGCGGAATCGGGCTTCCTCGGAGCGCTGATCGGGCCTGTGACCTCGGTCATCGCCGGCGGCTTCGGCGCGCTCCTCGTCGTGCTGCTATGGAGTTGGTGGTTTCCCGAGCTGCGCCTTGCAAAAAGCTTCGACACCCCCGATTTGCGGCGCTCTGAAGCCCCCCTGGAGGAGAGCCTGGAATGAAGGCCGCCAACGTCCTCGAAACCATCGGCAACACGCCGCACATCCGAATCAACCGACTGTTCGGCGACAAGGCCGAAGTGTGGATGAAGTCCGAGCGGGCCAATCCCGGCGGCTCGATCAAGGACCGGATCGGCCTTGCAATGATCGAGGACGCCGAGCGCAGCGGCAAGCTGAAGCCCGGCGGGACGATCATCGAGCCGACCTCGGGCAATACCGGGATCGGCCTCGCGATGGTCGCCGCGGTCAAGGGCTACAAGCTGATCCTCGTCATGCCCGAGAGCATGAGCATCGAGCGCCGCCGACTGATGCTGGCCTATGGCGCAACCTTCGATCTTACCCCGAAGGAGGGCGGCATGTCCGGCGCGGTGGCGCGCGCACAGGAGCTGGTCGCGCAGACCCCGAACAGCTGGATGCCGCAGCAGTTCGACAACCCCGCCAACGTTGAAGTCCACCGCCGCACGACGGCGCAGGAAATCCTCCGCGACTTTGCCGACGATCCGCTCGATGCGATCATCACCGGCGTTGGGACGGGCGGCCACATCACGGCCTGCGCCGAGGTCCTGAAGCCCGCCTGGCCCAACCTCAAGGTCTTCGCGGTCGAGCCGGCCTTGTCGCCCATCCTGTCCGGCGGGAAGCCTGGCCCCCACCCGATCCAGGGTCTGGGCGCGAACTTCGTGCCGAGCATCCTCAACACCGAAGCCCTGGACGGCGTCATCGATGTCGATGCGAACGAGGCCAAGGAAATGGCCCGGCGCGCTGCGCGCGAAGAAGGGCTGCTGATCGGCATTTCGTCCGGCGCGGCGCTGGCCGGCGTTGCCCAGAAGCTGCCTGAGCTCGGCGACCGGCCGCGGATCCTGACGTTCAATTACGATACCGGCGAACGCTATCTCTCGGTCCCCGACTTCCTTCCCGAATAGCCGGGGCTTAAACCTTCGCTAACCGCGATTGTTCGCCGCCCCGTTAACTCCCGACGGGTAAAGCTTCCCGGCTACGCGGGCGCACGGCTGCCCTCGAGTGACTGGGTGGGCACCTCATGCGTCGAACTTTGTTCGGCAAATCTCCGGACGTCGAACGTCTCACCGCCGCGCGCATCTCCGCGCGCGAGGCGCTGACGTTCGACATCAGGGAGCATGAATCGCCCACCGACCAGACGCTGATCGAGCGACGGGTCGGAAGCTGGAGCTATTGCCCGTGGCTCCTGCTCGCCAGCCACGTCATCGTCGCCATTTCGTTGCTGCTCCAGGAACGGCCGCCGGCAAGCGCCGACGTGCTGGCGATGATCTTCGTCCCGCTGACGCTCTCGGTGGTCGTCGATGTGCTGGCCGGGCTCGGGCTTCGCTACCGCCGCCGCCTTGGATTGGCCCCGCACACCGCGGCGCGCCTGATGACCGGCTACATCGCCGTGACCGGGGTTCTCTCGATGCTGGGCAGCGCCGCGTGCAGCGCGCTTCACGTCAGCGACCCGAGCTTCGTCACCCTGGCGATGGCGACCGGCTTCTTCGTTCGCTCGATCGTCGCGGTCGCCGCGCCGCCGCTGGCCATCACCAGCGCGCTCGTCGCGTGCCTCTCGACCCTCCTCTTCTCGAGCGATCCGGTGCTGTCCTTTTCGGTCGATTCGCTCGCCGTCATCATGGCGATCTACAGCACCGCGGTGACCCGCAAGGCGATCGCCGGCGGGCGCAACCGGCTGGCGCTCGAGTGGCAGGCGCAAAAGGCGCTGAACTTCGTCGCGGAGTTCGAGAACACCGGCCGCGGCTGGTTCTGGGAAACGGATTCGCTCGGCACCCTGTCCTACGTGTCCCACCAGCTCGCGGACGATTTCCAGTGCGAGCCGGAGGCGCTGCTCGGACGCCAGTTCACCACCCTGCTGTCGGTCGACACCCACGGAACCGACACGAACGAGGAGCGAAAGACCCTCGGCTTCCACCTGTCCGCCCGATTCCCGTTCTCCGACGTGGTCGTCCGCCCGGCGAGCGACCAGGACGTCCACTGGTCGCTGTCGGGCAATCCGATCTTCGACGAGCGCGGCCGCTTCCTCGGCTTCCGCGGCATCGGCACCGACCTCACCGAGCAGCGCCGTTCCGAGCAGGAGATTTCGCGCCTCGCTCGCTTCGATTCGCTGACCAGCCTGCCGAACCGCGCGATGATGCGCCAGACGCTCGACGAGGCACTGCGCAACTCCACGCACCGTCAGCGCGGCTGCAGCATGTTCCTGATCGATCTCGACCGCTTCAAGAACGTCAACGATACGCTGGGCCACCCGATCGGCGACGCACTGCTCCGCCAGGTCGCCGAACGGCTCAAATCGGTCATGGGCAACCACGGTCAGGTCGGACGGCTGGGCGGTGACGAGTTCCAGGCGGTGCTTCCAGGCACCGTCGACATTGGCTTGATCGAGTCGCTTGCTCGAACGCTGATCGAACAGGTTTCGCGGCCATATTCGATCGAGGGGCACAAGGTCACGATCGGCGCCTCGGTCGGTATTGCGATTGGCGATCCGGGCCGAAGCACCGCCGACGCGCTGGTGCGCAACGCCGACCTCGCGCTTTACGCAGCGAAGGACGCCGGCCGCGGCAAGCACCGCTTCTATGAGCCGTCGATGCACAGTGAAGCGGCCGAACGCCAGCTGCTCGAGAACGACCTTCGCCAGGCCATCGAGCGCGGCGAGCTGTCGATGAACTTCCAGCCGATCGTTCGCACCGCTGGTGAGGAAATTTCCGGTTTCGAGGCGCTGGTCCGCTGGACGCATCCGGCTCGCGGCCTCATCTCGCCGGCCAAGTTCATCCCGTTGGCGGAAGAAGCGGGGCTCATTCATAAAATCGGTGAGTGGGTTCTCCGCACTTCGCTCGAAGAGGCCGCGACCTGGCCCGACCATGTCCGCGTCGCGGTCAATCTTTCGCCGCTGCAGTTCAACGACCCGAACATCGTCCAAATCGTCGCCAACCATCTCCGCGAAACGGGTGTCAGGGCCGACCGGCTGGAGCTGGAAATCACCGAGGGGGTGTTCCTCGCCGAGGGCGATTCGACCGACGAGACGTTCGCGAAGCTCAAGGACCTCGGAGTCCGGCTGGCGCTCGACGATTTCGGGACCGGCTACAGCTCGCTCGGCTATTTGAAGAAGGCGCCGTTCGACAAGATCAAGATCGACCAGAGTTTTGTCCGCGGAGCAGCGTCGAGCACCAATCGCAACGCCGCCATCATCCGCGCCATCGTCACGCTGGCCGAGACGCTCGGCATGGATACCTGCGCCGAAGGAGTCGAGACGCACGACGATCTCCAGCTGATCCGCGAGCTCGGCGTGAGCATGATCCAGGGATATATCTTCGGCAAACCCGCGGATGCGGAAGCCGCTCGGACCCTCGCCAACAGCGAGCGCGTGGAAGCCGAAGGCTACAAATGCATTCGTGAGCCCAGACATCGCCTGATGCGCCGTGCGATCACCTGCATCGACGACGAGACTTTGGAGGTGAAGCTCCGCAACATCAGTTCCATGGGCACCCTCGTTGATTGTCCTCTGTCAGTGCCGCCAGGCCTTGCCCTCACCATCGACATCGTTGGCGTTGGTCCCGTCACCGGCACGGTCTGCTGGGCCCAATCCGGCAAGTTCGGACTGCGGTTCGACCACCCATTCGACCTAAGCCGGCTGGCCCCGAAGAAAGAGCAACGGGCCGATTCGAGCGGCATGCGCCCGTGGTACGTGGAGCGACGCGCGAGTTAGGCCAAAAGAAAAAGGCGCCGGGGGATGCCCGGCGCCTTTCCTTGTCAGTTCAACCAGCCGTTAGCGGCGGTGGATGTCAACGTCGCGGACGTAACCGCGGTAGTCGACGTCGCATTTGAACGACAGGTCGGCGGTGTTGTAGCCGCCATAGCGACCGCTGCTGGCGACACCGCGGACGCGGGTATAGCTGCCGTTCGGCGTCACGCGCGTGATGCCGAGGACCCGCCCGGTCGTGCCGTATGCACCCACGAGCGCGCCGAGAACGCCGCCGAGACCGTTACGCGTATAGAGGCGGTTCTGGACCGCGGCCGTGCACTGCGAGGCGGCGGCCGAGGTGTTCATCGCATAGCCGTAGCCATATGCGGGGGCGGTGTAGCCGTAAGTGGGAGCCGCGTAGCCGTAAGCCCGGGTCGAGTAGCCGTAGCTCGGATATTGGTAGCCGTAATACTGAGCGGCAGACGGGGCCGCAGTCGCGAGCGCCGCCAAGCCGGCACCTCCAATCAGAAGTTTTTTCATCGTAAGCATGGCCTGTCTCCTCCTTTCGAGAAGCCTTCGCCCACTACAACGATTGGACGGGTCGCACCGGGGCGACATTCATCGCTGCGCAGCGCCGCTTCGTCGCGCATTGCTGTCTCGCGTGTGAACAAAATCCTCGGAGGCCCAACACGACGAAGGCCCGCCGGTGTGAACGTCCGGCGGGCCTTCCAACCCAGGGTGAACTGCGCGGCCCCTAACCGCAATCGACTCGCAAAGGGGTCAGCGAGCCGGTTGCGGCAGGCTCCCACGCTGTGCCCGCCGAGACAATGCCGCGATCTCGGCTGTGCCAGGCTGACACAGGTTCCACGGTGGCACTTTCGCAACAGTGCGAAAGCAGAATTTCCCGCCCGCGCCGAATCGAGGAACGAGATTAACCTGGATGTATTCACGCCCGCATGACGGAACAGGAGTTGCAAGTCATTGCCGGCATCCGCGGGAGGGTCGCGCAATGCCGCCGATTGGCCGCCGCACTCACCGACAAGCGCGCCGCCGAAGTGCTGCTTCAGATGGCCGAAGAAGGCGAAGCCGATATCCGCCGGCTCGAAAGTCAGGAACCCATCCAGCCGATGCCGCCTCCGGCGGCGACTTAGGCGTCGCGTCGCGGGCAAATCATTGACGCGGGCTTCGCGACTGAAATAAGCCGCGAACCAAGGCGTTGCCGGCGCCTCCACATCACCTCCGCTTCGAGTCGACTTCTGTCGGCACGTCGCGTCAAACCGACGGACATCATGGCTGATACCTTAGAGCTCAACGACGACCAGAAGGCCCACCTCAGCGAAGTTTACGGGCAAATCCATGCCGACGCCGGGGAGCGCGGCGCAGGCAGCAAGTTCGTCCGCATGTCGGAACGCTACCGCGACGGGCACTGGGAACGGACGGTCAAGAAGCTCGGCCTGTTCTCGCGTCCGCTGGCCGGCGGCACGTTCATGGATTTCGGGTGCAAGTTCGGACACCTGACGCCGCTTCTCACCGAATATGGCGTGACCAAGGTGTTCAGCGTCGACGTCGACGAAGAGCATTTGCGCGACGGCGCCGCGTTCATCGGCAGCCGCTTCGGCAGCGAATATGTGATGTCGGACGATTGCTATCTCGACGTGCCGTCGAACAGCGTCGACTTCATCCTGGTCAACGAGGTGATCAGCCACATCAATCCGACACTTCTGCCGATTTTCTACCAGGAAACGGCACGCGTGCTGACCGTCGGCGGGGAGATGGTCATCTCCGACGGCAACAACTGGTCGAACAAGAAGACCCGCGACGACCTCATCGAATGGTACGAGTTGTGGGATTCCGGCACGTCGAAGGAGTTCGGCGAGAGTAACTACACGAAGCAGCGTTACGTGATGATCAAGAACGCCTTCAAAGCCCGTCGCCCACGCCTCACCCCGGAGGAGATCGAATATTATGCGCGGAACACGGCGGGGCTGTTCGGCGACCGGCTGATCGAAACCGTTCGCCGAGCGCTCGACGAAGGCCGCTTCACCGAGCGTCCGTACCGGCCGGGCATGCCGCCGATCCACCCGCGCTACGGAGTCGCGATGGAGCGGGCTTTCTATCCGCTCGAGGTCGAGCTTTCGCTGCGCACCTACGGCCTCATGACGCAGCAGGTCATCGGGACGTCAAAGCCGCGACCGCTCAACAGCGAGGAAGAGCGCGGCCGCTACAAGAACTTCGTCATCCGCGCGACCAAGCTCCCGGAAACGCAGGAGGCGATGAAGCAGTTCGCGGCCGAGGACCACTACACCTACGATCCGGAATAAGCGTCAGAAAGCGTCGATCGGCAGCTTCATCAGGCTGTCGGCGCCGGCTTCGACTTTCTTGCGCAGCGCGGTCGACATCGGCAGCTCGCGGGTCGCGAACAAGCGCGCGGTAGCGAGCTTCGCCGCGTGGAAGCCGTCGCCTTCCTTGCCGGCCGAAGCGGCGGCCATCTTCAGCCACATCCATCCGAGGCTGACGAGCCCCATCAGCTCCATGTAGGCATAAGCCCCCGCGCCGGCGTTATCGGGATTGATCATGCCATTCTGGGCAAGCCACATAGTGGCGGCTTGCAGGTCGCCAAGCGCCGCTTCGAGCGGTTCGGCGACTCCGCCGGGATCATTCGCAGCCCTGGCCTCGGCGATGTCGCTTGAGACGAGCGCAAAGAAAGTGCGCACCGCCCGACCGCCGTCCTTGGGCAACTTGCGCCCGACCAGGTCCATCGCCTGGATGCCGTTGGTGCCTTCGTAAATCTGGGTGATCCGCGCGTCGCGGACGAACTGCTCCATGCCGTGCTCACGGATGTAGCCGTGGCCCCCGAGCACCTGCTGCGCGCTGACGGCTGCGTCGAAGCCCTTGTCGGTGAGATAGCCCTTGATCACCGGCGTGAGCAGGCCGAGCAGGTCGTCAGCGGTTTGCCGCTCGGCTTCGTCGGGCGAACGGCGGAGCAGGTCGACCTGGAGCGCGCCCCACAACACGAGCGCACGGCCCGCCTCGATATAAGCGCGCGCCTCGAGCAGCATCCGCCGAACGTCGGGGTGGACGATGATCGGGTCGGCCTTCGCGCCAGGCTCGCGCTCGTCCTCGCGCAGCGCCCTGCCCTGCCGCCGGTCCTTGGCGTAGGCAACGGCGTTCTGATAGGCGACCTCGCCCTGCGCCAGACCCTGCAGCCCCACGCCGAGTCGCGCTGCGTTCATCATGATAAACATGGCCGCCAGCCCTTTCTCCGGCTCGCCGACCAGCCAGCCCTTGGCGCCGTCGTAATTCATGACGCAGGTCGCGTTGCCGTGGATGCCCATCTTCTTCTCGAGCGCGCCGCACGACAGCTTATTGCGCTCGCCGAGCGAGCCGTCCTCGTTGACCAGGAACTTCGGCACCACGAACAGGCTGATGCCCTTCACGTTGTCGGGCGCGCCGGCAATTTTGGCGAGGACGAGATGGATGATGTTCTCGGCCAGGTCGTGCTCCCCGGACGAGATGAAGATCTTGGTACCGGTGATCGAATAGCTGCCGTCCGGGTTCGGATCGGCGCGCGTCTTCAACAGGCCGAGGTCGGTTCCGCAGTGCGGCTCGGTGAGGTTCATCGTCCCGGTCCATTTGCCGGTGACCATCGTCGGTACGTAGCGCTGCTTGAGCTCGTCCGAGCCTTTGATCAGCAGCGACGCGATCGCGCCGCTGGTAAGGCCCTGGTACATTTCGAAGCTGTGGTTCGCGGACAGGATATACTCGGTGACCGCGGTGCCAACGACCTGGGGCAGCCCCTGCCCGCCATATTCCTCGGGGCCGGTCAGAGTCGGCCAGCCGGCCTCGACGAACTGATCATAGGCCTGCTTGAATCCGGGCGGTGTAGTGACCGACCCGTCGTCCGATCGCTTGCACCCGACCTCGTCGCCGACCTTGTTCAGCGGCGCCAGCACTTCGGCGGCGAACTTGCCGGCTTCCTCGAGGATCGCCTCGACCAGGTCGGGAGTTGCGTTGGCGAAGCCGGGAAGGTTGGAATAGCGGCCGACGTCGAGCACGTCGTTGAGGATGAACAAAGTATCTCTGACCGGCGCGGTGTAGGTGGGCATTGCTTACCTCCGTGTCAGCAGCGTTCCTATTGCGCCCCTCGCGATGCGTCCAGCCGGTGGCCGCCGACGTATCTCAGGCTATGATTGCAACCAGCTCGAAGGAACGATGATGAAACGGCTCTTGATTCCAGCCCTGTTGCTCGCGGCGGTACCGGCTTCGGCGGCTCCCCGGAGCGAGACCGCGGTGCTTGCGGGCGGCTGCTTCTGGGGCATGGAATCGGTGTTCGAGCATGTGAAGGGCGTGACCGATGTCGTGTCCGGCTATGCCGGCGGCTCCGCCAGCGACGCGCATTACGAGAACTCCGGATCGGGCCACGCCGAAGCCGTGCGCATCACCTATGACCCCAAGCAGATCAGCTACGCCCAACTGCTCCAGGTCTATTTCGCAGTCGCCCACGATCCCACCCAGGTCGGCGGCCAGGGTCCGGACGAGGGGCCGAGCTATCGCAGCGCGATTTTCCCGCAAACCCCAGGGCAGGAAGCGCAGGCGCTAAGCTTCATGGCGAAGCTGCGAACGGCGCATGTGTTCAAGCGCCCGCTGACGACTCGGATCGAGCACGGCGGCTTCTATCCCGCAGAGGCCTACCACCAGGATTACGCCCGCAAGCACCCCTTCGAACCGTACATCGTCATCAATGACCGGCCGAAGGTCACCGCGCTGAAGCGGCAGTATCCGAGCCTTTTCAGGGGCTAAGCGGCTAAGTCGTTAGAATTTCACATCTTATTCAGGCTGGGGGCGACAAGGGGCGGCCTTCGCCCTATATGACGATTCCGAGACGCCAGCCTGGAGCCGGAGCATGCTGACGACCCATCCGTTCGATGATGACAAGCTGCGCGAAGAGTGCGGAATCTTCGGCATCTGGGGTGCCGAGCACGCCTCGAGCTTCGTCGCGCTCGGCCTCCATGCGCTCCAGCACCGCGGTCAGGAAGCGGTTGGAATCACCAGCTTCGACGGCAAGACTTTCCATTCCCACCGCGCGATGGGCCACGTCGCCGGCAACTTCGACCGCGACGACACGCTGCGCAACCTCGCGGGCCGCTCGGCGATCGGCCATGTCCGCTACTCGACCACCGGCGACAGCGGATTGCGCAACATCCAGCCTTTGTTCGCCGAGCTCGCCGAGGGTGGGTTCGCGGTCGCGCACAACGGCAATTTGTCGAACGCGCTGAAGCTTCGCCGGACGCTCAACCGCCGCGGCTCGATCTTCCAGTCGACCAGCGACACCGAAGTCATCATCCACCTAGTGGCGACCTCCGACAAACCCAACCGCCTCGATCAGCTGGTCGATGCGCTGAAGCAGGTCGAGGGCGCCTATTCGCTGCTGGTGCTCACCGACGACGGGATGATCGCCTGCCGCGACCCACTCGGCATCCGCCCGCTGGTCATGGGCAAGCTCGGTGAAGCAACGATCTTCGCCTCCGAAACCGTGGCCCTCGACGTGATCGGCGCGACCTTCATCCGCGACGTCGAGCCGGGCGAACTCGTTGTTGTCAACGACAGCGGCATCCGCTCCTTCCGCCCCTTCGCCCAGGTCGCTCCGCGGCCGTGCGTGTTCGAGCACATCTACTTCTCGCGACCCGATTCGATCGCAGAGGGCGTGTCGGTTTACGACGTCCGCAAGGCGATCGGCGCCGAGCTGTCGCGCGAGTCGCCGGTCGAGGCGGACTATGTCGTTCCGGTGCCGGACAGCGGCGTCCCCGCGGCGCTTGGGTTCAGCCAGGCGTCGGGAATTCCGTTCGAGCTCGGCATCATCCGCTCGCACTACGTCGGGCGGACGTTCATCCAGCCTAATCAGGCGGTCCGCCTGCAAGGCGTGAAGCTCAAGCACAACGCCAATTCGGCCCTGATCGACGGCAAGAGCATCGTGCTGGTCGACGATTCGATCGTGCGCGGGACGACCAGCGTGAAGCTGGTGCAGATGATGCGCGACGCCGGCGCGCGCGAGGTCCACATGCGCATTGCTTCGCCCCCGACGCGGCACAGTTGTTTCTACGGAGTCGACACGCCGGAGCGGGCGAAGCTGCTCGCAGCCCAGATGAACGTCGAGCAGATGCGCGATTACATCAAATGCGACAGCCTCGCCTTCATCTCGATCGAGGGCCTCTACCGCGCGCTCGGCGAGGAACGCGACAATACCGCGCCGCAGCGCTGCGACGCCTGCTTCACCGGCGACTACCCGACCACGCTCACCGACCTTGCGGAAAAGGACGGCGGAGCCTCGCTCTCTTTGGTCGCCAGCCGCTAGCCGCTAGAGGCGGCTGCCATGACTGATTCGAAACCCCTCGACGGGAAAGTTGCGCTCGTCACCGGAGCGAGCCGCGGGATTGGCGCAGCCATCGCCGAAGCGCTCGCCGCGGCCGGCGCCCATGTGATTCTGGTCGCGCGCACGGCCGCTGCATTGGAGGAGGTCGAGGAGGGCATTCACGCGGCCGGCGGGAGCGCGACGATCGCTCCGCTCGACCTCAGCCAGGGCGAGTCGATCGGAAAGCTCGGCTCGGCCATCGCCGAGCGCTGGAACAAGCTCGACGTACTCGTGCTCAATGCCGCGATGCTCGGGTCGCTGACTCCGGTGCAGGACATCGATCCCAAGGAATATTCGCGGATCCTGACGCTCAACGTGCTCGCGAACCAGGCGCTGATCGCGGCCTTCGATCCGCTGCTCAAAAATGCCGATCGGGCAGACGTGGTCGGAATCACCTCGTCCGTCGGAGCTGAGCCGCGCGCATTCTGGGGCGCTTATGGCTCGTCGAAGGCAGCGCTCGAGGGCCTGCTCGGCGCCTACGCGGACGAGACCGAATATCTCGGGCGCGTTCGGGTGCACGTCGTAGATCCGGGCGCGACTCGGACGCGGATGCGGGCCAATGCCTTCCCGGGCGAGGAGCCGGAGAGCGTCAAGCCGCCGGAGGTCGTGGCGAAGGCGATCCTCGAGCGCCTGCTCGCCGACGTGCCGTCTGTCGAAAAGGTCCGCATCGACACTTGAGCGAACGCCTTGTCGCTGGTAAATTTAACAATTGTCCCAAGCGCCTGAGGAATTTAACGATGTTCGCGAGAAGTGCAGGTAAGTTGTCCGCCGGAGTCATTGGCGCCGCGCTGGTTTTGATCGCCGCTCCGGCATCGGCCGATCAGCAGACCAAGCCCAATCCGAACAACGCGGCGAACGGCAAGGACCCGGCTCGCATCATATGCGAGAAGGTCGAAGAGACCGGTTCGCGGCTTTCCGCCCGGCGCGTCTGCATGACCGCGCAGCAGTGGGACGACCGCCGCCGCACCGACCGCGAAGGCGTCGAAAACGCGCAGAACACGAGAACGGAGCCGTCCGGCCACTAAGGGCACCTTCTGGAGATTGGTGGCCGATCGTCATTCGGGGAGAATGCTCATGTTGATTGCCGCCTTGTTGGCCCTCGCCGCGTCGGCAGCCGCCGACGCCGGGACGAGCAATTTGCCCGGTGTGTTCGAAGCCGCATGCCTCGATGGACAGGCGAAGCTGTCGGCGGGTGAGGTTACCCCGACCAGCTTCGATCAATTGCCCGCCGGGCTGCGCGACAGCCTGCATCGCCCGGATTCGGGCAACGTGTGGCGGCTCAATTCGATGGGCAACAGCTATCTCTACGTGCTCAACTATACCCCCACTCCGGGGGTTAGCCCGAAGGTATGCGGCCTCGCGTCCGACGCGATGGACTTCAAGACCGCGAGCGGGGCGCTGGCCGCGCGGGTTGGCGGCAGCATGGAACGTGACGATGTCCGCTCGGCGCAATGGCTGAACGCCAAGGACGGTTACGTGGCCACCGCCACCGCAACCGCCGGTTTCAATGTCCTGCAGATCAGCTGGATGACCGACGCGGACAAGGCGGAGGCGCAGCGGCAGGTCGCCGAGCTCGCGCACTAAGCAGCCTTGCCCGCTCGAGGTCCTTGGGCCTCCCGAACGACAGGAGGAGCTGATGCAGCTCCTCGGCCGACGGCACCAACAGGGTTCGCTGCCCGATCGCAATCGCCTCGCGCGTTCTCAACTGGACGGCGTTCCAGCCGTCGCCGCTACGCAGCTTGAAGTCCGCGAAAATTTCCACGGGCAGCGGCGGCTCGCGCCACATCGCGAACAGCTTCGAGCGAAATTGCGGATGATCGGACTCCGGCTCGGGTGAGAGGCCGAGCTGCGCCACTAGCCGCTCTGCATCCGCCATCGCCATCAACAGGTCGACGTCGCGGATGCCGGTGACGGCGGCGGCGCCGTGCAGCGCGACCGCGGCGCTGCCGATGATCCACCACGGCTCGACCGCCCCCGCAGCCACGTCGGCGACCATGGCCAGAGTCCGTTCGAGCTCCGGAGCCAAGGCCACCGTCACGCGATCGAGAAGCGGCTGAGGCGCCGCGCCGGATCGACCTCGTCGAGGCGAAGGCGAACCGGATCGCCGACCGCTGCTCCGTTGGGAGGAATCCGCGTGAGCACCGCCGGATCGGCAAGCTGAATCCGGGCGCCGCGCTGGTCGATGTCCGTGACCGTCCCCGCGAACGTCTCGCCGACGCGGTCGGCAAGCACCACGGCCTCGGCCAGCTCGAGCACGGCGCTGTCGACCTGGCCGGCCTTCGCCTCGGCGCGGTTCATGACCTCCGGCAAAATCTGAAAGGCAGCGCTCGCCCGATCGGGGACCGCCTGCCCGTTCGCGATCGCCAGCGCGGCCTCCGTAACGTAGCGATCGGCGAGGCGGCGCAGCGGCGCGGTCGCATGGACATAGGTGGCGCGCATCGCCGAATGCCACGGCCGTTCACCCGCCTTGAACGGCGCATAGCTCGCGTGGGTGCCTGCGCGGCGGATGGCGAGCATGAACGCGGCCTGCTTCGGGTCGTTGGGATCGAGATCCTTCTGCCGCTGCTCCAGCGTGACATCCTTCGGCCAGTCGACTCCGAGCGCCTTAGCGCTGTGGCGCAATCGCCGGATGGCCCAGTCGTCCGGCTCGGGCATCACGCGGAACAGTCCGGTGCCGTGGCTGTACAACGCGTCCGCGACGGCGAGGTTCGAAGCCAGCGAGAGCGCTGCGTTGGCGTTTTCCATCGGACTCATTGGCCGGAACTCAAGCGAGAAACTGCCGTCAGGGAGCTCGACCACCTGCTGCTGCGGCGGGTCGACGCGCGAGGCGCCGCGCGCCTGCTCGGCGGCCTGAATGCGCCTCGACAGCTCGGCGAAATCGGGCGGAAGCTGTTCCGGGCGCACCGTCGCGTAGCCGAGCTTGGCGCGGCTTCGGATCACGGCGCGCTCAACCCCGTCGAGAGTCGCAGCGCCGTCGGGAGCGATGCGGACGGTGAACAGGATCGCGAGCTTTTGGGCATCTGGCAGCAGGCTCGCCGCGCCCTCGCTGAGCAGGCGTGGGTAGAGGCTGATCTTGCCGTCCGGCAAATAGATCGTCTCGCCGCGCTTCCATGCCTCGGTGTCGATCGGACCGCCGTCGGCGATGAACCAGCCAATGTCGGCGATCGCGTAGCGCAGCACGAGATCGTTGCCCGATCGCTCGATCGCGAAGGCTTGGTCGAGATCCGTCGAGCTGGCAGGGTCCAGGGTGACGAACGCAACGTCGGTGCGGTCGACGTGATCCGTCCGGGGCCTGGCTGCAGCGGCGGTTGCTTCAGCCTCGGCCTCGGCGGGGAACTGCGCCGGAAGTTGGAACTGCGTGCGGATCGCGGCCAGGCCATCGGTCAGCGCCCGAGCTCGGTCGACGAGCGCCTTCAAGCTTTGACCATCGTCACCTGCGCGACGTCGATCGCGCCGCCGCGGAACCCGCCTTCGCAATACACTAGATAGTAACGCCAGAGGTGGTGGAACGGCTCGGCAAACCCGGCAAGCTCGCCGCGGGCGACGGCCTGGTCGTAGCGTTCGCGCCAGCGCTTGAGCGTCTCGGCATAGTCGAGCCGGAAGCCGTCGCGGTCGCCCCACGACAGCCCGCGCTCGGCGGCCAAGGCTTCGAAGCTCGGCTCGTCGAGCAGCAGCCCGCCGGGGAAGATGTAGGTCTGGATGAAGTCGGGGTTGCGGGCGTAGCGCTCGAAAATGTCGTGGCGCATGGCGATGAACTGAAGCGCAGCGCGGCCGCCAGGCTTCAGGTTGCGGGCGATGCAGTCGAGATAAGCCGGCCACCAGCGCTGGCCGACCGCCTCGACCATCTCGACGGACGCCACCGCGTCGAACTGCTCGCTAGTCTCGCGATAGTCCTGGAGGCGGACTTCGACGCGGTCGGACAGGCCCGCGGCCGCGATTTTGGCCTCCGCCCAGGCTTTCTGCTCGCGCGACAGCGTCAGGCCAACCACCGAGGCGCCGCGCTTCGCCGCCTCGATCGCGAGCGTGCCCCAGCCGCAGCCGATCTCGAGCAAGCGATCGCCGGGCTCAAGATCGAGCCGATCGAGCAGCGTGCGGACCTTGTTGAGTTGTGCCGCCTCGAGCGTATCGGCCGGCGAAGCGAAGCGCGCCGACGAATAGGTCATCGTGGCGTCGAGCCAGGCCGAATAGAAATCGTTGCCGAGGTCGTAGTGCGCGGCGATGTTCTTCACTGCCTTGCGCGGCGCATTGTCGCGCAGCCGGTGGGCGAGCGCGTTGACCCAGCGGAACGGGCCTTTCGCCCGGCCGATGTCGCCAAGCGCCGCGGCGTTGGCGGAAAACAATTCGAAGATCGCGACCGGATCGGGGCTCGACCATTCGCCCAAGGTCCACGCCTTGTACCAGCCGACCGAGCCCGAGGTCGCGAGCCGGACCAGCGCCATCCAGCTCACCAACCGCACGCTCGCGTTCGGGCCGGCGGCGCGGAAACCGAGGCGGTGACGCTCGCCGCCTGGCAAGGTCGCGTCCAGGCCGCCGCTGGCGAGCTTGCGATCGATCTCGTCGAGCACCTTCGAAAAGGCCGGCGCGGCGACGCGGGCGAGCAAGCCGCCTCCGGTCGCGAAGCCGCGGTCCGCGTGAACCAGATGGTCGCCGCGCGTGCTCATGACGGCGGAGTTATGAACTCGGATGCGGATTGTCGAGCCGGATGAGGAAACCGGCGTTCGACGCCCGGCCCGACTCGAAGAAACGCTGGTCGGTGAGATAGGCGTGGCCGCCCTGCTCATAGACCATCGGCATGCGCGACCAGAACAGGAAGGCGCGGACGTGCTTGTCGCGCTTCGCAGCGGCGGCGAGGCGCGGATCGTCGAGATTGAGCGGCACGATCCTGGGGTCGAGCCAAGCGGCGTTGAGCCCATCGAGAGGATTGTAGGTGCCGGTCCCGCCGACGCCGTCGCCGCGCCAGATCATCTTGCGCTTCCAGAAGGCGAGCGGGACCTCGCCCGCCTCGATCATCCACGGAGTCGCGACGCGCTCGACCAGCGGGCGGGTCGCCGCGACCGCCCGGGCCGAGATCGCGAAGTTGAGCGCGACATAGCCGAGCATCGCCGCGAACGCCCACACCGCGGGGCTCGTCCAGTTGCGCTTCAAACGCTCGGCGCGCCACGACATTTCGAGGCCGAGGATCAGGATCAGCCACAGCCACGGGTCGACGATGAAGATCGCATCGCCGTAGAACCAGCGATGCGACAAGGGCTCGAGCAGCCGCGTCCCGTACGACGTGATGAAGTCGAGCATCGGGTGACTAAGGGTCGCGAGGAAGCAGCAAATGAGCAGCCCGCCAAGGCGGATCGGACCTTCCTTGCTAGGTCGCAATCTTTCCCAGAGAAGAATGATTGCCGCAGCCAAGAATGGCATCGTGACCAGCCCGCCGATGCCGTGGGTGAAGCCGCGATGCACGGCGATCGGCTCGAGCCCGAGCGGCCGCGCGACGAAGCTGTCGATGTCGGGGAGGTTGGCGGCGATGATCAGCGCCGGCATCGCGCGCGGGGTCAGGCGCTTGAGCCCCATCCGCCCGAGCAGCGCGCCGACGAGGCTGTGGGTGAGGTTGTCTATCGCCGATCTCCGTCATTGCGAGCGTAGCGAAGCAATCCAACGTTGTTCTGGATTGCCACGTCGCCTTCGGCTTCTCGCAATGACGGCGGCGCTCCCCACTAGAGCTCGCGCGGCTCCTTTTCGACCTGCCAGGTCTGACCCTTCGCGACGAGCGCCTGGAGGTCGGGGGTCTTGCCGGACGCTGCGGCGGCGTTCTGCTCCATCACCGCGGCCTCGAACGTTGGTGCGGGGTTCTCGTAGATCACGCCGAGCGCGACGGGGAAGCTCTCGGGCATCAGGATCAGCATTGCGGCGATGCCGCGGTTCTTCGGGTCATGGACGATGACCGACGGATCGTCGCCATCGACGACCTTGAGGCACAGCCCTTCGACGTCGAGCGCGAGCCCCTTGGCGCCGCCGGCGAACAGCATCTTCTCGCCGGGCTTCAGCCACAGCTGCTTGTCGGCGGCGAGCTCGCGGCTGGTAAAGCTGGCGAAGACGTCGTCGTTATAGACCACGCAATTCTGGTAGATTTCGACGAAGCTCGCGCCCTTGTGCGCGTGGGCGGCCTTGAGCACGTCGGGCAAATTCTTGTGGACGTCGATGCCGCGCGCGACGAACCGCGCGCCACTGCCAAGCGCGAACATGCACGGCGTGACCGGCCGGTCGACCGAGCCGAAGGGGGTGGAGGGCGAGCGCGTGCCGACGCGGCTGGTCGGCGAGTACTGGCCCTTGGTGAGGCCGTAGATCTCATTGTTGAACAGCAGGATCTGGCAGTCGAGATTGCGGCGCAGAACGTGCATCGTGTGGTTGCCGCCGATGCTGAGTGCGTCGCCGTCGCCGGTGATGATCCACACGTCGAGCTCGGGATTGGCGAGCTTGACGCCGGTAGCGAAGGCTGGAGCGCGGCCGTGGATCGTATGGAAGCCGTAGCTCGCCATGTAATATGGAAAGCGGCTCGAGCAGCCGATGCCGCTGATGAACACCGTCTTCTCGCGCGCGACCCCGAGGTCGGGCATCGTGCGCTGCACGGCTTTGAGCACCGCATAGTCGCCGCAGCCGGGGCACCAGCGCACCTCCTGGTCGGACGCCCAGTCTTTGGCGGTGGTAGTCGGGATGGGGGAAATCTCGTTCATCAGCGGATGCTTCCAAACCAATAGACCAGGCCGAGCACGATGATCAGCAGCATGACCAGCGGAAAGACGTTGATCTGCTTCACGACAACGCCCTGTCGATGGCCGCCTCGATCTCGGCGATGCGGAACGGATGGCCGCTCACCTTCGTGAGCGACTGCGCATCGACCAGATACTGGTCGCGCAGGACGGTCTTGTACTGTCCCATGTTCATCTCGGGCACGGTGATCCGCTTGAACCCCTTGAGCAGCGGGCCGAGGTTCTTCGGCGCCGGCCAGATATGGCGGACATGGACGTGCGCGACGTCCTGCCCCTTGGCCAGCGCGCGGCGGACCGCCTGGTGGATGGGGCCGAAGGTCGAGCCCCAGCCGACCACCGCCAGCTCGGCCCCTTCGCGGCCGATGCACACGTCCTGGTCGGGGATCGAACCGGCGACGCCGAGCACCTTGGCGGCGCGAGTGTCGGTCATCTCCTGGTGCGCTGCGGGCGAATAATCGATGTTCCCCGTGCCGGGCTGCTTCTCGATCCCGCCGATGCGATGCTCGAGGCCGGGTGTGCCCGGCTTGATCCACGGCCGCGCGAGATCATCGTTGCGGGCGAAGGGCATGACGCCCTCGCCTTGCGCCGGCGGGATATCGAAGTAGCCGACCGGGAACGGCGCGTAGCCGCTCATGTCCGGCACCTTCCACGGCTCCGCCGCATTGGCGATATAGCCGTCGGTCAGCAGCATCACCGGAGTCATGTAGCGGGTCGCGATGCGGCACGCTTCGATCGCGCATTCGAACGCGTCGGCGGGCGAGCGCGCGGCGATCACCGGCACCGGGCTGTCGCCGTTGCGGCCGTAAACCGCTTGGTAGAGGTCGGACTGCTCGGTCTTGGTCGGCAGGCCGGTCGACGGTCCGCCGCGCTGCGAATTGACGACCACGAGCGGCAGCTCGGTCATGATGGCGAGACCCATCGCCTCCATCTTGAGCGCGATTCCGGGACCCGAGGACGAAGTGATCCCGAGCTGCCCGGCATAGCTGGCCCCGATCGCCGCGCAGATCGCGGCGATCTCGTCCTCGGCCTGGAAGGTGGTGATCCCGAACTCCTTGAGGCGCGCGAGATGATGGAGCAGCGGGCTCGCCGGAGTGATCGGATAGGAGCCGAAGAACATGTTTACGCCGGCCAACTGACAACCCGCGACAAGACCCAGCGCGAGTGCTTCCGCGCCGGTCACGGTTCGATAGAGCCCCGGCTCGGCCGGCGCGGCGGCGATATGGTGCTGCTTGAACGGTGCGCCCATCTCGACCGTCTCGCCATAGGCGTGGCCGGCGTTAAGCGCGTCGATGTTCGCCTCGGCGAGCTCTGGCGCCTTGGCGAACTTGGCCTTGAGCCAGTCGACGATCGGCTGGCGGTCGCGATCGAACATCCACAGCGCCAGGCCCAGCGTCCACATGTTCTTGCAGCGCAGCGCTTCCTTGTTGCCGAGGCCGAAGGGCTTCACTGCGTCGAGCGTCAGCTGCGAGATATTGAAGTGGACGACCTGCCACTTTGCCAGGCTGCCGTCCTCGAGCGGGTTCTGTTCATAACCGGCCTTGGCCAGGTTACGCGCGCTGAACTCGCCTTCGTCGGCGATGATCAGCCCGCCTTCGCGCAGCGCGTCGGCATTCACCTTCAGTGCCGCGGGATTCATCGCGATGAGGACGTCGGGCTGGTCGCCGGCGGTCTCGATCGCTGTCGAGCCGAAATTGATCTGGAAGGCCGAGACTCCGAACGTGGTCCCCTGCGGCGCGCGGATCTCGGCAGGAAAGTCCGGGAAGGTCGCAAGGTCGTTGCCGGCGAGCGCGGTCGAGAGTGTGAACTGGCCGCCGGTCAGCTGCATGCCGTCGCCGCTGTCGCCGGCGAAGCGGACGACCACGGCTTCCTGCGGCGGATGAGCGGTGGCTTCCTTGTCGGTGAGAAGATGAGTGGCAGTGGCCACGAGTGACGAGTCCTTCAACAAACGCGCGAGTTTTGAGACTGCTACTTTAGGACTGCGCGTGCTCCGGCGCCACCTTGTTGTGGCGCGAAGCGACGCGGGCTTCCCACCCGGCCGCCAAGCAGGCACTATCGCACCGGGGGCGGGACAATGATCCTTCGGCGGCTATCGTCCAATCTTAAGGCGCAGAACTGGACCGCGATCGCGATCGAGTTCGTGATCGTCGTCGTCGGCGTGTTCATCGGCACCCAAGTGTCGAACTGGAACCAGGTGCGGCTGGAGAAGCTGGCCACCAGCCGCATGCTCGAGCAGCTGCGGCCCGAACTGAACAACCAGCTCGCCTTCTTCGATTCGGCGCGGGTCTATTACCGCATCAGCCGGCGCTATGCCCGGCAGGCCCTCGCCGGTTGGAGCGGCGATCCCAAGGTCAGCGACAATCAGTTCGTTATCGCCGCCTACCAGGCGAGCCAGATTTACGGGATCGGCATCAACGCCCAGAACTGGACGCTGACCTTCGGCGGCGACCAGATGCGGGATATCGACGACCCGGTCCTCCGCCGCGACCTCGGCGTAATCCTCACCGCGGATTACGAGCCGGTCGGCTTCAACGCGATGGCGACGCCCTATCGCGAGCATGTCCGCCAGGTCATTCCCGACGTCGTACAGGACCAGATTCGCGCGCAGTGCGGCGACCACAACGTCGAGCGCGAGGGATCCCAGTTCATAGTCGCCCTGCCCCCGTCCTGTGCGCTGCAGCTCGATTCGGGCCAGGCCGCCCGGACCGCGGCGCTGCTCCGCGCCCACCCGGAGCTGGTCAACGAATTGAACTGGCACCTCGCCGCGCTGGCCAATTACCTGACCAACGTCGACGGCCTGGAAGGCAGCTTTCGCACCCTCGAGCGGAGCTTCGACAAGCGCTCGTGAAACTGGCGGGCTCGACCCGCGTCGGCTAGGCGGCGGGGATGAGTGGAAGCGACGGTTACCGCCGCGGGGTCGGCGTCATGCTCCTCAACCGCGAGGGCAAGGTGTTCGTCGGCGCGCGGATCGATAACACCGACGAAGCTTGGCAGATGCCGCAGGGCGGGATCGACACCGGCGAGGAGCCGTGGGCGACGGCCTTGCGCGAGCTGGAGGAGGAGACGGGCATTGCGCCGCACCTCGTCGAGCGGATCGCGCAGTGCCCCGAGCGGCTGAAGTACGACCTGCCGCCGGAGCTTCAGCCCAGGCTGTGGGGCGGCAAGTGGAAGGGGCAGGACCAGGACTGGTTCCTGGCGCGCTTCCTCGGCAGCGACTCCGACGTCGACATCGCTACTGCGCACCCCGAGTTCCGCGAGTGGAAGTGGATCGAGCCGCAGCACCTCCCCGATCTCATCGTGCCGTTCAAGCGCGAGCTTTACCGGCGGCTGGTGCGCGAGTTCGCCGACTACCTCTGAGGCGCGGTGAAATAGCCGATCCCGCCGCCGACGAGCGCGCCGAGGATCGGCCCGATGAACGGCAGCGGGACAGCGACGACCGCGCCGATGGCAGCAGCGATCGCGGTGCGCTTTGCGACTGGGTTTTCGAACATCGGTCGGCTCCTTTGCTAGTGTATTATACTGATAATACAGATGGGAGTCCATCGCTGCCTGTCAAGATGCGAGCGGTGCGGGTAGGATGACGCAATGGCCGACGTCGACACGCTCAATCTGGACTTTGCCAAATACGACCAGGTTGCGAAGATCCACACCTACCGGCTGGCCGAGAGCGCAGCCGACGAATTCGACGACGAATATCGGATCGCAACGCTCGACTTCGCGCCATTCCTGAACGGAGGCGAAGCGGAGAAGGCGCGCTTTTCCGCAGCGTTTGCGGGAGCGCTGGAGGAAATCGGATTCGCGGTGCTGACCGGCCACGGGGCTGACCCCGCGCTGTACGACGACATGCACGACGCAACGCTCGAATTGTTCGAGACGACCCCGCTGGCCGAAAAGCTGCGCTTCGGGGCGGAGCGGCACGGATCGGTCAACCAGGGCTATTTCCCGATCGAGCAGACCAGCGACATCCATCCCGACCTGGTCGAGGGCTGGGTGTGGTGCCGCCGGGCGTTTGATATCGAGCCGCGCAGCGGGCAATTCGAGGCGGCGCAATTCTGGCCACGCACAGACTACGAACAGCGTTTTCGACGCCTCGTCCTCGCGCACCAGCCGCTGTTCAAGCCGATCGCCCAAGCGATGCTGATGGGCCTCGGCTGCGATCCCCACCTGCTCGACCGCCAGCTCACCGACACGAATTTCGGGCTGCGCCTCAATTACTACCCGGCGATGACCGACGAGCAGGAGCAGTCGGGCGCCGGCCGGCTGCTCGGGCACGAGGACGTCGATCTGTTCACCATCCTCCCGGCATCGCGGGTCGACGGGCTGCAGGTGTGGAACCACCGCTCGGGCAAGTGGGTGCGGTTGGCCGCGCCGCCGGGATCGATCATCATCAACACCGGCGACTACATGCAGCGCATCACCAACGATCGGCTGCCGTCGACCACGCACCGGGTCGGCAAGCCCGGCGACGGGTCGCATCGGACCAGCGCCCGCGTGTCGTTCCCGACCAACGTCTATCTGTGGGAGGACGAGCTGCTCGAAGTCCTGCCCGGTCTCGGTTTGCCGAAATACGAGCCGATCCGGGCAATCAGCTTCCACACCCGAAGCACCGCGAAATTCTACGGCGACGATTACGCGGTCGACTAGTCCTGCTTGCCGCGCTTGCGGCTGGAGGAAGGCGCCGAGTCATTAAGCTCTTCGAGGCTGCGGCGGCCGATTTCGAGGGCCATCTGCCACAAGGCGCTGCCGCGATCGGCGCCCTTCTTGCTGAGTTTCTCGATCTCGTCGCCGGCTTCGGCGGCAAGGCTCTGGGCCTTGCGCGAATCCTTGAGCGCCGAGGCGGTCGCGACGAGCGCAGCCGCGACGACGTCGGCGACCAGCGGGTTCTGACTCCAGTCCTTGAGCTTCTTGGTCGCGGCCTTGGCGGGCTTGGACGACAGCAGCGCCGAAAGCTCGCCGCCGTTCTTTGCCTTCTTGTCTTTCTTGCCGGCCTTCTTCGCCTTCTTCTTGTCCTTGGCCACCCTGCTGCCCCCTTGAAGCGAATCCGCTCGCGGTCGCGTTCATACCCTTTTTCGTCACAAGCCTGTAACAAGCCTCTGTTTCAGTTTGGCGACATGCTTTGGATATTGCAGCCCGCCCTCGCGCCAAGCGCCGGAAGATGACGAAAGGGGAAGCGCCCGACGTCGCGGCCGATGCGATCGACGACCGGCCCGCCGCGGCGCCGGCAGAGGCGCCGCGATTCTTCAACCGCGAACTCAGCTGGCTGGCCTTCAACCGCCGCGTCCTCGAGGAAGCGTCGAACCTCAAGCACCCGCTGCTCGAGCGCGTGCGCTTCCTCTCGATCTCGGCCAACAACCTCGACGAATTCTTCATGGTCCGGGTCGCCGGGCTGAAGGCGCACCAGATGCTCGGCGTCGAGGAATTGTCGGACGACGGCCTGACCGTGGCGCAGCAGCTGTCAGCGATCGTGGCCGAAGCCGACCGCCTAGTGACCAGCCAGCACGAAGTCTGGGCCGAGTTGCAGGCCTCGCTTGCGGAAGTCGGCATGGACGTCATCGACGATGGCGAGGCGCTCGACCCGGCGGCCGAAGCCTGGCTCGACCAGCAGTTCCGCGAGCAGATCTTCCCAGTGTTGACACCGCAGGCGATCGACCCGGCGCACCCGTTTCCGTTCATTCCGAACAAGGGGCTGAGTCTGATCTTCGAGCTGAAGAAGGGGAAGACGGGCGTCCGCGAGCTGATCATGGCTCCGTCCACCTTGCCGCGCTTCATCCGCATCCCGGGCGACACCGCGCGCTACATCGCGCTCGAGACTCTGATCCGGCGCAAGACCGACTATCTGTTCCCCAAATATGAGGTGCTGCGCGGCGGCGCCTTCCGCGTCATCCGCGACAGCGACATCGAAGTGGAGGAGGAGGCCGAAGACCTCGTCCGCTTCTTCCGCACGGCGATCAAGCGCCGGCGCCGCGGCCGGGTCGTTCGCCTCGACCTCGAGCCGGGGATGCCCGAAAGTCTCGTCGCCGAGGTTCAGGACGGGCTCGACGCGCACAACGCGATCACCTCGGAGACTCGCGGCTTCCTCGGCATGACGGACCTGTCGCAGCTGGTCGATGAGGACCGCCTTGACCTCAAGTTCACGGCGTTCAATCCGCGCTTTCCCGAGCGGATCCGGGAGCATGGCGGCGACTGCTTCGCTGCGATCCGCGAGAAGGACCTGCTGGTCCATCACCCCTATGAGAGCTTCGAGGTGGTGGTCGAGTTCATCCAGCAGGCGGCCGCCGATCCCGAAGTCATCGCGATCAAGCAGACGCTGTACCGCGCCGGCAAGCAGTCGGCGATCATCAAGGCGCTGATCGACGCCGCCGAGGCGGGCAAGTCGGTAACCGCGGTGATCGAGCTCAAGGCCCGCTTCGACGAAGAGCAGAATTTGATGTGGGCGAACGCGCTGGAGCGCGCCGGAGTCCAGGTCGTCTACGGCTTCATCGATTGGAAGACCCACGCCAAGGTGTCGATGGTCGTGCGCCGCGAGGAGAAGGGCTATCGCACCTACTGCCACTTCGGGACCGGCAATTATCACCCGGTCACAGCTAAGATCTACACCGACCTCAGCTATTTCACCGCCGACGCCAAGACCGGGCGCGATGCCGCCAAGATGTTCAATTACATCACCGGCTACCTCGAGCCGCGAAACTTGAAGCTCCTGGTCCTGTCGCCGGCGACCCTGCGCAACGAGCTGATCAGGCTGGTCGACGCCGAGATCGCCAACGCCAAGGCCGCCAAGCCTTCCGGAATCTGGGCGAAGATGAACTCGCTGGTCGACCCGGCTATCATCGAGAAGCTCTACCAAGCGAGCGCAGCGGGCGTGCCGATCGACCTCGTCATCCGCGGCATATGCTGCCTAAGGCCGGGCGTCCCTGGCCTCAGCGACAACATCTACGTCAAGTCGATCGTCGGCCGCTTCCTCGAACATTCGCGGCTATGGTGCTTCGCCAACGGCCATGCGCTGCCCCATGCCGAGGCCAAGGTGTACATCAGCTCGGCCGACTGGATGCCGCGCAATTTCGACCGGCGGATCGAATATATGCTGCCGATCGAAAACAAGACCGTGCACGCCCAGCTGCTCGACCAGGTGATGGTGGCCAACCTCATCGACAATGAGCAGAGCTGGCGGCTCAACCCGGACGGCACCTCGACCCGGCTCGAGCCCAAGACTGGCCAGGAATTCAACCTGCACAATTACTTCATGTCGAACCCGAGTTTGTCGGGCCGCGGCCAGGCGCTGAAGAAGGGCCGCAAGGTTCCCAAGCTCAGCTTCCATCGGGGACGTTAGGCCTGAAGACCCCCGAGCCTGTCGCGATCATCGATATCGGGTCGAACTCGGTCCGACTCGTCGTCTATGCCGGGCCGCCGCGTATTCCTTCGCCCATCTTCAACGAGAAAGTGCTCGCCGGCCTCGGCGCCGGGTTCGACCGGACGGGGCACCTCGACCCATCCGGGCGCGAGCAGACGCTTGCGGCGCTTCGGCGTTTCCGCCTGCTGGTCGACCACATGGAGGTGCGGCGGACGCAGGTCGTCGCAACCGCCGCGATCCGCGATGCCGACGACGGCCCCGATTTCGTGCGCGAGCTCGCGAAGATCGGCTTCGACTGCGAGGTGCTGACCGCCGAGGAGGAAGCGCATTACGCCGGCGCGGGAGTCCTGTCCGGAATTCCCGAAGCCGACGGTATCGTCGGCGACCTCGGCGGCGGCAGCCTCGAGCTGGTCGAGGTCGCCGGCGGCGCGAGTTCGGGTGGGATCTCGCTTCCGCTCGGGGTGCTTCGGCTCGACACCTCGTCCGGCGGCGAACGGCGCGCGCGCAAGGCTCTCAAAGCCGCAATCAAGGAGGCGGGCCTGCGCGATCTCGCCAAGGGCCGGCCGTTCTACATGGTCGGCGGGTCGTGGCGAGCGCTCGCTCGGATCGACATGTTTGCGGTCAATTTCCCGCTGCCGATCACCCACCAATATCGGATGAAGGCGAGCCGAGCGCGCGAGCTGAGGAAGCTGGTCAGGGCACTCGATCCGCGCCTCGCCAACGCGGCCGCTCCGCCCCGGCTCGCGACGTCACCAGGCGCGGCGATGCTGCTCGACCTGATCGTCGAGGAACTGGCGCCGTCGCACCTCGTCGTATCGACCTACGGAATTCGCGAGGGCCTGCTTTATTCGAAGCTGAAGCCGGCGGTCCGGCTGTTCGATCCCTTGATCGTCGAAGCGCGCGAAGCCGCCGGCAGCGAGCACCGCTTCGGTCAGCACGGCGATCTGCTCGAGGAATGGATCGCGCCGCTGTTCGACGACAAGCCCGAGATGCGGCGGTTGCGGCTGGCGTCCTGCCTGCTCGCCGACGTCGCGTGGCAGGCGACGCCCGGCTTTCGCGCCGAACGCGGGATCGAGATGGCGCTCCACGGCAATTGGGTCGCGGTCAGCCCGGCCCAGCGCGTGATCATCGCGCAGGCGCTGTCGTCCAACTTCGGGCGGGACAGCCTGCCCGACGTCCGGCTGGAGCAATTGTGCAAGGACGGGCAGCTGAAACGGGCGCACTGCTGGGGGCTTGCGATGCGGCTCGGGCAGCGGCTCTCCGGCGGCGTCGCATCGGTCTTGAAGAAGACGAAGCTCAGCGCGGACGGCAGTGTCCTTCGACTGATCGTGAGCAAAGGCGAAGAAGCGCTGATCGGCGACGCGGTTGAGCGCCGGCTGGCCCGGCTCGCCGACGCCCTCGGCTTCGACGGCACCGAGATCGGGTGAGCGCCTAGCGGAGCTCGGAGCGCGCGGTGGGTTCGAGGCGCAGGGTTTCGGGCTCGCGCTGGAAGTCCGGCCGAAGCGCCGCGGCGGCTTTGTCGACGGCGGCGTTGTGCGCTTGATACGCCGAATCCCCTGAGCGCGACGATGGTAATCGCCGCTTATTCCGGCGCGATGGCCATGGCCAAGGTGGAGCAGCGCGGCGACCCGCTCCGCCTTTGCGCGCCGGAGCTCGAACGACTACTGTAGCGGTGTGGCGTTCCTCCGGCCGTCTCGCTAGGAGCGGGCCATGGGGGAATTGTCGCCTATCGAACAGGACGCGGTCGTGCGCGCGTCCGCCGAACCGATGCTCGATCAGGTCCTCGAGTGGGCCGCGATCAACAGCGGTTCGCGCAATCTTGCCGGGCTCGGCAATGTCGCGAAGCTGCTGGCCGACGCATTCTCGGCACTCCCCGGTGAGCTGCGGTTCGCGGACCCGGCCGTCGTCGAAGCGGTCGACACCGCGGGTCACGTCGACCGACTCGAGCATGGCAAACATCTGCACCTGACCGTCCGGCCGGACGCCCCCGCCCAACTCCTCTTCACTGGCCACATGGACACGGTGTTCGGCGCGGATCACGAGTTCCAGCAGACCCGCTGGCTCGAGAGCGGCGTCCTGAACGGGCCGGGCGTCGCCGACATGAAGGGCGGGCTCGCCGTCATGCTCGCCGCGCTGAAGGCGGTCGAGCAAAGCCCGCTTGCTTCGCGCCTCGGCTATGAGGTGGTGATCAACAGCGACGAGGAGGTCGGCTCGCTCGCCTCGGCCGACCTGCTGGTGAGTGCCGCGCGCGGCAAGCGCGCCGCCTTGACCTACGAACCCGCGGCCCTGCCTGACGGAACCCTCGCGGGCGCACGGCCGGGCAGCGGCAATTTCGCCATCGTCGTCCACGGCCGCTCGGCCCATGCCGGGCGCAATCCCGAGGACGGTCGCAACGCCTTGCTCGCCGCGGCCGACCTCGCACTGCACCTCGCCGCTGGCAAATATCCGGGACTCAGCGTCAATCCCTCGCGGATCGACGGCGGCAGCCCGAGCAACGTCGTGCCTGATCTCGCAATCCTCCGCGTCAACATGCGCCCGAGAACGGCGGAGGACGAGGAGCGCGCCCGGGACCTGATCGAAACTGCAATCAGCGCAATCGCCGCCGAGCGCGACGTCCGGATCGAGGTCCAGGGCGGCTTCGGCCGTCCGCCCAAGCCGCTGACGCCCGAGGCCGAGCAACTGTTCGCTCTCGTCAGCCAGGCGGGCGCCGACCTCGGCCAGACGATCGGATGGCAGCCGTCGGGCGGCGTATGCGACGGCAACAACATCGCCGCATGCGGCGTGCCCGTGGTCGACACGATGGGCGTGCGCGGCGGCAAGATCCACAGCATGGAGGAATATCTGATCGTCGAATCGCTGAAGGAACGAGCGGCCTTGTCGGCGCTGACGATTCTGCGGCTGGCGGCGGAGGCTGCATGACCTGCCGGATCCGCGCCGCGCGCAAGAGCGACCTTCGCGCCTTCTACAATCTCGCGAAGCTGACCGGCGGCGGATTCACCAACCTGCCGGCCGAGAAAGCGACGCTAGAGGCCAAGCTCGAGGAAAGCACCAGGGGCTTCGAGCGCGAAGGCGATACGCCCGGCGACGACCTGTACGTGTTCATGCTCGAAAATGTCGAAACCAAGCAGATCCGCGGGACCTGCCAGGTGTTCGGCGCGGTCGGCACCCGACACAATTTCTACAGCTACCTGATCTCCACGCTGACCCAGAAGAGCGCGGAGCTGGGCAAGACCTTCCGCAATGCTCTGCTCCACCTCACCACGGACCTCGAAGGGTCGAGCGAGGTCGGCGGGTTGTTCCTGCATCCGCACGAGCGCGCCGGCGGCCTCGGCATGCTGCTTGCCCGCTCGCGCTATTTGTTCATCAAATCTCACCGCGAGCGGTTCGGCGACACCGTCCTCGCCGAGCTGCGCGGAGTCATGGATGAGGGCGGCCATTCGCCCTTCTGGGACGCGATCGGCGGGCGTTTCTTCGACCTCACCTTCCCCCAGGCGGACGAGTTCAATGCGATCCACGGGACGCAGTTCATCGCCGACCTGTTCCCCAAGAGTCCGATCTACGTCTCGATGCTCCCGGAGAGCGCGCGGGCAGTGATCGGCCAGCCGCATCCGACCGGCCGGGCGGCGCTGAAGATGCTCGAGAACGAGGGCTTCATCTGGGACAGCTATGTCGACATTTTCGACGGCGGCCCGACGGTCACTGCGCGGACCGACTCGATCAAGACGGTCCGGGAGGCGCTGACCCTGACCGTCGCCGACCACGAGCCGGAACAGGGAGGTTCGATGATGGTCGCGCACGGCCGCCTCAAGGATTTCGTCGCCTGCTATGCCACGGTCCAGGTCGACGGCACCGAGGCCGCTGTCTCGGCCGACGCCCGGCGGATGCTCGGCGTGAAGCCCGGCGACCAGATCCTCGCGGTCGGGCGATGATGTCCGTCACGGAAATCAACTTCGACGGGATCATCGGGCCGAGCCACAATTACGCCGGGCTCAGCCTCGGCAACCTCGCCTCGCAGCGCAACGCGGGCGACGTGTCGCAGCCCCGCGCCGCGGCGCTTCAGGGTATCGACAAGATGCGGGCCAATCTCGCGCTCGGCCTGCCGCAGGGCGTGCTCCTGCCCCACCCGCGGCCGAACCGCGCGTGGCTCGCCGATCTCGGGACTGACTTCGAGGACGCGGAGCCGGCGCTCGCGGCCAATGCGCTGTCCGCCTCGGCGATGTGGGCCGCCAACGCCGCGACGGTCTCGCCCGCAGCGGACTCGGCCGACGGCAAATGCCACCTGACCGTCGCAAACCTTCGCACCATGCCGCACCGCAGCCATGAGTGGCCGGCAACGCTCGCGCAGCTTAGGCTGGCCTTCGGCCCGGACGCCTTCGCGGTGCACGACCCGGTCCCCCCAGCGTTCGGCGACGAGGGCGCGGCCAACCATATGCGGCTCGCTTCGGCTCACGGCGCGGGCGGAGTCGAGGTGTTCGTCTACGGCGTGTCCGGCGGCCCCTTCCCCGCCCGCCAGCATATCGAGGCATCGAAGGCGATCGCCCGCCTCCACCGGCTCGACCCCGAGCTGACGATCTTCGCCCAGCAATCCGAGGAAGCGATCGCCGCCGGCGCCTTCCACAACGACGTCGTCGCGGTCGCCAACGAGCGGGTGCTGTTCGCCCACGAGAAGGCGTTCGCCGACAAAGACGCGCTGGTCGGATGGCTCGAACAGCTGGTCGACGGCTTCGAATATGTCGAGGTCAGCGATGCCGATGTGCCGCTCGCCGACGCGGTGCGGTCATACTTGTTCAACGCCCAGCTGGTGACTCCGCCCGACGGCGAAATGACGCTCGTCGCGCCGAGCGAGTGCCGCGAGACTCCGTCGGTCTGGGCATGGATCGAGCGGCATCTCGCGGGGAACGGACCGATCCGCCGGGTCGAGATCGTCGACGTGCGCCAGTCGATGGCCAACGGCGGCGGCCCGGCGTGCCTCCGGCTGCGAGTCGTCGCGGACCCCGCTACGGTCGATCCGCGCTTCCTCGTCGATGATGCGAAGCTCGACCGCATCGCCGACGTGGTGCGCCGCCACTGGCCGGCCGAGATCGCCAACGACGCGCTGCATTCCCCTGCGCTGATCCGCGACATCGAAGCGGCCCGCGCCGCGCTGCTCGACACGCTCGATCTCGGCCAGCTCGCCTGAATCCCGAAACGGGACGCTCGGCCCTTCCCTAGCGCGACGTTAACCTTGTTTCTTAGGGCCGGAATGGCTCAAAACAGACCTCGAGCCGTTCCTGCGTTAAGGATTGCGAGGCTTTGGGTATGTTGCGGAAAGTTGGCCGCCTGTTCACGATCAAGACGCGCTTCGAGGCGTGGCTGGTGACCTATGCCATCGCGCTTGGAGCGGTCGAGCGCGGGCGCCATTATCTTGAGACCTATCCCGGCTTCGGCGGCTGGTTGCTGGCCGTCGCCTGTACCGGCGTCGTGTTCCTCGCCGGCGCCAGACTGCTCGATTCGGTGAAGCCCCCGCAGCCCGCGCTAGCCGTCGCGCCTTATCGCGCGCCGCTCCGCCGCCACGCTTCTATTGGTCGTAATCGACCCAGGCGCCAGCAGCTGCATCGCGCTTCAGAGTCACGCTTTTCGCGCCGCACAGATTGACCCCGGCCCAGGTGACCGGCGCGCCGGCGACGGTCGCCTTGATGTCGAACGCACAATCCGGATCGCTGAACTGAATGGCACCGCCAGCGCCCTGCGCCAGCGGCTTCCAGTCATTCGTGCCCGAACGGCGGATCGACAGGCCGTCGAGCGCCCCGCCGGCACCGTTCACGAGCGTGAAGTTGGACGCTCCGGCGAAGGCCGGCGATCCGGTCGCGACAAGCAGCGCGGCAATCAGGGCAAGCTTCTTCATGTCGGCCACCATATACCCGCCAAGGCTCTGGCGGAACTGGATTCCTTCGTGCCTCAGGCGGCGAGGTCGGCGTAGCTCGGCCGCGACCCGCTCCAGAACACTGGAGCCGGCGCCGGGCCGTGGGTGAACGCCTCGGTCAGCGGCAGCGCAGTCGAGCAGAACGCGCATTCGGCGGAGACTCGGCCGATGATCCAGTGCGTCCGTCCGCAGCCGGGACAGTGGTTGATCTCCCCTTCGCGATAGACGGCGTGATAGCCACGGACGCTCGGGTTGTAAGGCCGGCGGCGGGACTCGATCGAACTCAGCATGGTCGTATCCTTCGACACTCTTTCCGCCCTAACGAGCGACGAGTCGTTAGGTTTCGGCGATAATCCGCTTAGCGGCTGTTCGTGTCACCTTTGGGGCACAAACTGTGCCGGTCCGGGACAGGTCCGGCTGCCGCCTGTGGATAGTAACCATTCCTTAGCCTTTTGGGGGCGAAGGTCGGATCGGCAGCAGCTCCGTTTGATGTGGGACGAGGTTGGACCGGGGCTGCGGACTGGGGGACCGAGTCATGGAGTCGAACGCGCGCTATTACGCCCGAAGGGCCGTCGAGGAACGCATGAAGGCGCAGCGCGCGATTACCGAACAGGCCCGAGCCTGGCACGCCAAGCTCGCCCACGACTTCGCCGAACGCGCCAGCGCCGGCACCAGCGAAGCACCCGCCGCCGCCATCAGCGCCTGAGCGCTCAAAATTTTCAACGAGTTCGTCATTCCCGAAAGCGGGAATCCCGCTTGTTCTTGAGGCAGCGGGACCCCTGCGTCCGCGGGGGGTGACGAGCGTGGACTCAGGCCTTGTGCCCCAGGTTGGCCGCGACCGCCTCTCGCACCAGTGCCTTGAACGCCTCGACGTCGACCTCCTCGCCTTCCCTGATGTCGATCGCGCGGCGGGTGCCGCCGGTGAGGCTCGAGTTGAACAGGCCCTTCGGGTCCTCGAGCGCTGCGCCGCGGGCGAAGGTCAGCTTGATCTTGTCCTTGTAAGTCTCGCCCGTGCACAGGATTCCGGCGTGCGACCAGGTCGGGACTCCCGCGGGGTTCGAGGGCTTGCGCCACTTGAGGTCTTCCTCGACCGCCGGGTCGGCCTCGCGGATCAGGCGGCGCATCCGAGCGAGGGTCGCTCCGCGCCAGTCGCCGAGCGCCGCGATCTTGGCGTCAATTTCCTGCGCTACGGTCATCGGCCCTGCTCCTTCGCCTTCCGCATGTAAGGCAGGAAGAACATGTAGAGGCCGCTCAGCAGCATCAGGAACAGTGGCGGGAGCGGCGAATAGACGATCCACATCGGCGGCGTGCCCACCGCCATCGCGACGAAGTTCGCGATCACCGTCAGCGTGAAGAGGATCGCAAGCCAGCGGTGCGCCTGCCGAACCCATTGATTGAAGGTCAATTCTGCCTCCCTCGAGAATCACGGATGGTGGAACGATGCACATCGCGCGCGCTCAACGCCGCGCCTCGATCAGCTTCCAGCCGTTGCCGGAGGGATCGCGGAAGCTCGCGTCGACGCTGCCGAAGCGCTCGACCGGCTGCTGGGTGAACTCGACCCCGCGGCTGCTGAACCGGTCGTAGGCGGCGCGGCAATCGTCGACGACGAGGACCAGCGGCGGCATCGCGCCCTTGGCCACCGCCTCGTTGAGGCTGGCCGCGGTCGCATCGTCGACCAGCGGCGCCTGAGGGCGGAACAGGCCGAGCTGGAAGCCGGGCTGGTCCGGGTGCGCGACGGTCAGCCAGCGATAGTCGCCGTTGCGCGCGTCGGTGTGGACCGCGAATCCGAGCTTGTCGACGTAGAAGCCCAACGCCTCGTCCTGGTCGTGAACGTAGATTCCGGCGACTTGAACCTGGGTGCTCATGGGACCTCCGATTGCTGTTCGGCGTCGCCATTATCGCCGGCATCGCGCCGCCGCTTCTCCGAAACTGCGATTGTGAGGTCGGGACGCTGCGCCGCTTTGACGTAGCAATGCGGCACCTCCTCAAGCGCGTGGCTCGCCGACCGCTCGCACGCGCGGAGCTCGGTCGGGGACCGGCCGGTGACGTCGCGAAACACGCGGCCAAAGGTGCCGAGGCTGTTCCACCCGGTCTCGAACGCGATGTCGATGATCGGCAGGTCGGTGTCGCGCAGCAGCGCCTTGGCGCGTTCGATCCGGCGGGTGAGCAAATAGCGGTGCGGCGGGACTCCGAACGCCTGCGCGAATGACCGCGCGAAATGCGCTTCCGACACGCCGCTGACCTCGGCCAGGCGCGATACCGGCCATTCCTCGTGGCTCGCGGCGTCCATGCGGTCCCGAGCGCGGAGCAAGCGGCGCAGCAGGCGCGGATCCTGGCCGGTTCCCATGACGTGCCCTCATAGCCGATTCGCTGCCCGCGTCAGCCTCTCGCGGCGGGGTTGCGCGTTCCCGCTCTCCCCCCTATGTCGCGCGCCTGCCGCTTCTGCGGCAACCCGCGCGCCCGTAGCTCAGCTGGATAGAGCACCAGACTACGAATCTGGGGGCCGGAGGTTCGAATCCTTCCGGGCGCGCCATTT
>Ga0207706_10000477_pt1 | contig 42883 bp, 34 predicted proteins | sample KBSC53metaG_FD_184318 | JGI IMG/M metagenome (GOLD analysis project Ga0207706, IMG submission 184318) | Corn rhizosphere microbial communities from Kellogg Biological Station, Michigan, USA - KBS C5-3 metaG (SPAdes) (version 2) | ecosystem: Host-associated > Plants > Roots > Rhizosphere > Soil ... | reverse complement strand
CGAAGACCTGCGCGAGGTGATGCACCTCTATCAAAGCGAATGCGAGGCGGTGCTCGGGCCGCTGGGCGGCCACATCGCGCAATATCTGGGCGACGGCATCCTCGCGTACTTCGGTTACCCCGCCGCCCATGAAGACGACGCCGAGCGAGCCGTGCGCGCCGGCCTGGGCATCGTGCAGACGGTGCGGCGGCTGGCGGCGCCGGTGCAGGCCCGCTTCGGCATCGAGCTGTCGGTGCGCGTGGGCATCCACACCGGGCTGGTCGTGATCGGCGACATCGGCGCAGCCGACCGGCGCGAGACGCTGGCGCTCGGCGAGGCGCCCAACCTCGCCGCGCACATCCAGGCCTGCGCCGAGCCCAACACGGTGATGGCCAGCGAGGACACGCTGCGCCTGCTGTTCGGCCGCTTCATCACCGAAGACCGCGGCAACGCGCCGCACAAGGTCGGCCGGCCGCTGCGCGTGGCGCGCATCGTCGGCGAGCGCGACCCCGGCGAGCGCCGCAGCGGCCGCAGCCTGCTGCTCGACCGCCAGGGCCACTGGGTGCGCCTGCAGCAGGCCTGGCGCCAGGCCTGCGAGGGCCAGCCGGGCGCGGTGATGCTGCGCGGCGACGCCGGCATGGGCAAGACGCGCCTGGTCGACGAGCTGCGCGCCGCGGTGCGCGCCGTCTCCGGCGAACTGATCGTGCTGCGCTGCTCGGCCTTTCACCGCCACAGCGCACTGCATCCGTTTGCCGAGCAGATCGGCCGACGCGCCGGGCTGGAGGCCGATTCGCCCTCCGACGACGTGACCGAGCGCCTGCGCGCGCTGCTCGCGGTGGCCGAGCTCGAGCAGCATCCGTCGCCTGTGGAGCCGCTGGCGCTGATGGCCGCGCTGGTCGCGCCCGGCTCGGCGCCGGCCACGCCGGCCGCCACGCTGGCGCCGCCCGAGCTGATGCAGGCCACGCAGAGCCTGCTGCTCGCGTGGCTGGCAGCCGCCGCCCGGCGCGCGCCGCTGCTGCTGGTGTTCGAGGATCTCCACTGGGCCGATGCCTCCACGCTCGCGCTGCTGAAGCAGCTGTTGCGGCACTCGCTCGCGCCGAACCTTCTCACCGTGCTGACCGCGCGGCCCGACTTCGCGGCGCCCTGGGCCGAAGGCGCCACCACCACCTTGCTGCAGCTCGACCGCATGCCGGCCGATGCGCTGGCTGAGCTGGTGTGCCAGGTGGCCGGCACGCGCGCGTTGCCGCGCGCGCTGGTCAACCGCATCGTCGACGCGGCCGACGGCGTGCCGCTGTATGGCGAAGAGATCACCAAGGCCGTGCTCGAATCCGCCGCCGGCGGCGAGCCGGGCGCGATGATCGACGTGCCGCCCACGCTGCAGGCCTCGCTGCTCGCGCGGCTCGATCGGCTGGGCGCGATCAAGCCACTGGCGCAAACCGCCGCGCTGCTCGGGCGCGAGTTCTCGTTCGAGCTGCTGGCGGCGGTGGTCAACACGCCGCTGGCCGAGCTGGGCCCGGCGCTGCACCAGCTGGTGGCGGCCGACCTGCTGCGCCGCCGCGGCACGCCGCCGCAGGCGCGCTATTCGTTCCGCCATGCATTGCTGCAATCGGCCGCCGCCGACTCGCTGTTGCGCAGCACCCGCATGCAGCTGCACCGGCGTATCGCCGAGGCTCTGCAGATGCGCTTTCCTGCCACGGTGGAGGCCGAGCCCGAGACGCTGGCGCACCACCTCACCGAAGCCGGCGAATCGCTGCGCGCCATCCCGCTGTGGCAGCGCGCCGGTGATCGGGCGCTGGCTCGCTCGGCGCTGGTCGAAGCCATTGCGCATCTCGAAGCCGGGCTCTCGCTGCTGAAGGCCGCGGGCGACGGCACCGAGCGCGACCGCATCGAACTGCAGCTGCAGCTGCGCCGCGCGAGCGCGTTGCGCGCGGTGGCGGGCGTGGCCGCGCCGGCCACCGGCCAGGCCTACGAACGCACCGTGTCGCTGGCCTACCGGCTGGACGACACGCCGCAGCTGATCCCGGCGCTCAACGGGCTGTACTCGTACCACATGGTGCGGGGCCAGTGCGACGCGGCGGCCGAGCCGGCGCAGGCGCTGCTGCGCGTCGCGCGCGAACGCGGCGACGCCATGTACCAGATGATCGGCCACCGCGCGGTCGGCGCCGTGGCCTTCCACCTCGGCGAGCCGGTGACGGCGCACGACCACCTGCTGCAGGCCATTGCGCTGTACGACCGCGAGCGCCATGCGCAACTGGCGGTCACGCTGGGCATCGACCACAAGGTGATCGCGAGCAACTTCCTCTCGCTCACGCTGTTCGTGCTCGGCGAGCGCGAGGCGGCGCTGCGCTGCCAGCGCGACAACCTGGCCCATGCCGAGACGCTGGACCACGCCCACAGCCGCGCGCAGGCGCTGGTGTTCGGCTGCGTGCTGCTCGCGCTGTGCGACCAGTGGCACGAGCTCGCCGGCTGGGCCGACCGCGTGATCGCGCTCGGCCAGCAGCACGGTTTCCCGCTGATGGAAGGCGGCGGCCGGTTCTTCCTCGGTGCGGCGCGCGCCTTCGGCGGCACGCAGCCCGGCGACCTGGAAGCAGGCCTCGCGACCATGGAGGCCGGCGCGCAGCAATGGTGGAGCACCGGCGCGCGCAACTACCGCGCCTATGTGGAGCTGCTGATGGCTCAGGCGCAGGCCCGGCTGGGCCGGCTGAATGCCGCACATGCGCTGCTGAAGGCCGCCCACGACGGCATGGCCGCCACCGGCGAGCGCTGGATCGAGCCCGAGCTGCTGCGCGTGGAAGGCGAGCTGCTGCGCGAGCACGACCCCGAGGCCGGCGATGCGCTGCTGCAGCGGGCCCTGGCCTGCGCGCGCGGGCAGCAGGCGGCCGGCTGGGAACGCGTGGTGCTGCGCAGCCTGGCCGCGCCGCGTCAGGCTGCCGAGCCGACGATGCCCTGACGCCACAGCAGCGTCAGCATCTGCACCGCGGCTTCATCGCCGCACTCTGCCCCCCACACCCTCAGCAGCTCGGCCACCGGGCGCGGCTCGCGCAGCGTCGACAGCAGGCGCGCCAGCGGCCACGGGCCGAGCTGCGACATCGGCTGCTCCAGCGCCGGATGCATGAGCGCCTCGGCCTCGACGATGAACGGCCCCTGCAGTGATGGCACACGCCGCCAGCCCGCGGTGGGATCGAGGCACACCAGCGCATCCAGCGCCGGCAACGGCGGCGGTGAGCGCACCTCGGTGCCCGCAGCGCCGGCACGCGCGCGCCAGAAGGCAGTGCCGCGCGCCCGCGCGGCCGCCGCATGGAAGCCGCCCGCCAGCCGGGCGTGCCGCGCCGCGGCCGCGTGCACCTGCTCGCGGTAGAACGCGATCGCCAGCGCGGTCGACTCGGGCCGGTGCGCCATCGTGTGCACGCAGGCCGCGGCCTGCCACGCGCTGCGCAGCGCCGCCTGCACCCCTTGCGACGAGAGCGGATCGATGCTGAACGCGGCCTCGCCGACCTTGAGCACACGCTCGTCGATCGGCTGCGGGTCCTGCCGCGGCGTCGCATCGCAGACGCGCACCGCCTCGCGCGGGCGCCCTTGCAGGCAGGGCGCGAGCAGCCTCGATTGCGCCAACAGCGCGCGGTACCACGCCTCGCGGTGCACAGGGTCCATGCCGGTGCAGCGCGCCGCATCGACGAACACCGTGGCGTTGAACGAACCATTCGGCAGCGGCGCGCCCCAGTACCAGGCCTCGTCGCCGGCCTCGACCCGCGTGCGCGGATCGGCGATGCCGTGCCCATCCCAGTAGGCATAGAGCGCCGCGGTGCGCACGCCGGCATGCTCGCCGGCGCGGCGGCCGGTGGCCTGCACCAGCCACCGCGCAAGCACCACGCGGCCATCGGCCAATGGCACCCGCACGCCTTGTGCTTCGCGCAGCGGCGTCAGCGCCGAGATGCCGTGCAGCACGTTGGCGCCGGCCGCGCCGGCGGCCTCGAGCAGCAGCGCATCGAAGCGCGCGCGGTCGACCTGGAAGCCGGGCTCGCCGCCCGCCTCATCGCTGCTGTCGCGCAGGCCGCCATCCCACTGCACCAGCGCACCGCGCGGCCGCAGGAAGCCCGCTGCCTCCACCGCGCCGCGCACGCCCAATTGATCGAGCCACGGCAGCACGCTGGGCGGCAGCGATTCGCCCACATGCGGCCGCCCGCGCGGCGCGCGCTCGACCAGCAGCACGTCGTGCCCCAGCTGCGCGAGCCGCAGCGCACAGGCGGCGCCGGCCGGCCCGCCGCCGACGACGCACACATCCGCATGCAGATCGGCCGAGGCATTCATGCCAACAGCTCGGGCCGTGCCTCCGCGATGCGCACATAGGCCCCCAGGCCATGGCCCAGCCAGCCGCGGATGAAATCGCAGGCCACGCGGCCGCGGTTCAGCACCTCGTGGTGGCAGCCGCCGCCGCACAGGTAGCGCGCCCAGCAGCTGCGGCAGGGCTCCTGCGTGTCGACATGGCGCTGCGCCAGCCACTCGGCGCGCGCCGCATCGTCGATGCCCTGGAGCAGGCTGCCCATCGCCGCGCGCGGATCGCCGACGAAGCGATGGCAGGCGCTGTAGTCGCCCTCGGCCGACACGCCCAGGTAGCCGGCCCCGGCGCCGCAGGGCAGCGGCCGGTGCGTGCCACGGTGCAGCTCCTGCACCATCGCGAGCATGTTCGAAAACGGATACGGCTGGCCGCGCAGCGTGTGCGCCTCGAAGGCCTCGGCGCACTCGATCATCTGCGCCAGCAGCGCCTCGAGTTCGCCGGCCGACAGCTGCAATGCCGGGTCGCGCGACGACAGGCTGGGCGAGAAGCCGACGCTGTGGAAGCCCAGGCCGATCAGGTGCTCCAGCGTCGCGCGCAGCGCGGTGTGCCGCGGCGTCACCGTGACGCGGGCGCTGACCTGCAGCGGCGGGCGCCCCGCCACGGGCTTGCGCTTCTGCGCCGCCAGCAGGCTGCTCAGGCGCGCGACGATGCGCTCGTAGCTGCCGGTGCCGCCGCGCGTGGGGCGCAGCGCATCGTGCAGCTCCTTCTCGCCGTCGATGCTCACGGTCACCGCGAAGCCATGCTGCGCAAGGAAATCGACGTCGTCGGCATTGAGCACGGTGGCATTGGTGGTCAGCGCAAAGCGCATCGCGATGCCGCGCTGCGCCGCCAGCGCCGCCGCGTGCAGCGTCGTGCGCCGCAGCACGCTGCGGTTGAGCAGCGGCTCGCCGCCCAGGAAGGCCAGGCTCGCGCTGCCGCCTTCGGACACGCGCTCGAGCAGCCCGTCGACCGCGGCCTTGGCCACCTCCCACGGCATGTGCCGGGGCTCGCTGCCGAAGCTGCCGCCATCGGCATAGCAATAGCCGCAGGCAAGGTTGCAGTGCTCCGAGACGGCGAGCGCCAGCGCATTGACGGTGGGTAGTGCGATGTGCTCGCCGATGGCCGGCTCGGCATCGAGCAGGCCGAAGGCCGAGATCAGGTCGCGCTCGGCGGCCCGGCCCTCGCGCGCCGCCGCCTGCAGCCGCGACTCGAAATCGCCCGGCACGTCGTAGACCCGCGAGCCGTCGACCAGCAGCGCGTGCGTGCCGTGCGGCGTGCTGAAGCAGTGCGCCTCGGTGGGGCCCTCGAAAGCGCGGCGGCGCTTCAGCGACGCCAGCGGAACGGTGGTGACGCTGCCCATGCTCAAGGCACCGAGAAGAACGGCACGCCGATGCCGCGCGCGGCCAGCGACTCGGCCTCGCGGTTGAGCACGTCCATCAGCTTGCGGGCGCGGCCGATCGCCTGCTGCGCCAGCTCGAACTCGCGCGCCGCCTCGTGCGCGTAGGCGTGGCGCAGGTCGGATTGCAGTGCCTCGTAGGCCTCGAGCGCGGCCGCCGTTTCCTTCGGCGAGCCGAGGCGCACGTTGCGCAGGTAGGGCAGCGGCCGGGCGTGCCGGTAGGTGCTGAGCGTGCGCCGCATCTCGCGGAAGCGCTCCCAGTGCTGCACGCCATCGGAGTCGATCTTGGCGGCCAGCTCGTAGAGATGCCGGGGGTACAGGTGCTGACCGTCGGCACCGCGCTGCTCCAGCGTGGCCACGGTGCGCGCATAGGCGGTGTCGAGCGGGCCGCCGGGGCGCTCGACGCGGATGTAGGCATCCACCGCCTCGAAATCGAACACGCGCAGCGCCGGGCCATGCAGGCCATCGAGCCCCACCGGCCCTTGGTGGCTGTGGCGCACCACCGGCGTGTAGTGCTTGCCCGGGGGATAGAAGCCCGCACGGTCGAGCTCCCACAGCAGCTGGTTGACCCAGCGCAGGTGGGTCATCTCGCTGACCGCCACGATCGTGAGCGACTGCCGCACCGCCATCAGGTCGTCGCGCATCGTGGGCCAGCGGTCCTGCGGCGCTTCAGAAGGCGCGTGCAGCGAGAACAGCGAATACAGGTATTCGAGCGCCAGCGTCATCTCCATCGGCGCGAGGTCGTTCTCGAGCGCGGCGATCAGCTCGGCGGCGTCCTTGTAGGGCTGGGCATGGCCCGGCTTGGGCGGCACGTAGGCATCGGCGATCTCGCGGCCGCCGATCACGAAGTTGAGCTCCTGCCAGCGCCAGTTGATCTCGAAGTGATCGATCTGGTCGGGCCGCGCGGCCGAGCGCACATCGGGCGCCGCCACCTCGCCGGCCGGCGTGCGGTCGCGGCGCAGCCAGTCGAGGTAGGTGAGCGCGGTGGTCGCGTCCTGCGGGTCACCGCCCGGCACCTCGGGGCCCTTGGCCTGGCCCATCACCACATCGGGGTGGTTGGAGGCCCAGTAGTAGCAGGCGCAGTCGCGGAAATCGTGCTGCCACGGGTTGCACAGGCTCTGCGTCAGCTCGCCGGGCTCGAACACCGGCGAGATCACGCCGTCGGGCGTGGTGTACACGCGGCGGTAGCCGTGCAGCTCGATCACCGGCTGCGGCACCGGCGCATCGCGCCGCACGAGGCCGATGCGCAGCGGCAGGCCGGGCACCAGGCTGCGGACCATGCGCCACACCGGCTTGCCGTCATACGGCTGGCCGTTGGGCTGGATCATCGAGATGCGCTTGCCGCCCTGCTCCACCCACTGCAGGTACCAGCGGCCCACGCTCAGCGTGTTGCCGGCGTCGCCGCTCAAAGCGCTCAGCAGCGCCTGCACCCAGGGCTCGGGGCTGCGCTCCGGCAGCATCGGGTCGTTCTGCCAGCACACGCTGACCAGCCGTGCGCCGCCTTCGTCGGCCGGCGTGCCGGGCAGCGGCGTCAACGGCGCCGCGACGATGCGGAACAGCAGCCCGGGGAAGAAGCGGCCGTCGAGGTTGCGCACATCGAGCTCGAGGCCGGGAAAGCAGTTGCCCACCGCATCGTCGAGCCGGGCCGTGGCGGGATTGCCCACCACCGAAGCGGCACGCGCCGTGCGGTTGCGCGGCTTGAATTCAGCACTGCGGCTCATGCGTGCCCCTCCTCGGCGATGTAATCCAGGAAGCCCAGCATCATGCGGTACTGCCGGCGCGTCAGCGACAACGGCACCCAGTAGGCATCGCGCATGAAGGGCGGCATGCGCATGTCGTGCTGCAGGTCGCGCTCGACGCGCGGGTCGCGGAACCCGGGGTGCGGCTCGGGGCCGGGGTTCTCGTCGAGCTCGGGCACCGTGCCGAAGGCCGGGCGCAGCAGGCGCCGCACGTGGTGATGCCGCCGACGCAGGAAGTCCATCAGGATGGTCTCGTCCATCAGCTGCGTGTGCACGAAGGCCGGCACCTGCGTGAAGGGCAGCGTGTCGCCGCGCGCGCTGCCGGTGCTGAACACCGAGGCCTGCTGGCCCGGCGTGAGATCGGGCGTGCGGTCGACCCAGGGTGTGTCGGCCCGGGTCATGCTCGTGGGGCCGGTGGCGGGCAGGCGCTCGGTGGCGGTGGTGCTCATCGAGTTGTCCTGCAGGCCTTCGGTGCGGGCCTGGTCCATGTTGAGCGATGACGCGGTCTCGAAGGCGCGGCGGAAGAGCTGCACCACTTCGCGCTTCACCTCGTGGAAGTTGTCGGGCGTGACCGTGACCAGCGCATCGTCGCGATCGGCGAGATCGGCATCCACGCCGTAGAACGGCCGGCGATCGGGTGCGAAATCGGGCGGGCCGACGAACACGCGCGCATGGCAGCGATAGCGCTGGTCGCGCCAGGCCAGCGTGGCGGTGATCAGCGCATCGCAGCTGTCGTCGACCACGCCCCAGGCGGTGTTGTTGCCATCGTCGGCACCGTCGTAGCCGTCTTGCGGCTGGGGGTCTTCCCACTGGCCGGTGAGCATGCGGTAGCGCACATAGGGCGTGCCTTCGTTGAGAAAACGGTTCTCCGGCGGCACGATCACATGCATGCGGCCCTGCTCCGAGCCTTCGAGTTGGAAGGAATCGACCGCCCCGGTGACCGCCAGCCGATCGATGCCCACCACCGCGCTCGGTGGGCCATACACCGTGCCCACCGCCGGCGTGAAGCGCAGGCGCAGCACATCGAGATCGATGTCTTCAAACGGCGGCACCACCTCGTCGCGCGGCCGCAGCCACTGCACCGAGCCCAGCGGAATCGGCTTGTCGGGCGACACCAGCGCCGGCTGCCCCGAGGTGTGGCGGCTGAAGGCCAGCAGCTCGTGCGGCGCATGGTCGTCGCCCGCGATGTCGATACGCGCGGTGAAGCTGCAGCCCATGTCGGCCGCGCCCGTCACCGCATCGGCTAGCCGCCGCGCCGCCTTGAAGTTGCTGGCGGTGACCTCGAGCGCCAGGTGGCGCAGCGTGATGCCCAGCTCACTGAGCAGCGTGGGCGTGAGCGGCAGCTCCTCGACGCCGCCATCGTCCGGATTCTGGAAGCGCCCCCACAGCTCGAAGAACGGCGCCACCGGGCGGACGGCACCGTCTTCATCCTTGAAGTGGATGGCCTCGGGCAGGTAGGGCTCGAGCGTGGCGTCGTCGCGCACGCGGAAGCTGACCGCGGGGCGGATCACCGTCTGCACGCCGCCATGGGCGGCGCGGGAGGTGTGCCATTCGAAGGCTTCCAGCGGCGTGGGGCTGGCGCCGACGCGGCCGATGGCCATGGGCGGGGTGAAGAAGATGCCGAGGAGGGTGCGCATGGGGTCCTTCCTGGTAGGGTCAGGGGGCAACTGCTAGACTGGTTTTCATGAACGCCCGCATCGACCACCTCATCGACGAAGCGCTGGCCCTGTCGCCCGACGAGCGCTCAGCGGTGGCCCTGGCGCTGCTGGATAGCCTGCCCGGTGATGATGAGGCCGAAGTTTCGAAGCTTTGGGCCGAAGAGATCCGGCGTCGCCGGGCAGAACTGCGCTCAGGTGCCACGAAAGCCGTTCCCTGGGCTGAAGCCCGCGCCCGCTTGAACGCGCTGTGACGGTCTATATCGTCGAGCTCGCGCCGGCGGCCGAGGGCGACATTGCGGAGGCATTCGTCTGGTATCGCGAACGCAATGCCCTGGCCGCTGATGCCTTCCGTGCCGAAGTGCTCGATGCCATCGAGGACATCGCCGAAGTGCCGCTGCATCGAGCCGCAGACGAGGAAGGCAGCCGACGCTTCGTGCTGAAGCGGTTTCCCTACTCCGTGGTCTACGAGGTGAACGCGATGACCATTACCGTCCTCGCGGTGGCGCATCATCGGCGCAAGCCTGGGTACTGGAGAGCCACACACTCCGAGCCCTGATGGTTTTTTGCTGGCGCGCGTCAGGACCCTATTAATCGAAGGCTGACGTTCCCTCGAGGGCTTGGGTCTACCGTCCATCACTCTTGCGAGGCGGGCAGCCGTTGCACTTGGCTGCTGTGTGTTCGCGGAGACGCTCGACTCTTTCACATGTGAGGCGCAATTCGCAGACGCCGTGAGAAAGGGAGCACATGCCGGCAATGCCGTTGTCGCAGTCGTAGCCGGACGCCTGGTAGCCACACTCCTCTCTCTGATAGGAGAGCCATGCCCGCTGTGCCCTTATGAGCTGCCCCGGCTCAGCGAGATCTGCTTCGAGATCTTGGTAGACACGATTCAATTCAACGCTCGCGTTTCTGACGGCCTTCACATAGCAACGAATCGTGTCCTGCGTTCCTCCTATACCGCATTTGAGATCGGTATCGGCAAGCCATTCAGCAGTGCAAGTTTGCGCTATGCCCCCTATGGGGATGACAAGGAGAGATATATACAAAGCAGATACTAGGGCACGCATACAGACCTTACGTTCGACATGAGTGTTTATGCTTCGCCTACTATGCGCGTTACGGCATGCATAATCATTCTTGGAAGTTCTCGGAAGAGACGATAGTCCTCTTCGCTCTCGACCATGTATTTCTCGATGTATGGATGTCGAGTGCTGACCATCAAGAGTTCTTCGAACTCCATAAGAAGCTTCTTCCTAGCTGTTGGCGTCTTCGCGGTTTGGAGTTTGGCAAGTAGAGCGCAGCCTTCATCGTAGACCCACGGCAAAGTATCTCTTAGCAAGCTCAATCCAACTCGAATACCAAGGAATGGGTTTTTTGAGCCGAACATGATCTCCTCAACCATGCCAGGGTGAAGCCTTCTCCGTCTTCTCCCCGACCGCAAACTCTCATTCCTTTCAATTCGAGAAGGGAGATCCTGAAACATGATTTTTATTTCCTCGAATAGCTTTGCGGAAGAGTTTTCGATCTCATCGAGCTTCTGACGCTTCACGGATGAGGCTGGTGCCGCGGGAGCGGCCAACGCCTTGAGGATTCCTTCGATGCTGCTTTTGAACTTCCCAACTTGGAATCGAATCGTGTCTTTGTCCGGTTCTGAGCCCGGAATGCGGTTGACCAGTTGAAAGACCAGCTTGGTGAGAGAGTCGTCGTCATCCCCGCAGTTCTGAAATTGTGCGAACGGACCAGTCGAGACCGTCTTTAGCTCGATTCCAAGCGCGACTCCCAGAATTGGGGTGTCAAGCTTGCCCTTCGCCATTCCTGCTTCGAAAAGAATCCACGGCCGATTTACGCTGCGCTCGGTCAGCAGGCAAACAACATCCGAGGCTGCGTGGATATTTTTGATGATTTCCGGATACCACTCTATGCCGTACTCAATACCTTGATTTCCGCGCCTATCGGATGTTCTAAACGACTTCAATACCCCGGCGCTCACACTCTTGAGCAAATTGCCGAAGGCTTCGGCCAGCTCCGCGTCTCTCGTGTCATGACTAATGAAAACAAGTGGATTTGCTGCCTTACCAAGGTTTGAATCAATGCTGACGGCTTCTTCGGCCATGATATCCTCCTCCGGTTATTAATTACTTGAATCGGAACTTCAGGCCGCTCTCTCTAGCACCGGGATAGCGGCCTTCTGCCTTCGCGTTGGCCTCGTCCCATAACTCTGCTTTAAATACAACCACCCGCTCCTCGAATACGTTGCTCCGTCCTTCTTCGTGCCGAACTGGTAAACCGTTCTGATCGCGTACTAAGGCATAGGATGAGGCCTAGCGGGATCTAGACGACGAAACACCGGCCCCAGCTATCCACTCCACCACCCCATCCCCCTTCCCCACCTTCGGCCACTTCTCCCCCTTCCTCGGCGAAATGCTCTGCGCGTAGTGGAAGAAGTTCTCCGGGTCGTACTTGCGCTTGATCACCAGCAGCTTGCCGAACGCATCCTTCCAGTAGCGCTCCCGGTAGTCGGTCTGCGACAGGCGCGGGTAGTTCTGGTAGCTCTCGCCGTTGCTGTAGCCGTCGAGCAGCTTCATGCACTTGTCTAGCCAGGCTTGCGCCTCCAGCCGCTGGGCTTCGCTCATCCAGAACACGTCGACGAAGATGTCCATGTCGGCATCGCGGTGGATCCAGGCATTGAAGTCGCGCGGCAGCGCATTGACCTTGCCGCCGTAGGGCTCGATGACGAAGCAGTTCCACGGCGTGGGGCTGGTCTGGAAGGCGTCGCAGACCTTCTTCCAGTCCTTTGGCTTCAGGCGCTTGGCGATGATGGTGCTCTGCTTGTCTTCGCGCGCGAGGTCTGGGCAGTTGGGCACCGGCTCGGGGGTTTCGAAGAGCCAGTCGTTCAGCTCGTCGTAGCTGCCCACGCGGTCGAGCTGCAGCGTGGCGCCGGTCTGCTTGATCAGCGGCTGCAGCAGCTTCAGGCCTTCGGCGCGGTCGCCCCAGTACACGCCGCGCATGATGAACACCGGCAGCGGCGGCTTGCCGTCGGGCTGGCTTTCGTAGACGAAGGCGCCCATGTAGCCGATGTCGCCGGTGACGCCGTCGGCCATGTAGCCGGCCTGCAGCATGGCCAGGCCTTCAGGGGCTTTGTCCATCGTCCAGCGCAGGCCGTAGCCCCACAGCGGCCGCAGGTCATGCAGCTGGTAGGTGGCCTGCAGCAGGATGCCGAAGTTGTTGCCGGTGCCGCCGCGCATGGCCCAGAAGAGATCGGCGTTGGTCTCTTCGTTGGCCTGCACGATGCGGCCATCGGCCAGCATCACCAGCATGTCGACCACGCAGTCGCAGTTCATGCCGAACTTGCGGGTGGTGAGGCCGTAGCCGCCGCCCTGCATGTAGCCGGCCACGCACACATCGCCGCACACGCCGGTGGGCACGTGCAGCTGGTAGTCGACCAGCGTGGCGTTGAGGTGCGCCCAGTTGGTGCCCGGCCCCACCACGGCGCGCTTGGCCACCGGGTCGACATAGACGCCGTTCATGCGGCTGGTGTCGATGACCATGCCGTTGTTCACCGAGAAGCCGGCGGTGCTGTGGCCGCCGGAGCGGGTGGTGACCCACAGCTTGTGGTCATGGGCGAACCGCAGGCACTTCTGCACGTCGCCGAACACCTCGCAATACACGATCAGCAGCGGAAAGTGCTGGAACGTGAGGTTGCTCATCTGCCGCGCAGCCGGGTAGCCGGGGTCGGATGGCAACACGATGTCGCCTTGCAGGCTCTGCTGCAGCTGAGTGACATCGGCCGCGCTGAAGGGCGCGCCCAGCGCCTCCACGCTCCGGCCCCAGCCATGCAGCCTTTGAAGACGAGCCGATTCCCTGCGGGTTCTCTTCCACATGCTCCACGTCCCTCCACGCGAAATGCGGGAGACGTTAGCACGCACACCGCCGGCCGGACATCCTCCAAAGGAGCGAACTAAGTCACTCGGGTCAGCGCCATTTCGTCACAACGCCGTGTGATGCACGCGCCCTAAGCTGGTCATCTGTTGTTTGCCAGGATGTACATGCAACTCACGGTCATCGATACGCTGCTGACCGTCGAGCCGGTGTCGGCCCATGTGGGCGCGCCGCCGGCTTGGACGCACCCTGCGCTGCTGGCCGGTGCCGTCGCCAAGGAGCGGGGCATGGCCTTGTTCCAGACGCTCTCGCACATGCTCACCTCGGTGGGATGGGTGGTGCACCGCTCCACCCAGCAGGCGGTGCCGCTGGCCGAGCTGCACCCCACGCTGACCAAGACCGACACGGCGCTGGCGCGCTTGATCTCGCTGCTGGTCGACGGGGTGCCCAACGAAGCCGAGGCGCTGCTCGATGCGTGGTGGCGCTGCAGCGTGCCATCGCCCGACGGCCAGGCGCGCGTGGCGCTGATCGCCACGCTGCAGAGCGCGGCGCCGGGCATCCTCATCGCCAAGCTGCGCGCGGTGGGCCTGCCCCGCACCTCATGGCGCTGGCTGATGCCTCAGCCCTCGCAGGCGGTGACGGTGAGCACGCTGGAGATGATGCTCAATGCCGAGGTCTATGCCTCGGTGGCGGATACGCTGGCCGAGCGCACGCGCGGCGCGGTCGCGGGCGTGCGCACGATGCAGCTGTAGCGCCGGCCGGTCAAGGCCGCGTGGCGACGATCTCTATCGCCGCATAGTTCCACTGATCGGTCGTCGGCGAGGAGTCTCGAATGTCGACCAGCGCGTTGGCCGAAGACGGCGCGGCCGTCGATTGCACCCAGAACGTGTCGCCCGCCGAGGTGTCCACCCGCTGGTGGACGAGCACCTGCCCCGCGACAGGCACTCGGGCGATGGCGTTGTCCCAATCGTTGCCGACCGCATAGACCCAGTCGCCCGCGGTCACGCCCGGCAGGTAGATGGCGGGCGCACCGGTCGGCGCACTCGCACGGCCGACCACACCCGGCCCCGCGGCGTTGGTGAAGGCCATGACGACGAGCGAGCCGTGGAAGCCGCTCGCCGCAGGCTGCGAGGTGACCGAGACGTTGCTCAAGACGTAGCCGGCCTTCGCGACCCAGATCTCCGATGTGCCGCGCTGCGAGTTGCTGCGGGCCATCAGCAGCCAGGTCAGGCCGGCTCCGTTGACGCTGGCCGTCTGCGGCGCAGTGGCGGGCCCGTCGTAGGCCACAAAGGCGACCAGGAAGCTGGAAGGTGTCGTCGTCGAGAAGACCGGCGTGGTCATCGCGCCCGTGCCGTCCACCACGCGCTTGGCATCGATGCCGATCTTGTTCGGCGGGTGCGAGTTGTCCACGTTGAAGGTCACCGCGCCCGATGTGCCGACGAATCCGTACGAGTCCGTCGCCGCGGCGGTGACCGTATGGCTGCCGCCGCCGACGCTGCGGCTGTCCCAATAGAAGAGGTACGGCGTGGCCGTGAGCCGCGCGCCCACCGCCACGCCATCGACATAGAACTGCAGCCCGGTGATGGCCGACGACGACGACACGGTGGCCGACAAGGCCGTCACCGACGACACGGTCGAGCCCGCTTCGGGGCTGCTGACCGTGACGACCGGAGGGCGCGTGCTGCCGTTGGCCACGGTCACGCGCGCGACACGCGAGGTGCCCTTTCTGCCGGTCGCCGGATCGAGGGTCTGTGCGGCCAGCCAGTTGCTTCCGTCCGGCGTCGCGGTCGTGTCCCATGAGAGGGTGAACGGGGCCGGCACCGGGCTGCCCAGCGGTTGCCCGTTGAGCAGGTATTGCACTCTCGCGCCGGCGGCGGCGTTCGCCTGCAGGGCGATGGTTCCGGACACGCGCGCCAGGTCGGCGGGCGAGGTCAGCGAGATGGCGGGGGGCGGCGGCAGCGCCGGCTTTGCCTGCCGGATCTCGGTGACCGTGCTGCCGCTGATGTTCACCAGCACGTCGGTCTCGTTGTTGCTCTCGTCGCTCTCGGTCAGGAAGCCCTCCGGGTCCACGACGGCGCGCAGCCAGTAGGTGCCGTCGGGCACGCCGGCCAGCAAGATCGACTGCCCCGGATCGGTCTTGTCGTATTCGTCCACCGCGCCGATGTCCAGCCCGCGCAGCGAGGTCGGATCAGCGCAGGAGCCGAGGTTGCCGAGCGCGCCGGCATTGGGCAGCGTGGCGTCGTAGATGAACGAGTCCGCGATGCAGAAGCCGATCTTCTGGCTCGGGGCGACGGGCGCTCCCGGGCCGCCATCGGCACGCACCGCATACAAGCCGAAGCTGGCGAACGGGAAGTGGAAGTGGCCATGCTCGGCGTGGAAAACGAAGGTGCCGGCCAGAGGCGCCTCCTTCAGCAGCGTCCATGCGCCGGCACTGTACGCGTAGAGATACTGCGTTCCCAGGTAGGCGCCGGAGGCCATGTTGTACTGAGGCTGGATCACCAGCGGCCCGCTGCCGCCGTTGAAGGTGTCGTGCGTGTACTGGAGCACCCGGCTGCTGCCCGTGCCGGCGATGGCCATGCGGCCCGTCGGGATGATGACGCTCAGGTCCGGGAGCCGCGGCGGCTCGGTCGAAGACGACGGCGGCCGGACTTCCACGATCGCCAGGTTGTAGCGATCCGCCGTCGGGGCGGTGTCGTTGATCGTCACGGTGCTGCCGCCGGCGCTGGTGGGCGCGTTCTGCCGCTGCACCCAGTAGGTGTCGCCAATGCTCGCCAGGTATTGGTTCACCAGGCTCTGCCCGGCGGGCACGGCGCGGGCCACCGCGTTGTCGTAATCGTTGCCGACGCCGAACACCCAGGAGTTGTCGCGCGTGGTGACGAGCGATGCGCTGGGCGCGCCGGCGCTTGCGCTGCTGCCGCCGGTGGCGCCGATGGCTGCCGCACCATTGCCGACCCCGTCGGCACCGGTGAAGCTCACGATCGTGATCGACGCGGCCACGCTTTGCGACAGGCTGGCCTGGACGACGGCACCCGAGAGGCGGGATGCGGCAAAGGCCCACCAGATCTCCGCAGTGCCCGGCTGGGCGTTCGCGCGCCGGGCCAACGCCCAGGCCAGGCCGGCACCGCTGACGCTCGTGACGCTCACGCCGGGCGAGACGGCATCCGCCGCGACGAACGCGAGCAGCACCTCGCCCGGCGCCGAAGTGGAAAACGAAGGCGAGCTGATGCTCGAGGCGGCCGAGGACCGGTTGGTGGAGACGACTGCATCGGTGGCCAGCGCAGCCCAGGCGGGCCACTGCGCGAACAGGAGCATCATGGCCCCGACACACCACCGGACGATCGAAAACGAGCGTCTCATCATCGCCTCCTTTGCACTGCGACAGGAGCGCGACCATCGAGCGGTGCGCATGGACAGACTATGCGCCGGTTCTCGCAACGTCAATGCCGAGAGCGGTGAGCTGGCGGCGCGCGTCGCTGGCCTCCTTGATGAGCAAGGCGGCGGCGGCGATCATCGCCGGCACGGCGAGCAGGCTGAAGGTGCCGCCGAACCCGAGCTGCCAGCCCAGCAGGGTCGAGCCGCCCAATGCGCCGAGGATGCCGCCGAGCCGGCCGAAGCCGAGCATCCAGGCCACGCCGGTGGCGCGGCATGCGGTGGGGTAGTAGGCCGCGGCCAGCGAGCCCATGGAGGTCTGCGCGCCGTTCATCGCGGCGCCGGCCAGGAAGATCAGCGCGCTCAGCTGCTCCACGCTGCCGCCGCGGCCCGCCGCGAAGATCAACACGCCGGTGGCGGCATAGGCGACCGCCACCACGCGGTGAAGGCGGGTGCGGTCCATCAGCCAGCCGGCCAACAGCGAGCCGACGCCGCCACCCAGCGGGAACAGCGCCGTCAACGCGGCGGCCTTGGCGGCGGTGAAGCCGACGTCCTTCATCAGCAGCGGCATCCATGCGGTGAGCACATAGAAGATCAGCAGGCCCATGAAGTAGGTGATCCACAGCATCGCCGAGCCGAAGCGGTAGGGCGCCGAGAGGATCATCGCCGCGGCGGAGCGGCCGCCGTGCAACCCGGGCTCGCCGCTGACGAAGGCGGCGGCATCGTCGAAGCGGCTGCCGGTCAGGCGCGCCAGCGTGCGGCGGATGCGCTCGGCCCCGACCCCGCGCGAGGCCATGTGGCGCGCCGACTCGGGCAGCCACAGCGCGAGTGCCAGCGCCAGCAGCAGCGGCACCGCGCCACCGGTGAGCATCACGCCGCGCCAACCGTAGCGCGGCATCATCCATGCGGCCAGCAGGCCGCTGAGCGCGGCGCCCACCGGAAAGCCGCAGAACACCGCGTTGACCATCACCGAGCGCCGGCGCTGCGGGCTGCATTCGGACATCAGCGTCAGCGCGTTGGACATCGCCGCGCCCAGCCCCAGCCCGGTGAGCAGGCGCAGGGCGGCCAGCGAAGCGACACTGCCGGCGGCGGCCGCCGCTAAGCTCCACAGCCCGAACAGCAGCACCGATCCCACGATCACCGGCTTGCGGCCGAAGCGGTCGGCCAGCGGGCCGGCCAGCAGCGAGCCGGCGGCCAAACCGAACAGCGCCGCGCTGAGCACCGGGCCGAGCGCGGTGCGCGGCACGCCGAGGTCATCGACCAGCGCCGGCGCGATGTAGCCGGCCATCGCGGTGTCGAAGCCATCGACCAGCACGATCAGGAAGCACAGCAGCATCACGAGCCACTGGCAGCCGGAGATCGGGCGCTGGTCGATGCAGGCGGTGACGTCGACGGTACGGGGCGTGCTCATGCGGGGGGAAACAGCGAAACGAGGAAATCGTCGTGCTCCAGCAGCTCGACGGTGGTCATCAGGCGCAGGCCGCCTGCGGCCGCCGGTGAGATCGACTCCACGCCCGCGATGCGTGCCATCACCTGGCGGGCCCGCGGCGTGTCGGGTTGGGTGAAGTCGAGCAGCACCACCGCGCCGGCCGTGATCTCTTCGGCGCCGGTCACGAGGATCTCGCCGGCGCCGGTGTCCTGCGCCAGCACGCGCATCGCGCCCGCGGCATGCACGATCGGCACGCGCACCGAACGCAGCTTCGGCGCCTTGCGGCCCAGTGGCCGCAACTCGAGGCTGGCCCAGCCGGGCCGCATCTGCGCCTGGCACGCGAGGCGATGGCGCTCGGGCGAGAGCCCCAGCAGCGCGAGCAGCTGGAGCTCGCCGGCCTGCGGCGGCAGCAGCTCGTCGGCCCCCTTCAGAACCTCGACGCGGCAGGTGCCGCAGGTGCCGCGCCGGCAATGAAAAGGCACCGGCGAATCGACCTCGTCGCACAGGCGGGCCAGGCCACCGCCATCGAGCGCGGCGGCGGTGTGCGCGCGGCCGAAAGGATCGATGAAGACGACGGTCGGCATTGGCTCACCTTCAGGCGCGCTCGAACTGGCGCGCCGCACGGCGCGTGTCGTTGTGGTCGTATTGCGCGACCTTGAACTTGCGCAGCTCCTCGGCCGAGGCCGCCTCGACCGGGCCGACCGGGCGGCAGCCCTTGATGGTCACGCGCTCCATCAGGCGGCGCTGCGGGTAGTAGTCGTGCACCGCCGCGTGCTGCACGGAGCGGTTGTCCCAGAAGACCAGCGTGTTGGGCGCCCAGCGGTGGCGGTACTGGTGCTCGAGCACGCCGGTCACGCGGAACAGCTGGTCGAGCAGCTGCGAACTCTCGCGCTCCTCCATGCCCTTGATGAAGCGGGTGTAGTGCGGGTTGACGAAGAGCGTCTTGCGGCCGGTGACGGGGTGCACGCGCACCACGGGGTGGGTGACGGGCGGGTATTCCTCCTCGCTGCGGCGCAGCTGGCGGCGCCCTTCTTCCGTCTGCGGGAAGAGGTACTTGAACGAGGTGAAGTCGTGCACCGCCTCGAGGCCGGTGATGAACCGCTGCAGCCGGTCGGACAGCGAATCGAAGGCGGTGGTCATGCTGTGGAAGCAGGTGTCGCCGCCGACCTCGGGCACGATCTTCGAATACAGCATCGTGCCCAGCGGGGGGCATTCGCGGTAGGTCTCGTCGGTGTGCCAGCGGTCGGTGAGCACCGGCGGGTTGCCTTCCTTGTAGTCGAAGACGATCAGCTCGGGCACCTTCTCGGAGTTCTCGGCGAAGGGGTGCACGGTGAGCTCACCGAAATACGCCCCCACCCGCAGCAGGTCTTCGCTGCTCAGGTGCTGGTCGGGGAAGACCAGCACCTCGTGCTCGGCGAGCGCGGCGTTGAGCGCCTGCACGCGAGCCTCGTCGAGCGGGCGGCTCAGGTCGATGCCGGTGATCTCGCCGACGAAGTAGCGCGAGAGGCGGCGCGCCTTGAAGAAGCCATGCGATGTCTCGGGTGTGGTTGTCATGGTGAGGTCACTTTCCTTGGAGGGCAGCCGGCGCCGAGGCTTCGGCCAGGCGGCTGCGGGTGGCGAACGAGCAGGCGATCAGCACGAGCGCACACAGCGCGATCGGCGCGAAGGCCATCGCGGCGATGCCGCTGGCATCCCACGCCAGGCCGCTGAGCACGGGCACGACGAGCGCGCAGGTGTAGCCGATGGTCAGCATCGCGGCGGTCATGCGGTGCACGTCTTCCGGCGGGCTCAGGCGCGGCGGCAGCGCGAGCATCAGGATCAGCACGGTGGCGGCGGCAAAGCCGATCAGCCCGGCACCCGCGACGACCATCGCGCCCTGGCCGAAGACGATGCAGGCCAGCGCCAGCAGGCACAGCACCGCGCTGGCCACGTAGGGCCAGATGCGCCGGATCAGCTGCCCGCTGAAGAACAGCAGCAGGATCGAGGCCGGGATCTGCCCGACGTTGAGCGCGATCAGCGCCGGGCCGGTCACCGCATCGTGCCCCGCGGCATGCAGGAAGCGGGGGATGAAGAAGTTGGTCGAGAAGTAGGTCGCGTTGACGCTGCCCATCATGATGCCCAGCCGCCAGATCAGCGGGCTGCGCCAGTCGGGCCACCAGCGGCGCGGCGGGCCGCCGGCCAGCGCCGAGGCCGCGGGGCGCGGCGCAAGCACGAGGATCACCGCGCCCACCGCCGCGCACAGCACGCCCCATACGACGAAATCCATGCGCCAGCCGCCCACCAGCGGCAGCACCACCGGCAGCGTCAGCGAGACCGGCAGCACCTCGCCGAGCAGCAGGCCATTGATGTAGACGGCGGTGCCGAAGGCGGTGCGCTCGGGCAGCCAGGCCCGCACCAGCGAAGGCAGCGCCGGCTGCATCACCGCCACGCCGAAGCCGGTGAGCGCGGTGGCGGCATACATGAACGCGGCATCGGGCGCGGCCCCCCGAAGCGCGGAGCCCGCGCCGGTGCAGAAGATGCCGAACACCAGCGTGGCCAGCGCGCCGAAGCGCGCGATGAACAGCGCGCCGGGCACCGCGGCGCAGGCGAACAGCGCGGCGGGAATGCCCGACAGCAGGCCGATCTGCGTTTCGGAGAGATGCAGGTCGGCATGGATCAGCGAGATCACCGGCGGCGGGGCCAGGATGGTCAGGCGCAGGCAGGCACCGCCCAGCCAGAGCAGCGCCAGGCACAGCGCGAGCGACGGCGCGCGCCCGGTCGCGCCTGCCGCAAGAACAGCCGACCGCGCCGTCATGCAATGGCTCCCTGCGCGCGCAGAGCTTCGATGTCGCCGCGGCCATAGCCCAGCAGCTCGGAGAGGATCTCGTCGGTGTGCTGGCCGTGCTCGGGCGCGGCCGCGCGCAAGGGCGGCCGCCCACCGCAACCTTCGAAGTGCAGCGGCTGCCCCAGCAGCGACAGCGGCCCCAGCCGCGGGTGCGTGACGGTGCCGCTCATGCGCAGGTGCTGCATCTGCGGGTCGTTCATCGCCTGGTCGATCGTGTAGATCGGCCCGCAGGGGATGCCGGCCGCGTTGAGCCGCTCGATCAGCTCGGCACTGGCCCATGCCCGCGTCTTGCTCGACAGCGCCTCGCTCAGCGCCTCGCGGTTGGCGCCACGCTGCGGCACGCCGCTGAACCGCGGGTCGTCGAGCAGCGGCAGCAACTGCAGGATCTCGCACAGGGCCTGGAACTTCGGCGGCTCGGCGGCGGCGATGCTCACCTGGCCGTCGGCCGTGGGGAACACGCCGGTGGGCATCAGCGTGGGATGGTCGTTGCCCGCCTGGCGCGGCACCTCGCCGGTGCTGAGCCAGCGCGCCACCTGGAAATCGAGCATGGAGACCAGCGACTCGAGCAGCGAGGTGTGCACCCATTGGCCCTGGCCGGTGCGTTCGCGCCGGTACAGCGCCATCAGCAGGCCTTGCGAGAGCACCATGCCGGCGCCGATGTCGGCGATGGCGGCGCCCGCGCGCACCGGGCCCTGCCCCGGCAGGCCGGTCACCGACATGAGCCCCGACATGCCCTGCACGATCTGGTCGACCGCGGGGCGGGCGCCGTAGGGGCCCTCCTGCCCGAAGCCCGAGATGCTGCCGCAGACGATGCGCGGGTTGAGCGCCTTCAGCGTCTCGTAGTCGACACCGAGTCGGTACTTCACATCGGGCCGGAAGCTCTCGAGCACCACGTCGGCCTGACGCACCAGCGCATGGAACACGCGGCGGCCGGCCTCGGTCTTGAGGTTCAGCGCCAGGCTCTGCTTGTGGCGATGCAGGTTCTGGTAGTCGAAGCCCTCGCGCGAGCCGCCCATGCTGTCGCCCACGTCGGCCGGTTGCTCGACCTTGATCACGCGGGCACCGCAATCGGCGAAAAGGCGCGAGGCCACGGGGCCGGCGCGGTGACGCGTGAGGTCGAGGATGAGCAGCTCGTTCAGCGGCAGGTCGTGCATCGGGTTCATCCTGTTCTCGGTCAGATGGGGAAGACGAGCGAATCGGGCATCACTCGCGCGTCGAGCACGCACAGCCGGCTGCGGAAGCGCAGCTCACCGTCGACGCGCGCGATCACGTCGGTGCTGCGGCCGCAGGCCAGCAGCCGGCTCGGCTCGTCGCCCACGCTCTCGTAGACGACGAACGAGGCGCGCGCCTCGGCGCCCCCGGCATCGAGGTCTTCGCAGCGCGTGAAGCGCAGCCCGCTGAGGATGCGGCGCTGCACGCGGCGGCGGTAGAACACCGCGCTGCGCAAGGCCTCGGCACGGTCACGCAGCATGCCCTGCCCTTCGCACAGCACGAAGCACAGCGGCAGCCCGCGCTCGATGTTGTCGCGCGTGGTCAGGCGGTAGTGGCCATCGGCGGTGAAGAAGCCGGGCCACTGTTCGATCGCGGCATCGTCCAGCGCTTCGTTGTAGCGGGCGTAGAGCAGCTCGGCCTCGGCGGCGAGCTCGTGCTGTTGGGCGGGGGTCAGCATGCGTCGCCTCCCATCACGCGGCGGTAGTGCTGGTGGAAGCCGCGGATCGCCGATTCGGTGAGCATGTGGTCGGCCGAGCCGGTGCCCTCGCCGGCCTCGAGCACCGCCGGTTCGTGCGGCGAGGCCGCCGCACCGGCCTGCGAGATCGCCAGCACCTCGTTGTCGTCGATCGTGACCAGGCCGCTGGGGCCGAGCAGGTTGGCCTGCGCGAGGCGGCGCTGCAGCATCTCGGGCGTGTCGGACTCGTAGCCGAAGAAGGTCCAGCTCTTGATGCAGGCGTCGGGGCCGTCGGGCCGCACATGGCGCATCGCGAGGCAGTTCATCTGCTGCAGCACGATGAGGTTGGGCCAGATCGTCAGGATGGCGCCGGTGCCGTGCTCGTATTCGCGCTCGTGCGCGATCAGGCGCGGGTCCTCGAGGCGGAAGCCGCCCGCCGCCTGGGCTGCGGAGCCCTCCTCCGGCGCGGCGCCGGCGCGCCGGAAGCTCGCGGTCGACACGAGCACGCTGTGGCGGCCGCTGGGGTCGACCTCGACGTGCGTCTCCTGGTCGGATCGCCAGATGCCGAAGGTGACGAAGAACGAATGCAGCAGCGCGGCGTGGAACGGGTCCTTCAGGTTCTCGACCTGCAGCTTCCAGTTCGAGTGCACGCGGTGCTGCATGGTGCCGATCACCTTGAGCGGCCGGCCATCGCACACGCGATCGAAGTACGCCAGGATCGCCGGGCCGAGATAGGCCTCCAGCGGCTCCACGTCATGCGCGTGGCTCGCAAATACGACGCCATGGCGCTCGGCCACGCGCAGCTGCTCGAGGCCGTGTTCCGCCGGGTCGAAGCAGGCCGACATGCCGCCCTTGCCCGCGATGCCGCGCCGGAACGGAATGCCCGCGAGGCTGCCGTCGAGCCCGAAGGACCACTGGTGGTAAGGGCAGGTGAACACCTTCGTGTTGCCGCGCGCCTCCTGGCACACCTGGGCACCGCGGTGTGTACAGCGGTTGACGAAAACGCGCAGCTGCCGGTCGCGGTCGCGCACCAGGATCACCGGCGCATCGCCCACGTAGGCCTGGATGAAGTCGCCGGGTTGCGGCACCTCGCAGGCCAGGCCCACGTACTGCCAGGCCCGGCCGCGGAAGATGCGCTGCAGCTCCTGCTCATGCACCGAGGGCTCGGTGTACACCGCCAGCGGGATGCGGCGCACCCCTTCAGACGGCCAGCGCTGCATCGGCATCGCTGTGGTCCGGTTGCCGCGCTGCCGCCGAGGGCTGGCCGCTGTGGTGCACGACCAGGTCGGCGATGCGGCCCATCAGCGTGGTCAGCATGGCCCAGCCCTGGCGCTGGATCTCGAACAGCGCGCGGCCGTTGTCCAGCGGCAGCTTGCGCAGCAAGGCGTAGCCCATCTCGACATGGCCATCGTCGGCCACCTTGTGGACGTCGAAATGCTCCTTGACCTCGCTGGCCGCCATGGCCGGCTGGACATGCTTGTAGAAGAAGGTCGCCGAGGCTTCCACCACCAGGTGGATCAGCACCACCTTCTCGGCATCGCTGATCAGGCTGGTCTTCCACGGGAACCAGGCGGCGGTGGATTCGAGCACCGGGTCGAAGATGGCCTGCAGGTCGCCGCGGTTCTTGGCGAGGTCGCGGTTGTGGCCGATCTCCTCGATCAGGTGGCACCAGGCGAGCTCCTCGAAATCGGGATGCTGCACGGTCATCGCTCGGGCCAGCACCATCTTCTGGAACTGGTTGGACCAGACCTGGAAGCAATCGAGGAAGCGGCTCTTGGCCTCGGGCTTGTTCAGCAGGCCGGCACGCACCAGCGCGAACAGGCGATGCTTGTCGAAGCGCTCCATGTACTCCTCGTTCTTGAGGAAGAGCTGCTCCGCGGTGCTCGACTCGCCCTGGCCCTTGGCGCGCGGCTCGGGCGCGAAGGTCGCCCAGGGGTCGTCGATGTCTTCGTAGAGGCCGCGCGAATCGAATTGCAGCGACAGGCCCCAGAAACCATTGGGCGGCATGCCGATGAAGCCGTGCGAGCGGCCCTGCGGCACCAGCAGGATGTCGCCGGCGTTCATGGCCTCGCGCACGTCGCCCAGCGTGCGGGCGCCGCCCTCGCACATCAGGATCATCGAATCGACGGGATGGATGTGCTCGTCGAGGCGCTCGCCGGCCTCCAGCCGCACCCAGGCCATCGAGATGCGGTTGTCCTTGGGCAGGAAGTCGACCAGCGCCTCGTTCTTCGTGAAGTCCTTGACGTGGCCCAGCCAGTGCTCGACACCGTCGACCACGACGGTGCGCATCGAAGGAATGTCCTCGCGCCGCACCAGCGCGACATTCGATTCATCTCGACTCATCATTCCACCTTTCGAAGACGTGGGGGAAATATCCCAGATATTCAGGCCGAGCCGGCCCCTCGCCGCGCGGGAGCGCAGCGATTCCAAACTATTCCTTGATTCAAACCGGAAGCGGAAAATGGAATACCACCGCACGCCGCCGGGGGCACGATATTCCAGATTCCAGGGAAATTCAGGCGCAGGCCCGCTACCGAGCGGGCGCCAGCACAGGAGAAAAGTTTTTCATCACGTCCCTTTTATATTCTTCGACCCTTGCCGCCTCAACTACCATTTCTGGTAGGTGGCGGAATTCACAAAGAAACCGGACGTACTGTTCCCAGAAGATTTACTCAGCCGGGTTTTCGCAGTATTTGCAGAAAATACTACAAACCCGCATTGCTTTCCGTTTTGTCGCCGCGCAGCAGTGACCAGGCCATGAAGCCCATTAGCGCCACGCCACCGAGCAGCGCGGCCCAGAGCCAGGGCTTGCTCGATGCGGCAGCCGTCGCGCCAGGCGCCGAAGCGGCAGGAGCCGCAGCAGGGACCGGCGCGGCAGCTGTGGCAGCCGGAGCCACGACGGTGGCCGAGTCGGCCGGCAGCCGATCGCTCGGCTGGCGCGTGGGAATCAGTTGTTCGAGCGAGATCGCGATCGGCTTGGCGGGCACTTGGCCCCACGTCAGGCGGTACGGTGCCGGCTCCCGCGCCAGGAACACCAGCGCCCGCGCATGGGCGCCCACGCGCAGCAGCGGCGGCTTGGCGCCCAGCTGCGCGATCGGGCCTTCGGTCTGCACGCGCAGCTGCGGATACAGGCCATGGTCGAGCCACATGGCGCCCGAGCGGGCCTCGCCCTGCGGCAGCGCCAGCCGGTAGACCTCGGCCGAGGCCAGGGGCGCCCAGTAGGGCTGCGTGGCGTCGGGTGGCGCGCTCTTGTGGCGCAGCGCATGCACCCGTTGCCGCAGGCCGTGGGGCCGGCCGCGCTGCGGTTCGGCCTGCGGGTCGACGCGGCCGAGCAGTTGCACGCGGCCGAGTGTGTTGGGCTCGGCCAGCTGCAGCTCCAGCAGCTCCAGCGGCAAATGGCGTGGCAGCGGGTAGTCGCAATAGGTGGGCGCGCATTGGGCCGGCGCGATCGGCTCGGTCCATTGCAGCGGCTGGGCGGCGGTGTGCTCGCTGACGCTGCTCACCTGGGCCGAGGCCAGCTCGGGCAATGCGCTGCCCGGCAGCGGCTTCAGCCGCAGGTAGGCCGCGCGGATGTAGCCCAGCTCGATGCTGGTGCTGCGCAACTGCTGGCCCTGGTGCTGCAGCGACAGCACCTGCACCGCGGGCTGCACGAGCTGCCATTGCTGCAAATCGTCGCTGGCCTCGACCGACAGCGTGTACAGGCCCTGCGCCTGGGGCGCGAGCGACACGTCGAGCTTGAGCAGTGCGCCCTTGGCCGAGCGCACATCGAGCATCCAGCCCTGCGGCGGCAGCGTCTTGGGGCCGGAGGCAGCGCCGGGCATCTTGAAGATCGCAGCACGGCTCGCGTGCTCCTCGCTATCGGGCGGCAGCTCCGCAACCCAGGCCATCGGCAGCAGATCGCCGCGGCTGTTGCGCACCTGCAGATCGTCGAGCCCGGGCGAGGCCGCCGCGCTGCGCAGCGCGAGCGGCACGGTGAGCGTGTAGTACGGGCCGGCACCTCGCAGCTGGAGCTCGGCACCCGCGGGCGTGCCCTGCGCGAACGCCACCGAGGCGAGGATCAACGCAGACGCCGGCCAGCCGGCGACGCGCAACAGGGTCGGGAGGCGATGGTTCATGGACAGGAGCTCTGCAAGGGTCAGGCCGCCGGCGCCGGTGCGTCCTCGGCCGGCCGCTTGGGCGGCACCGGCGCGAAGTAGCCCACCAGCAGCAGCAGCAGGCCGACGACGATGAAGGAGACGATGCGGTAGAGGCTGCCGCGGTCGGCCAGCTCCACCAGGAAGAGCTTGACCACCACCACGCCCAGCAGCGCCGCGCCCACCGCCCACACCAGGCGGTTGAAGCGGCGGTGGCCCAGCAGCATCAGCGCCACGCCCACCACCGACCACGCCACCGACAGCGCGGCCTGCGTCAGCGTGGAGTCGAACAGGGCCTGCCCGTCCCAGGCCACGCCGGCCCAGTGGTGGCAGGTGCGCAGCACCAGGCCGGTGTAGACCGCAAACGCGGTGAGGCCCAGGCCGCCGAGCAGCATGGGGCGCGGCAGGCGCTGCTGGTCTTCGGCGGGCAGCGCGCGCAGCCACAGCACCAGCCCGAGCACGATGCAGCCCTGTGCCAGCTCCAGCGGGTTGAGCAGCGGCACATAGGGCAGCGGCGCCGCATCGCCCGGCAGCGCATTGGCGACCCACAGCCACAGCAGCAGGTACAGCGCCAGCGGCGCGCACGCCGCCACCAGGTAGGCGCGGCGGAACTCCGCGAGCGGCCAGCGCCGCAGCAGCGCGGGCCGGGTGACCAGCGTCAGCACCGCCACCGGCACCAGCATCCAGCCGAGCGCGGGCCACGAGGAGCCCGGCGCACCGAGCGATGCCATCGCGAGCTGGCATTCGCGCGCACCCAGCAGCACGAAGAGCCAGAAGCCCAGCACATGCAGCGGCTGCAGCAGCGTGCGTGGCAGCCAGGCCGGCTGCGCGCGCAACAGCAGCACATGCCACAGCAGCGCCAGCGGCCACGCCAGCCAGCCGAAGTCGCTCGAGGGCGCGAGCGGTGAGGTCAGCGGCCCCAGCAGCGCCATCAGCGCGAGCAGCGGCACCGTGCCTGCGGTGGCCTGGCCGAGCTGCAGCCAGTGGCGCCAGCGCGCGCCCAGCGTCATCAGCAGCGAGGTGACGACGACAGCCAGCGCCGCGAGCGCGGGCCACAGCCGCAGCGCATCTGCCTGCAGCAGGCGGCGGTAGACCTCGGGCGCCACCACCTGCGCCCACCACAGCAACGCCCAGCCGAGCACGGCCCAGTGCACCAGCGCCGGCTTCGTCCATGCGCTGGGCCAGCCTCCGGTGCGGCGCGCGGCGCGCTGCAGCAGGTCGCCGGCGATGAAGCCGGCCGCCGACAGCACCAGCGCCCCCCAGAAGCCGAGGCTCAGCGGGCCGGTGACCCAGGTTTCGATCGTCGGCCAGCCAAAGGCGACGACGGCCGCGCCGGCTGCCGCCTGCAGGCTCACCCACGCGAGGCCCAGCGCCGGATGCGCGATGCGCAGGCCCAGCCACAGCACGGCCAGCCCCACCCACGGCCACACCAGCGCGGCGCGCTCGGCCGGCATCACGAACAGCAGGCTGAGGTTCAGCACCGCCAGGCCGGCGAGCAGGCCGGCGCTGCTGGCGAAGCTCCAGCTCGGCGGGCTGTTGCGCTCGGCGGCGGCACGCAGCGTGGCCTGCAGGCCGAGCCAGGCGGTCGCGAGCAGCGCCGCGCCGACCAGCACTGCCGCGGTGAGACCGCGCCAGCCGCCGGCCAGCATCGCCGCGCCCTGCGCGGTGTGCAGCGTGGAGCCGAGGCCGGCCAGGGCCACGAGGTGCAGCGCCGGCACGCAGCTCGCCAGCGCCCGGCCCGGCCAACGCCGCAGCGCGAGCGCGCAGCCCAGGCCCAGCCATGCGGTGACCGCGCTGGCCCACAGCGGGATGCAGAGCATCCAGGCGATCGCATCCAGCGAGGCCACCGCCAGCCACGGCAGGGCCAGCGCGCTCAGTGCCTGCCAGGCCGGATGCCCTTCAGGAGCCCGGCGGTTGACGAAGTGCATCGCGAACGTGCTCGCGCACAGCAGCGCCATGCCCAGCACCGAGCCGGCGATCAGCGGCACCTCAGGCTGGAAGTCGAGCGTCAGCGAGGTGACGAGGCGCAGCGCGGCGCCGGCCAGCACGGCCTGCGCGAAAGCCCGCGCATAGGCGCGGTGCTGGCGCACGCCGAGCCAGTACATGCCGGCCGCCTCGACGGCCCAGGTGGCGCCCGTCCACGCGCCCTCGAGCGCGAGCGGGATGGTCAGCGTGCCGAAGATGACGCTGACGATCACATAGGCTTCCCCCAGCAGCGCATAGCGGCGTGGCCCGCGCAGCAACGCGCCGCCGAGCAGCAGGTAGAACAGGCCGAAGCCGAACGACGACCACGCCGGGGCCCAGGGGTCGTGCTTCACCAGCAGGTACTGCAGGCTGTAGGCCGCCAGCGGCACGCCGAAGGCGAGCGTGCTGTCGACCCGGCCCACATGGCGCAGCGCTTCGAGCGCGCGCGCCGAGAGCGGGCGGCTCGGGTCCGGATCCTCGGCCAGCGCCAGCGCACGCCGCGCGAACAGCACGCCGATGGCGGTGAAGAGCACGAAGAACAGCAGCAGGAAGGCCTGCACGCTGGGATACAGCGCCTGCTGGTAGTAGGTGTGGGCCCAGCCGCCGGCCAGCATGAAGGTGCCGGTGAAGCCCACGAGGTTCAGCGGCCGCCAGGCGCGGAACCACGCCATCAGGAAGATGCCGACATCGAGGATCGCGAGGTAGCTGAACAGCGCGATGTGGTTGCCGCCGCCGGTGGACACCAGCACCGGCGCCGCAAAGCCTTCGAGCACCGCCACCAGCGCGAGCCACGGCGCGTTCTGCAGCACTGCGAGCGCGGCGCCCAGCAGCGCCACCATCGCCATGAACGCGAAGGCCACCGTGGGCGGGAGCAGCGGATGCAGTTTCACCGCCGCGAGCGCTGTCAGGTAGAAGACGCCGATGCCGGCGCCCTGCAGGATCAGCCCATACGCATCGGCCTTGTGGCGCAGGCGCCAGCCGAGCGCCAGCAGTGCGGCCCCCATGCCGGCCACGCCGGCATAGCGCAGCTCCACCGGCACCGTGACGCGCTCGGCCGCGTAGCGCAGCAGAAAGGCCAGGCCGAGGAAGAGGATCAGCACGCCCACCTTGACGATGGTGTTGCCGCCGAAGATGAAGCGGCTGACGAAAGGCGGCAGCCGGTCGCGCAGCGGCACCGCGGGCGGCGGCGGGGCCACCGGCGGGCGCGGCGGCGCGGCGCGGGCGGGTTGCGGTTCGGCGACCGCTTCGGGTTCGGCGAGGAAACCGTCGTCGGTTTCCTCGGCTTTGGCCGGGGCCGCGATCACGGCGGGCGGCATCACCGCGGCAGAGGCCACGGCCGGCTCGATCTCCAGCGGCATCGCCGGGGCGGGCTCGGGAACCGGCGACGCAGCCGCAACAGGCGGCAGGTCGGCCAGCAGCTCGGGCAGGAATTCGGGCGCCGGTTCATCCACCGGCGGGGCGGCGGGCGGGGCCGAGGCGAGCGGCGGCGGCGCCTGCAGCTCGGCCGGCACCTGGACGCCCTGGCTCAGGCGGTGCACCTTGGAGCGCAGCTGGGCGACCTCGCGCTCCAGCACCTTCACGCGCTCTTCGAGCAGATCCATCTCGAGCGGCGGCCGGCCCGCGGCCTCCGTCTTGCGCCCTTGGTGGGTCTGCTGCGCGGAAGCCTCGCCCTTCTTCAGCATCACGGCGAACATCCAGCCGCCGATGGCGCCGGCGATCGCGCCCAGCACGTTGCCGATCGCCCCTCCGACGATGGCGCCCAGCAGCGCCAGCAGGAACTTCATGTGCCGCCCCTCTCTCTTTGTTGGGGGGCGATTATCGGCGCGGCCCCGGCGGCGCTGCCCCCTGGAACCGGGGGCATCGCGGCGCGGTACCTACCAGGCCGCAGGCAGCTTCTTCAGGATCGCGATCTGCTTGTCGGTGCCCACTGCGACATAGCCGCCGACGGTGAGCTCCTTCATGATGCGGTTGACCATCTCGCGCGAGGAGCCGACGCGGTCGGCGATGTCCTGCTGGGTGAGCTTGGCCCGCACGACGCGGCGCTCGCCATCGGGCTCGGAGAGCTCCATCAGCACGCGCACGACCCGGCCGTACACATCCTGCAGCGCGAGGCTCTTCACCTGCGAGGTGAGCCGGCGCACCATGCGGATCAGCTTGCGCGTCATGTGCACCGCGAAATCGGGGTGCTCGGCGAGGAACTCGCGCAGGTCGGCGCCTTGCACCACGCAGCAGGTGGTGGGTTCCAGCGTCTTCACCGAGACCGAGCGCTTCTCGCCGTCGAGCGACAGCTCGCCCAGGTATTCGCCAGGGCCCAACTCGTGCAGGATCACTTCGCGTCCGCTGTCGTCGCCAGCGTAGACCTTGACCCGGCCGCTGAGCAGGATGTAGAGCGACTCGGTGCTGTCGCCCTCGTTGATCAGGATCGCGTGGGCGGGAAAGCTGCGGATACCGCCGCGCCGGGCCATCGCGTCGAGCAACGGAGGCGGCAGGCGGTCGTCTTGTGAGGCGGGCGATGACATGGGCGGATTATCGGTGTGAGGAATGTCACTGCACGGAAGAGACTTGTTGACTCGCCATGCTGTACGCCCTTTGGTAATTTCCTCCCACCACGGGAGGTGGAAGAGCAACGCTCAGGGCCAGGTTGGTGACCAGCGGCGGACGGTAGCGATACCGCCCGCCGCTGCGCTTCATCCGGCGGCGCCTTCTCCCGGCTTGGGATAACGCACCTCGAGCACCTCGATCTTCTCGACGCCACCCGGGGTCATCAGCTGCACCTCGTCGCCTTCGCGGGCCTTCAACAGCGCGCGGGCGATGGGCGAGATCCAGCTGACCTCGCCCTTCAGGTTGTCGGCCTCGTCGATGCCCTTGATCGTGATCGTCCGCTCTTCGCCCTTGGCGGTGGCGTAGGTCACGGTGGCGCCGAAGAAGACCTGGTCGTTGCCGTGGTGGGCCGACGGATCGGCCACCTCGGCGATGTCGAGCCGCTTGGTCAGGAAGCGGATGCGGCGGTCGATCTCGCGCAGCCGCTTCTTGCCGTAGATGTAGTCGCCATTCTCGGAACGGTCGCCGTTCTTCGCGGCCCACGACACCGCCTCCACGACCTTGGGGCGCTCGTCGTCGATCAGGCTCAGCAACTCGGCACGCAGCCGGTGGTAGCCGGCCGGGGTGATGTAGTTCTTGCCACCCGCGGGCAGCGGCGGCAGGCCCGGGCCGTCGTCGTCATCGTCGCCCTCGGGCTCTTTCGTGAAGGCTTTGTTCATGGCGCATGGATGTTAGTCCTCCAGGTGCCAGTCGCCGTTGACGACCTTCAGCACCACCGGCGTGCCGGCCGTGAAGCCCCAGTGGTCCTTGGGCGTGTAGTCGAGCACGCCCTGCGACACATCCAGCCGGCCCGCCTGCTCGATCGCGTCGCGCAGCGCGCGGCGGAAGGCCGGCGTGCCGGGCCTGGCCTGCTTCAGCGCCGGCGGCAGCACGGCCTGCAGCAGCAGCATCGCGTCCCAGGCGTGGCCGGCGAACTGGTTGCGCGAGCCGGCGCCGAAGGCTTTTTCGTAGGCGGCGACGTACTTCACCGCCTCCTTCTTCGACGGGTTGTGCTCGGGCAACTGCTCGGGCACGACGGCCGGGCCCGACAGCACGTAGGTACCCTCCACCGCCCTGCCGCCCACGCGCACGAGGTCGCGCGACGCGGCGGCGTGGGTCTGGTAGATGCGGCCCTTGTAGCCGCGCTCGAGCAGCGCGAGCTCGGGCATCGCCGCGCCGCTGCCCGACGCCACGACGACGATCGCATCGGGATTGGACGCGGCCAGCTTCAGCGCCTGCGCCGTCACGCTGGTGTCGGCGCGCTGGAAGCGCTCGACGTCGCCCAGGCGCAGCCCGGCGGCCGCGGTGGCGGAGGTGAGGTCCTTCAGCCAGCTCTCGCCGTAGGGGTCGGCATAGCCGATGAAGCCGACCGTCCTGACGCCGGCGCGGCGCATGTGCGCCACCATCGCGTTGGCCATCACCGCGCTCGAATGCGCCAGCCGGAACGACCATGCATCCTTGCCTTCGGGCAACGGGATCGGCGACAGCGCCAGCTGCACGGTGCCGCTTTCGGCGGCGATCTCGGCGATGGCCAGCGCCACCGGCGTCGCGACCGAGCCGATGATCAGGTCGACCTTGTCCTCGGTGACGAAGCGGCGCGCGTTCTTCACGCCGGCCGTGGTGTCGGTGCCGTCGTCGAGCACGATCAGGTGCAGCTTCTCGCCGGCGATGGCCGGTGGCCACAGCGTCAGGCCGTTCTTCACCGGAAGGCCGAGGCCGGCGGCCGGGCCGGTGAGCGGCAGCGAGACGCCGATCGTGATATCGGCGCGCGCGGCGGTGGCGCAGGCGATCAGCAGCGCGAGCGCCAGCCGCCGGGGGAAAAGGCTCATGGGGTGTCTCCTGGTAGGTCGTCTTGCTTGCGGGGCAGGATGGCGAAGCCGGTGTCCGGCCCCGCGTCGTACAGCGCCTGCACCAGGGCGGCACGCCGCTGCAGCACCACGCGCTGGTTGACCGAGCCCTTGTCGGTGATCTCGCCGGCATCGATCGACAGCGTCTCGGCCAGCACATGCGCCCGCGCGATGCGGCTCGCGCTGCCGGTGCCCAGGGCCCAGAGGCGGTCGACCAGGCGCTGGAAGCGCTCGCGCACGGCCGCGTGCTGCAGCACCTCGTCGGCGCCGGCCTGCAGGCCAAGGCCGGCGAGGCGCCGGCATTCGTCGAGCCGCGGCACGATCAGCAGGCCGAGCTCCGCCCGCTCGGGTGCGGTGACCACGGCATCCTGCACCCAGGGGCTGCCTTCGGCCAGCACCCGGGCACGCAGCAACCCCACGCTGACGAAGGTGCCGCTCGAGAGCTTGAAGTCCTCGGCGATGCGGCCTTCGAATCGCAGGCCGCGCTGCGGGTCGGCCGCGTCGCGCCAGCCCACGGCATCGCCGGTGCGGTAGAAGCCTTCGTCGTCGAAAGCCCGGGCGGTGGCCTCGGGGGCGCGCCAGTAGCCGGGGGTGACGTGCGGGCCGCGGAAGCGGATCTCCATGCGGCCGCTGGGCAGCGGCGCCAGCTTGACCTCGACGCCGGGCGCCGGCAGCCCGATGTCGCATGAGCGCACGTCCTCCTGCAGCGCGAAGGTGCAGGCCGGCGCCGTCTCGGTCATGCCCAGCCCGGTGAGCATGCGCACGCGGCAGCCGATCGTGCGCTCGGCGAGGTCGTCGAGCTGGTCCCACACGGCCTGTGACAGCACCGCGCCGGCGTACATGAAGGCCCGCACGCGGCCGAACAGGGTCTCGCGCAGCAGCGCGTCGTGTGCCAGCGCGGTGACGATCTGCTCGAAGCCGCGCGGCACGTTGAAGTAGATCGTCGGCGCCACTTCGCGCAGGTTGCGCAGCGTCTCGCCGATGGCCTGCGGCGTGGGCTTGCCTTCGTCGATGTAGAGCGTGCCGCCGTTGTAGAGCACGAGGCCGAGGTTGTGGTTGCCGCCGAAGGTGTGGTGCCAGGGCAGCCAGTCGACCAGCACCGGCGGCTCGTCGGCGACGAAGGCGAACACCTGGCGCAGCATCTGCTGGTTGGCGCACAGCATGCGCTGGGTGTTGATCACCGCCTTGGGTTCCTTGGTCGAGCCCGAGGTGAAGAGCAGCTTGGCGATGGTGTCGGGGCCGACCTGGGCATGGGCTGCCTCGGCCGCCGCGCCGGGCGGGGTGTGCAGCAGGCGCTCGAACGGCGTGCTGGCACGCCCTTCCAGCGCGCCGTCGCCCAGCACGACCTCCGCATCGGCCGGCACCACTGCATCGATCGCGTCACGGTACTGCGCGCCGGCGGCGAACACCAGGCCCGGCGTGGCCACGGCCATCACCTCGCGCAGCTTCGCGAAATCACGCGACAGCAGCGAATAGGCCGGCGACACCGGCACATGCGGCACGCCAACCCACTGGCATGCCAAGCCCAGCACCAGATGATCGAGGTCGTTGCCCGAGAGCACCATCACCGGCCGCTCGGCGGAGAGGCCGCGCCGCGCCAGCGCCTCGGCCACGGAGAGCACGCGCGAGAAGGCCTCGGCATAGCGCAGCGGCCGCCAGGGCCGGCCGCGTTGCAGGCTGCGCTGCGCCGCGAACACGCGCCCGGGGCGGTGATGGGCCCAGTGCTCGAGGCAATCGGTCAGGCGCGACCGCCAGGGCTGCAGCGGCTCGGTCGAGCGCAGCAACACCGCACCATCGGCCCGATGCTCCACATGGGCCGAGGAACAGCCGCCGAGGCGCACCGCACGATGGCGCGCCTCACGGCCGGCGGGCATCAGGCGATGCGCGTGGCCGGGAAGGCCGGTTGCAAGGGCCCGGTGGCGCCCACCTTGTTGAGCAGCATGATGCTGATGCGCCATTCGTTGTCGGTCATCATTCCCGAGACGATGAAGCTGCGCGGGCCGCTGCCGCCTGTTTGCGGCGACAGCGTGACCGCGGCCCAGCCGATGGCCGGGTTGTTGGGCACGCTGTAGAACACGCCCTGCTCACTGAGCATGCCGCCGCGGCCGAGCGTGTAGTAGCCCTGGTCACCGAGGTGGCCGGGCGCGAACTTGAAGCTGATCTGCATCGGGTCGATCGCATCCTCGGCCCAGAGGAAGCGGCCTTCGAGGCCGATCAGGGTGGGGATGTCGCCGGCGCCGTGCCAGCCCGCGGCGTTGGTGGTGCGCGGCTTGAGCGTCTCGTGGTGCGACTCCTGCAGATGCTGGATCGCCAGAGCGTCCCATCGGCTCTCGTGGACGAGGGTGTCGATGTGCGACATGGGGGTTCCTTTCTCTTATCCCTGAGGGCGGAACCATCGTAGTGGCGAGGGGCGTTTCGAACGAGCCCCCCAGAAGGGGGACCGCTACCGCAGCGCGGCCACGTGCTCGCCGATCGCGAGCGCCGAGGTGAGGCCGGGCGACTCGATGCCGAACAGGTTCACCAAGCCGGGCACGCCATGTCCCGCCGGCCCCTGGATCACGAAGTCGGGCGCGGGCTCGCCGGGCCCGTGGATCTTGGGCCGCACGCCGGCATAGGCCGGCTGCAGCGCGCCTTCGGGCAGCGCGGGCCAGTAGCGGCGGATCGCTTCGTAGAACACCTCGGCGCGCCGCGGATCGACGCGGTAGTCGATCGCATCGGGCTGCGTGTCATCGGGCAGCCATTCGGCATCGGGCCCGAAGCGGGCTTGGCCGCCAAGGTCGAGCGTGAGGTGCACGCCGAGCCAGGCACCTTCGTGCATCGGGTACACGAGGCGCGAGAACGGCGCACGCCCCGCGAGCGAGAAATAGCTGCCCTTGAGGAAATGGGGGATGGGCACATGGTGCGGCGCCAAGCCCGCGATGCGCGCGGCCAGCCCCGGCGCCTGCAGGCCGGCGCTGTTGACCACCGTGCGCGCGAGCACGCTCATCGGCTGCGCACCGCCCACGTCGAGCTCGATGCCGCCGCTCGTCACGCGGCCGCCAAGCACCGGGCTGTCGAAAGCCAGCATCGCGCCATGCGCCTCGGCATCGCCTTGCAGCGAGAGCATCAGGCCATGGCTATCGACGATGCCGGTCGAAGGCGACAGCAGCGCCGCCACGCCTTGCAGCTGCGGCTCCAGCGCCCGCGCCTCGGCGGCGCCCAGCCACTGCAGGTCGTGCACGCCGTTGGCTGCGGCCTGCGCCTGCAGTGCCTTCAGGCCTGCGAGCTGGCCTTCGTGCGTGGCGACGATCAGCTTGCCGCAGCGCCGGTGCGCCACGCCGCGCTCGACGCACCAGGCGTACAGCATCTGCCGACCCTGCACGCACAGCCGCGCCTTCAGCGAACCGGTGGGGTAGTAGAGCCCGGCATGGATGACCTCGCTGTTGCGCGAGCTGGTGCCGGTGCCGATGGCGTGGGCGGCGTCGAGCACGACGACTTCGCGGCCGGCGCGCGCCAGGCTGCGCGCGATCGCGAGGCCGACCACGCCGGCGCCGACAACGACCGCGTCGATGCGCTCCACGCTCACGCCGCCCCGGGCAGCGGCAGGCCCTGCAGCCCGCCGCAGAACAGGTCGGCGACGATGGGCGCGAGCGTGGCATGCGTCAGCCGCCCGCCCGGCTTGAGCCAGGTGAAGGTCCAGTTGATCATGCCGAACAGCAGCATCGCCAGCGGCGTGTGCAGGCCGGCTGCATCGGTGCCCGGCCGCACCGCGGCCACCGCGTCGGCGAAGGCCGACACCACCTCGCGCTGCCCGGCGAGCACGCGCGCGCGGTCGGCCTCGTGCAGGAACTTCATGTCGTCGGTGAGCACGCGGTGCTCGTGCTGCGCATCGGCATAGGCCTGCACGAAGCCCTCGATCAGGCGCCGCAGCCGGGCCTCCGGCGCCAGCGGCTCCTGCGCGACCTCGCGCGTCAGCTGCTGCAGTCGCGCCACATGGCCGAGCGCGATCTGCGCCAGCAGCGCATGCTTGTCGCGCACGTAGTGGTAGAGCGTGGCCTTGGAGACTTCGCAGGACGCGGCCACCTCGTTCATCGTGGTCGCGGTGTAGCCCTGGCGCGCAAACAGCTCGGCCGCCCGCGCGAGGATCTGCTCGCGCTGGTTGTCATGGGCGGGGGAGCGTGTGCGTGCCATCGATCTCAGGCGCCGACGACGGCCTTGCCCTTCATCGTGTACGAGCGGCCGCGGAACACCGCGATGCGCTCGCCGCGCTGGTTGCTCACCTCGATGTCGTACACGCCGGTGCGACCGGCCTTGCTGACCTCGTGCCCGCGGGCGGTGAGCACGTCGCCCTCCTTCGCCGGCGCGACGATGTCGATGCTGAAGCCGGAGGCGACCGTCAGCTCGTTGTAGCCGTTGCAGGCGAACGCGAAGGCGGTGTCGGCCAGCGTCGCGATGAAGCCGCCGTGGCAGATCGCGAAGCCGTTGAGCATGTCCTGCCGCACCGCCATGGTGGCGGTGGCGCGGCCGGGGCCGACCTCGTCGATGGTGATGCCCAGCGCCTGCGAAGCGCGGTCATCGCGGTACATCGCGTCGCGCACCGCCTCGGCCAGCTGCTGCGCGGAAAGCTCAGGCATGCAGGCTCTCCTGCGCGAAGTGCGCGCGCATCAGGCGCGGCGAACGACGGTAGCGCGTTTCGCCGTAGTGCCGGTGCAGGTGCTCCAGCACCTTGACCACGCGCGCCGCACCGATCGCATCGGCCCAGGCCAGCGGCCCCATCGGGTAGGCGGTGCCCAGCACCATCGCCACATCGATGTCCTGCGCGCGGGTGTGGGTCCAGGTGATCAGGTCGGCCGCTTCGTTGGCCAGGCCGCAGACGATGCGCATCAGGCCGAGGCCGGCCACGTCGTTCAGGCGCAGCAGCTCCATGCCGGCCGGCTTGAGCAGCGCGGCCAGCACCGGCAGCTCGCTCTCCGAGCCGACGCTGGCGGCGGCACCGAGCAGCGGCGTGGTGGTGTAGTCGCGCGCCAGGTCGAGCAGCAGCATCGGGCCTTCGTCGGCGGCCCGTTCGGTGGCGGTGCGGCCGTCGGTCAGCGCGATCTTCACGGTGCCCATCGCCAGCATCTCGGGCGCCAGGCGCGGGTCGACGTCGACCTGCACGCCGGCCAGCTGCAGGCGCTCGACCAGCGGCGCGAGCAGGCCGATCTGCGTGGGCACGCGCAGCACCGGCGGCTCGCCCACCGGCGCGAGGCCCACCGCATGCGGCTTCATCGCCGTGGGCCGGTAGTCGTAGAAGCCGCGGCCGCTCTTGCGGCCGAAGTGGCCGGCGCGCACCAGCTCCTGCTGGATGTGGTGCGGCGCATAGCGGTTGTCGTGCTGCGTCAGCGCATAGACCGATTCGGTGACCGAGAGGTTGACCTCGACGCCGATCAAATCCATCAGCTCGAAGGGACCGAGCGAGAAGCCGCCGGCCTCGCGCATCAGCCGGTCGATCGCTTCCAGCGGCGCCAGGTGCTCGGCCAGCAGGCGCAGGCCTTCGGCGTAGTAGGGTCGTGCGACGCGGTTGACGATGAAGCCCGGCGTGTTGGGCGCGTCGACCGGCGTCTTGCCCCAGGCCTTGGAGATCGCGCGCATCTCGGCCACCAGCGCGGGATCGGTCTCGAGCCCGCGGATGATCTCCACCAGCTTCATCCGCGGCGCGGGATTGAAGAAATGCCAGCCGATCAGGCGCTGCGGATGCACGAGGCCCTGCGCCACCGCGGTGATCGAGATCGACGAGGTGTTGGTCGCGAGGATGGCCGACTCGTCGAGCACCTCCTCGAGCTGGCGGAACAGCTGCTGCTTGGGCTCGAGCTTCTCGACGATGGCCTCGATCGCGAGGCCGCAGCCCTCGAGATCCTCGACGCCATCGGCCGCGCGGATCTGCGACAGCACGCGGTCCTTCTGCTGCTCTTCCATGCGGCCGCGCTGCACCGCGCCGGACAGGTCGGCCGCGATGCGCTCCAGCGCCTTCTCGGCCATGCCCGGCTGCGCATCGAGCAGGCGCACCGGATGGCCGGCCTGGGCGGCGAGCTGGGCGATGCCGCCCCCCATGCTGCCGGCGCCGATCACGGCGACCGGCACGGTGGAATCGATTCGTTGTGGCATCTGGATCAACGGTCCTTGAAGGTGGGGGGGCGTTTCTGCAGGAAGGCGGCGGCGCCTTCGAGGTAGTCGTGCGAACGGCCCAGCTCGCGCTGCAGCTCGGCTTCGCGCTGCAGGGCCTCGTCGAAGCCGAGCGCGCCCGCGGCGTCGAGCGCGAGGCGCGTCTGCACCAGCGCCTTGGTCGGCATCGCGGCCAGCCTGGCGGCGAGCGTGCTCACGGTGTCGGGCAAGGCCGCATCGTCGACGCACTGCCAGATCAGGCCGATGCGCTGCGCCTCCTCGGCACCGAGCTTGTCGCCGGTGAGCGCGAGGCCGAGCGCGGCGGCGCGGCCCACCAGCCGCGGCAGCAGCCAGGTGCCGCCGCAATCGGGGATCAGCCCGATCTTCGAGAAGGCCTGGATGAAGCTGGCCGAGCGCGCGGCCACCACCAGGTCGCAACCGAGCGCGAGGTTGGCCCCGGCGCCGGCCGCCACGCCATTGACCGCGGCGATCACCGGCACCGGCATCGTGCGCACGCGCAGCGCCAGCGGCCGGTAGCAGCGCTCGATCAGCGCGCCGATGTCCTTGGGCTCGGCGCCGGGTTCCAGGCTGGGCGCGATCGCGGGATCGCTCAGGTCCTGACCGGCGCAGAAGCCGCGGCCCGCGCCGGTGATCACCACGCAGCGCACGCCACGGTCGGCCGCGGCCTGGTCGAGCGCGGCGCGCAGCTCCTCGTGCATCGCGGTGGTGAAGCTGTTGAGCGCCTGCGGGCGGTTCAGTGTCAGCGTGCGGACGGCGCCGCTGTGGTCGATGCGGACCAGGGGTTCACTCATGGGCTGTCTCCTCGGGCGTCGGTGTTTCAATTTATTGACCGACCGGTCGGTAGATCATAAGCGCAGGGCTTGATGCAGCACAAGCGTGGGGCATTTCCCGGATCGCCGCCATAGGAATTGCGCGCCTCGCTTCAGCAATTGGGAGGCCGCACATCAGCCGCGGCCCGCTGGTCCCACGCCGACCAGGTGATCGACCAGCACCCTCACCTTCTGCGGCAGGTGGCGGGTGGGCGAATAGACCGCGTGGACCATGCGCTGCGCGTAGCCGCCCCCGAGCTGCCAATCGGCCAGCACCCGGTTGACGCGGCCGGCCCGCAGGCTCGCGGCGGCGGTGAAGTCGGGCATCAGGCCGATGCCCAGGCCCTGCTCCACGGCGGCGAGGATGCCGACGCTGTTGTTGATCGTCAGCGGGCCGCGGATCTGCACGCTCGCAGTCTGGCCATCGCGCTCGAGGTCGAGCTTGTCCTGGAAGGCGCCGTAGCCGAGGTAGACGCAGCGGTGCTCGGCGAGCTGTACCGGTGCCTCGGGCCAGCCATGTTCGGCCAAGTAGGCGGGGCTCGCGACCAGCACGTAGTTCATCGGGAACAGCGTGCGCGCCACCAAGCCGGGCGACACCGCACCGGGCGAGGCGATGCGGATCGCGAGGTCGATGCCTTCGTCGACGAGGTCGACCATGCGGTCGATCAGCGTCAGGTTCACCTCCACCTCGGGGTATTTCAGCAAGAAGGCCGGCAACTGCTGCGCGACCCACATCTCGCCGAAGGCGGTGGGCGCGCTGACCCGCACCTTGCCCTTGGGCGCCAGCGCATAGCGCCCGGCCAGCGCCTGCACGTCGCGCGCCGTCTGCGCGATGCGGGCGCAGCCGGGGTAGACCTCGGCGCCCAGCTCGGTGAGCGAGACGGAGCGGGTGGTGCGGTTCAGCAGCTTCACGCCCATGTGAGCCTCGAGCCGGGCCACGCTGCGGCTGACCGCCGAGGTGGTGAGCCCCAGTTGGCGCGCAGCCGGCGCGAAGCCTCGCAGCTCCACCACTTTGGCAAAGACGGCCATCTCGGCGAGCAGTTCCATCGTGTTTTGTTGAATCACGGGAATCAGTGATGTTCCCGAATACCGGATTGTGAGCGCAAACGCCTCGTGTGATGCTCGCAGCCATGAACAACGATTCCGTCTCAGGGACCTGGCGCATGGTGGCCGCGATGGCCATCTCGGGCACGATCGGGCTGGTGGTGGTCGAAAGCGGGCAGACGCCGCTGACCGTGGTGTTCTTCCGCTGCCTGATCGGCGGCGCCGGCCTGCTGGCCTGGCTGCTCGTGCGGCGCGCATGGCAGCCGCTGTCGCGCGCCGACCTCGGCTGGCTGCTGCTCGGCGGCCTGTCGTTGGTGGCGAACTGGCTGTGCCTGTTCTCGGCCTACCGCTACGTCAGCATCTCGATCGCCACCGTGGTCTACCAGACGCAGCCCTTCATGCTGGTGGTGCTGGCCGCGCTGCTGTACCGCGAGCGCATCGCGCCGGGCCGGCTGCCCTGGTTGGCGCTGGCGATGGTGGGCGTGCTGCTGAGCAGCGGCCTCGAATGGGGCCACGCGGAGCACGCGCCGCGCTGGCAGGGCGTGGCGTTGGCCTGCACCGCGGCGCTGCTCTACGCGATCAGCACGCTGGCGACGCAGCGGCTGAAGCACCTGCCCTCGGCCCAGATCGCCGCGGTGCAGATGGCCTTCGGCGTGATCGTGCTGGCCCCGTTGGCGCTGCCGATCGCCTCACCGCTCACCCTCAAGGGCATGGCGGCGCTGGCCACCGCCGGGCTGGTGCACACGGCCTTCATGTACACACTGATGTACGCGGCCTTCCAGCGCCTGAGCTCGCAGGCCATCGCGGCGCTGTCGTTCGTGTACCCCGCGGTGGCGCTGCTGGTCGACCTGGTGTGGTTCGGCGCGGTGCCGGGGCCGCTGCAATGGGCGGGCATGGCGCTGATCGTGCTGACCGTGGTGGCCCATCGCCGCGACTGGGACCTGCTGGCGTTGCTGAAGGCGCGCAAACCGAGAACTGTTTGACTGGAGGAGAAACCTGAAATGGTCACGATCTATCTGCGCTATGTCATCGACCCGTTCAAGCTGAAGGAATTCGAGCACTACGGCCGGCTGTGGATTCCGTTGGTCGAGCGCTTCGGCGGCAAGCACCACGGCTACTTCATGCCATCGGAAGGCGCCAACAACATCGCGCTGGCGCTGTTCACGTTTCCCAGCCTCGCCGAGTACGAGCAATACCGCCTCGCCTCGTTCGACGATGCGCAATGCCAGGCGGCCTTTCGATACGCGGAAGAGACACGCTGCATCCTCAGCTACGAACGCAGCTTCTTCCGCCCCGTGTTCGAATAACGGTTTCTCTCGATGAGGAACCGTCCATGCCCTGCTATGCGATCGATGGCCTGGTGCCGGTGGTCGACGACACTGCCTACGTCCACCCCAGCGCCGTGCTGATCGGCGACGTGATCGTCGGCCCCGGCGTCTATGTGGGCCCGTGTGCCAGCCTGCGCGGCGACTTCGGCCGCATCGTGCTGCACAAGGGCAGCAACGTGCAGGACAACTGCACGATGCACGGCTTCCCCGGCAGCGACACGCTGGTCGAGGAAAACGGCCACATCGGGCATGGCGCGGTGCTGCACGGCTGCATCGTGCGGCGCGACGCGCTGGTGGGAATGAACGCGGTGGTGATGGACGAAGCCGAGGTCGGCGAGGCCAGCTTCGTCGCGGCCTCGGCCTTCGTCCGCGCCGGGCTGAAGATCCCGCCGCGCTCTCTTGCCGCCGGTGTGCCGGCCAAGGTGATCCGCGAACTGACCGAAGACGAGATGCGCTGGAAGCTCGATGGCACGCGTTGCTATCAGCGCCTGGCGGAGCGGTGCCTGTCCACGCTGGTAGAAGTGCAGCCGCTGCGCGAGGTGGAGGCGGATCGGCGGCGGTTTGTCGATGCGGATTTGAAGCCGTTGGTTGCTGCTAAGCGGGACCGGGAGTGAGTGTTTTTGGGTTGGAGCGCTGCAAGGCCCTGGGCAGCCGGGCGGTGGGGCTAAGCGTCTGGTGGTCGGCTGCGCCGACTGCCTTGCGCTGCTCGGGACGAGGGCGCGCTGGCGAACTCGCTTTGTTCGCTTCGCTCTCGCCGCTCAGACAGCGCCAGCGGATTTGTTGTT
>Ga0207706_10000475_pt1 | contig 42955 bp, 39 predicted proteins | sample KBSC53metaG_FD_184318 | JGI IMG/M metagenome (GOLD analysis project Ga0207706, IMG submission 184318) | Corn rhizosphere microbial communities from Kellogg Biological Station, Michigan, USA - KBS C5-3 metaG (SPAdes) (version 2) | ecosystem: Host-associated > Plants > Roots > Rhizosphere > Soil ... | reverse complement strand
GCGGAGACGGAGGGATTCGAACCCTCGGTACGGGAATTCCCCGTACGGCGGTTTAGCAAACCGCTGGTTTCAGCCACTCACCCACGTCTCCGAAGCGGCAGCAAGGAGCGGGCTATATAGGGCGGTTTCGGGCGTATCAACCGATGGGATCAAGTCTTCGGCTGGACCTCGAGGCGCGCGTCAAGCTCCATCTCCTCGCCGGGCGCGAGCACCTGCAGCCCAAGCGACGCCCAGTCTGACTCGGGCTCGTTGAGCCCGGCATTGGCATGGGTGACGGGCTCGGCGACGAAGATCCCGCCCTCCGCTGGCGAATAGAGCTGGAAGTAGCGCGCTTGCGGTGAGGAGAGCTCGATCTCGAACGGCCAAGCCGGGTCGGTGAACAGCGCCTCGCCGCACCAGCCGTCGTAGCCGTTGTCCAGACCGCGTCCGCAGACGGGCTCGTCGGCGATGGCGTAGCGGCCCCCGGCGGCCATGCGGGCGACGGGGAGCACGTTCTCGTCGACTGTCCAGACGTGCGCGACCGAGGTCTGGATGCGGGTGTCGGCGCCGCAATGGAAATAAGGGTGGAAGCCAAGCCCGCACGGCATCGGCTCGGCGGACGTGTTGAGGCAGGCGAGGCGGAGGTGGAGGCTGTCGCCCGCGAGGCTGAAATGCTGCGTCGCTCGATAGCTCCACGGCCACTCGCCCGACTGATGATCGAAGATGAAAGTCGCTTCGGCCTCGGATTCCGACTCGACGGTCCACGCGCTCGTCCACCCCTGTCCATGGAGGGGACTCGGGTCGCCCGCCATGTTCGGGCCGAGGCGTACCTGGCTGTCCCGGAAGCGAAAACATCCGCCGCGAATGCGGTTGCTGAACGGAACCAGCGGAAAGCAAGCGGCGTCGAGGACGTTTTCGAGGGGAGTGTGGCTCTGGCGCAATATCGGGGTTTGCCCGCCTCCACCGGTCCAGGTAAAATTCGAGATTGCGCCGCCAATTGAAGGACTTAGCTTCAGCTTTAGAGAGCCGGCAATGAGCGTGAGCGAAGGGTCCGCCATCTCTTCCTAAACCTCAGGCGACGAAGTTGTTCACAGCCCCTCAACTTCCTTGGGGATAAATCTCCATTAGACGTTGCGCGGCAATTTTTGGCGAAGGTAATTGGAGCCCCGCGGGACGGGGAGAGAGTGATGGGTCGACGCGTACGGGATTTTATCGAGATCAGCGACTACACGTCGCTGGACAGCCTCATCAATACGTTGGTCGCCATCCGCGACAACCTCCCCGAGCATGCCGAGCCTGAGCTGAAGCTGCGTGGAGACGACGTGTTCGGCCGCCGGCTGACGATTTGCTACCTGCGGGAGCTGACGACCGAGGAAGCCGAGTGCGACGCCCGCTACACCGGCGGAGTGGTCGAGCCGGATCCCGACCTCGAAGACCTTCGCAAGAAGCTCGAGAAAATCCCTTATTCGCGCGAAGACAAAAGGCGAATCCGCCGGGTGGCGTGAGCCGCCGCTCCAGAATGCCCCTTCCCTCAGTCCCGCTGCGCCTGACTGCCGCCTCCCCGCGAACTTCGTTCGCATGGAGGAGTCACCATTCCGCGAAGCTCCCGTCCGGAAGAGTCCACACCGGGTTGCGCCACCGATGCCGGTCCTTGTCCGACTCGCGAACCGCGTCCTCGTCGATTTCTATCCCGAGGCCGGGGCCGGTCGGAATGGGCAGATAGCCGTCCGTTGGAGCGAGCTGCTCCTTCCGGCTGCAATAGGTGAAGAGGTCGGCCCCGACATTATAGTGGATGCCGAGGCTCATCTCCTGAATTGCAACGTTCGGCGCGCAGGCGGCGATTTGGAGGCAGGAGGCGAGCGCCAGCGGCCCCAGCGGGCAATGCGGGGCGACGGCGATGTCATAGGCCTCGGCCATAGCCGCGATCTTTCGCACCTCGAGAATTCCGCCGGCATGGCTCAGGTCCGGCTGGATGATGTCGACCGCGCCGCTTTGGAAGAAGGGCTTGAAGTCCCAGCGCGAATAGAGGCGCTCGCCCAGAGCGATCGGGGTCGAGACGAGCTCGGCGATCTGCGCCAGCCCTTCGTGATTCTCCGACAGCAACGGCTCCTCGATGAAGAGAAGGCCGAGCGGCTCCAGAGCCTTGGCGAGCTGCTTTGCCATCGGCCGGTGAACGCGGCCGTGGAAATCGAGGCCGACGTCCATTCCAACGCCCTGCGCCGCTTGGACCCGATCGATCACTTCGTCGAACAGCTTGGGCGTTCCGATCCAGTCTAGTTCGGCGGTGGCGTTCATCTTCACGGCGGAAAAGCCCTGCTCGCGCCGGGCCTGGGCCGCATGGGCGATCTCGTGCGGCCGGTCGCCGCCGATCCAGGCGTAGGCGCGAATCTTTTCGCGAACCCGGCCACCGAGCATCTCCCAGACCGGAAGGTTCAGGGCCTTCCCTTTGAGGTCCCAAAGCGCCTGCTCGAGCCCCGCGAGCGAGGACATGAGCACGGCTCCGCCGCGGTAGAAGCCGCCGCGGTAGCCGATCTGCCAAATATGCTCGATCCGAAATGGGTCTTCGCCAAGAAAGCGGTCGCGAAGCGCGGCGAAGGCCCCGTCCACTGCCTCGGCATGGCCCTCGAGGCTGGCCTCGCCCCAGCCGACAGCGCCCTCGTCGCTCTCGACCCGAACGAACAGCCACCGCGGAGCGACGTAGAAGGTTTCGATCTTTCCAATCTTCATCTGCCGTTCCCGCTCTGGAAATCCACCTCTTCCTTGCCGAGCCGTTTCTCCGCCTCCTCCTCCTGCTCCCGCGCGTGCTGCTGTGCGTAGTGCGACGGGGAAACGATAGGCACGGTGAGGCAAAGGCTGGATGCCGGTAGGACCTCACGCCAGTCACTGATCAGCTTCTTGTAGGCCCGCCCGACGTTGCGGATGTTGCGATCGAGATCGTAGAGGCCGAGGGGGTTCACGTGTCCATTCTGCTCACGAAGGGCCGTGTCCCAATCGACCTGGTCGGTGAGCGAGTACCAGGTGAAGCCGACGGTCGGGATTCCGACGTTGCGCAGGCGAAGGACGTTGGCCCATTCCTTCCACAGCCATTGGACGGACTCGTCGCCGACCGGCCCTTCGGAAAGGTTGGTCTCGGTGTGCATGACCGGAAGTCGGTAGCGGTTGTAATATTGGCGCGTGATCTCGGTGTAGCCGAACACTTCGCCCGACGACGTCGTCCGGCCGTCCTCGAACACGCGATGCTCATTGGTCCGGTAATAATCGTTGCCGAGGATGCAATGCTGCTTCAGCCGGTTGTGGAGGAAGAAATGATATTCCTCCCGCGTCATCCCGTTATCCATCAGATATTCGAACATGTCGCTGTCGACCCGACGGCCATAGTTTAGGTCGAGCGACAGGAAGCGGCGGGAGTTGAGTTGCTCGGCGATATGGATCGCCTTCGGGCTGTCGGCATGGAAATATTCCGACGACTCCGACTGGATGAAGATGGCGTCCGCGCGGCGCTTCAGGATGGCGAGCATCGCCAGCACGTTGGCCTTCACGATATGCTTGAGCGCGGTGACGAAGCCCTGGTCGCTCCGAAGCTGCTCGTTCCACCAGCCGTACTTCGCGGAGAAGACTGCGCAGATGAACATCTCGTTGACCGGAGTGTAGAGCTGCACCCACGGATAGCGGTCGGCGAAGGCCCCGGCATAGTCGGCGAACAGCCTCGGGAAGTCGGGGTTCTGGAAGTTGCCGATCCAGTCGGGGACCCCGAAGTGGCAGAGGTCGACGATCGGCGTGATGTCCCGGCGCCGGATCTCCTCGAGCGTCAGGTCGGCGAATTCCCAGTCATACTTGTTCGGCCCGAGGAAGGTCTTGTGGAGCGGCGGTCCGAAACGGAGATACTGGATCCCGATTTCCTGGACCGCGTCGAAATCCTCCCGCCAATGCTTGTAGAAGCCGCACAGCTCCATCTCGTCGACGCGGGTTTCGCCGTTGTTGATCGTCGGGATGCTGTTTTCGATCCCGGTCGCGAACATGAAGTTAGCGATGGCGTCTCTCCTGTTTCGCTTTTTCTCTTCAGCCCGCGAACGGGACGTCCGCCAGACCGCGTGCGCCCGCTTCGACTAAAAACAGTCCGCCCGCACATGGTTGCATATCGAGCGCCTCCGCGTCGATTCCGCGTCGTGCGGACGTGACGTAGAGCCGGTCGAGATGCGGACCGGCGAAGGTGCAGCTCGTCGGGCGCTGCACGGGCATCTCGACTTTCTCCAGGATTTTCCCAGCGGGCGATATCTTTCGAAGGCACCAGCCGTCCCAGAAGGCCACCCAGAGATTGCCCTCGGCATCGACAGTCATGCCGTCCGGATAGCCGTCGCCCTCCCCGAACTGCGCGAAGACCCGCTTGCCGCTGGCCTCGCCATCCCCGGATAGATCGAAGACATGGATGGTTTGAAGCGCGGAATCGGTCACGTACATTAGGCTTCCGGAAGGATCGAACGCCGGGCCGTTCGTCACTCGATAGCCGTCGTCGATGAGCGTGCAGTCGAGGTCGGGGCCGATCCTGTACAAAGCGCCGGAAGCCTGGCGTTCCTCATCGTCCATCGTTCCCGCCCACAGGCGGCCCTGCCGGTCGACCTTGCCGTCGTTGAAGCGGTTGCCCGGCCGGTCCTTTTCGGGATTGGCGAAAAGCTCGAACCGGCCGCTGCCAAGATCGATGGTCGCCAGGCCGCGGTCGGTCCCGGCGATCAGGCCGCCGCTTCGTTTCGGAGCGATGCAGCCGATCCGGAAGGGCGTCGGCCATTCGTCGAGCCCGCCCGGCGTGCGGAGCCGGAAGATTTTGCGGCCCTTGATGTCGACCCAGTAAAGCGCCTGCTCGGACTCGACCCACACGGGTCCTTCGCCGAGCACCGCCTGGACGTCCGCAACGCATTGCACTCGATGATTTCCCGCCTCTGGCGGAGCCATGTCGCTCTCCCGCAGTTAAACAGGCAAATGACACGCTGGGCAGAAGGTTTCATCGCCGTCGATTGGGGGACCACCAACCGGCGCGCCTATCTCATCGGCGAAAACGGCGATTGCGACCGCGAATTCGAGGACGGTCGAGGCATATTGTCGGTCGGGCGCGGCGAGTTCGAGGCTGCGGTTCGCGAGGTCCGCGAGAGGCTTGGCGAGAAGCCGATGCTTCTCGCCGGCATGGTCGGCTCCAACCGGGGCTGGATCGAAGTGCCCTATGTCCCCTGCCCGGCCGGGCTCGACGAGCTTGCCCACGGCCTGGTGCGCATCGGAGACGATATCGCCATCGTTCCCGGAGTAAGCCTCAGCGACGGGCGCTACGACGTGATGCGCGGCGAGGAAGTGCAGCTCCTTGGCGCAATCGCGTCGGGGCAGATTCCGGCGGATTGCCTCGTCTGCCACCCGGGCACACACAACAAATGGGTGCGGGTCTCCGCGGGGCGGATCGAGAGCTTCCGGACCGTCATGACCGGCGAGCTTTTCAACCTGCTTCGTGAGCGGAGCATCCTTGCCGAAGTCATTTCCGGCCAGGCTGTCGCCGGGGAAGCGTTTTGCGAAGGCGTGAAGCGCGGGCTTTCCGGCGCCGGACTCACGGCCGAGCTGTTCGAAGCGCGGGCCCGGTTCCTGCTGGGCAACCTCGGCAATGACGACGGAGCCTCGTTCGTCAGCGGGCTGCTGATCGGCGGAGATGTCCGGGTCGGATTGCACGACATGGCGAGCTCGCGGGTAATCGCGATGGGGAGGCCCGAGCTGACCGGACTTTATTCGGCGGCCCTTGCCGAGTGCGGCGTGGCAACCGACGAGGTTGATGGTGAAGGGGCCTTTATCGCCGGCGCGAAGCAGATTGCGGAGAGAATCGAATGACCAGCCAGGTTTTCCGCCAGTACTTCGACCAGTGCCCGCTGGTGGCGATCATCCGCGGCGTGAAACCCGAAGAGGCCGCAGACATCGGCCAGGCGCTCTTCGACAGCGGAATCCGAATCATCGAGGTGCCACTCAACTCGCCCGATCCCTTCTCGAGCATCCGAATCATTGCCGGCCTGCTTGGCGGCCGGGCGCTGATCGGGGCAGGCACCGTTGTCGATCTCCGCGACGTCGAGCGCGTGAAGGACGCGGGCGGGCGGCTCGTCGTCGCTCCGAACACGAATCCCCGAATCATCAGCGCGACTGTAGCCGCCGGCCTTGTGTCGATGCCTGGGTTTTTCACCCCCAGCGAAGCCTTCTCGGCAATTGGCTCCGGAGCGCACGCGCTCAAGCTTTTCCCGGCGGAGGCTGCATCGCCCAAAGTCGTAAAGTCGATGCGCGCCGTGCTGCCGAACGACTTGCCCGTGCTGATCGTTGGCGGGGTCACGCCCGACAGCATTCGCGGCTGGCTCGAAGCGGGCGCCGACGGATTCGGATTGGGCGGCGGGCTCTACAAGCCCGGGCAGTCGGCGGAGGACACTAGAGACAAGGCGCGCGCCTACGTGGACGCGTCGCGCAAATGAAGCCGCTCCGGATTGCAATCATCGGCTTCGGCAAGATCGCCGCCGACCAGCATGCGCCGTCGATCGCGACCAACGATCGTTTCGAGCTCGCGGCGTCGTCGAGCCGGTCCGGCAAGGGCGTCGATCCGGTGTTCACCGACTGGCGCGAGATGCTGCGCGCAGTCGACGGGCTCGAAGCGGTCGCGATCACCACGCCGCCAAAGCCGCGTTATGCGATCGCTCGCGAATGCCTGGAGCGCGGGCTGCATGTCCTGCTTGAAAAGCCCCCCTGCGCCACTCTTTCGGAGGTCGAAGACCTCGCCTGCATCGCCGAAGCGCAGCGGCGGACATTGTTTGCGACGTGGCACGCGCGCCATAATGGCGGAGTCGCAGCGGCGGCGGAGGCGCTTGCCGGGAAGACCGTCGAGTCGATGGAGATCCGCTGGCACGAGGATGTCCGCAAATGGCATCCGGGCCAGCAGTGGATCTGGGAGGCCGGCGGGTTCGGGGTGTTCGATCCGGGAATCAACGCCTTCTCGATCGCGACGGCGATCTTTCCCGGCGGGCTGTTCGTCGGCGGCGCGAAGCTCAGCATCCCGGTAGGCGCTCAGACGCCGATAGCGGCGGATATCCGCTTCGAAAGCCCCGATTCGAACGGCCCGCTTACCTGCAGCCTCGACTGGCGGCGAAGCGAAGGCGAGGAATGGACGATCGTGGTCCGAACCGGGGAGGGGCGCAAAGTCGTCCTTTCGGACGGCGGAGCAAAGCTCAGCATCGACGGCAAACCGCAGGCAACCAGCGGGATCGGCGAATATCCGGACATCTATCGCCGGTTCGTCGAATTGATCGACGAGCGCCGCAGCGACGTCGACGTGCGACCACTTCGCCTCGTCGCCGACTGCCTGCTCGTCGGAAGCCGTGAGATGACGCAATCCCTAAGATAGGTTGCGTTACGGCGAGGGAACAAAGTCGGCGTCCCGCGACTCTCTTGACCGGATTGGAGCGCCGATGAACCGAACAGCGACCGACGAGCTCGACCGTGTTGACGAAGCGTTTGCACAGAACCGGCTGCTTTCGACCTTCGCGTCCGATGCCCGGGCGTTGATCGAGCCCTTTGGCGAAGTCGTCGCGCTCGACGTGGGAGATATCCTGCATTCCAGCGGCGCCGATGTCGAGGCGACCTATTTCCTGTTCGGACCGGCAATGGTGGCGCTCGTCGTCGACATGTCGGGAGGGCGAACCATCGAGGCGGCGTCGATTGGCCATGAAGGCGCGGTGGGCGGGATCGTCAGCTGCGGCCGTGCGCCCGCTTTCGCCCGCGCGCAGGTACTGGTCGGGGGACCGGCGCTTCGAGTGTCGATGAACGCGCTTGAGGACGCTAAGGCGCAGTCGGGACATATCCGCAACCTCTTCTGCCGCTTTTCGGATTATCTGCTTGCGCAGGTGATGCAGTCTGCCGCCTGCAACGCCTTCCATACGATCGAGCAGAGGGCAGCGCGCTGGCTTCTGACTGCGCAGGACCGCGCGGGAAACCGGATCGAGCTGACCCAGGAAGCGTTCGCGGGGCTGCTTGGGGTGCAGCGAACAACGGTCAACGCCGTGGTCCGGATATTGCAGGACGAAGGGCTGATTACGAGCCGGCGCGGCGCGATCCAGGTTGCCGACCGGACGGGTCTGAAGCGGCGAGCCTGCGAATGCTACGAGGCGGTGGAACGGCATTTCGCGGAGGCAATTGGCGAGAGTGGAAGCGGCGGCCGCGGCTGATCAGTCGGCGAGGCTCCAGGGCAATTCGCTGCTGGCGAGGAACGGCACAAGCTCGATTGCACCGACACCGAGTGCATCGGGGATCTCCGTGGCGCTGTGCTGCAGGATGATCGTGCCGTCATTCACGGGCAGGCCGTAGAAATCTGGTCCGTTCACTGAGGCGAAGGCTTCCAACCTGTCGAGAGCGCCCTCCTCTTCGAACACCGTGGCGTAGGCTTCCAGCGCGAAAGGCGCGTTGAAGATGCCCGCGCAGCCGCAAGCGGATTCTTTCGCATGCCGAGCGTGCGGAGCGCTGTCGGTGCCGAGGAAGAATTTGGGCGAGCCCGACGTCGCCGCGCGCCGGATCGCGATCCGGTGCTTCTCGCGCTTGGCGACGGGAAGGCAATAGGCATGCGGGCGAAGCCCGCGCTCGAACATCGCGTTGCGATTGATCATCAAATGGTGCGGAGTGACGGTGGCGGCCAGGTTCGGCCCGGCGGTTTGCACGAAATCCGCCGCCTCGGCCGTCGTGATATGCTCGAGCACGATCTTCAGCCCGGGAAAGTCGCGCATCAGCGGGTCCAGGACGCGCTCGATGAAGACGGCCTCCCGGTCGAACACGTCGACTTGCGGGTCGGTCACTTCGCCGTGCACGCACAGGACCATGCCGATCGCCTGCATCCGCTCAAGCGCACTGTAGATGTTGCGGACGTCGGTCACTCCGAACGCGGAGTTAGTCGTGGCGTTCGCCGGATAGAGCTTCGCCGCGACCCAGACGCGCCCGTCGAACCCACTTGCGATATCCTCGGGATCGCTCTCATCGGTCAGGTAGCAGGTCATCAGCGGCGTGAATTCGGGACCCGTCGCCTCGACGATCCGCTCGCGATAGCTTTCCGCGGCGGCCGCGCTAGTCAACGGCGGCGCCAGGTTCGGCATGACGATCGCCCGGGCGAACTGCCGTGCGGTGAACGGCGCGACAAGCTTCAGCATCTCGCCGTCGCGTAGGTGCACGTGCCAGTCGTCCGGCCGCCGGATGGTCAGCGTTTGCAAAGCCACGGCGGCTCCTTAACTGAGGGTCATGACCGCTACCACCCTCACCGACCGAGCGCTCGTCCGCCTCTCCGGCGAGGACGTGCGCGGCTTCCTGCAGGGGCTGGTGACGAACGACGTCACGGGCGCGCTTCCGGCGTGGGCGGGGCTGCTGACGCCGCAGGGCAAGTGCCTGTTCGATTTCATCGTCTGGAGCGGCGGTGACGATGTGCTCCTCGACTGCGAGGCCGACGCCGCCAGCGACCTGGTGAAGCGCCTCGCCCTCTATCGTCTCAGGAGGAAGATCGACATCGGCCGCGACGACACTCTCGCCGTCCACTGGTCGCCCGACGCACGGGAAGGCGTTTCCGACCCCCGCCTCGAAGCGCTGGGAAGACGGTGGCTTGGTCCCGAAAATTCCGCGGCTCGTGGCTGGCTCGAGCATCGCCTTCGCCTCGGCGTCTGCGAAGGCCGGGCCGAGCTTGGCGACATCCTCTGGCTGGAATGCAACGCGGCGGAGCTGAACGGCGTGAGCTTCTCCAAGGGCTGCTACGTCGGCCAGGAAAATACCGCTCGAATGAACTGGCGCGCAAAAGTTAACCGCAGGCTGGTCGTCCTCGAAGAATCCGGCGAGCGAGTCCGCATCGCCTATCCGGACATCGGCCTCGCTGTCGCGCACGTCCGAGTCGACGCCGTTCCCGACAACGCCATCGTTCCCTACTGGCTCGCTCCCGCACTGACCCCTCACAAAGGCTGACACTTCGGCTATAGCGACGGCCGTTCATTCCGGGGGGCGTAGGCTTGGCGGATGTGTTCCTCAGCTATGCACGCGGCGATGAAGCTGTTGCGCGTCGCGTAGCCAAGGCGTTCGCCGGCGCGGGCTTCGACGTCTGGTGGGACGCCGACCTTCCTGCCCATCGCGCCTACTCCGACGTCATCGAACGCAACCTCGAAGTAGCGAAAGCGGTCGTCGTGCTGTGGTCGGCGACGGCTGCGAAATCGCAGTGGGTTCGCGCGGAGGCCGATTTCGCAAGGAACGCCGGAAAGCTGGTGCAGGCCCAGCTTGACGCGACGCTTCCGCCGATGCCCTTCAACCAGATCCAATGCGCCGATCTGAAGGGCTGGCGGGGGTCGCCCTCGCATGCAGGTTGGTCGAAGCTTAGGAGCAGCGTGGCCGCTCTGGTTTCAGGCGAGGAGGGACCGGGGGAGCGCGTATCTTCCTCTTCGCTGTGGGACCGGCTCCGGCGGTATCGCGCCCGGGCCGCGGCGGCACTGGCCGCGGTCATGGCAGTCGCAGTCGCGGTCACGCTTTTCCTGCGGCCGGCCGATGACCGGAAACCGGTGCTCGCGGTGCTTCCGTTCACCAGCCTGGACTCGCGCGACGAGAGCCTTGTCGCAGGAATGTGGGAAGACACTCGGCAGGCAATCGGCCGCAACCCGCAGCTCATCGTGCTTGGACCCAACACCGCGCAGGAGCTTGCCGCGAAGGGGGACGACGCGGCCAGGCGCGCCGCTGATTACCTGGTGCAGGCGACGGTTCGGACGGCCGGCGATCGAATTCGAATCAGCACCGATCTGGTGCGCACCAAGGATGGTGTCCAGCTTTGGAGCCAAAACTTCGACCGCAAGCTCGACGATGTATTCGCACTTCAGTCGGACATTGCTCGCGAGATCGAGGGGCGAATACGCGGCCGGCTGGCCTCAAAAGGAGGCGTCACGCCAGAGCATATCGCCACCACCGGCGAGGCCTATGCCCTTTACGCCGATGCGCGCGCCAAAATTCGCCGACGCGACATCGATGCCTATCCGGCGGCCCACGAGCAGCTTCAGCAAGTGGTGAAGATGGATCCCAATTTTGCACCGGCCTGGGCCGCATTGGCGCAAGTGGCCGACGCAATCCCGCCGTCACAGAAGAATTGGGACCTGACCAGCCACGCCGAAGCCTATGCTCGCAAGGCAATCGACCTCGCGCCCAACCTTGCCGCCGGTCACGCGGCGCTTGCCTTCGCGCTTCACCTGACCGGCCCCATCGCGCGCGCCGAGGTCGAACGCGCCGTCGCCCTCGATCCGAACGATTATGAGGCGTTGCTGTGGCTGGGCAATATGTCGGCGAACAAGAAGGAGGCGCTCGAAGCCTATACCCGCGCAGCGCGAATCGAGCCCCTTTTCTGGCCGGCGGTATTCAACAAGTTCGAGCTTCTTCGCGACCTCCACGACGAAGCGGGGATCCGCGAGATGATCGAGGAGCAAAAGCGGCTCGGCGCCGACTATCTGGCGACGGCGATCCACATCAACGACCTCGTTTCCAAACGCGATTTCGGCGAAGCGGCGAATGTCGGCCTGGCGTATTGGAAGACCGGGCGCAAAGAAGGCCGATTGCCGATACAAATAGTGCTTTGGACCGTGCTCCTGCAGCTCGGGTTTGCGGAGGAAGCGGACCGGGCCTCGCCAGCGCCGGATTTTGCGATTTATCTCTGGCGCAACGATCCGAAGGGCCTCGATATTATGGAAACATATCCTATCGACGCGAAGTCCTTCTTCGCGATTGCGCCGCTCACCGAAAATGCAGGCCGTGTCTACGTGTTGAGCGGACGCGGTGCGAAGCTGGCCGAGCTGTACCTGTCGCTGAAGATGTCGCCGCAGGAATTCAAGGACCTGTCCGACGACCCTAGCCACTTCCTGTACGTGGCGCCGCTTGTTGCAATCGCCCTCAAGGGCAGCGGGCATGCAACCGAGGCGGCCGACCTCCTCTCGGTTGCGGAGGCGGAGCGGGCCGAACTGCTGAAGGAAAACAGCCCCGAAGCACTTGTGCTGCTCGCCCGTCTCGATGCGGTCCAGGGTCGCAAGCAGCAAGCGCTCTCGCTGCTGACGAGCGCGGTGAACCGCGGATTTGTGCCGGAGCCGCCGCTGCTCCTTACGGATCTCGCGCTCGACCCGGCACTCGCCAAACTGAAAGGTGATCCGCAGTTCGAGCGGCTTCGGGAGCAGATCCTCTCGATGCTCCGCCGCGAACGGGCCGAGGTCAACCTCGAGCTGCTGCGTCAGGCAAGCGCCGCATAGGCGCGCACTGCAAAGGTACCAATTCCCTTGATCTTGGGCGGCACCGCAGAGAAGCGGAAGCCCTCGTCCGGCAGGCTGCCGAGCCCGGTCATATGCTCGCATATCGGAATGCCTGCCCCCAGCAGCCGCGTGTGAACGGGCCGCGCGCGGACGTGCATGTTGTCGATGTTGCAGCTGTCGATGCCCACCAGCGCCGCGCCCTGTTCGGCAAGCCAGTTCGCGGCTTCCGGCGTGAGGTACGGATGCTCACCGAAATAGGCGTCCGTCCGCCAGTGCCGGTCCCATCCTGTGTGGAACAGCACGGCCTTGCCCTGCACGTCGCGGCCGTCGAGGTGCGATTCGTCGATCGCGAGGCCGTTCTCCCATGGCCGCCGGATGACGAGGCCGGGAAGATCGGCGAGGGATTCCAGCTTCAGCTCGGACAGGTCCGCGCCGTCGGCGTAGCGGTGGAACGGGCTGTCCAAATAGGTCCCGGTGTTGGCGACCATGTCGATCCGGCCGATGTGGAAGCTCGACCCGTCGTCGTAATTCGCCGCGGACGCCTCGCGCGTCCAGAAGTCGCACATGTGCGGACCGGGCAGACCTTTGTAGGTCGTCATGCCCTCCTCGATCACATGGCTCAGGTCGACGTGCCGCGTTTTGCCCATATCCTCCACAGCGCAAATCCCCCGATCAGCATCCACACCACATTGAGCGCGGCAGACGGCAAAGCTCCATGCCACCAACCATTGATCGTAAAGCCCGCCGCTCCGACCACGTTCATCCATTGGTAGAGCCGGGACTGGCCGGTCAGCCGCCCCATCGACAATAGCAGATAGGCAAGCAGGATCAGCAATGCGCCGCCCCAGCCGGCGGCCTCGACCGCGATCTCTGTTGCGGTCAGGCGACCAGCCTCCTCAGCACGTAGTGGAGAATCCCGCCGGCGTTGAAATATTCGAGCTCGTTGTAGGTATCGATCCGGCAGCGAGCGGTGAACGTGAACTCCTCCCCATCGTCGGGGATCACGCGCACCTCGACGTCCTGGCGGGGCTTCAGCTGGGCGATCCCGCCGATCGTGTATTTTTCGCGCCCGGTGAGACCGAGCGTGTCGGCGCCCTCGCCTTCCTTGAACTGAAGCGGGAGGACTCCCATGCCGACCAGGTTGGAGCGGTGGATACGCTCGAAGCTTTCGGCGATTACCGCTCGGACGCCGAGCAGGATCGTGCCCTTGGCTGCCCAGTCGCGCGAGCTTCCAGTGCCATATTCCTTGCCGGCGACGACGACCAAGGGCCGGTCGTCCTGCTTGTAGAGCATGGCCGCGTCGTAAATCGCCATCGTCTCGCCGGTCGGCGCGTAGCGGGTGAAGCCGCCTTCGACATTGTCGAGCATCTTGTTGCGGATTCGGATGTTGGCAAAGGTGCCCCGCATCATCACTTCGTGGTTGCCGCGACGCGACCCGTAGCTGTTGAACTGGCCGCGCGAGACCTGACGCTCGAGCAAATAGCGCCCGGCGGGGCTATCCGGCTTGATCGCTCCAGCGGGCGAGATGTGGTCGGTCGTGATCGAATCGCCGAACACCGCCAGCGGACGCGCCCGGTCGATATCCCCGGGCGCCGCCGCCTCCATCGTCATGCCGGTGAAATAGGGCGGGTTCTGGATATAGGTGGATTGGGGCGGCCAGCTGTAGGTGTCGCCTCCGGTGACCTCGATCTTCCGCCAGCGCTCGTCGCCGCGATAGACGTCGGCGTAACGCCGCCGGAACATCTCGGAATGGACGTGGGCGTCGATGAGAGTGCGGATCTCCTCGTTCGACGGCCAGATGTCCTTCAGGAAGACCGGTTCACCCGTCGAAGACGTGCCGAGCGGTTCGGAGACCATGTCGGAACGCACCGTTCCCTTGAGCGCGTAAGCGACCACGAGAGGCGGCGAGGCGAGATAGTTGGCGCGGCAGTCGGGCGAGACGCGGCCTTCGAAATTGCGGTTGCCGGAAAGGACGCTGACGGCGACGAGATCATTTTCGTTCACCGCTTTCGAGATCGGCTCGGGAAGGGGGCCGGAATTGCCGATGCAGGTCGTGCAGCCATAGCCGACGAGGTCGAAGCCGAGCGCGTTGAGATCTTCGGTCAGGCCGCTTTCGTTGAGATAATCGGTGACGACCTGACTTCCCGGAGCAAGGCTGGTCTTCACCCAGGGCTTTACTTTGAGCCCCTTGGCGTGAGCCTTGCGGGCGACGAGTCCGGCCGCGATCAGCACCGACGGGTTCGATGTGTTCGTGCAGCTGGTGATCGCGGCGATGACCACGTCGCCGTTGCCGAGATCGTGGCTTTCGCCTTGGACGGGAACGCGCGGGTCGTTCTGCTTGTGGTAGGTCTTCTCGAGCTCGTCGTTGAACTGGTCGTCCAGCTCGGTGAGCAGCACGCGGTCCTGCGGGCGCTTCGGCCCGGCGAGGGACGGCTCGATCGAGCCCATGTCGAGCTCCAGCGTATCGGTGAACAAAGGGTCGGGCATGTTGGCGCCGCGCCACAGTCCCTGCGCCTCGCAATAAGCGCGGACCAGCTCGATCTGCTCCTCGTCGCGCCCGGTGAGCCGGAGATAATCGATCGTCCGCTCGTCGATCGGGAAGAAGCCGCAGGTCGCTCCATATTCGGGCGCCATGTTGGCGATGGTGGCTCGGTCGGCGAGGGGCAGGTTGTCGAGGCCCGGCCCGTAGAATTCGACGAACCGGCCGACGACGCCCTTCTGCCGGAGCATTTGGGTGACCGTGAGGACGAGGTCGGTCGCGGTGATGCCTTCGTTGAGCTGGCCGTCGAGACGGAACCCGACCACCTCGGGGATCAGCATCGATACCGGCTGGCCGAGCATTGCCGCCTCGGCCTCGATTCCGCCGACTCCCCAGCCGAGGACGCCGAGGCCGTTGACCATCGTCGTGTGGCTGTCGGTGCCGACGAGCGTGTCGGGATAGGCGAGAATCTCGCCGTCCCCCTCGCTGGTCCAGACGCAGCGCGCGATATGCTCGAGGTTCACCTGGTGGCAAATTCCGGTGCCCGGCGGCACGACCTGGAAATTGTCGAACGCTTTGCTTCCCCATTTGAGGAACTCGTAGCGCTCGCCGTTGCGCTCATATTCGAACTCGACGTTCTTCTCGAACGCCATGGGAGTCCCGAACTCGTCGACCATCACGCTATGATCGATGACGAGGTGTACCGGAACCAGCGGGTTGATCTTCTGCGGATCGCCGCCGAGGCTCGTCATCGCGTCGCGCATCGCGGCGAGGTCGACGACGGCCGGCACTCCGGTGAAATCCTGCATCAGCACGCGCGCGGGCCGGTACTGGATTTCCCGGGCAACGCTCCGTTCCTTCAGCCACTCGGCCATCGCCTGGAGGTCCTTGGCCGTGACTGTCTCGCCATCCTCGAAGCGAAGCAGGTTCTCGAGCAAGACCTTCATCGAGAAAGGCAGGCGCGAAACATCGCCGAGCGTCTCGCCTGCCTTGGGAATCGAATAATAAGCAAAGCTTCGGGAGCCGACCGTCAAAGTCGAACGGGTGTCGAGGCTATTCGTGCCGGTCGGCGTCATCCTGGCTCCTTGGCCTTTGCAGTTGCGCCGCAGATGGCGGCGTGCGCCCCTTAGCAACCGGGCAACGCACCCGCAAAGTGTGGGTTCAATGACGTTGCGACCAAACGGGTCGCAACTGGAAATTCCACGCGGCTCGTTACGGTTGCGTTCGGGCGACAATAGTTCGGGACAAGGCGAAGATCGGTGACTCCAAACCGTAATGCGGGGACGCTAAACGTCGATGCATTACGGAAAGGGGATCCGCGCGTGGCTCACGACACCAACTATTTTCGCCAACGCGCAGCCGAGGCCCGTACGGCCGCTTTCCGTCGCGAGGAAGGCGAGGACTCCGAGATCGCGGGACAGCTGGCGCTGGCTTATGCGTCTCTCGCGCGGCGCAAGGGCCAGGCTTCGACGGAAGCCGTCGCGGACGAACTCCTAGAGCCAGCCCCGGCGCTTCAAATACCATAGAGGCAAGACCGCGCTCGCGAGCATGAGGACGAGCGAGAAGGCATAGCCATATCTCCAGTGAAGCTCCGGCATGAACTCGAAGTTCATTCCGTAGATCGCGCCGATCAGGGTCGGCGGCAGAAGCACCAGTGCGGCCCAGGAAAAGAGCTTCATCGCCGCATTCTGCTCGATGCTGATCAGGCCGACCGAGGCGTCGAGCAGGAAGTAGAGGTGATTGGCGAGGAAGGTGCTGTGGTCGCTTAACGATGACGTATCGTCCGAAAGGCTTCGGATATGCTCGCGCGCGTCGGCGGCCTTGCGTGAGCGCAGCCGCGGAGTTGCATAGAGGAAGCTCAAGAGCCTGCTCATGCTGGTTTCGGTTTCGCGGATCTTGGCGAGCAGGGACTGGGTCTTGCCGATCCGGTTAAGCAGCGCCGTCAGCCTCTGTGCCGGAATTCGCCGCGCATCTACGGTCGGCGAGAAGATATGGCTCGAAATCTTCTCTATCTCGGAACCGACCTTTTCCAGCTCGTCCGCGAGCCGGTCGACAATCGAATCCAGCAGCCCGCAAAGCGCAGTCTGGGAATCCGCAACCAGTCCGGGTTCCCGGCGGACGCTCTCGGCAAAGGCCCTGATCGATTTCGGGGTTACATAGCGGACGGTGACCAGCCTGTTCTCGGCCAGGACGAATCCGGTCGGCGAGCTCGCCGGGCAATCGGCATCGACTCCATAAAGGACGCTCAACGTCAAATAGAGCGTCCCGTCTCGCGCATACAGACGGCTGGAGGGCTCGATTTCCGCCATCTCCTCCGGCGTCGGGACGGCGACGTCGAGGCAGCGCTCGACGAGCAGCTCTTCTTCGCGCGTCGGCTCCTCGAGATCGATCCAGGTCGCGCGCTCCGGGATCTTGTCGCGCGTCGCGTCGACCAGCTCCCCTTCGCATCCCGGACCATACGCGCGCAGCATGTCAGAGTGTGTCCGCCGAACAGCGGTTCTTTGCAAGCTCGGCGACTCTGCTACGCATCGGCCATGACCCGTCGTTCGCGAGCCGCGCTGGCCACCGTCCTTGTCTTCGCAATTGCCCTCGCGATCCTGCTGGCCATGCATCGGCCGCCGGTCTGCACTTGCGGAACCGTCGCGCTGTGGGGGCCCGTCGGGCCGACGCAGAGCCAGATGCTGGCCGACTGGTACAGCCCGAGCCACATCGTTCACGGGCTGCTCTTCTACGCGATCCTGTGGCTCGTGCTCCGCCGGTCGCCGGTCGAGTGGCGGTTCCTGGTCGCGGTCGTTGTCGAGGTCAGCTGGGAGATCATCGAGAACACGCCAATGGTGATCGACCGTTATCGGACCGCGACAGCGGCGCTCGGCTACACCGGGGATACCATCGTCAATTCGATGAGCGACGTCGTGATGATGATCCTCGGCTTCGTCGCTGCTCGAAAGCTGCCGCTGTGGGCGAGCATCCTGCTGCTTCTGGCGCTTGAGCTCGTTCCTTTATTCGTGATCCGTGACAATCTCGCGCTCAACATCTGGATGCTGCTCGCGCCGAGCGATGCGATCCGGGACTGGCAGTCGCCGGCAGCCGCATTCGGCTTGGCAATCGGGCCGGCGCTCGCCTAGAGCAGCGCGCATGGCCGGACGCTATTTCGAAGAGTGGAAGGTCGGCGACCGGATCGAGCATTCCGTCCGCCGCACCGTCACCGAGACCGACAACGTCCTCATCTCGACGCTCACGCACAATCCGCAGCCCATGCATCTCGATCATGAGGCCGCGTCGCAGTCCGAGTTCGGAATGCCGCTCGTCAACTCGGTCTTCACCTTCGGGCTTATGATCGGGGTCAGCGTCGCGGACACGACGATGGGTACCCTGGTCGCGAACCTCGGCTACGACGCGCTGAAGTTCCCGAACCCGGTGTTCATCGGCGATACGCTTCGAAGCGAGACGGAGTGCATCGCAACCCGCGACAGCAAATCGCGCCCGAATGCCGGGATCGTCACCTGGGCGCACCGCAGCTTCAACCAGCGCGGCGAGGTCGTGTGCGAATGCACGCGCACCGCGCTCATCCTCAAGAAATCCAGGTGAGCTACGAGGCGCGAAGCTGGCTGTTCGTGCCGGCGGACAGCGAGAAGAAGATCGCGAAGGCGATCGAGTCCGACGCGGACGCGGTCATCTTCGACCTGGAGGACAGTGTTGTCGCAGGGCGCAAGAAAGCGGCACGCGACATCCTCAAAGCGTTGCCGAAAAGGAAGGGCGGACCCGACTGGTGGGTCCGCGTGAATCCGGTCGGGACCAAATTTCACAAGGACGATCTCGAACTGATCTCGCGAGCCGATTTCGGCGGCATCGTTCTTCCCAAGGCCGAAAGCGGAGCCGACATCGTCCAGGTTGCGCACCGCACCGGCACGATCCCCATCCACGCGATCGTGACCGAGACCGCGGCCAGCCTGTTCAACCTGCTCTCCTACAGCGATCCCAAGTCGCCGCTGGTGGCGATGAGCTGGGGAGCCGAGGATTTGTCGGCGGCGCTCGGCGCGTCGTCCAAATATGATTCTGACGGAGAGCTGGCCTTCACCTACAAGCTGGCTCGGTCGCTGTGCCTCGCGGGGGCCGTCGCCGCCGCGGTCCAGCCGGTCGACGGCGTGTTCGCCAACTTCCGCGACTCCGCGGGCCTGAAGCGCGAAGCGGAGGCTGCTCGGCGCGAAGGCTTTACGGGCAAGCTCGCGATCCACCCCGCGCAGGTGCCGATCATCAATGCCGCCTTCACCCCGTCGAGCGACGAGGTCGCCCACGCGGAAGCCGTCGTCGCGGCCTTCAAGTCGCACCCGCATGCGGGCACGGTCGCGGTTGACGGGAAGATGGTCGACCGTCCGCATCTCGACCAGGCCAGGCGGCTCCTCCAGCGCGCCCGCGGCGTCGCGAACGATGCCTGACCGCATCCATCCGGTGCCCGCCGATTTCCAGGCGAAGATCGGGCGGCAAGAGCTGGCGGAAATGCGCGAGAGGGTGAAACGTGACCCCGATGCATTCTGGCTCGAACAGGCGGAGCGCCTCGACTGGATCGAATTCCCCGCAATGGCCGGCGACTGGTCGTTCGACGAGGACGAATTCCACATCCACTGGTTCGCAGACGGCAAGCTGAACCTTTCGGTCAACTGCCTCGACCGGCACCTCGAGAAGGACGGCGACCGGACCGCGCTCATCTTCGAAGCCGACGAGCCGGGCGCGGGCCGCAGGATCTCCTATCGCGAGCTCCACGAAGAGACCTGCCGCTTCGCCAACCTGCTGAAGTCGCGGGGCATTCGCCGCGGCGACCGGGTCATGATCTACATGCCCATGATCCCGGAAGCGGCGGCCGCAATGCTCGCCTGCGCCCGGATCGGCGCAATCCATTCGGTCGTGTTCGGCGGTTTCTCGCCGGAAAGCCTCGCGGGCCGGGTCGCCGACTGCGATGCCTGCGCGGTGATCACTGCCGACGAAGGCGTTCGCGGAGGCAAGCGAATCCCGCTGAAGCTCAATGTCGACGAGGCGCTCAAAGCCCGCGACGTCCCGACGGTGATCGTCGTGACCCGGACCGGCGCGGATGTGCCGATGAAGGACGGCCGCGACATTTCCTACTCCGCGGTTCGCGACGAGCTTTCAACGGCGTGCGAGCCCGAGGCGATGAACGCCGAAGACCCGCTCTTCATCCTCTACACATCCGGATCGACGGGCCAGCCCAAGGGCGTCGTCCACACCACCGGCGGTTACGCGGTTTGGGCATCGACCACGTTCGAATGGATTTTCGACTATCGAAGCGACGACGTCTTCTGGTGCACCGCCGACATCGGCTGGATCACCGGCCACTCCTATGTCGTCTATGGACCGCTCGCGATGGGCGCGACGAGCGTGATGTTCGACGGAGTCCCGAACTATCCCGATTTCGGGCGCTTCTGGGAAACCGTCGACCGACTGGGAGTCACGATCTTCTACACCGCGCCGACCGCGATCCGGGCGCTGATGCGCGAGGGCGACGGCCCGGTGAAGGCGCACAGCCGCCAGTCGATCCGGCTCCTCGGGACCGTCGGCGAGCCGATCAACCCGGAAGCCTGGGAGTGGTACTGGCGGGTCGTCGGCGACGGCCGTTGCCCGGTGGTGGACACCTGGTGGCAGACCGAGACCGGCGGGATCCTCATCTCGCCCTTCCCCGGCGCGACCGACATGAAGCCCGGGTCCGCGGCGCATCCGCTACCGGGAGTCGAGGCGTTGCTCCTCGATCCGGAGCACAACGTTCTCGAGGGAGCGGCGAGCGGCAACCTCTGCCTCGCCTCTTCCTGGCCGGGGCAGATGCGCACCGTCTGGAATGATCACGAGCGCTTCTTCCAGACCTATTTCACTACCTATCCCGGCCTCTATTTCACCGGCGACGGATGCCGCCGCGACGGGGACGGCTATTACTGGATCACGGGCCGCGTCGACGACGTGATCAACGTCTCGGGCCACCGCATCGGAACCGCCGAGGTCGAAAGCTCGCTAGTCTCGCACCCGAAGGTCGCGGAGGCCGCGGTCGTCGCTTACCCGCACGAGATCAAGGGCCAGGCGATCTACGCCTTCGTCACTCTGAACGCGGGCGAGGAGGGCGACGACGAATTGCGCAAGACGCTCAACCAGGAAGTCCGCCACGACATCGGCGCCCTCGCGGCGCCCGACAAGATCCACTTCACGCCCGCGCTTCCCAAGACCCGGTCGGGCAAGATCATGCGCCGGATTCTGAGGAAAATTGCCGAAGGCGAGACCAGCGGATTCGGCGACATATCGACTCTTGCGGACCCGTCGGTGGTCGAAGCGTTGCTTTCGGGGCGGCAATAGGCGCCAGTCAGCGCACCAACCACCACGCGGCGACCGTAAGAACAGCGAAGAGCGCGACGATCGCGACGCTGAGCGCGGCGAACTTCATTCGCCACGAGCGCTCGACGGGGATGGTGGCCTCCTCTCGAAGGCGGATCATTTCCTGCCTCGCCCGCCGTTCGCTCTCGGCGAGTGCGGCGCCGAACGCGTCGCCGCCCGCAAAACCGCGGTTTATGATATCGCGAAGCTCATCCGGCGTGCGGCTGTGCCACCACGCCACGGAATAGATTTCGCCGGATTCAGGACTTTCGTCCGCTCGGGAAAGAACCTTTTCGTCGGCCATGGAGTCTCCCCCATCGTCATGGGACCGCACCACCACCTGGCGAACGTGCCGCCTGCCCTCCAAACGCATTTGAGGACCAACATGCTTATAATCCAATAGCCGCGCCGCCGACATACGGCTTTCGATAGGCCCGTGGGTTGCGCCGAAGGAGAGCGCCGCTATCCCTTCGCCTGGGAGGGACAGCTGGATGGCAAGCGTAGCGGAAGAACGGCACCACAAGCCCTGGTCGATGACCCGCGTCGTCATCGCCTCTTCGGCCGGAACGGCGTTCGAGTGGTATGACTTCTTCATCTTCGGAAGCCTGGCGCCGGTCATCGGCCATGCCTTCTTTTCAGCGCTAGACCCGACTCCGGCGCTGATCGCCGCGCTCGGCCTGTTCGCGGCCGGCTTCGCGTTCCGGCCGTTGGGAGCGCTGATCTTCGGCATCGTCGGCGACCGGATGGGCCGCAAGGGGGCGTTCCTTGTCACCGTCAGCCTGATGGGCGGGGCGACGTTCCTGATCGGCCTCCTTCCGACCTATGCCCAGGCGGGCGCGCTGGCGCCTGCGCTCCTCATCCTCCTGAGGATCCTGCAAGGCGTTGCGCTCGGCGGGGAATACGGCGGCGCTGCGATTTACGTCGCCGAGCATTCGGACGACGACAAGCGCGGCATGGCCACCGGCTGGATCCAGTCGTCCGCCTCGTTCGGGCTGCTCGCCGCCATGCTTGTGATCTTCCTGTCGCGAACCTGGATGGGCGAGGAGGCGTTCGCCGCCTGGGGCTGGCGGATTCCCTTCCTGGTGTCCGTGTTCCTGCTCGCGATTTCGCTCTGGATGCGCCTCAAGCTGTCCGAAAGCCCCGAATTCGCGCGGCTCGTCGAAGAGGGCCGCGTAACGAAGGCCCCGCTTCGCGAAGCTTTCGGCGAAAGCGAGAATCTGAAGCGTGTCCTGATCGCCTTCTTCGGGATCATGCTCGCACAGGGCGCCGTCTGGTATTTCACCTTCTTCTACATGCAGGTGTACCTCGAGAAATCGCTAGGCGTGCCGGCTGCGACCAAGGACCTCCTGCTTGTCCTCATGACCGTTGTCAGCGCGCCGCTCTACGTCTTCTTCGGCTGGTGGTCCGACAGGATCGGGCGCAAGCCGATCATCGTCGGCGGAATGGCGCTTGCGCTTCTGCTCTATTTCCCCGGATCGCACTGGATCGCCGAGGCCGCCAATCCAGCGCTGGTGCATGCGCAGCGGACGACTCCGGTGATCGTCGAGACGAATCCGGCGAGCTGCTCCGCGCAGTTCGACCCGGTCGGGACGGGCAAGTTCACCAGCGGCTGCGACATCGCGAAGAGCGCCTTGATCAGCCGCGGAATCTCCTATTCGACGCGCGCTTCAGCCGACGGCCAAACGCGGGTCCTGGTCGGCGATAACGCCGTGCCGGTCAGCGGCGGCGAGGGCTTGTCGGGGGCGGACCTGAAAGCGCTGAAGACAAGCTCGGGCGGCTCGATCGGAATGGCGCTGGAGGCTGCAGGCTATCCGAAAAGCGCCGACCCCGCCGCAATGAACCTGCCGGTGCTGATCGCGCTGCTGCTGCTTTTCGTGGTGGGAGCGACGGCGCTCTATGGTCCGCAGGCGGCCGCGCTCGTCGAAATGTTCCCGACCCGCGTGCGCTATACGGCCATGTCGTTCCCCTATCATTTCGGGATCGGATGGGTCGGCGGATTCCTTCCGGCAGTCAGCGTCGCCATCGTCGCGGCGACGGGGAACATTTATTCCGGGCTCTGGTACTCGGTGGTGTTCACCGGAATCTCGGTGCTCGTCTCGCTGCTGTTCCTACCGGAAACGCGCGGCCGCAAGCTCGACGAGATCTAGCTTACGGGCACCAGTGGATGTCGATGGGCTGCTCCGCTTCGGCGAGCACGCGCCCGATCGGCAGCCTCGAGCTGTGCCCGTCGGCGATCGCCTGTTCGACCATGTCTTTTTTCTCTTCGCCCCGGAGCGTCAGGAGGATTGTCCGCGCCGCCAATATCGATGCGCGCGTGAGCGTCACTTCCGGCTCTCCGCTTTCCGCCATGATTCCCACCGCCCGACGGGCCTTGGGTGCATCGAGCGCGTCCTGCAGGTCCGGGCCCGCGGCGATTCCGGCAGCGCGCCCGTCTTCGCCCACGCCAAGCCAGACGAGGTCCGGCGGCCAGGGCAGGTCCTGGAGCCGGGCATCGGCACTATTGCCGGCCAGCCTGTAGTCGTCGAGCGGGGTGACGATCGGGACCACCCGAGCACCCTTTGGGAGAAAGGCCTTGGCGAGCGCGCGCGCCTTGCTCCGTTCATTGTCGACGGCGACGATTCGGTCGTCGGTTGGAATGATCATCACCTGCCGCCACTGGCGATCGCTGTCCGCGAGCTTGGGAAAAATCGCGAGCGCGGCCTCGTCGGCCGGGAGGGCGATCAGCGCCGAGCCGCGCGCGTCGAGAGCGCTGTCGATGATGAAGCCGACGTCGCCTGCGACCGCGTCGGCCATTTCATCGGGCGAGTCATAGTCCCACCATTCTGCTTCGATCATCTGCGGCTTCCTATCGCGGCGGCGGTTGCGCGTATCCGAACCATCCGGCAACCGCCTGCCCGCTTCGGTTCAGTGCCGGCCGAAAACGAAGCCGGTCGTGCGCCAGATTGCACATCACCGAGTCGATTGCAGCCACTCCCGTGCCCCGGTCGACCTCGCATTCGCTGACGAAGCCGCGCGCGTCCACCCGCAAGCGCAGGAAAATCGTCGAGCCGCGCGGCCAGCCTTCCAGCAGCTGGCGCGGAAAATCGCGGCCGCGGAGAACGGGCGTCACGAGGCGGGGCGGGCTGACGGCTCCGCCCGCTCCGCCTCCGCCCGTACCGCTTCCAGAGCCGCCGCTGCCCGTGCCGGTCCCGACTCCGCCCGCGCCCGTCCCCGGACCGACGACGTTGGCAGCGCCCTGGGTCGCTTCGACGCCCTGGTTGGGAGTCTTCGACGTTTCGATCGGCACCGGGACCGGAAGCGAAATCTCCGGGCGGGGCGCCACGACCTCCGTCGCCTGGCTTCGGATATTCTTCGGGCTCGCGGCGCCTTCCTTTTGCTTTGGTTTTTCCTTCGGCGCAGGCTGGGGCTGGATAGGCTCGCGCGGGGGTGGAGGCATTTCGTTTATGTCGAAGACCTGCATCACGTCCTGCGCGCCAGGGAGATCCACCCGCCCAGACAGGTTGAGCAGGACAAAGAACAGGAGGACATGCACGGCGACGACGGCCGCGATTGCACCGCTCTTGTCCCGTGCGTTGAGATCGGATCGATACATGCCGTCCGTCAACGCCGGTGGCGGACGGCAGTTTCGTTACGCCCAGTTATCGACCGGTACGCCCCGTCGTTGCCGAGCTTGCGCTTGCCGGCCTCCGTCCGCCGCCGTGGCTGGCTCGGCCGCCCTTGGCCGCGATTTCACGCTGCTTTTCCGGACTCATGGCCGCAAAGCCTCGCTTTGAACCTCCACTTCGTGATTGTGGCATCGCTTTTCTCCGTGACGGGCCGCTATCCGCGGCTTCCGACACGCTGCAAACGCGTTGGAGCAACGGCAGTTCACACAGCTGCTTCAGGTTAGGAAAAATTTGTTCAGAAATCCGTGAGCCTGAAGCCGATCCACAGCGTCCGCGGAGTCGCCTTTTCGATGCTTCCGTCCGTGTCTGCGCCGGCAACCACTGTCGCATTCAGCAGATTGTCGGCGCGGGCGATGAGTTGCAGCCGTTCGGTCAGCGGCCAGGCGACGAACGCGCCGATCGTCGTCGCAGGCGGAAGCCGCAGCTGGTTGAGGTCGTCCTCATATTGGGCGCGGACGTGGCGGACGAGAATCGATGCCGAGCGTTTCCCGTCGCTCCAGCCAAGCTCGCTGCTGACGACGAGGTTCGGAGTCTGGGCCGGGCGCAATCCGTCGAGCTCTGCGGCCGCTCCGCTCGCCTCCACTGTTGCGTGCGTGAAGCTCGCTCCGAGCCGGAGCTGCCAGGGGCCGCGACGGACAGTCCCGGACGCTTCGATCCCGCGAACCCGCACGGCATCGACATTCTGCCGTTGCCGGAAACCTCCGGCGACGAAACCGACGCCCGGGAAGAGTCCAGGTCCATGCCCAAGGGTCACATTGGCGATCGCGTCGGACAGGCGGTTTACGAAGCCGGTCAGCTCGAGGTCGAGCGCGCCGTGCCGATAACCCGCCCCAGCTTCGACTCCGGCCACTCGCTCCGGAACGAGTTGCGGGTTGGCGGCGGTGGCGTCGGGTCCTGCCCTGAACGGCCGAAAGAGCTCATTCAGCGTCGGCATCCGCCAGCCGAGATAGGCGGCCGAGCGAAGGCTGATCCCGCTTCCTTCGTCCAGCACGACGCCGGCGCGCGCGGTCGGGCGCCAGCCGCTCCGGTCCGCAAAGCGATCGTCGCGGGACAGGTTGCCGGTCGCGATTTCGTGCTCGACGAGCCGGCCGCCCGAAATGCTCCAATGGTCGAGTCGAGCGCCGCCGGTGAGCGTAAGCCGTCCCGCGGTCCAGCTTCCCTCCGCGAACAGCCCCTGGGTCGCGCTGTCGCCGCCGGCGATCCTTCGGCCCATCGGATCGCCGTCGACATAGCGGAAGAGCTCGCGCGTCTCCCCTGTCGTGAACCGGACATCGCCTCCCACGCGCAACTCCAACCCGCCTCCCACAGGCGGGCGGATCTCAACACTCGCGCCAAGTCCCCGCGACGGCACCGCGTCCTGGAGCGCGACCCGTTGCGCGTCCGTCCGGTCTTCGTTGACGCTTGCGAAGCTGCTTCGAAAGTTGCGCCACTGCGCATAGCCTGTCGCCGACCATTGCCAGCGGCCGCTGCCGACGAGGCGAAGCGAAGCATCCGCCCCGCGCGTGCGATTCCGCGTGAACGGAAGTCCCCGCTCGCGCACATCGACAAAGCCCAGCCCGCTCGCCTGCAGCTCGAGGTCGTTCGCAACGGGCGCCGACAATCGTGCGCGAATGCTTGCTTCGCCGTACGGAGCGCGGCGATCGACCGGGCCACGGGTTCCTTCGGTCAGCGGAATGAAGCCGCTGCTACGCGCGGCCTGCGCGTCGACGGTGAGAAGGGCCGTCCCGACGTCCTCGCCAAGGTACACGTGCCCGTCGACAGATTCGCGGCTCCCCGTCTCCACCGACGCCGTGGCGCCCGCCTTCGTGAGGCTGCTCATCTCGATGATTCCGGCAAGCGCGCCGGGGCCGGAGGTCACGCTACCGCCGCCACGGACCACGCGCACTTCAGCCAGCCCGGCCGGATCGTAGGCGGGCCAGTTCACCCACCCGCCGAACGGGTCCGCCTGCGGCACACCGTCGAGGATCAAAAGCGCCCGGCTGGAAGCATTGCCGCCGAGCGCCCGCAGGGTGACCCCCTGGCTGGTTGGATGGCCGCTCGTCGAATCCGACCGGCGGAACAGCTGCAGCCCGGGCACGCTCTTCAGGATCTCGTCAAGCTGGTGAGTCGGCGCGTCGGTCAGCCGCTCGCGCCCGATCGTCTCGATGTCGTAGGCCCGCGCCGCTGCAGGATCCGGAAGCGCTTGTCCGGTCACGACGATTGCGCTGTGCGGAGGTTCGGGCGGCGGCAGCGTTATGGGCATTACGGCGCGGTAACGGCTCTGGACTGCCGGTGTTTCCCTGGACGCTTGACAAGGATTGTGGCCGTCCAGATGCTCGCGATCGATCCCGAGCGGGGTAGGAGGCGGCACATCCCAATAGCGTTCTTCGCTGCCGTCGGCATTCTCGCCTTGCTCGGAAGCCTGTTCTTCATCTGGAGAGCGGCGCGGCGCGCATGGTGGTTTCTGAAGCGCTGTCGGCGAACATCCTTTGCGGCTGCGGTTCGACGGGGCCACATGGTGGCTCACCGGCAGGCCTTCCGCTGCGCGACCGACCAGCCTTATTATGCCTCACGGCTCGCTCTACTCTTCTGTGCAAACCTGCTGGGCATTGCCGCGGTTATCTTTGCCGCGGTCGCCGCCCTCGTCGAGCCGAATGGCGCCCTGGGAATTTCAGCGGAGCGCTGGGCGACCTGGACCGGCGTCGCCATGCTCATCTTCGTCGCCTTCGCGATCCGGACCATTGTCCGCACGGTCAGGCTCGCGAGGAAGGTATTGGATATCCGCCGAAGGCTTCGGGCGGTCGAATCTCGGAAGCGCGCGCCGGTCCGGGCCTAGGATCGGTCGCCCAGATCAGTGGATCGGGATTTCGCGGAGCGTCAGGATCCCGAAGTCGCCTTCGATCTTCTCGAGGACATTGCTTGTCTTTCGCGGCTCGCGAACCGGTTCCTCGGCGGCCTGCTGGACAGGCCGCGCGCCGGGCCGGGAGGGGTTTCGGGGCGCGAGGACTTCGAGCACTTCCACGACTTTCACGCGCTCCGACAGCAACTCGTTGTCCGGCCCGTACAATCGCTCGAACGTGGCGCGAACTCGAAGGCCGTCGCCCGGCCGGATGTCCATTTCGCGCCTGTAGAAGCGATCGAACAACCTCGCGGATTCGGTGCCGACCCGTATTCGGGAGCCGCCGTGATGCAGAAGCCAGCGCCCCGTCGAATCATAATCGGGCCTCACGACGACGAGCAGGATCTCGGTGGCAGGGCTCGCCAACATGGTGGCGGCGAGCAGCGATTCCGGATCGTGGAACGGCGGCCGCGGGGTGACCTGGGCAGCGCCGCGCGCGGTGATGATTCGAACGCTTTCCCTGTCGCCGAGCGCGTCCGTCGCACTCCGCCAGGCCGACACCGCCCTTACGAGGCCGGCGGAAGTCGGCGCAACGACTTCCTGCAGGTCGTCGGGCAATGTTCCCTCGGCCAATGTTTTCATCGTGCGGCGAAGGTCGGGGAAGCGGGGATCGGGCGCGTTGAACCATGCAAGCACGGCCAACGTGCCGCGCGCCAGATATCGCAGGACAGCGCCATCTGCAGCGTCTTGCGCGCCGGCATTCGAGCGCCGCGGCGTCGTTGCGCGAAGCCAGACGGTGGTGCTCTTGCTCGAATAATCCTCGACAAGCCGGGACTTTTCGAACCCCGCGAACCAGGTCCCCGCAAGCGCGGAGCACGTGGCCTCGAGCGCTTCTTCAACACCGGCCGCCGCCTCGGCTCGGCGATGGCGGTCCTGTTGCTCGCCAGTGAGTTCGATGACGATGTTTGCTTCGTTCAGCTCCGCCCAGTCGGAAATATGCCGTCTCTCTTCATGATTCGAGTTCGTGAATCGGCCCCGAAAGGCGCGCGGTTAACCCATAGTAAACTCCCTGGCCGTTTCGCCAGTCAAGCGTTGGGTCGGGTCAAATTTCACGGCAGTTTTGTGCCAATTTGGGACGGAATCGCAGATTCCGACGCTGCTCTTAGGTAACGGTTGCCTAAAGTTGCTGATTAACTTACCGTTTATCCCGACTCGTTAAGGCCATGGGGAGCGCGATGCGCAATCCGTGGCAAGAGGGGTGGCAACACGGGGTGGGTAGTACGGCTTTGCCTTTGGCCGGAGAACCTTAGGCAAAGTTATCACGGCGGCGAGCTCGGTCTTGTGACCTTGCACCGCGGGAGCTGCGTATGGACCACTCTGTTGAGGCGCTTAAGCCTGATTGCGAAATTGAAGGGGCTTCGGGAGCCGCGGTCACCGAAGTTTCTGCGGTCAACTCACCATTCATCCTGGCCACGAATCCACCTCCTGAAACTATCATCCTGACGGAACCGCCGCCCGAAGTGGCCGAATGGGCTACTCGGACTCTCGACATCATCGTTGCCGGCCTGCTTCTCGTCATGGTCGGGCCGCTAATGGCGATTTGCGCGCTCGCGACCTGGCTGAGCGGACCCGGTCCGCTCATCTTCCGCCAGGCCAGGATCGGCCGAAACGGCGTTGAGTTCACCTGCCTCAAATTCCGGACCATGGTCTGCAACGCCGATTCCGCGATCGAGGAGCTGCTTCGCAAGAGCGGCGCCGCCCGACAGCAGTGGCAGGCGCTGCAAAAGCTTCATCCCGATCCCAGAGTGACTCACGTCGGCCGGTTCATGCGCCGGTATTGCCTCGACGAGCTCCCCCAGCTCTTCAATATCCTTGCCGGGCAGATGAGCGTCGTCGGACCGAGGCCGATCGTCGCTGCCGAAATCGACCGGTACGGGCCCCAATTCGCCGATTATTGCGCCGTCAGGCCCGGTCTGACCGGGCTTTGGCAGATCAGCGGCCGCCACGCGCTCTCCTACGAGGAGAGGGTTCGCCTCGACTCCGAATATGCACGAAGCAAGTCCGTCGCCACCGATATCGCCATCCTTTGGCGGACGGTGCCGATCGTACTTGCCGGGCTGAACGAATGAGGAGCGGCCCCATGCAGTCAATTTCATCACATCGAAGTGGAAGTGGAACGATGCGACTTATGCGATGGGTATTCGCCGCGGCGATTGCAGCCTCGGCTCCGAGCCTTGCGTCCGCGCAGGGCGCCCCGGTTCAACCGGTTTCCGTACCGGCGGTCGATACGGCCGCGCCGCGCGCGGACGCTGCGATCTCGCCGCTCGACCATCTCGACGTCGTCGTTTTCCGCGAGCCTGACCTGTCCGCGACCGACGTCACCGTCGACGAAAGCGGGCATGTCGCACTGCCGCTCATCGGATCCTTCATGGCGGCCGGAAAAACCAACCAGCAGCTCGCGACCGAAATCGAGGGCAAGCTCAAGGCCTATGTCTATTATCCAGAAGTTTCCGTCTCTCTGAAGCAGGCAGCAAGCCGTCAGATCACGGTCGCCGGATCGGTCATGCAGCCGGGCGTCTATCCGATGGAAGGCCGGATGACGCTTCTGCAGGCCGTCGCCCTGGCGCGCGGCCCGTCCCGCGTTGCTTCGCTCGACCAGGCGTTCATCTTCCGCAGCCGCGATGGCAAGCGAGAGACCGCCCGCTTCAACCTGGATGCCATCGCCAAGGGCAAGGCCAACGACCCCGAGGTTTTTTCGGGAGACACGATCTCCCTTGGAAGCTCGGGCTTCAAGACCGCCTGGCGCGACATCCTCGATACCATGAGCTCTTTCAGCATCTGGAGGGTCCTGCCGTAGCAGTGCCTCGCCGACCCAGGGAGTCGTTATGAACAATCTTGTGCCAGCTGCGTCGAATTCATTTGCCGACCTGCAAATGATTCCAGTGCAGCGAGAAACGCCGCGAATTACGCCGCTTCAAGAAATCCTGGCGGCCATTTACCGCCAGCGGCTGGTGATTGGCATATGCCTTGGCTCGATGCTTCTCATCGGGCTGCTGGTGTCGGTATTTTCGCCCAATCGCTATACGGCGGTGGCTTCCGTCCAGCTCGAGCAGCAGACGCCGCAAGTAATCCAGAATGCCACGCTTGAGCCGGAGCCCAATCCGCAGGATGCGGCGCGCTTCCTGCAGACCCAGCTCGACCTGCTCCGCAGCCGCAGCGTTGCCGAAGCGGTCGACGAAAAGCTGCAACTCGAAAAGTCGCCCAAGGCGCTGGAAGCGATCGGAGTGGAGCCGGTAAGCGGGGTGGATACTCGTCAGCTCGTCATCAGCCAGCTCCAGGCAACCATCCAGGCGGCTCTCGGCCTGAACACGCGCGTTGCCCAAATCTCCTACACGAGCGGCGACCCCAAGGTGTCCGCGAACATTGCGAACGGATTTGCCGACGCTCTTGCCGAGGAGAACGTCAAGTCGAAGCTGGATACGTCGGATGCAGCCAAAAAGTATCTGCTTGGGCAGATCGGCGAAGCAAAGCAGCGGCTCGAAAGCTCGGAAACGCAGATGCTCGCTTATGCGCGCAAGTCTGATTTGACCACCACCGTCGTAGCCGGCGGCGATAATGATCGCGGCGGCTCGCTGCGCTCGCAGCAGCTCGGCCTCCTCACCGACTCGCTTGCCCAGGCGACGGCTCGCCGAATCGACGCGCAGCAGCGTTGGGCGCAGGTGCAGGGCACGTCGGCGATGGCGATTCCCGAGGTGCAGACCAACAACGCCATCCAGGATCTCGTTGCGCAAAAGGCGCAGGCGGAGGCGACGCTCAACGAAGAGAGGCAACGGCATACGGAAGCCTATCCGTCGGTCCGCGAAGCCGAGGCCAAGATCAAGGAACTGGACGGCCAGATCAACGGCTTCGCATCGAGCATCAAGTCCTCGCTCTATGGTCAGTATCTCGCTGCTTCCCAGCAGGAGCGGCAGATGCAGCAGACCGTCGCCCAGATGAAGGGCGCGGCGATGTCGGAGCGCGAACGGAGCGTCGGCTACAATTCGCTGAGCCGCGAAGTGGAGACCAACAAGGCGTTCTACGAAGGGCTCCTGCAGCGCTACAAGGAGATCGCTGCGGCGTCAGGAGTCACTGCGGCCAACGTGACCATGCTCGACCGCGCATGGCCGCCGAGCGTGCCGGATCCGGCCAATATCGGCCGCAACATGGCGCTTGCGGGAATGGCGGGCCTCATCCTCGCTTTGCTGGTCGGATCGATCCGCGAGCGCATGTATCACGTCATTCGCACGACAGACGACCTTGAGCGCAAGCTCAATGTTCCGGCGCTCGGCGTAGTGCCGAAGCTGACCGGCCCAGAGGACGTCAGGAGCGCGCTCGACGACGAGCATTCCGCGCAGGCGGAGGCCTATCATTCCATTGCCGTGGCTCTCCAGGATGCGGCGTCGGGAACGCTGCCGAAGACCCTGCTGATCACGAGCAGCACGGCTTCGGAAGGCAAGTCGACGTCTGCGATCGGAATTGCGCGCAGTCTCAGCGCAATGGGCAAGCGCGTCCTGCTCATCGACGGCGACCTGCGGAGGCCCTCCTCTTCGAAGGCGTTCGTCAACTTCTCGGAAGCCGAAGGGCAGCGTTCGAAGCCGGGGTTGTCGGATATCCTCACCGGCTCGGCTGCCGCGGACAAGACCGTGGAAAAGAACAGGGAGGCCGGGTTCAGCCTCGTCCGGGCCGGCGACCGGAATTCGAATCCCGTCGGCCTTCTCGCGACCGACAAGATCAAGGGTGTGTTCGACCGGCTCGCGGCCGACCATGACATCGTCATCATCGACGGGCCGCCGGTCATGGGCCTGGCCGACGCGGTGCTGCTTGCCCGAAGCGTCGATTCCATCTTGGTCGTCGTCGAAGCGAACCGCACCCATGTGAACGAGCTCGATCTCGCACTCTCGCGGCTGCCGCAGTCGACGATCCTCGGCGGAGTGATCACCAAGTTCGACGCGAAAGCCGCCGGAGTCAGGTACGGAAGCTACGATTACTACACGTACCAGCACGACGATCAGCCAGTAGAGTGACCGGGGCATGACTGTCGCGACCGCCAGCCGGATGGACTTCGTTCGAGCTGGACGCGCGCAGCCTGTGCATCTGGACCTCGCCGCGGACCACGCCTTTGTCCATCGTGCGTTCGCCGCCGTTTGCTTTGCGGTGATGCTCGCCGGCGCGGTGATGCTGCCCGCCTATACGGTGGCGGGCGTCCAAATGCGCGCGATCCTTCCGGTGGGGCTGCTGATCCTGTTCGGCATCCTCTACACCAATGACGCCTGGGCGGCGCTGCAGCGGCAGGGGCTCCTCCTCGCCCTGCTTGGCGGCCTGGCGATCGAGGGGGCATTCGTCAGCTTCGTGTACGGGACGCCGGCTAATGAGATTCTCTTTGCCGTGGTGAGCATCCACGTACAGGCAGCGGTCGTCCTCCTCGCGGCAGCCGTCGTCGCCCGAATTTCCGGGCTTCGAGCCGCGGTGATCGCCACCATCGCGGTGATCGCCGTCAGCGCTGTCGTGGCGGTGCTGCAAATGCTGGATGTCGATGCGGCCTGGTCGTTGCGCACTACGTTCGCGCATTTGCAACACCAGGCGCTCGAGGAGCTGGAGTTCTTCGGCAACCGCCGGCCGATGGGGCTCTCCTTCTCACCGATCCAGCTGGCGACCCAATTGACCCTGGCTTTCGCGGTTTTCGCCGCGGCCCGCGAGAAGGAACGCAGCGTAACGACGGGGGCCACGAAGACGTCCGACCCGGCCGTCATCCTCGCTCTGCTGGTCTTCTTCGCGGCATGCCTGGCGACTGCGACGCGCTCCCCGATCCTCGGCGGTTTCATATTCCTTGCAATTTATGCTGCGCTGCGCCGCGCCTGGTGGATCGCGATGACGATCATCTTCGGCGGCCTGCTCGTTTATCTCGGCTGGCCGCTGCTGATGGAGACGATCCAGAGCACCTCGCCGAGACTTACGAGAACCGACGACAATTCGGCCGCCGCGCGCCTAGTCTTCGCTTATTACGGTCTCCGTCTTTTCCTGGATAACCCGCTCGGATACGGGCTGGTGTTCCAGCCCTACGACCTTTGGACCAAATATTGGACCGACCTCTACATGATGCGCGCGGCCCACGGCGCGCAGGAAAACGACCTGCACAATTACGTGCTGAGCATGCTGAACTTCTACGGAATCGGAATCCTGCTCTTCGTGCCGGTCCTCATGCGGTTGCTGCGCAATGCGGGCGCCTATCTCCTCTTCTTCATCCCCTATGTCGTGCACATCGCCTTTCACAATTCGGGGCCGCTCGATAACGACACGATCATCTGGTTCGTCGTGGGAGCACTTTCGGCGAACGTCGTCGCGCGCAGGAAACCCGCTCGACGCAAGCGGTTCGAACCGATCGATCCGCCGCAATACGGAGCAGGTCCGGCGCTCGCTGGAGCGGGCGCGTCGGCGAGGGGCCTCCACCTGGTTGGCCGCCGCGATGCATCGTTCCGATCGCGGCGCGGGTTCAGGTCGCCTTGACCCCGGAATTCATCCTTGAAGTTCACTCCCGCTTGTTCGCGGCCGACTGCAGACAGGCGCTAGGCGGGGCACCCGCGCACAACAGACTTTCGACGCAGGTCCTGCCGGCGCTGATGGCGGCTTCGATCGTTGGCGTATCGGCGTTGGCTCCCGGCAACAACGAAGCCCGGGGCTCCGACCTCAGGGCTGTCGGCGCCGCGCCGGCAGTCCTCGAGACGCCACCACCCCTGCTGCTCAGGAATCTCACCAGGGAAGAAGCGATCCGGACCAACCGCATGATCGCCTTCAGCCGGTTCGGCAACGTCCCAGCCCCGTCCTTCCATTTCACCGGTGACAAGACCGCTCGAGCGCGGGCGCTAAGCTGCCTCACCGCGGCCGTTTATTACGAAGCGGCGAGCGAGAGCGAAGCCGGGCAGGAAGCGGTCGCGCAGGTCGTCCTGAACCGCGCTCGAAACGCGGCCTTCCCTGCAAGCATCTGCGCGGTCGTGTTCCAGGGATCGACTCTCCCGACGGGGTGCCAGTTCAGCTTCACCTGCGACGGATCCCTGGAGCGCATTCCGATGCGCAGCGCGTGGAAGGCCGCACAGGACGTCGCCGAAGCCGCGCTTTCCGGACGGGTGTTCGCGCCAGTCGGCCTGTCGACCCACTATCATGCCGATTATGTCGTGCCCTATTGGGCGACGACGCTGCTCAAGGACGCGCAGGTCGGGGCCCACATCTTCTACACGTGGCCGCGAACATGGCAGTCACTCAACGATTTCAGCCGCCGCTATCCTGGCCGCGAGCCCGATCCGGGCATGTTGCGGATGGCGGCCCTGATGGCGCACGGCGCGCTTCCCGCGCTGGGCGACGGACCCGTTTCGAAGATCGAAGTGAAGGCCGATCCGCAGGTCGAGATGATGGGGATCGTCGCGATGCTGGGGCGCGAGTCCGCGGACAGCGGCGATTACGGTTCCGATGCCAAGACCTTCTTCTCGAGCCTAAGCCAGCATTCGGCGGTGCGGCTGCTCCAGCCCACGAACGCCCAGTCGGCTCGCGCGGCGAAGCGGCCCGACGGCGCGGCGCTGCAGGCTGCGCTGCAGGACTTCGCCCAGGATAGCGACTTCAACGCTTTCTTCGAATCCCACCGCCACTTCTACCGGGCCGCCGTCGACAAGGCGCAGCGGGATGCAAGCGCGGCAGTCGCCACCTGGGAACATTATACGGCCGTTCCCGTGGGATCGAAGACGGTCTCGATCGCGATCGGCTTCGGCGACGAGTCGACCCGGTGCCTTGCACGCAGCGTGGCAACGCAGGGGCACCTGTGGTTCCGGTCGTCGACCGACTCCAACTCCGCGCCTGCGGACACTTTGATCGACAGCGGCCTGTCGCGCGGATTGCTGACCGACGTGCCGCCAGCGCTTCAGGAGCAGATCATCCGGGCCGTCTTCGCCAGGGCTGCCGCGCTTACCACCGGCGCTGACGCCGGCGATGACGCGGTTCGCCACGACGTGGCTCGAGGATATGCGCTCGTCCCGGAGCTGGCGCGGAGGTTGCGCGAATATGAGACCAATCGCGCGCGCTATGCCACGCTTGCCCAATTCCTGCCCGTGCTGATCGGCAATTTGCCGGCGGCCGCCCCGGCACCATCGGGCACGCCCGCAGCCGCTGCAGCCCCGGCAGCGACCGACTGCTCGACCGCTCAGCGCACCTGACCGCAGCGCTTCCTAAGTGGAATATCGGTCAAGCCATTGCTTCGCTGCGTCCGGAGACTTCAGCTCGACGACGGTAACATGCGCCAGCTCGGGCAGGCGAAGCACCCGGCCATATTCGCGGCGTTCCCGAAGCGTTTTCGAAATTCGGCCCAGCCTCCGCCGCCAGCTTGCCTTCGGACCGGCTGACCTGGCCTCGGCAGCATTGCCCGAGCTTTGCTTTCGGCGGACTCGGTGAAATAGGTGAGCGGCCACGATCGAAAGCGGGTAGTTCAGCCACAACACCGTGTCCGCCCGACGCCAGATAAGGTGCCGGACGTCGCGATAATGGCCGTCTATGATCCACTCCTCGCCATCGGCCAGCGAAGCGACGGCATCGGCGAAGCGTTCAGGCGCAATCTCCCGGCCATCTGAATCCCGCCGCAATGAATCGAGCTCATGGACCGGGAGATGAAGTTGTTCGGACGCAAGCCGCGACAGGTAGGTCTTGCCGCTCCCCGTCGCCCCGACGACGGAGATTCGATGTGGCCGGTCTTGCTTCGTGCCGTGACCTACCGCCACCCCCGGCCCCCAGATTGGTCTTGCAATTCGCCCGCCCCTCGGCCCAACTCCGCACGGAGTGCAGCGGGGAAACGCCTTAGCGCATGCTCATAGAGTTGTTCGGCATTCCCGGTGCGGGCAAATCGACGCTGGTCAAGGCTGCGGCGGAGCAGGCGAACGTCCGCACTCGCCACCAGATACTGGATTCCTGGAACGACCGGCCGCTGCTGGGGCGAAGCGCCGATTTGGCCCGGTCCTATTTGAAGCTTGGCCGGCTGGGCCATGCTTTGCGCTTTGCCGCCGACGCGCGCATCGCCAACGGGGACAGCCTTTGGCGTCTCCTTCGGGTCATCGGGAAGACCGACCGGCTGCGGTCGGAGCGCGGCACGATCCTCCTCGACCAGGGCTCGCTGCAGGAATTGTGGTCGATCCTCTATGCGAACGGCTCGCTCGCGACGGACCCGAAGATTCTCGCTCGGCTGATCGGCTCCCTCTACGATGGCCTCAACGCATCGATCCTCTTCATCGACGTCGATCCGCAAACCGCATCGAGGCGAATATCCGGCAGGAGTCACGGACACAGCCGGCTCGACGGGCTGAGCGATCGGCAAATCCGCGACGACCTTGCGCGATCCGCAAATCTTCCGGCGCAGATCATCGAAGCTGCGACCCTTGGCGGACTGAACGTGACGGTGCTCGACGGGGCCGCGCCGGTCGAGACGCTCGTGAGCGCGACGGTCGAAGCCGTGCTTCAAGAGCCTGCCGCCACATCTCGACGTAGCGGGCCATATTCCGGCCGCTTGAGAACCGGTCTTCAATGAGCGCCCGCGCCTTGACGCGCCGCGTTCTTGCTGCACCGTCGGTCTCCGAAAGCGCGGCCTGCAAAGCTGCCTCGGCGGCTCCGGGCACGGCTGGATCGACGATCTGGCCGTAGGTGGCATCGGGCAGCAGCTCCTCTATGCCCTCGGAGTTCGACGAGATCACCGCGCAGCCTGCCCACAACGCTTCCTTGACCACGTTCGGAAGCCGTTCCGACGGCTTGCGGGACAGAAGCAGGAACACGCAGGACGCCTGCATCTCTTCGAACAGCGCCTCCCTCGAAATGTGTCCGCGGAAAGTGACCCAGTCGAAACCGCGGAGGCGGCTAAACTGCTCCAGCCGCTGCCGGTCGGGGCCCTCACCGAATATGTCCAGGGTCAGCCTGGGCTCAGTTGCGCGGGCGGCGGCGCAAGCCCGGATCACGCCCTCTACGTTCTTGGACGGGACCAGAGCCGACGCGGTAATGCACCTGAAGGGTCCTCGGTCCTGCTGTTCCGACAGGGGAATCAACGGAATGCCCCGAGGGATAATTTGCGTCGCGGCACCAGGGGCGGCCTTGCGCGTGATGTACGCTTCGTTTGCCTCGGCGTGGGAGATGACCGCCTCGGCGGCGCGCACTGTCAGATCGACCAGCAGGTCGTCCGCGACCAGGTCGTAAGCGCCTACGAACGCCGTTCGCACGGGCTTCGCTCGCCTTGCCTCGAGGAGCGGAAGAACCAGGCCGACGTGCCGCGACCAGAAGGCATGCACGACATCGTACTTGCGCGCTCTGACCCGGTCGGCAATCGCAACGGCCCGCGGGAGGCAGAGCAGCGCCTGAAGCGCTGCCACCGGATATCTGCCGCCGCTGCTGACGATCTGACCCGCAAGGCGCGCCGCCGGTCCCCGCCAGCGCCACATCGCTCCTACCCAGCCCAGGGCGTCGGCAAGGCGGGGCCGATCGACAGGCAGGTGCCCGGGCACGCCACAGATCTTCAGCAGTTCGGCCTCGCGGCGGGGGCGGCGCTTCATGGTGAACACCGACACCCGGTGGCCCTGCGCGGTGAGGGCGGCGATGTCGGACACCGCGAAGACCTCCGTCCGAACTGGGAATTGCTGGAACAGATAGGCGATCCTGAGCGGAGCCGAGGCTGCCGACTGCCGGCCGCCATTCTTCATCGCGACTTCGCCGGGGCCCAGACGGCGAAGGTCCGCCCCCGCATCCCTTGGAGCACGCCCGCAAACGTCCCGAACGTAGCAAGCGCAATCTCTCGGGCCTTGGCGAAATAGCCCGCACTCGCGCGCAGCGACATGACCACTATTCCGGCCAGGATCAGAACCAGGATGGCGGCGGCCGGCGGAGAAACCGTCGCCACGGCCGCGGACCCGAAGACGACGCTCAAGACCAGAAACAGCGCGCCATACCAGCGCAGCACTTTCCTCGAGACATATTTGAACCGGTCGCGAAGCTGCATCCTCGCGATCTGGGGTCGAAGGAACATGTGCGTATGGTAGGCCCGCGCTCCGATCCGGATCTTCCGGCGCAATTCCTCCTCGCCTTTTGCGACCGTCTTCTCGTAGGCCAAAACGTCGACGGCCTTGACCAGGCGCTTGCCCTGGAAAATCACGCTCATCGAAACGACGAAATCGTCCTGAACCGTGTCGGGGAAGTCCGGGTAGAGGGCCCGCCGGACACTGAACAGGCCGCCAGTGGCGCCCATCACATTGCCGGTGGCCGATTCCAGTTGCTGGAGCCGGTCGTCGATCGCAACATAGGCGGAGCCGATCTGGCTGGTGACGCTGGCGGAATCCGCCTCCGGCCTGATCGTGCAGGCCATGCCGCCGACTTCGGGATCGCCGTAGTACGGCATCAGACGGTCGATCGCGTCCGGGGCGAGCATCAGGTTGGCGTCGGTGAAAACGAGAATGTCGCCCGTCGCCTGCTCGACGAGGCGCTTCATGCCGGCTGCCTTGCCGGTGCGACCGGGACCGCGGATGACTGTCAGAAGCTCCGGATGGCGCGACAGGAACTCGAACGTGCCGTCGGTCGAGGAATCGTCATAGGCGAGAACCTGGAGGCCCGGTTGGGCGCGCTTCAACTCCCGCAAGTTGTCGAGCTTCGAAGGAAGGCATTCGATTTCGTTATACGCGCAGAACAGCAGTGACGCCGTGAGGTCGGCGGGGGCTGGCCGCAGCGGCCGTTTCGTGAGCAGGCGGAGGACGTGCGGGTAGAGAAGATAGGGATAGATGAAGACCATCGCGCAGCTCGCCGACAATAGGACCAAAGTCCAGCCAAGTGTCATTGCACGACAAGCCTTCTAGATGGCGAAGAGGGAGTGACACAGACGTTTGGAGTTGGTCAACTTATTGAAACCTAAGGTCCCTATATTGGACGGTCCGGAATGCGCATTCCGGTAACTTTAGTGATATAGGATCAGTGTCCAGATGGACCGTTTTGAAAGTGACCGAGTCGGTCCCGACAGCTTCTCAGTCGTGGAGAGTCCAACGGTCGAGCAGCAGCGCCAGGATACCGAATCTGCGGATGTGGCCCTCGAAGGGGAGGAAGGCGACACGCCCGGCACCACGTTCACGAGCGACCGCGCACCCTATCCGGTACGCCTGAGGGTCGTTCTGGCGCTGTCCCTGGCGTCCTGGGCCCTCGTCGCGCTCATCGCGCTTGGCATCGGCTGGCTCATCACGCGGTTTTGAGCGGCTCGGTGCGGTGCCAACCACCCCGAATCCTTTAATCCGCGCTAGTAAGCCTTGATTTTATTTGCGATACTTTTCGCTCGCAGTCCTTAGGAAAGCAGCGAATGAGCGCCCGTCCTGACTTTCTGTACATCGGGACCAGCAAGGCGGGTTCGACCTGGCTGTTCAGGACGCTTTCGTGGCACCCGCAAATCTACGTCTATCCCGGCAAGAACCTCGGCTATTTCTCGAGCCGGTACGAGCTTGGCCAAGACTGGTACCTGAGCAACTTCGAACCCGGCGCGGAGCACAAGGTGACCGGGGAGGTATCGCACAGCTACCTTGTCTCGGAAGATGCTCCGGCACGGATTCATCGAGATTTTCCGGCGATCAAGATGATCGTCAGCCTTCGCGATCCGGTCCAGCGAACGTTCTCCGACTACCTGGACTGCGTGAAGAACGGGAAGCTTCACGGTACCTTCGAGGAGGAGATTGAGCGGACGCCTGCTCTGATCAACCGGAGCCGCTATGGGGCCCAGCTGGAGCGCTACCTGAAATTGTTCGACCGCAAGCAGTTCCACATCGCAAGCTTCGACGAGCTCGCCGCCGAGCCCGAGCGCTTCGCAGCGGCTATTTTCGGCTTTCTCGGAGTGGATGCGCTGCCCCTGCCTGCCAAGCTTGGACGGAAGGTCCTGCCGGCAGGCACTCCGCGATCGAAGCTGGCGGTATCCGCCGCTAAGACGCTTTCGAGGCTGACCCGGCGGCTTGGGCTCCATTCGGTGCGCGGCAAGGTGAAGATCTCGCCGACGATCCGGAACATGCTCTACCGTCCTTTCGACAAGCGTCCGGTAATGAATCCGGCGACGGAAGCGCGGCTGCGCAACATTTTCGCCGCAGACGTGCGGCTGCTCGATTCCGTGGCCGGCACGAACTTCGCCGGCCTGTGGGGCTATGACGGGACTTCGGCCGGCAGAGCGGTGGAGGTCAGGTGGTCTGCGCCAGTCACCGGCGCCAACAGCGGGGAAGCCGAGTGCCGGACCAGCTGAGGCCCCCGATCATATTACTGGGCAATTTCCGCTCGGGCACGACAATGCTCCAGAACCTGATCGCGAGCCACCCCGACGCCGTCCGCCTCTACGAGCCGGTCGGCCTGTGGCTCTATGCCGACCCGGCTCGCAGGCATGACGAGTTCGACGAGAGCGACGCGACGCCTCGGGTCAAACGCTACGTCCGCTCGCAATTCCTGAAGTATCAGAAGGAGAACGGGAATCGGATCGTCGTCGAGAAGACTCCGCACAACATCCTTCGAATCCCCTATGTTCGCGAAATCTTTCCGGACGCCCATTTCCTCTACATCGTCCGCAATCCGCTCTCCTTCGTCAGCTCCGTCGAGCTTAAGTGGCAGAAGCCTGCGGGCAAGAAGCGGCTAATGAAGAGGCTAAAAGCCACGCCGGTGACTCAGCTTCATCACTATGTCGGCCGCCTGGTCAGCCAGCAGTGGAACAATCGCGTTCTTAGGCGGAAATATCTGTCGGTCTGGGGTCCTCGCTACAAAGGCATCCAGGAAGACCTCAAGTCAGACGACCTGCTGACCGTCATCGCCAGGCAATGGGCCCGCGCGTCGGCGAAGGCCGAACGGGACCTCGGCTTGTTCGAGGACGGCCGAGTCCTGAAGATCACCTATGAGGATTTCATCGCGAATCCGGTCGAGGAGCTCGCCCGCATCTGCGCCCACTGCGGACTCACCATGACTCGCGAGATGGAAGACACGGTCCGGGCGACGGTCAGGACGGACCGCACTCTGAAGTGGCAAAGATTCGATCCGGACGACCTTGCGCGGATCATTCCCGAGCTCCGCGATGAGATGGCACGCAATGGCTACGAAGTTCCTTCGGAAGTGGATCCCGGCCGCGAGTTGGCGGCCACCGTTACGCCTTCGTTCGCGGGCTAGAGCGGCTCGCCGACTGCCGGGGTCGAGGGTGAATCCGGCTTCTTCAGGACATTCACGGTCAGAACCGCGAGCTGGACGAAGATCACGATCGCACAGATGATCGCTGCGATCGCAGCCCCTTCGCCGCCGAGCCGCGGAAGAAGGACGAACAACGCGACGCCATACACCCCCGCGCCGATCAGCTTGGCGCGAAGGACGTTCCACGAGCGGCCGTGCGCGTTCTGAAGGGGCTCGAAGGTGATCCCGGCGAGGTTGATGGCGGTGGCGACCGAGAGGAGAGCCAGGAGCGGCGCGGCGAACTCGAACTTCTCGCCGGCAATGATTCGAAGGATCGTTTCGCTTCCGAACGACATGACGATCGCGATCGCTGCCGCGATGACCATTCCGACCGCCGTCACCCGCAGGACCACGGTCCGCAATTGTGCGTGATCGTCCTCCGCTACGAGCCGGGTGAGCTCGGGATAGATGGCGAGGATCATCGGCTGGATCGGCCGCAGGAATCCCTTGGAGATACGCCGGGCGAGGCGGAAGCCACCGGCTTCGGCCGGCCCGACGACCGCTCCGACGGCGAGCGTTCCCAGGTCCGTCCAGAACATTGTCACGGAGTTGGAGATGTTGGTCTGGAGCATGAACGGCCAGATCCGTTCGTTCTCCTTGAGCGCCGCCTTGAAGGCGCGCGGGCCGAACACGAGCCGGCTTCGGTTGATTCGAAGCGCCGCGACCCACTGGGTCAGGCACTGCGCGACCCCGGCGACCGCCGCCACCGCGAGGAAGGCTGTCACGCCGCCGCCCATCGCCCAGGCGATCAGCGAGCCCGCAAGGCGAACGAGAGGGCCGACCGCTTCGCTGTACGCGACGAGGTCGAAACGGTCGAACAGCCTCAGCATCCCGGTCGGCGTTGCTCCGGTCGTCAGCAGCAGGACTCCGGCGAAGATGGCCGCAACCGTCTGGTCGTCGCTTGCCCAGTGAAGGAGCGGCCCCGCCAGCGGAACGCAGACTACGGCGATGAAGGCGCCTCCGATCGCGCTCGCGAAATCGAGGGTCGCCGAGAAGCCGAACAGCCGCTCGAGCCGGTCGGGCCGCTGGTCGGCGACATGCAGCGAGCCGTAGCGAATCACCCCTTTCCACGACTGGAACTGGA
>Ga0207706_10000474_pt1 | contig 43004 bp, 42 predicted proteins | sample KBSC53metaG_FD_184318 | JGI IMG/M metagenome (GOLD analysis project Ga0207706, IMG submission 184318) | Corn rhizosphere microbial communities from Kellogg Biological Station, Michigan, USA - KBS C5-3 metaG (SPAdes) (version 2) | ecosystem: Host-associated > Plants > Roots > Rhizosphere > Soil ... | reverse complement strand
CCCGTTCCCGGTTCCCCTATCCGTGGATCAACGCCCTCATATGCGCGACTGCGGCAGCCGCCATGCGCTCCGGCGCGTAGCCTCCCTCGAGTGAGCTCACGACTCGACCGCCACACCAGGCCTCCGCCCGAATGACGAGGTCTCGCGTCATTGCCACGAAGTCCTCGATCTCGAGCGTGAAGCCACCGAGCGGGTCTCCGGCCAGCGAATCGAAGCCGGCCGAAACGAACACGATTCCGGGGCTCCAACCGTCGGTCGCGGCGTCGATCGCGCGTGTCCAGGCGTCCACGTAGCGCGCTCGCGGTTGACCCGCCGGCATCGGTACGTTCCACACCGTGCGGTGAGGACCGCGGTCCTCGGCGGCGCCCGTACCCGGGTACCAGGGCCACTGGTGCATCGACACGAACCGGATGTCCGCCTCGCGCTCGACTAGCGCCTGCGTCCCGTTCCCGTGGTGAACATCCCAGTCCACGATCAGCACGCGGGCAATGCCGTGACGCCGTCGCGCGTAGTGCGCCGCGAGCGCTACGTTGCCGAACAAGCAAAACCCCATGGCGCGAGATGAGAGCGCGTGGTGCCCTGGAGGCCGCACCGCACTGAAGCTCCGGACTGCGCGACCATCGAACGCCAGGTCCACTGCGTCGAGGACGCAGCCGGTGGCCGCCGTCGCCGCGTCCCAGCTGCCTTCGCTGATGACGGTATCGGGATCCAGTCTGCCACCGCCTCCAGACGCGATCTCCCGCACCCGCGTTATGTACGCCGGGTCGTGCGCGAGGGCCAATTCGTCCGGCGTCGCGTGCCTGCCTTCGAGGTGCAGGAGCGCATGAAACAGATCGGGATCCTCGCGGAGCGCACGAGGAATTGCCCGCAGCCGACCGACGTGCTCCGGGTGACCCCACCCGGTGTCGTGGCGGCCACAGTCGGAATGCGAGATGTACGCGACGGTCATCGTGCACCTCGGAGCCGTCGCGAGGCCCACTCGGCGATGAGGCACGCGGCAACGAGTATGAAGAGCATCAAAGTGATCCGCGCATTGTCTCCGTGCGCAACGAGTCCGGCGTCCAGTGGCGTGGGCGGACCCAGCGCGGCGACGAGCGACGCGAGCGGCGTTTCATCGATGGACCTCACGCCGGGGCCACGAGGTACGAGTGGGGCGTACGCCACCGCACCGACCAGACGCGACCACCACTCGCGGTGTGCCGCTGCGGACTCGTCGCCTCCCGCCATACGCCACCGCCACGTCTCGTCGTAGCCGACCTGCATAACGCGGCCGGCGTCGAGACGTCGTGCGGCGATCATGGCCACGCCGTCGCGTGACTCCAGCACCACGGCGTCCGCACCCGGCGATGACACCGGAAACCCACCGAGCCCAGTGCGTGGGGCAGCGCTCGCGACGGCACCGGCCACACCGGCGATGCGTGCGCCCACTCGGCCGGGGGCGATCCCGACGAACGCACCGCCGCGGGATGCGCTGCCGCCGAGGATCACGCCACCGCCCGCTCGTGCATAACGAATGATCTCCTGCGATGATGGTCCGGCGGTGCTGTCGAGCACGATTACCGCGGCGTATCGAGCGGTGTCGATCGAGCCCAGAAGACCCTGTGTGACATCGATCTTGGGAGCGACGCGAACACGAGACGCCACGCGCCATCCGCGTTCCTCGAGCGCGGCGATCGTGAACTTCGATTCCCATCCGGCGGCGCCAAGCACGAGCACGGGTCGAAGCAGGACGGAGTCACGCGGATCGGACGTCGCGGTGAACGTGGCACCCGATGCGCGAACAGCGCCAGCGATGGCACCGAGCTCCATCTCACGCGCGCCACCGCGCGGGAGCGTGTCGATCGTACCGGCATCGTCTCCGACGGAGACCGCCTCACCATTCGCCGACGCCAACCGCACACGCGTGACCCCATTCGGCTCGGCCGCCGGTTCCGCGACCACTGCCGCGGCGCCGATGGGACGCGATGACGACCATCGGAACGCCCCGCCTGCGCGCGCGAGCGCACGGAGCCAATCGCGCGTGGGCGGATCCGGGGCGGCATCGAGGACGACCCGCATATCCGTTGCGGGCGAAAGTGTCCACCGGGTCAGCGCGCGCTGTAGATCGCCACGCACGACGTCCACGCCAGATGCGACCGGCGGCCGAACCGCGCGCCACAGCAGCGTCGCAATCGCCGCCATCGCGATCACACGCAGGGCGTGCTCGCCCACCCGACGCACCCGCTCAGCGCGTGAGAGCATACACGATGATGTTGACCCCGAACTTCGTGTTGTCGATAGACAGGAAGCGCTTGTTGTCTGGGTGATAGCCCCACTCGGAGCTGTAGTCCTTGTTGCTGTACAGCACGGCCACCCGATCCCCGCGCATTGCCGCAAGCAGGTGCGAGTGAACGAGGTTGTCGCCCCACCCGTTCAGCTCGTGGGACGTGTTAGGCGGGCCGTCCGGGAACTTGAAGAACGCGGAGTAGATCGGATGCGTATTCGGTAGTTGCGATAACGGGCCTACCGCGCGAGTCAGCTCTTCGACGGCCGTTTTGTGGAACGCGCCGTCGATATCGTGGTTGTGGTCATCGACGAACAGCATCCCCCCGCGGTCGGCGAACCGCCGGACGTTCGTACGCTCCGCGTCGGTGAAACGAACCGGAAGATGCCCCGTCAGGTACACCAACGGGAACCGAAAGAGGTCGTCGCTCGCGAGCGCCACGATCGCGCCGGTTGGCGCAATCGGAAGGCTCGTGTACCTGGCGACCGAGTCGATGAGATTCGCCGGCACCAGGGGAGCGCTGTCCCAGTCGCCCGACTCGTACTGCGCGGTCGCAAACACGAATTCACCCGACATCGGGAATAGGGAATCGGGAATCGGGAATCGCGCGCGGACGTTCACGTCACCACACTCCGCTCCACCCGCTCAGCTGGCCCGACGCTCGCAGCGTTCCCTCCGCGATCCGGCGCGCACGCACCAGCAGACCGGTGGCCTCGCGACCGCTTCTCATCGCGGCGAGTGCGTCCCCGAGCGCTGCAGCAAGCTGCGGCGCCGCGTCGGCCGCTTCGACCCGCAACAGCACCATCGAATCGATGGCGGCGGCCGGACTGCGAGACGCCAGCTCGATTGCGGCGGCGAGGCGCGCGGCTCGGCGTGCGGCCGCAGGATCCGTCGGTGGGCGAGCAAGGCGGGTGCTCGCCGCGCCGTGCTCCTTCCCCGTTAGGCGCACGCGCGCGAGGTCCACGACGACCGCAGGGGCCTTGCCGCGAAGGTAGATGCGCTCCGCCTGACGCGCTCGCTGGATCGCCGCGAGTGCGCGGCGCATCGGTGGCAGCGCACGCCCCGTTTCCCCCTGGTCAAGCTCCCGACTCGCTTCCCACATGGCGTTGTAGGCCTCGAGCAGCGGCCGATTGATCGCGACGACCGGTGTCTCGTCACCCGCGAAGTCGAGTATCTCGTCGCCGCGGCCCGTTGCGGTGCTCGCGGCTCGAAGGAGGGCCGCCCTGGCCGAGTCGGCGGAATCGCTGGCCGCGATCTCGCGCGGCGTGCGACCAGCGCGCGCGGCGGCGCGTCGAACGGAGTCGCGACGAGTCGAGTCGACGACCGGAGACGCCGAATCCGCTGGCAGCACCTCGTCCGGCTCACGACCTTCCTCGCCGGTCGGATTGTCGCCCAGGCGCTGGAAGATGATGTCGCTCACCCGCTTTCGGAGCCGCGTCTCGTCGCGAGCGATCTGGCGCGACTCCGACAGCAGCGTTTCGTGCGCGAGTGTCGGACGTCGCTTCTCGAGGGCCTCGGTGAGCATGATCAGCATACGTTGGCTGATCAACGACTTGTCCGCTTCAGGCGGCGGCGCGCCCTCCACCGCGATGGAGTCGTACTCCCCGGCGCGCGCGACGCGCAGCACGCGGGTCTCCGACGCGCCAGCGCCCGGGGCCGACACGTTGTTTCTGTCGTGTGCCACCGCGCGCAGATGAACCATGTCGCCCGGCTTGAGTCCTAGCCGATCCAGGCTCAGCGACGCGTCGATCCTCAATTCCCGGCCCGAGTCGCCTCGCCGCATGCCTAACGTCCCGGACCTGAACTGGAAGCTCTCCCCTTCTCCAGAGCTCACGATGTACTCGAACGCCACCGTCGCGAGGCCAATATCGTCGTGTGCCTGGGCCGACAGTTGGAGCTCGCCACTGGGCGTGCGCACGACCGTATCGCGGGCCGGGGCCAGCAGGCGAACGACGGGGACCGAGTCGGACCGTGGCTCGAGCGCTACGAGTCGCTCCGCCGAGGCGTGTCGGAGTCTCACGACCGTCGGCCGGCTCTCGACCGTGACCGTCGTGCGCCACGTTGTGCCGACGTGCTGCACGGTGATCGAACGGTCGCCCACATATGCGGTGACGCCGTCGCTGCTACCGGGCGCCTCGAGGACTACCGTGCTCCCGACCAGCGCGGCGATCGAGGCAGGAGACTCGACTCGAACCTCCTGCCCCCCAGCGTACGCCGGGGATCGAACTGTCGCAACGAGGCGTGCGAACGGGGCAGGCACGTCGCGCGCAGCGGTCGCAGTAACGCTTGGAGTCGCGCGATCGCGCTCGACCGCCGCCCCCGCGCCAACGCGCAACGACATCAGAAATGCCGTCAGTCCTCCCAGGGCAGCGAGCACCGGCCAACGCAGCGCGCGAACCATCGCACGACCCGCCTCGCAGTCCCACACGACGCGTTCGATCTCGCGTTCCAGGAACGGCGCCCCAGGCCCGGCTCCCGCGGGATCCACCGCGGTGACTAGCGCGTACTGCAATGCCGGCACGCGTTCCTCGATCCAGAGCGCGACACCTGGCACCGTTAGGCGCGACCACGCCCTGACGAGTAACGCGAGCGCAGTCGCTCCCGCCAGGCCGGCAACCAGCCATACCACCGAAGATGTCGTTACGCCACTTCGACGGAGCGCGGCCGTCAGAACCGCGGCGGTGAGGAGGACCGTCGCAACGCCACCGAGTACAGCCCGTGCCGCGATCGTCGCGGCAAGTGCGCGGCGGGTTCGAATGACGCGGTCAAGCGGTTGCATTCGCAGCGCCTCGCCGCACGAGCAACTCTGCTAGAGCCGCCACCATCGCTGCGCCCAGCAGCCACACCGCGATCGGCGAATGGGATCGCGTGGTATCCACCGCGGAGAACGTTTGCGCGGCACCGCGCGCGCCAGTCGCGGGCAGGACCGCCGACACGACGCTGTCGGTGGCCGCCGTCCAGCCGCGGCTACCGACGCACGGCCGGGCGATCTGCTCGGCGAAGCGGCGAAACGCCGGAGTCAGGGCAAGATCGCCGGCTGCCGACACGCGGACAGCCACCGAGCGCATGCACCCGGCGCCTAACGAGATCTCGGTCGCCGCCGGTTCTCCATCGTCCCAACGAGCCACGACCCGCCCTGGCGGCGGTGCCAGGCGTCGAACGAATGGAGCGACGACCGTTGCCGACAGTGCGGGGGACGCGGAAGAACCAGATCCCAAGGAGGTCACAGTGACGCCGAACGCCGTGTCGGCCGTCGCTCGGACGTTCCAGCCCCGCTGAGCGGCGCTAGTGGGCCAGACAACGACGGCACCTCCGTTTCGAGCCCATGCGGTATCTGCTGCCGTGGTCGAGTCCCGCACCACCCGGACCGCACCTCGGGGCGCGGCGCCTGCGAGCGCGAGCGCCGCGGACACCGGGTCGCCGGACCCCGCACGAATGTCGGGCGGACGGGCGCGTGCCGTGTCGTTAGGTGGCGTGCCAGCGCGCATCGTACGCACCGTTCCCGGCCACATCCGACGGATCGACGCCGTCGCGGCGTCGAGTGCGTCGCTTCCGAACGGCGACACCACGACGATCTCCACGGAATCGCGCACGCGCTGCAATTCATTCGCGGCACGGATTCCGACGACCAGTGCCGCGGAGATACCCCCCGATTCCGTCGTCGGGGAGGTCGCAACGATCGAATCGACGGTTGGGTTCCTGACCTTGTGCACCGTCGAGTCGACCACGACCAGCGCGTCACCCGACCGAAACACGGATCGCGCCACCCGATCGATTGGCGCCCAGGCCTCGGGACCGTGCGAGCGGTCGACGACGATCACTCGACCCAGTCCCTGAACGCGCGAAGCAAACCTCGGCCCCGCAAGGGCGGTGCTGACGAGGACGATCACCAGGACGCGGACCGCCAGCAGTCCAAGGTCGACGGGTCTCATCGCCCGAGACACCGTGCGCACCGGAGCGTCGGGAGCAAACCGCGCCGTGGGCAGCGGCGACGCCGGCGGCCGCCGCCACGCCAACAAATGGAGCGCGACGACTCCGAGCGCGAGCCCACCGCCCACCCAGGCAAACAGCGGCGCGGCGAAGCTCATCGGATCTCACGTCGGACGTCGGGCGCGACGGCTCGGCCGGTGCCTAACGCCGCCCCCGCAACGCGGCGCACCACACGCGATGCCGGCTCCGAAACGCGCGCGAGCGTATACGACAACCCCTCCGCACGCCACGACGCCGACAGCTCGGTGCGCCACGCGGCGAACCGCTCGAGATACGCTGCCCGCGAATCAGCAACCAACGGCCGCATCAACCACGCGTCTTCAGGGTCCACGGCCAGGATAGAGCGCGCGGGTGGATCGAGCTCCTCATCGGCGACGATGTGAATGGCATGGACCTCACCACCCGCCGCGGCGACTTCGCCCGCCCGGCGCCGCACGTGGTCGGCATCGCCAAGAAAATCGCTCACGATCGCGACGCGAACGCGCGATCGTATCCCGCCCATCGCCGGCGCAAGCGAGCGGCTGCCACGAGGCGCTACATCGTCGAGCGCGCGAGCGATCTCTCCGACGATGCCACGTCGAGTCCGAGGCGGCATCTGCCGCATCCCGTCTCCGTTGACGACGACCAGGCCAACCGGGTCTCGGCTCGTGTGTGCGACCGCGGCGAGTCCGATCGCCACATCGCACGCCGCTCGCCATTTCCCCAACGACCCCTCGGGATACGCCATCGACGCGGTCGCATCCACGATGAGCACCGTGGACACGGTGGAGCGGTCCTCAGCAAGTCGGATGTATGCGCGATCGCTTCGAGCAAGGAGTCTCCAATCGATGCGCTTCGGATCGTCGCCCTGACGATAGACGCGGTACTCGCTGAGCTCGGGGGCAGCGCCGCGAAGGCGCGAGTGGTGCGCACCTGGGAGAGCGCCGGCCACCGGCCGCAGGGCCGGCCATTTTACGCCCCGAACCGCGTCGAGAAGCGCGCTGCGGGACTCCGGGCGAGATGTCTCGTCGTCCACACGCTGGTGGCGCTCTGTTTCCCGAACCGTGCGTCGTTCGCGCATGTTGCCGCCGCTAAATACGGATGCCGCTCTCCGGAGCTGGCACGTGACGAATCACCGCGGCGACGATCTGTTCGGCGGTGATGCCGTCGGCGTCGGCTGCGAAATTGGGCAGCACGCGATGCCGCAATACGGGCTGCGTTACGCGCCGAACGTCGTCGGGCGTGACGGCAACGCGACCGGAGAGCAGTGCATGCGCCTTGGCGCCCAACACGAGCGCCTGCCCCGCGCGCGGACCAGCACCCCAGCGAACGTATCGCTTCACGAGGTCCGGCGCCGGCGCCGACACTCCATTGGATGCCCCGTTGTCGGCGGGTGGGCGCGTCGCGCGAGCCAACGCAGCGGCATACCGCAGAATGGGGTCGGCCGCGGGGAGCTCTCGCGTCAAACGCTGCAGCGCCACGGTCTGCGCGGAATCCATGACTGGCGCGAGCGAGACCTCGGTCGCGCCCGTGGTCGCCCGCAGAATGCCGACCTCTTCTTCCTCGTTAGGGTAGCCAATCCGAATATCGAACAGAAACCGGTCGAGCTGTGCTTCCGGGAGCGGGTACGTGCCTTCCTGTTCGATGGGATTCTGCGTGGCGAGAACGAAGAAGGGCTCGGGCAGCCGCATGGTTTCGCCCGCGGCCGTCACCCGGTGCTCCTGCATGGCCTCGAGCAACGCCGCCTGCGTCCGCGGCGGCGCCCGGTTGATCTCATCCGCGAGCACGATGTTGGCGAACACCGGCCCACGCACGAAGCGAAAGCTGCGAGCGCCCGTTGCTGCATTTTCCTCCAGCAGCTCCGTGCCGGTGATGTCGCTCGGCACGAGGTCCGGCGTGAACTGGATTCGCCGAAAGTCGAGTCGCATGGATTCGGCGACCGAGCGAACCATCAGCGTCTTGGCGAGGCCCGGGACGCCCACCAGCAGCGCGTGGCCGCCGGCGAGAACGGCCATGAGGATCTCGTCGAGGACGTCGCGCTGCCCCACGATTCGCCGCGAGACCTCGTCACGCAGCCTGACGGCGGCGGCGCGCAACGCGTCGCGCTCCGCGGCCGAGGTGACCGCGTTAGGCGTCGGAAAGGTCGTGCTCAGCGGACCGGACGGCGACGGCGATAGCTGAGCAGGAATGTCGACCCGTTCGTCGCGCCGCTGTCGGCGACCGAGACATTCTCATCGAGGACTTCGAACCCGTTCAACTTGACCACGAACGCATCCGCCGGCTCCTGGTTCGGGCGCAACGCAGCCAGCGCCTCCGCCTTGACCACGCCAACCGGTTCCGTCGGCGCTGTCTCGATACGAACGGTATCCCAGGCCTCGGCCAGCTGCACGCGAATCGTGATCCGAGGTTGCCCGTCCGCGCCAAGACGAATGACGCCGGGGCGAGATCGAAGCTGCGCGACGAAGGGAGCGGTCACGATACACCGTCCCACGGTGGCAGTGTCGTGAAGAACCTCGCGACCTGCTGGTCGAACAGGTACGTCGAGCCGGTCACCAGCGTTCCCGCGTTGTCCTTGGCTGGCGTCGCGCCGATCACCACCTCTTCACCGCCCTGCCCGCGGAGACTGACGAACGTCGGGCCCTCCCGGTCGATGAACGCCGCGTACAGGCTGTTGCGCCTGGCGAAGAATCGTTTGGCGGCCTCGATCACTTCGGGCACGCTGAGCGTCGTGCGAGCTTCCTGCAGCGTTCGGTCTTCCTGAATGTTCATCCGCGTGTTGGACTGGCTGTCGTCAGGTATCTCCGGGTAGCGCGACCGGAGCTTCGTACTCGAGCGGCAGCTCCACGGTGAACGTGGAGCCTTCACCCAGCGTGGACGCCATCTCGATGGTCCCGCCGAGCAGATGAGCGAGGCGCTGCGCGAGCGACAGGCCAAGCCCCGACCCTCCGTACCGGCGTGTTGGCGAGCCGTCAGCCTGACGGAACTCGTCGAACACGTACTGCTGCGCATCCGCCGCGATTCCGATCCCGGTGTCGTGTACGCGATACACCACCCGGTCGTTGGCGAGCGATACGCTTGCAACGATCTCGCCGCGCTCGGTGAATTTTGCGGCGTTGCCGAGTAAGCTAACCAGGATTCGGAAGATTTTCTTCCGGTCGCTGCGGATCCGCGGCAACATGGTGGTCGGCTCGTCGAGGCGCATCGTGACGCCGGGCATCGGCGCTGGCGCCGACGCGACCGCGTCGCGCAACGGCGCCCGCGGGTCCACGTCCTCGATGAAGACGTCCAATTCACCGCGCTTTAGCGTCGTCAACTCGAGCAGGCTCTCGATCAGGTCGAGCAAACGCTCGCTCGCCCGCTTCACGTGCGTCAGGTCGTGTCGCTGACCGTCGGTGAGCGGACCCGAGATGCCGTCCTGAAGGATCGAGATGTATCCCAGAACGGCGGTGAGCGGAGTGCGCAGCTCGTGCGAGATGTTAGCGAGGAATTCGTCCTTGAGCCGGCGAGCCTGAAGTACCGCGGCATATTGACGCTCGAGCTCGGCGTTCGCCTCCACCAGCGCCGCATTGGAACGACGGAGCTGGTCGATCAGCAGAGACTTCTCGGCCGTCGCCGCCATTTGGTCGGCAACGATTCGCAGCAGCCCGCGCTTCTCCGACGAGAATGATTCCGCGTCCGCGAAGTAGAAGGTCAGTGCGCCAAGAACCTTGGATCCGGTCTGCAGCGGCAGCGCGATCAGCGAGCGGAATCCAAGCTCGGACGCGACCTCCTGCCAATCCTCGAGGTCATCGTCGGCGAAGACATCCGGGACCTCGATCGTGCGGCGCTCGCTCGCAGCCTCACCACTCGGTCCGAACCCGAGTCGCACCCGAGCCTCGCCCAGCCACGGCCTGAAACGCTGCGGCCAGTTGTACGCCGCGCCGAGCCGCATGAGCTCCGACGCTCCGTCAACCAGGTACACCGAGGCAAAGGTGGCGCCGACGAGAGGGCTCACCCGCTCGAGCGCAAACTGGTAGACCTCCTCCGGCCGGTCTGCCGTGAGGAACGCGTGGATCACCTCGCGTACCGCCATTAGCTCCCGAACAGACTGATCGGGCGCAGCGGTAGGCGGACGCAACCGTTCCGTTCTGGAGACGGATGATCTTGGCACGAGACGCAATCTAAAGGTGGAACGACAGATGCGCGACCACGGCCGAGGTTGTCCGAAGCAACATTTCGGTTACTTCAGATGTTTGACGACTCGGCCACATCTGTTTGGACGACGAGGTCCGCCGGACGGCACTAATTGCCGATCAAACCCGCGTACCGTTGAAATGACACTTTTCGCGTGATCCTCACGCCTTATGTCCGCAAGACCGCCACGCTCGCGTTACAGTTGTTGCCACGCGTTGCGCGCGCGCGCGTAGCGACTCTCGGGCACAACACCCTAGATTGGAGGCGCTACGGGTCGAGCCGCCCGAGGGCTAAGGCGACCCGCAATGGTCACGGCGGCGCTTCCTCACTCGATGACGCCAACGACAACAACGACGTGTAAGAGCTGTGGCGGCGCCGTTTCATACGGCGACCGTTTTTGTGGCATTTGCGGGACGCCAGTTGCTCCGGCGGGATCGGATCCGACTCCGCTGGACGCGCGCGTGGATCCTTCAGCTCCGACCGCCGCGGACGCGTTGACCGAAGCTTCGCCGTGGTCGGTCGTCGGAGCCCGGCTGCAAGCCGCCACAGCAGGCGAGTACGAGATCTTCACCGAGCTTGGCCGAGGCGGAATGGCCGCCGTCTACCTCGCTCGCGATCTCGCGCTCAATCGCCGCGTTGCGATCAAGGTGATGGCGCCCGGGCTGCTGCTCGGCCCCGGTATGATGGAGCGCTTCAAGCAGGAAGCGGTCACCGTCGCGAACCTGCAGCACGTCCACATCGTTGCCATCTACGGCGTCCGCCAGATCGGCGACCTGCATTTCTTCGTCATGCAGTTCGTGCCCGGCCGGACATTGGAGGGCGTGCTGCGCGACGTCGGCGCACTTCCGATTCCGGTGGTTCGCGCCTGGCTGTTCCAGATTGGGTCGGCGCTCGGGTACGCGCATCGTCGGGGTGTCATCCATCGGGACATCAAGCCCGGCAACATTCTTCTGAACGCCGACGGCGAGGCGATCGTCACGGACTTCGGCATTGCAAAGGTGGCCGAGAGTCCGAATCAAACGCAGACCGGGACCGTCGTGGGCACGCCGGTCTACATGAGCCCGGAGCAGTGCTACGCGCGGGAGCTGACAGGCGCGAGCGATCAATATTCGCTGGGTGTGGTTGCCTACGAGATGCTCGTGGGTCGCCCGCCCTTCTCGGGCTCCAGCTTCGCGCTGATGCGGTCACACACCGACAATCCGCCGCCACCGCTGCACGAGGTGCGGTCGGACGTCCCGCCGGCGATGGAGGCGGCGGTGATGCGGATGCTGGCCAAGACGCCCGAAGAGCGGTTTCCGAGCCTCTCGGACGCGCTCGTATCGTTAGGCGCCGTGCCGCTCTCGCACGACGATCCGTTGCACGCCGACCTCCAGAAGCTCGCGGCGGCAGCCGAGCGGCTCGATCAGCTCGCGGACGTGGTGCGGACACCTCCGAGCCCTGTGCCGAAAACGCGGGAGCGGCCAAAACAAGCGCCGAACGTCGCGCCTGCGGCTGCTCTGCCCGCGGCTGCACTGCCCGCGGCTGTTCTGCCCGCGACAGCTTTGCCCGCAACGGCTCCAGCAGCCAGGGAATCGGAACGACCAGCGGAGTTGCCTCCAACGGTCGTGCATGCGCCCGCGACGCCGCTAGCGCCGCCGTCGCCGGAACCGGCACCGGCAGTGACGCCAGCGCCGAAGCGCGGGGTGTTGCGTTGGGCCTTGCCGGCCGCGATTGCGGTGGCCATCGCCGGATACGTGGTGATGAAGCAGCCCGGGCGAACGCCGTCGGCACCGGCCTCGCCCGCCTCTACGCAGGACACCGCCACGCCGCCATCGCCACCACCTAACGTGTCGGTCTCCGCGCCAGTGGATTCGGCCGCGCCGGCGGGCGCCGTGACGACGCGTACCACGGACGCCAGTCCGGCACCCCGGGCCGACACGCCGGCGATCCGACCACCGCAGGCACGGCCGGCCAACGCGCGCTCCGCCACGCGGCAGCGTCCCGATTCTGCCATCGTGACACAGCCAGCACCGCCGGGACCGATACCGCCGGAGGCTCCGAAGCCTAACGTGGTCACGACGCCCGATACTTCGGTCGCGCGGCCGCCCGCGCGTCTCGATCTGCCGTCGACGTCTTCGGTGACGCCGACGCCAGCACCGAAGAGCGAGGCCGAGCTCCGGTCGGAGATCCAGGGCGTGATGGCGGTGTATGCGCGCGCGATCGAAGAGCGGGATACGTCACTCATCCGGCGCGTGTTTCCTAACGCGGGCAGCCAGCTGATGACCCGGTGGCAGACGACGTTCGACGACGCGCGCGGCCCGATAGCGATGAGCGGCGGCACGGTGGAGATCCTCGATCCGCCGCGAGATGCGGCCGGCTCACAAGTCCAGGTGCGCGCGCGATATTCGGCGCGATTCTCGTCGAAAGCCGCGAGGTCGGATCAGTCCTTCCCGGTCAACTTCATCGCGGTCGTGCAGCGGGACGCCGGCGGTTGGCATATCGCCAGCATCCGGTAGGATCAAAAGCCGTATTCCAGCCCCGTCGTCCAGAGCGTGCTCGCCCTCAACCCACCACGGTTGAGCGGCAGCAGCGCGTTCACGATGAATGTCAGGCCTTTCTTCGTCGACAGCTTCGTGCCAATCGACGCGTTCAGTAGATCGTCGCGACGATCGGGGATGTTGCTTGGATAGATCGTGCGCGCGAACGGGATCGTGATCTGCGTAGGACCCGGCAGCGAAAACTTCTGGTCGCCCAGCTGCCATTCGGAAATGACGTCGAATGCGAACGTGGCCCACCGAACGAGCAGCTGGTCGAAGCCTGCGGTGGCGAGAATCGCATCCTGCTGGTCGTCGCTACTCCGGAGCGCGACCCCCGCGTTCGCGTGCGGAGCAAAGTCGCCATAACGCGCCGAGACTATTCCCAGAATGCGCGCGGATGTGCTGCCCGAACCGAGGAAGTCATCCTCGTTCCCGGTCGGAAGACGCACGTCACCGAGGAGCGCGAACCCGGTCCGCGCCTTCGAGCCGCCCGGTGAAAGATTCACCTTCGCTCTCAGCGCGACGTCGCCGATACCCGATGCGGATCCGTTGACGTCGGTTGTTGCCGAGAGAATCGGGGCGTCGGCTGTGCCGGCAAAGTAGTGGGCGGGGTTCGGCCCAAACGGTACGATCTGGCCGAAGCTGTGACCATCAATCGAGTTCGAAACGTAGGGCACAGCGACACTGACATCGATCCGGTCAGTGACTCCATAGGTCGCGAATGCGATCGTTGCGAGCACGTTCACTTCGAGCGACGTACGCACCGTGATGAACTCGTTTTCGAAGGCCGGGCTACCTTCGCTTGGTGGATTGATGTCCTGGTGCGTGAAATTGAAATCGAGCGAATTGAGAGGGATTCCGCGCAGCGTGTTGAATCGAATGGAGCTCACGTTTGCGCCGATCAGCATTCTCCTGCGCCCGAGCGTTTGTGCGCGCTCCGCGAAGATCGGGCCGCTGGACACGTTGTTCCGGACGGGAGCGCCACCCTCGAAGGAGTAGGTGACACCGCTCGTCGTCGCGCTGATCGGAATGTTGCTCACGTTCGCGCCGATCGCGCTTCCGAGGAACGCAATGATCGCCGCGTTTCCCGCCTCTGCCGACGGGATGAAATGGCGGCCGTGTGGATTGCCGGCGAGGACCAGCGCGGGGAGACACAGCGGCTCCCCGCAGTCCCCGAATGAGAACAGTCCGCGCTCGAGCTTCTCTCGGAGACCCTGTCCGTGAACGCTTGCCGCGGTTGCCGTCATCAACGCGAGCACACCGATGCTTCGGCGCATATGGCTTTCGGAATGAGTGGCGAAGATCGCGCTCGTGACCGCGCGCGATGTCGGAACCGTCGCACCGGAACGCAATTCTAGAGGCGACTGACCCCGGCCGCCAGCGTTCGCGCTCGCTTGCTTGCGGGGAGTGGGCCGCCTCTACACTTTGCGGTGCAGGTGAACGCGTGCCTGCGGACGCCTTGTCCACCCACCCGCCCGCGAACCTCACGGCGCCCTACCCTGTCGTCTCTGGATTCCCCCACGGTTCCCGCGGCGCACTGCACGCGGTGTGGAGGCCCGGTCTACGCGGGCGATCGATTCTGCGGGAGCTGCGGTGACAGTCTCTCGACCTGCGGTAGTTGCGGCCGCCCGGTAATGCCAGGCCGGAACACCTGCGAGGCGTGCGGCGCGGCGCTCGCACCAACGTCAGACGTTCGGCAGGCTGCGACCACCGGCCCGCGGCAAACAGAAAGCGACACAATGTGGGCGCCGGTCGTCGAGCGCCTTCGAACAGCGCTGGCTGCCGAATTCGAGATCGAGAAAGCGCTCGGGTACGGCGGCATGGCTGCGGTCTTTCGCGCACGTGAGCTCGCGCTCAACCGATTCGTCGCCGTCAAGGTCATGGCGCCCGGGTTGCTGCTTGGCGACGGTATGCTCGAGCGCTTCCGTCAGGAAGCCATTACCATCGCCAACCTGCAGCACGCGAATATCATCGCGGTGCACAGCGTTCGAGCGGTGGAGGACCTGTACCTCTTCGTCATGCAATACGTGCCCGGTCGATCGCTCGAGCGCGTGCTGCGTGAAAGTGGGCCACTGACGCTCACGTCGGTGCGCGCGATCATGTACCACGTGGGCTCGGCCCTCGACTACGCGCATCGGCGAGGCGTGGTGCACCGCGATGTGAAGCCGGCGAACATCCTCCTGGACGCCGACGGCGACCCGATCGTGACCGACTTCGGCATCGCGAAAGTGGCCGAGGCGCCCGGGTACACGCGCGTTGGAACCGTTGTCGGTACGCCCGCCTACATGAGCCCCGAGCAGTGCATGGGCCACGACGTCGGGCCGGCGAGCGATCAGTACGCCGTGGGAATCGTCGCCTACGAAATGCTCGCTGGGCGCACGCCGTTCACAGGAACTGGGATGGCGATGATGCGCGCACACGCAGGGGAGCCACCGCCGGCGCTTCGCTCGCTGCGGGCGGACGTACCGGAACGCGTTGAGCAGGCCGTGATGCGCATGCTGGCCAAGAACCCCGAAGACCGGTTTCCCGATCTCGCAGCCGCGGCGGAGGCCCTCGACGCGACGCCTCTCGGCGCGCTCGGGCCGGTGAGAGCCGAGATGTCCGCACTTGCCGCGGCAAGCCACGCCGAGATCAGCCTCGCGGAAATCGTTAGGTCCCGGAAAACGTCCGCAGTACAGAGTCCGACGCCGGCGCAAGCGTCAGCGCCGTCTCGTGGTCTCGGGAAGACAGTTCGTACCGCCGTTACCTCAATCGAGCTCGATCACCCGTCGGACCCGATCGAAGTCGGCGACTGCATCGTCCTGCACGCCGCGGCACGAACGGAGAGTGGTACGACGGTCGAGGCCACGCGCCTCGTATGGGAGTCGTCGAACACGGGCGTCGCGACCATCGACGCCGCGGGCGTCGTTACCGCGAAGGCCATTGGTACGACCACGATCACCGCGTCCGCCGGAACCGTGCAGGGCACCGTGGACCTCGTCGTCGTCGCCCCCGAGGTCGCGAGCATCGAGATCGATGCGCCAACCCAAGTGCGAGCCGGCACGGAAACAACGCTCTCCGCGCACGCGCTGGATCGACACGGCAAGCCGATGGACGCCAGGATTCGATGGGTCTCTCGCAATCCGAGTGTCGCGATCGTAACCGACGGTGGCACGATCTCCGCGAAGCGCCGTGGTGTCGCAGTGATCGTCGCGGAATCCGGTGGAACCGCTCGCGCCGTGAGCATAACGGTCACGCCACCGCCCGTGATCTCGGTCGTCATCGACGGTGTCCCGCCCGCGGCGGTCGTGGGCACAGCGGTGCGGCTGCGTTCCATCGTTAGGACGGCGCGTGGTGGAACCCGTTATCCCGAGCACGCCGTCGAATGGACGTCGAGCGATCCGTCGGTCGCCACGGTCGCGGACGACGGGACGGTCACAGCCCGAAAGCCCGGACGTGCCACGATCAGTGCGACGAGCGAGGGAGTTCGCGCGCAAGTAGAAATGACCGTGGTGACGGTGCGCGCTCACTCCGTGATCGTGACCTCGCCAGACGGCCCGCTTCGCATCGGTGGCAAAGCGACTCTCGAGGCGACGGTGTACGACGGCACCGGCACCGTCCTGGACCGGCAGCTGACGTGGCGATCGAGCGATGCCCGCGTAGTGTCAGTCGACCAGGACGGTCGGATCGTCGCGCGAGGCGAAGGTTGGGCCATCGTCACGGCACGGGTCGACGGCGTCGAATCCCCGATCGAGATCGTAGTTAGGCAGGCCGTCGTTCCCGCGTCGGCGTTCGGGCGCCGCGAGTCGCGACGCCTCGCGCTGCGCTGGTGGGTTTTTCTCGCCATCATCGCCGCGACCATCGCAGCCGGGTGGCGGTTCCTGCTTCGCTAGGACGCGCTACCCCTTCTTCGGCGCCGCCGCCCGCACCTCGATCCGATGCACGAGCACCCGCGGCGGCGTATCGAGCGCGTGCATCACGGCCTCGGCCACATCGTCGGCCGTCAGCATCCAGCTCGTGTCACGTTCGCGTCGCGAAAAGCTCGTGGCGACTGAGCCCGGATTCACGACGCTGACCTTCACGCCTTTGTCGCGCACCTCGAGCATCAGTGATTCGCTGAAGCCCATCACGGCGTGCTTCGTCGCGGCGTAGCAGCTCCCACCGACGAACGCGCTCCGCCCGGCAATCGAGCCGACCATCACGATGTGCCCACGCCCGCGCTCCACCATGCCCGGTAGTACGGCGCGCGTCACGTGAAACAGCGCGTTGAAGTTCACGTCGACCATCGCGTGCCACTCTTCGCTCGTGAGCTCGAGCAGCGGCTTCATGTACCCGACGCCGGCGTTGTTCACGAGTACCTCGGCACGGACGCCCTCGAGCGCGCGAGCGACCGCCTTCGCATCGGCGACATCGAGCTCGATCGTGTCGCACGACCCGCCGCCCGACCGAACGTCACTGGCGAGCGTCTCGAGCTCGCGCTGGGTACGCGCGATCGCGACGATGTGGTGGGTCGTGCCTAACCGGAGCGCAATGGCGCGCCCGATCCCTCGGGACGCGCCAGTGACGACCGCTGTTTTCCTGTCATCTATCGTTGCCACATCACCCTAGAATCAGGGGACGACTGTGACCGAAATATGGGCGACGGTGCTGCCGATAGTCGCCAATATCTGGGTGTCGCCTACCGCGAGGCCAGTGACCACGCCAGTCGTATCCGACTTCGCGACGGACGCCACGCTGGAGTTTGCCGAGCTCCACGTCACCCCGCTAAAACTTGGCATGCGGGCGCCTTTCTCGTCCCTCACGGTCGAATAAACCGTCCCGGTCTGCCCGACTTTTACTGTCAGTGCACTGGGGTCGAGCGTAATGGTTGTCGGACCCTTCTTTGGCTCGGTACTACCGCCTTCCTTACAGCCCGCGAGAACAACGAGGATGGACGCGGCGATTGGCGCGAACGAACGACGTGAAAGCATGCGCGAATAGCCAGAGCGGCGATTGCGTGTCATCGGGATGTTCCGAGGGTTGAATTTTTCTAATGGAAAAACGAATCGATGCAGGCGGCGCACCGAACTCAGGCACGCTGCCTCCAGTAACAACAAGCGTGCCCATCTGCATCTGCCAGGTGCTCGAACACTAACGAGCGTGGGTCGAAGGCCGTCACCGCAGCCTACGCCCGGCCGGACTGCGGCTGCTTGGCTCGAGGGCCGTTTTTCGCGTGTCGAGCGGCTGGGCGACGCCTGCCGGCAGATGTAGCCCGGACGCCACACTGCTGTGGCCGCAACCCGCCAATCCGGCTCCCGAGCCAGCGCCTAACGAGCCACGCGGTGGACCGCGCCGAACATGAGCCGGGTCCCAAAGTCCAGCGACGCAAGCGGGATCCGTTCGTCGTTCCCGTGCATCCGGTCCTCGTCTTCCTGGTCCATCGGGAACGGCAACAGGCCGTACGCCTGCATCCCGAGCTGCCGGAGGCGCGCACTGTCCGTCGCCCCCGTGCTCATGTATGGCACCGTGACCATGTCCGGAGCGAGCTCCTTCACGGTTTCCGCAATCGCCTCGAACATCGGCGACGCAAAGTCTGATGCCGGAGCATCCTCGCCGCGGTCCACGATCGTCACGTCGACGCGCGGGTCGTCGATCACGCGTTGAAGGCGCGAGATCACCGCGTCGATCGACTGGCCCGGCAGCGTCCGGATGTTCAGGAGCGCGGTGGCTTCCGTAGGAATCACGTTCGAGCGAATTCCACCGTTCACCATTGTAGCCGAGATTCCCGTTCGCAGCACCGCATTGAAGACGGGCGTCATGGCGAGCTGGCGGGCGCCGCGCAGCACTCGGCGCCGTTCTCGCGAGGCCAGGTCATGCATCGCGCGTCGCTCTACTGGATCGGGCCAGACCTTCGCGAGCTGACCAAAGAATTCGCGGGTCGTCGCCGTCAATCGAACAGGCTCCTGGTGCTCGCCGATAGCCGCCAGTGCTCGGCCAAGTCGCGTGACGGCGTTGCCGCCGAGTGGAATGGCGGCGTGCCCGCCAGGGCCGTGCGCCGTCACTGCGACCGCGTACGGGACCTTCTCGGTGTTCTGGACAGCCACGTAGAGGGGTTTGCCGCGGACGACTCGCGTGCGCCCGCCTTCGTTGAGCACGTACTCCGCGTCGATCAGCTCGCGATGGTTTCTCACGAGCCACCCCATCCCGAATTCTCCGCCGGCCTCCTCGTCGGAGTTCGCGATGAAGATGACGTCGCGCGCGAGCTTGCCTCCGATGTCGATGACGTGTCGTTTGAGCAGCAACATGGTCTGCAGGTTCGCCGCAAGCATCCCCTTGTCATCGATCGCCCCGCGACCGTACAGGTACCCACCGAGCGTTTCGCCGCCGAACGGGTCGACTGTCCAGTTCGCGCGTTCGACCCCCACGACATCCATGTGAGCCATGATGATGACGGGCCGGCGGGTCCCGTCTCCCACGAGCCGCGCAACGACCGCAGCTCGACCCGGCGCAGGCTCGAACAGACGCGTGTCGATCCGCTCGGCTCTGAGCACGCCGTCGAGATACTGCGCCACGGCGAGCTCGTTACCGGGCGGATTCACCGTGTCGATGCGGATCATGCGTTGCAGATGGACGACCGTCTCGCGAGCGACGGCCGCCCAATCGATCGCGTGCGCTTCGGAGGATTTGGAGGTGGCCGTCACGTTCGTGTGGGGAAGAATCCGTAGCGCGAAACACCGTGGAGTCGCTGGGTCGTAGGAGCAGAAGATTCGCACGGTGGCGCATTGATTCAAAGCGCGTCCCGGGCGCTGGCCGTCATGCGACACCGCGAGCAAATTGGCCGGTGGCGCCACCACCCAACCTCGAGACCCGCCGACGATGCGCACACGACGCACGATCATGTTGTCTGCCCTGCCCTTCATCGCGTTCGCGCTCCAATCGACCGCAGTGGCTCAGTCCACGCGAGACGGCCGGTCGAATCGCGGATTGGTCGCACATGCCGCCGATTCCATAGCGGATGCGGTCATCAAGCGTGGCCGGGTTGCCGCGCTGTCCGTGGGCGTCATTCGGGGACGCGACACGCTGGTGATGAAAGGGTATGGAATGGCTGACATCGAGAACGACGTTCCGGCCACTGCCCGCACGGTCTACCGTATCGGGTCGGTGACCAAGCAGTTCACTTCGGTGGCCATCATGCAGCTCGTCGAGCAGGGCAAGCTGTCGCTCGACGACGACGTGACGAAGTACGTGCCGAATGCGCCGACCCACGGTCGTCGGGTCCTCGTGAGGCACCTGCTCAACCACACGTCCGGGATTCCGAGCTATACCGATGTCGGCCCGGAATTCGGACGCGTCATGCGCCTCGACCTGTCGAAGGACTCCTTGATCGCCACGGTGAAGGACGACTCGCTGCAATTCGAGCCGGGGTCGCACTTCTACTACAACAATACCGGCTACTTCTTACTCGGCATGATCATCGAGCGAGTGACCGGGAAGTCGTACGGCGACTACCTGCGCGATGCGCTGTTCGCGCCTAACGGCCTGACCTCGACAGTCTATTGCAGCGTCATGCCACTCATCAAGCATCGCGCGCAGGGGTATGAGGGCCGGCCGACGGGAATCGTCAACGCCCCCTACATCAGCATGGACCTGCCGTACGCAGCAGGGTCACTTTGCTCGAGTGTCGGTGACCTCGCGGCGTGGACACGGCTGCTGCACAGCCGCAAGCTCGTGAAGGAGTCGTCGTTGGCGGCCATGACCACGCCGGCCAAGCTCACGAGCGGACGGCCGATGCAGTATGGCTTCGGGCTCTTCATGGACACCGTCGGCACCCATCGCCGAATCCATCATGGGGGGGGCATCAACGGATTCATTTCGGAGCTGGCGTACTACCCCGACGATTCGCTGACCGTCGTCGTGCTGTCAAACACCGCGCCAGCTCCCTCGGACGAAGTTGCCGAGAATCTCGCCCGCGTCGCCTTCGGTCTGCCATTGCTTCCGGACAAGCCAGCGCCGCCAGCGGATTTGCCGATTGCGGCCGACGAGATCGCCCGACTGTCGGGGAATTACAAGGTCACCTGGCCGGACGGGTCGAAGCGGAACGCGCGGATATACGCGAACGGCGAGCAGTTGATGCTACAGATCGAGAATCAACCCGCGATTCGCATGATGAAGCAGTCCGCGCCTAACACGTATGCGGCGATGGGCCAGCCGGGCCGCATCATGGTGGACGTCATCGAGGGCAAGGTCGTCGGTTTCGTTCTCGATCGCGGAGCGCGGCCGCTGGAGGCAGTCCGAGCACCGTAAAATCACCGGGCCGACCACCCGGCGGCGGCATGGCCAGTCCCAAGTCGGTCAGTCGGCAGTTTCAGTCATCAGGCATCGGATCCCGTTTCCTCCACTGGTTGACCCAAGCAGTCCGGGAACGCGCGGTTCGTGTCGCATATCGCGATCCGAGGAAACGGACTCTGATGCCTGATCACTCGCACCTGAATGACTACCCACTTGGGACTGGCGATGCCCTACCAACATGTGGACGCGCGAACACGCGACGGCCATGGGGTAGAGCTCCGCACGAATGCCTGGGGCGGGTGATCCGCTAGGCGGCCAGTCCCGCCTCGATCGCCCGAATCACCGGTTGGAAGGACAGCGCTGGCGCTCCGACGCGTTCGGCCAGCTCGGACGCGAGCTCGCGCTGTCCCTCCTCGAAGAGCTCGCGTACCACCCACGGGCCGGCGCGCGGGTTCCGGTACCAGTCCTCGTCGAACCGTGCTGTGAGCACCTCGCGCAGCGCTGCCTGCAGTTGCCACGCGCGGAGATAGCGGGCCGAGTAGAAGCGGGGGTCCACGTCGACGAACGCGTCCGCCGCCCGATACCGGAACGTCGTGGCCGAGCTCAGAATGTCGACGTACGCGTCGGGGAGCGACGACCACGGCGTATCGCCGCCGTAGAGCTTCAGCTCATACACGAGCTTCGCCGCGTATCGCCGAAGGAACTGGAGTTCCTCGAACGCCGCCGCTCGCCGATACTCGCCCACATGCGCCCTGCCTAACGCCGAGTAGCGGGCCAGCCAGCCGGCATCGTGCAGGAGATGGTCGAACAGCATTGCGTAGCCCTCGGTGATCGAGTTGTCACCGAGCCACCGGTACTCGAATGGCAGATCGTCCCGCATGTTGCCGAAATGCAGCGCGTGCCCGAGCTCGTGCAGCAGGGTGCGGTAGTCGGTCGCGCCGCCGTGGGGAAGCAGCACGAGGTAGACCTCACGCGGGATGCGTACCGGCGCGCAGAACGCCCTGGACCGCTTCCCCGGCCGCGGCGCGAGGTCGTAAATGATTCGCCCTTCGGCAACCGGGCTGGCACCCATCTCCGTCACCTGTCGACGAACCGCCGGCTCCATGTCCGCCGCCGGGAAGTACGGATCGAATCGCGTCGCGCGCATGAGCGCCAGCGCGTCGGCGCGTGTGGCTTCGCCGGGCCGGAGCCCCAGGTGCTTCCGTACGGCCTCGGCATGAACTTCGGACCACATCGACTGCGTGTCACTCAGGAAGCGCTCGCATTCCGTGGCGAGCGCGCCGAGCTCGATCCCTGACAGCGCTTCGAATGCGGCCACGTAGCTCGGCGCAACGTCGAGCGCCTCGATGAGGTCGCGTTCGCGCTGGAGGCGCTCGGCGCGCATGGGCGCCAGCTCGCGTTCCACGAGCGCTGCGCGCGCATCATCGAGCGCGAGTCGTTGATCGCGATTGGGGTCGGTGGCCATCTCCACCGGAGCGCGCTGGTACGGAACCTCGCGTCCGTCGGCAAGACGGATCACGGAGTTTGCTTCCCAGTCGATCAGCCGTTCGTCGAGCTCGGCGAGCTCACGCGAGGCCTGGTATTCCACTTGCCAATCCAGCAGCGCCCGGGCCGAGCGCGAGTCCTCACTGCCCGGTGTCGCCGCGCGAAACGCGTCGCGCGTGAGCTCGAGCGCGCCCTGTCCGAGTACCTGAGCGAACCGGGCATAGATGGGGCGCAGCTCCGCGTTAGGCTTGTGGCCGGAAGCCGCCAGGTACTGCTCGCGCGACACCGCCTCCATGAAGGCCTCGCCGCCCTGACGGAGCACCGCGAGCGTGAGATCGGCCATGTGGGGCCTACCCGCTACTCGGTGGTACCGATGCGCTCGGCGATGTAGCCGCGGAGCTGGTCGGCGGCCACACGGACCTGCTGAAGTGTGTCGCGATCGCGGACCGTCACCGTGCCGTCCTGCGTCGACTGCCCATCGACGGTGATGCCGAACGGCGTACCCACCTCATCCTGGCGGCGATAGCGCCGCCCGATCGCACCACCATCATCGTAGAAGATCGGGAAAGCCCGCCGCAGGTCGTTCGCGACTTTTTCGGCCATCTCGGGCATGCCGTCCTTCTTCACCAGCGGAAAGACGCCCGCCTTGATCGGCGCGATAGACGGCGAGAGGCCGAGCACCGTCCGGCCTTCCGTTTCACCCGGCACTTCTTCCTCACGGTAGGCGTTCACCAGCAACGCAAGCGTCGTGCGGTCCGCTCCGACGGATGTCTCGATCACATAGGGGATGTACCGGCGATTCCTCGGCTGATCGAAGTATTCCAGTTTCTTGCCGGAATACTCCTGGTGCCGACCGAGATCGAAGTCCGAACGATTGTGAATACCCTCGATCTCCTGGTAGCCTAACGATCCGCCGAAATCGAACTCGATGTCGGCCGCGGCGCGCGCGTAGTGCGCCAGCTGCTCGTGCGGCTTGTAGCGCAGGCGATCCGGAGCGAGCCCGAGCGACCGGTGCCACTCCATGCGCTGAGCCTTCCAGTACTCGAAGTGTTCCTCGTCCGTCCCCGGCTCGACGAAGAACTGCATTTCCATCTGCTCGAACTCCCGCGTCCGGAAAATGAAATTCCCCGGCGTGATCTCGTTGCGGAACGCCTTGCCAATCTGCGCAATCCCGAACGGGATCTTCTGTCGCGTCGATTGTTGAACGTTGAGGAAGTTCACGAAGATGCCCTGCGCCGTCTCGGGGCGCAGATACACGATCGCCGCGCTCTCCTCGACCGGCCCCATGAACGTTTTGAACATGAGGTTGAACATCCGCGGTTCGCTCAACGTCCCCTTCGATCCGCACACCGGACACTGCGCGTCCGGCGCGCCGGGGGTGCCCTTGATCGCCGGATCGTCCGCGCGAAAGCGGCGCTTGCAGTTCCGGCAGTCGATCAGCGGATCGGTAAACCCGGCGACGTGGCCACTCGCTTCCCAGACGCGCGGATGCATGAGGATCGCGGCATCGAGTCCCTCAATGTCATCGCGGGCGCGGACCATCGCGTGCCACCAGCGGTCCTTGACGTTCTTCTTGAGCTCGACGCCGAGTGGCCCGTAATCCCACACCGAGCCCGTGCCGCCGTAGATCTCGGAGGACTGGAAGATGAATCCGCGTCGCTTCGCGAGCGACACGAGCTTTTCCATCACATCGGGATGTGCGGACACGCTAGCCATGACCGGGCCTGATCTGGGCGCGAGGTTGGTTGGGCGAGGGCGAACCCGAAATGTAACCGGCTAGGAATCCAGATCCCGGCTGATTTTCGCCGGCGCCGGTGCTGGCTTCCCGAGCAGCTTGGCCACGATCTGGTCGCCGTGAAAGCGGCCGTTCTCGATGAACACCTTGTTGGCGTCGTAACCGGCGTTCACGACGCCGGCGATGAAGACCCCGGGCACGTCAGTCTCGAGGGTCGTGGGATCGTGCCGCGGAATTCCCGTCGCCGAATCGATCGTCACGCCGACCTGTCGAAGCAGATCGACGCTCGGCGCGAACCCCGTCATGAGGAATACATGGTCCGCCGGAATCGCTGACGCGCTACCATCGGTAGAGCGGAGTATGACGTTTTCGGGCCCGATCTCGACGACGCGATTGTTCCAGATTGCCGTGATACTTCCTTCGGCCACGCGATTCGCGAAATCCGGAAGCACCCACGGCTTGATCTTCTTGTCGAACGTGGGGCCGAAATGAACGAGTGTCACGCGCGCGCCCGCGCGCCAGAGATCGAGCGCTGCTTCCGCCGCCGAGTTGCCGCCACCGACGACCACGGCGTTCTGCTGGAACGCGTAGTGGCCCTCGTGGTAGGCGTGCGTGACGTGCGCCAGATCCTCTCCGGGTACGCCTAACCGATTTGGTGATCCCCAGTAGCCGGTGGCGACGATGACCGCGCGCGCGTCCGTGGCGTGCTCGATACCACGTCGGTTGGTGCGCACGACGAACGCCCCGTCGCAGCGCTCGATGCGCGTGACTCGCTCGTACTGCCGCACGGGAATGTCGAAGTGCCTGACCACGGCGCGGTAGTACGCGAGCGCGTCACGCCGCGACGGCTTCTCGCCAGCCGTGACGAACGGCAGCCCGCCTAACGACAATTTTTCGGCGGTCGAGAAGAAGGTCGCGTACGTCGGGTACTGCGTGATCGAGCTCACGATACATTCGGCGTCGAACACGAGCGTGTCGAGCCCGGCACGCCGGGCAGAGATGGCCGCCGCGAGCCCGCACGGCCCCGCCCCGACGATCACGACGTCGTTCACTCGATTCCCGATGCCCGATTATTCGAGGCCGATGATCTGGTCTCGCCGTGTCCCGACACTCACGTACACGATCGGTGCCGCGACCAGCTCGCGAATGCGGTCCAGATATCGACGGGCCTTGGCGGGCAGTGCTTCGAGCGTTCGGGCTTCGCTTGTCGACTGCTGCCACCCTTCGAACCATTCGTAGAGCGGCTCGATGTGCTCCAGCGCGGTCACATCGCCGGGAAACTCGCGATACTCGTCGTCGCCCACCCGGTAGCCTGTGCATATCGCGATTCGATCGAGGCTGTCCAGAACGTCCAGCTTCGTCACCGCGAGACCGCTCAGGCCGTTGACGCGCGTCGCATAGCGAACGACCACGGCGTCGAACCATCCGCAGCGCCGAGGCCTGCCCGTCACGGCGCCGAATTCGTTGCCGAGCTCACGAATGCGCTCGCCCAGGGCGCCCGGAATCTCCGTCGGCAGCGGGCCATGGCCCACCCGCGTCGTGTACGCCTTTACCACGCCGAGCACGGCGTCGATCGCCATGGGTGCGATACCAGCGCCGATCGCGGCGCCTCCGGACGTCGTGTTGCTGGACGTCACGAATGGGTACGTCCCGTGATCGATGTCCAGCAGCGAGCCCTGGGCACCTTCCAGCAACACCGCCGCACCGGATTCGATCGCCTGGTGCACGCAAAGTCCCACGTCCTCCGACAGTGAGAGCAGCCGTGGTGTGATACGCTCGAGCAGCTGCATGGTGGCTTCGGCATCGGCCCTGCGATCCGTGAAACGCGCGAGCTGCCCGTTGGCGTGCTCGACGCCGCGCTCCACGAGCTGCCGAACGCGGGCGGGATGACGCAGGTCGAGAACGCGAACGCCTCGGCGCGCGACCTTGTCCTCGTACGCAGGCCCGATTCCTCGACCCGTGGTGCCGATCTCCTTGCTCGCGGAGCTCTCGCCGTCGAGCAGCTTGTGATACGGGAGCACGAGGTGAGCGCGGTCGCTGATGTAGAGCCGCCCTTCGACGTCGATGCCGTCGGCAACGAGACGGTCGACTTCGGAGAACAGCGTGTCCGGATCGAGCACGACGCCGTTGCCCACCGCGCATCGCACGCCCGCGTGCAGGATGCCGCTCGGAATCTGGCGCAGGATGAACTTCGCGTCGCCGATGTGCACGGTGTGGCCGGCGTTGGCGCCGCCCTGATACCGCACGACCCAGTCGGCGCGCTCGGCGAGCACATCGACGAGCTTTCCTTTTCCCTCGTCTCCCCACTGGGCGCCGACGACGACGAGCGTGCGCGTTTTGGTATCGAACATGGTGCTCCGTCAGGAGGTCGCAGGGCGGCACAAAAAAACGCCCCGGCTCGGGCGGGGCGTTGATTGAATCTACTTTCAGGATCCGGCGCGTCAACTGACTGTCGTCAGCATCGCTGGAGCGCCGGCAGCCGAGACGGCAGACAGCAGACAACCGAAGACGGTAGACGGCAGGAGGCAGATGGCGGAGGGCAGAGGAACCGTGGCCTCTGCCATCTGCAACCTGCCGTCTGCTGTCTGCTGTCTTCAGTTCTCTCCCGTCTCGCGTCTGATACGCCGTCGCTAGACCGCCGCTGCGGCCACCAGCCACACAGCGATCACGACGCCGATCCCGGTCTTCATGGCGGCGGCGACCACGCGGCCAATGAGCGCGCCGGTCGCCACACGTGTCGCCGTGCCTGCCGTCGCCTCGCGCCGAGTGTACTCGGCCACGAGCGCTCCGATGAAGGAGCCGACGAAGGCGCCGATCACCGAGCCAATGATCGGCACCGGCACGCCAACGAGCGCACCCACGATGCCACCGATGATCGCGCCCCAGCCGGCTCGCCTCGAGCCGCCGTACTTCTTCGTGTAACGCGCCGACAGCGAGAACTCGAAGATCTCGGCGATGATCGCGAGCACCGCCGTCGCCGCAATCGTCACCCATCCGATGGGATCTCCGCCGACGATCGCGTCGTAGCCGATCGCCGATCCGACCATGATCCACGTCCCCGGAAGTCCGAGCGGAATCAGGAAAAGCGACACCAACAGGACGACGGCGAAGAGCAAGACTTCCATGTGGAGTGGAAATTCAGGTTCTGGTCTCGAGGAGATCGGCGATCACACGGGCAACCTCGGCCATACCCGTGCCGTTCAGCTGTTCAGCGCGATCACGTGGCGTGTGGATGCGCCCCAACGTACGCATTCCCCCCTTGCTCAGTGTCACCACGCTCCATGCAACGTCGGCCAGCGCGACACCGTCCGTGAGTACACCGGGCAGGAGCCGATGTGCGCGCATTCGAGAGCCGGCCCGCGCTGATGCAGCGAGCACGGACGCGACGAGTGCGTCGGGGCGCGGACCCGTATACATGCAGGTTGTCGCGCCACGGTCGTCGACCCCATCGCAGTTGATGGCGACGCCCGGACCGTCAGGCCGCGCCCACACCCAGGCCCGCGCGCCCGCGAGCCCGAGCTCCTCGGCGCTTGTTAGGCAGACGCCACACGGCGAGTGGCGCGCCTCCTCCACCGCGGCGAGCACGGTGGCGACGCCGGTTGCGTTGTCCAGTGCGCCGGGAGATTTCGCGCCGACCGTCGTGGCAATGACCGGAATGGCTCCCACGACCGCGAGCACGGCCAACACGAGCCAACTGTCAGCCACGTGGAGATGAGTCCACGTGAGTTGTGTCGCGCCGACGACCAGGCCGGCAATCCAAACGGCCCCGACGAGGGTGATCCCCGCCGCTCTCGCGAGAATGGGAACCGGCTGTGACTTGGAGTCGAGATGCGCCATCAGCCAGAGCATTGACTCGTTGGGCGACCGGTCACCTCGAATCGCGACCAGGTTCACGCCGCTCCGGCGCAGCATCGGAAACGCGAGCACTCCCGTGCGGGACAGCCACCGCACCGCGGCCCCCACGAGAGCCCCACCTAACGCGAGAAGAAGGAGGGCGACTCCGGCCCTGTCTGCCCGGCCGGCCGCCGCGGCAGCCACGAGCACCGCGAGCGCCACGAGTCCACCAGCCGGCGTGCCCCATCGACCGGGAAACGCGGAATACTCGAACGCTTCTTCCTGCACCACGAACCCCGCGGCGCGAAGCCGCTCCGCGCAATACGAGCGAGCGTGCGCCTCCGGTTCGCTGCCGGCCGGCCGTGGCTCACGCGCCAGCACCCGCACGATGTCGAGCGCGTGCTCAGCACGCGCCGCGGATCGCTCCGCCGATTGCACCGGCGGCGCGGACACTCGCGTTACACCGCCGCCGTCACCCGCGCGTCCCGTAGCAGGGCATCGACGCGCGCTTCGTCCTCGATGCCAAGCGGCATCAGCGGAGCACGAACCCGACCTCCGTTCAGTCCGACACGGTCCATCGCCGCCTTCACGCCGGCCACGCCCATCCGACCCACGATTTCGGCCGCGAGCGGAGCAACGGATCGCTGTGCTTCCGCCGATGCGTCACGATCGCCCGCCGTGAAGCTGTCGTAGATCTCGACTGTCAACTCCGCGGCGAACAGCGAGATCGCGAGTATGCCACCTTGCGCGCCCAGCGCCAACGCCTGGTGGAACGTCCCGCCATGGCCGGTGAGCACAGTGAAGCTCTCGCTCTGCGACTGCAGATAGCCGCCAAGCCGCGTTAGGTCTCCGGCACTGTCCTTCATGCCGACAATGTTCTCGTGCGACGCGAGTCGGGCGACGAGATCCGGCTCCAGTGCGAAGTGCATGTACTTCGGGATATTGTACAGCAGCACGGGCAGCGGGCTCTCGTCAGCGACACGTCGATAGTGCGCGTCGAGCGCGGCCGGCGTCATGGCCGAACTGTAGTAGTGCGGCGCGACGACAAGCACGGCGTGCGCGCCGTGATCGCTTGCGACGCGACACCGCTGGACGCACTGGCGCGTCGACTCTGCTCCGGTGCCCGCGATGACGAGCATGTCGCTCGGCACCTCACTTCGGGTGTGTTCGATGAGCGAGCGGCGCTCGTCTTCGTCCAGGAGCGCCGCTTCACCAGTGGAGCCACACACCACGATTCCGCTCAATCCCGCCGCGGCGTACACCCGGAGGTTGGTTGCGAAGGCATCGAGGTCAACCGCTTCGTTTCGATCCTCGAACGTCGTCACCACCGGTGCGATTACGCCGCGCAGATTGAGCATTTTACCGTTTCTTCCCTCGTTTTTCGGGCGGCGAGTCCGATTCGGCCAGTGCGGTCGGCACGAGTCCCATGATCCCGCCCTCGGTGTCGTCGTCGTGATGTCCGTTCGACGTCTCGGGACCGCTGTTCAGCACCTTCATCTGAAGCTCGAAGTCTGCTGGGCGCGTCGACGCCGCTTTCGCGATCTCGAAAGATACCTTGTCGGCGTTCACCAAGTCGACCAGGTGCTGGTCAAACGTCTGCATCTGATAGGTCTCGCGGCCCTCGGCGATGAAGTCGCGGATCTCCCCAATGCGGGACTCGAGAATCAGATCGCGGATCGCAGGCGTCACGACCATCACCTCCGCTGCGACCACGCGGCCGTTCCCGTCCCTGCGCGGCAGGAGCCGCTGCGAAATGACCGCGTTGAGTGACTCTGCAATGCGAATCCGCACGACGTCCTGCTCCTCAGGCGGGAACATGGCGATGATGCGCATGATCGTCGTGACGGCGTCGGGCGTGTGCAGGGTGGACATGAGCAGGTGCCCCGTCTCGGCCGCCTTGAGCGCCGTGTCGATCGTCTCGGAATCGCGCATCTCGCCAATCAGGACGACGTCAGGGTCCTGACGGAGCGCTGCCTTCAGACCATCGCGGAAGCTGTCCGTGTCGATGCCGACTTCCCGCTGCGTGATCGATGAGTTGATGTCGCGGTGCAGGAACTCGATCGGCTGCTCGAGCGTGACGATGTGCTTGTGCATGTTCTGATTGATCGACTGCACCATCGCCGCCAACGTGCTGGATTTTCCGGAGCCGGTCACGCCGGTAACGAGAACCATCCCGCGCTCAGCCTCGGCCAACGATGAAATCACCGGCGGGAGCTGCAGCGTTTCGACGGTCGGGATGGTGAATGGAATCACCCGCATCACGATCATGAAGCTCGACCGCTGCCGCAGGATGTTGACGCGGAATCGACCGACGCCCGCCACGCCCCACGAGCAGTCGTAGTCGAGAATGCTGTCGATGCGCTGTCTGACTTCCTCGTTGTGAATCAACCGGAGCGCGATCGCCTTCGTCTGCTCAGGAGTGAGCGCCTGCTTCGTGAGCGCGACGAGCCGGCCATCGATACGTGCGCGGAAGACGTCGCCTGCCTTGATATGCAGGTCCGACGCCCCACGATCGACCGCCGCCTTGATGATCTTTTCCATGAATCAGAGTTGTACGGGATTCAGTAGCCCGCGTCCTTGTCGACGAGGTTCCGGAGCGGCTCACCGCGCCGGTATCGCGCCCAGTTGTCGAGGAACAGTTCCAGCTCGCGTTCCCAGAACCGACGAGGCGAGATGGCTGCCACGTGCGGGGTCAGGAGCACCTGCCGCAGCCCCCAGAGTGGGCTGGTCGGCGGGAGCGGCTCCTCCCGGAAAACATCGAGCACCGCGCCACGCAGACTCCCGCGCTCGAGACGATGTGTGAGAGCCGTCTCATCCAGGAGTGCACCGCGCGCCACATTTACGACGATTGCGGCGGGCGGGAGGCAATCCATCCGTGCACCTGTCAAAATCGTATCGGTGCCTGACGTGAGCGGCGTCGCGAGGACGACGATATCCGCCGTGGGAAGCTCGGCATCCAGACCGTCAGGTCCGATGACTCGATCAAACCCGGTCGGCGCGCCTAACTCGGGCCGCCTCCGCACTCCGACGCACCGCACGCCGAGGACCGACAGTCGCCAGCCAATGGCGCCGCCGAGGCCACCGGTACCGATTATCAGCGCGCGGCACTCGTTCAGCTCCCGGATCGTCGTATCCGTTGCCGCGAATCCGAGCTTGTCCCAGTGCCGCTGGTCCTGGTTCCGAACCGCGATGTCGAAGGAGCGAAGCAGATAGATGACACCGCCGAGCACGTGCTCGGCGATGGTGTCTCCCATCACACCCGCGGAGTTGGTCAGCCTCACATCGCTGTCCCGCATGGCCGGAAACAGCAGGCTCGCAACACCCGCGGCCGCGGTTTGCACCCATCTCAGCCGCGGCGCCGCAGCGAACAGGGTCGGCGCGAGCCCGTGCCCGAAGTAGACCTCCGCGTCGACCACCGCGCCAAGCGCCTCGGCGCTTACGGCGCCGGTGCCATCGCCGTCCGAGACGCTGAGATCGCGGACAAAATGGACATCCCAGTCAGCGGGAGCGGCGCTCAGAATGGCCGCTTCGGCCCACGACGGGAGCGCCCAGCCTGGAGCAGTGGCTGCGAGATCGACGACCAGACGCCGCGGAGAGCTCACGTGGCCTCGGGACCGTCCCGGAAACTCGTTAGGTTTCGAGGTCCCGCACGTCGTCCGCCGACGTACCCGGTGACGCGTCGCCGTACGACATGCTGCGCGCCTGCTCCTCGAGCGTCGCGATGGCCGCCTCGTCGCGCGCGGTGGGTGTCGTGAACTGCCGGAACACCGTCGACTGGCACTTGAAGCATGTGAGGCTGGCCGGCACCGCATCGTCGAAGAACTGTTCCGCGCCACATGTCACGCAGACCATCGTGGTGACGTAGCCTGAACCCTTCTGGTTTGCCATCGACTGCTCTCGGTGGGGGGCGACGGAATTCGTGCAAGATGCGTGCGGTCTGCGCAGTCGGGCTCGCCCGCGTCAGATGAGGCCCATGCGCAGCTTGACCTCGCGCATCGTCTCGCTCGCCACTCGACGCGCGGTCGCGGCTCCGTCGCCGATCACCTGGTCCACGACCTCTGGGCGCGCACGGATCTCCACGGAGCGGGCGCGAATCGGCGCCAGCTCCTTGTTCATGTGCTCGAAGAGGACCTTCTTGCACTCGATGCATCCCCAGCCCGCCGTCCGGCACTGGGTCTCTACGTGCGCCACGACATCGGGCGGGCTGAACGCTCGATGCAAGTGGTAGATGTTGCAGACCTCGGGCGTGCCGGGATCGGTTCGCCTCACGCGCGCCGGATCCGTGACCGCGGGCCGCAATTTTTCCCAGATGGACTCCGGTGGCTCGAGCAGGCCGACGGTGTTTCCCATGGACTTCGACATCTTCGCGTTGCCGTCGAGCCCCATGATGCGACGCGCCGGCGTGAGCTTGGCCTGCGGCTCGGGGAAGAAGCCGTCGCCGAATCTGGCGTTCCATCGGCGGGCGATTTCGCGTGAGAGCTCCAGGTGCTGCACCTGGTCCTCCCCCACCGGCACGAGATCCGCGCGATACAGCAGGATGTCCGCCGCCTGCAGGATGGGATAGTTGAGGATCCCGGCCGGCACACTCTCCATCCGCGAGGCCTTGTCCTTGTACTGCGTCTGTCGCTCGAGCTCTCCGAGCGGCGTGACCGAGTTGAATATCCAGGCGAGTTCGGTATGTTCCGGAACCATCGACTGGACGAAGATGGTCGACCTCGACGGATCGAGGCCGGCGGCGAGCAGCGACACCATCATCTCGCGCGTGCGCACGCGAAGGTCCTCGGGCTCGTAGGGAATGGTGATCGCGTGGTAATCCACGATGCAGAAGAACGACTCGTAGCTCCGCTGGAGCTCGGCCCAGTTCTTCACCGCTCCCAGATAATTTCCGATATGCAGCTCGCCCGACGGCTGGATGCCGCTGAAGATTCGTGACATTCGGGCAACCTATCCGACCCAAAAACGCGTTGCAAGCGACTGATGACTCCGCTCGCCGCGGAGCCGACGCCGTGATCGAACGACGCGCGTTGCTCGACATCGCCGTGACCGCTGCCGACGCGGCCGGCGCGATCATTCGCGATCGCGCACGCGATGCGGGCCAAATCGCGTGGCATCTCAAGAGCCACTCGGACTTCGTCACCGAGGTCGATACGGCGGCAGAGCGCGCAATTCGCGACGTGATCCTCACGAAGCGACCGGACGCGGTCGTCATCGGCGAGGAGTTGAGTCCGGACGCCGTGCCGCACCGCATCACGTTCGTCGTGGACCCTCTCGACGGCACAACGAACTTCGTCCACGGCTTTCCGGTGTATGCGGTCTCCATCGCAGTTGCGGTCGACGGAGTCGTCGATGCGGCTGTGGTGCTCGATGTCCCACGCGGCGATCGCTACACGGCGGTGCGAGATGGCGGCGCACACCGGAACGGCGAGCCGATCGGCGTGTCTCGAATCGATGACCCATCGAAGGCGCTGATAGGGACCGGTTTCCCCTTCAAGCACCTGGTGTACGTTGAGCAATACCAGCGACAGTTTGCCGCCGTGGTGCGCACGACGTCGGGCATCCGTCGCGCCGGTGCGGCCGCGCTCGATCTCGCCGCGGTCGCAAATGGCTGGTTCGAGGCGTTCTGGGAGCTGAGCCTCGCGCCGTGGGACATAGCCGCCGGCGTGCTGCTCATTCGCGAAGCGGGCGGCGTGGTCACGAACCTCGAGGGCGGCGATGTGAGCGGGCTGGCGCACGGCGGGCTCGTGGCCGGAAGCCCCTTGATGCACGAGTGGTTGTTGAAGACGATCCGGACGGCGTGATCACGTTAGGCGCTCCCGATTCCCTCTTCCCGATTCCCGATGAAGCTCGTCGAGTGCGTTCCAAACTTCTCCGAAGGCCGCCGTCCGGAGATCGTCGACGCGATCCGCGCCGCGATCGCCGCCGTTCCTGCGGTGCACATTCTCGATGTGTCGTCGGACCCGTCGCACAACCGGTCCGTGATCACGTTCGTCGCGTCCGTGGAGCATGCCGCCGACGCTGCCTTCGCCGGGATCGCGAAGGCGCGGGACCTCATCGATCTCACGGTCCACCAGGGCGAGCACCCGCGGCTGGGTGCGACCGACGTGGTGCCGTTCATTCCGCTCGAGGGCGCGACGATGGATGATTGCGTCGCGCTCGCGAGGAGGCTTGCGGATCGCGTCGGCCGAGAGCTGGAGATTCCGGTTTACCTCTATGAGCGCGCGGCAACGCGCCCCGATCGCGAAAACCTCGCCGACATTCGGCGTGGCGAGTTCGAAGCTCTCCGGAACGAGATCGGAACGAATCCCGCGCGCGATCCCGACTTCGGCCCGCGGCAGATCCATCCCACCGCGGGCGCCGTCGTCATCGGCGCGCGGCCATTCCTCGTCGCATATAACGTCTATCTGGGTCCCGCATCCAACCTCGCCGTCGCCAAGGACGTCGCGAAAGCCGTCCGCGGCTCGTCAGGCGGGCTTCGATACGTGAAAGGCCTGGGACTGGAGGTGGACGGTCAGGCCCAGGTGTCGATGAACCTCGTGGACCTCGAGAAGACGCCGCTCTACCGGGCGTTCGACATGGTGAAGATGGAGGCTGAGGCTCGCGGCGTATCGCCGACCTGGAGCGAGGTCGTCGGACTCGTTCCGGAGCGCGCGCTCTTCGAGACGGCCGCGCGGCACGTCCAACTCCGCGACTTCTCGCCGGATCTCGTTCTCGAGCGGAAGGTGCGAAGTGCCGTGTCGGGCGGTGTCAGTCTGTCGGGATTCGTCTCGTCCGTTGCGTCCTCGACGCCGACGCCCGGCGGCGGCAGCGTCTCCGCACATGTCGGTGCGCTCGCGGCGGCGTTGGCGCAGATGGTCGCCGGTCTCACGGTCGGGCGGAAGAAATACGCGGCCGTGGACGCGGAGATGAAGCAGATCGGTCTCGATGCCGCCGACCTGGGCAACGAGCTCGCGGCGCTCGTCGAGGCGGACGCACGGGCGTACACGGCGGTGTCCAACGCATACAAGCTCCCGAAGGAGCCGGACGACGCCGCCGTTAGGCGGACCGAGGCGATCACCGAAGCGCTGCTCGGTGCCTCGCGTGTGCCACTCGACACGGCACGCGCGTGCGCTCGAGTGGCCGAGCTGGCGTCGGCCGTCGCAGTGAAGGGCAACACGAACGCCGTGTCGGACGCCGGCGTCGCCGCGCTGCTTGCTGAGGCGGCCTGCCGCGGCGCCGCGTACAACGTTCGGATCAACATCGCCGCGCTGGAGGACAAGTCTCGCGGCGCGTCGCTGGCCGCCGAGGCGACCGAGTTGGTTGCGCGGACGGGGAAGTTCGCCGCGCAGGCCGTCGCGGCCGTGGAAGCCGCGATTTGATACGTACGGGGTCAGCGAAATTACGCCGTCGTGAGCACCCGCGGGCCGCTCTCCGTGATCGCGACGGTGTGCTCGAAGTGCGCCGACCGCGATCCGTCCACGGTGACCACTGTCCATCGATCAGGCAACGTACGCGTACCCGCGCCGCCGACGTTCACCATCGGCTCGATGGCAATCGTGAGCCCCGGGACGAGCTTCGTTCCGCGCTTCGGCTTGCCGTAGTTAGGCACCTGCGGCTCTTCATGGAACGCCGCGCCTATGCCGTGGCCGACGAGATCCCTAACGATGCTGAACCCGGATGCCTCGACGACCGCCTGGATCGCGGCGCCAATGTCGCCAATGTGGTTGTTCGGCAGCGCCGCCTCGATCCCTGCCGCCAGCGCACGCTCGGTGATCTCGAGCAGCCGCTGGGACTCGTCAGGCACCGCACCCACAGCGACCGTCGTCGCCGAATCGGTGTGGTAGCCGTCGTACTTCACCCCGACATCGATCGAGATGATGTCGCCGTCCTTCAGGACACGGCGGCGCGACGGAATGCCGTGCACGATCTCGTCGTTGATCGAAACGCACACGCTGCCCGGGAAGCCATACAACCCCTTGAACGAGGGCGTCGCACCGGGATGGCTCCGAATGAACGACTCGGCCATCTCGTCGAGCTCCCACGTCGACATCCCCGCGCGGACCTCCCGTCGGAGCATTGCGACCGTGGCGCCAAGGATCTTGCCTCCGTGCGCCATGATGTCGATCTCGCGAGCCGACTTGAGCTGGATCACCGCCGTTTCTCGCCGCCTCCGACGCCCGCCCCGCGAAGCGCATCGAGTGCCCGACGGGTCACCTCGTCCACCGAGCCCACCGCGTTGATCGTGGCAATGCGCGTTCCGTGCTCTTGGTACCACGCGAGCACCGGCGCCGTCTGACGCTGGTAGACAGCGAGCCGGTTCCGAACCGCCTCGGGCTCGTCGTCCTTGCGCCGCATGAGGGTTCCACCACAGTTCTCGCAGCGCTCGCCGGCCTGCCGACCGGTGTAGGGCGTCTGGCACTGCTCGCAGACGGTGCGCGATCCCAGCCGCTGCACGAGCTCGTCATCGTCGACGTCGAACACGAGCACGGCATCCACGTTCCGCCCGAGCTCTGCAAGCACGCGGCTCATTCCCTCGGCCTGTGGCGTCGTGCGCACGACACCGTCGAGCAGCGAGCCCTTGGCGAATTCACCCTTGCCTAACGTCTCCTTCATGATGCCAAGGATGACGTCATCCGGCACGAGGTCGCCGCGATCCATGTATGCCTTGGCCGCGAGCCCCATCGGAGTTCCAGCCCGTACTGCACCGCGCAGCACGTCGCCCGTCGCAACGGTGGGCACGTCAAGCGCCGCGGCGATGCGCGGCGCTTGGGTGCCTTTGCCGGCACCGGGCTTACCAAAAAGAACGATATCCATGGTCGAAAAACGGGAACCGGGAACGGGGAACGGGGAACCGTGCCTCCTCGACGAGTCTCTGTTCCCGGTTCCCTGTTCCCGGTTCCCGCTGTGCTAAAAGCCTCCGGTTGCTTGTCGCCCGCGGAAACGCACCCGGCCCTTCTTCATGAAGCCGTCGTACTTCCGCAGCAGCAAGTGCTGCTGCATCTGCGCCATCGTATCGAGTGCGACGCCGACGACGATGAGCAGCGACGTGCCGCCAAAGCGGAACGGAACGTTCACGATGTCCGCGATCCAGACTGGCAACAGCGCGATGGCTGTGAGGAAGATCGCGCCAGGCAGGGTGATCCGGGACAGCACGTAATCGATGTACTCCGCCGTCTTCGCGCCTGGCTTCACACCCGGAATGAACCCGCCCTGTTTCTTCAGGTTCTCCGCCAGATCGATCGGGTTGAAGATGATCGAGGTGTAGAAGTACGTGAAGAACACGATCAGGATGGCCGACAGCAGGAAGTACCACACAGTACCCGGCTGGAAGTACTGCGCGAAATCCTGCGCCCACGCCGCGGTCGAGAACTGCGCGAACGCGCCGGGAATCACGATCACCGACTGGGCGAAGATGATCGGCATGACGCCCGCCGAGTTGATGCGCAGCGGAATGAAGTTCTTGGCCGACTCCCGCATCCGACCTCTCGACATCGTCCGCTGCGGGATCTGAATCATGATCCGCCGCGCCGCGAGCGTGATCGCCACCACGCCGGCAACGACCGCCACCATCAGGATCCCGAGCACGAACAGCGAGAACAGTCCGATCGCGCCGGTGCTCACGAAGCCGAACGTCGCGAAGATACCGGGCCAGAAGCGCTCGACGATCGAGAAAAAGATCAGCAAGCTCGCGCCGTTTCCGAGCCCGCGCTCCGTGATCTGCTCGCCGAGCCACATCACGAAAATCGCGCCGGTCGTCAGGAACAGCACCATCTGCACTTTGAAGCCGAGCCCCGGCGTCGCGACCGCGCCCTGCAGGGATTCCGTGAAGAGCGCGAAGCCCCACGCCTGGAAGATCGCGAGCACAACCGTGATGTAGCGCGTCCACTGCGTCAGCTTTTTCCGGCCCTCTTCGTCCTTCTGCATCTTGTCGACCGTGGGAATCACCGCTCCCGCGATCTGCACGAGAATGCTGGCCGAGATGTACGGCATGATGCCGAGCGCGAACACCGTCGCGCGCGACAGCCCGCCGCCGACGAACAGATTGTAGAGTCCCAGCAGGCCCTGGCTATTGCCCTGGCTGTTGAAGAAGTCCGTCAGCGCGATCACGTCGACGCCCGGCGCGGTGATGTGCGCGCCGACGCGATAGATCAGCAAGCAGAGGAACGTGAACTTGATCTTGTCCCACAGCTCTGGCGTCTTGTAGATGTTCGCCAGTGCCGCAGCCGGATTCGGTTGCGCCATTTACTCCTCGATGCGGCCTCCGGCCGCGACGATCTTCTCCCGGGCGCCAGCGCTGACCTTCACGCCGCGCACGGTCACTGCGTGGGAAAGCTCCCCATTCGCCAGCAGCTTGGCCGGCCCCTTCCGGGAGCGGATCAGGCCCGCTTCGACAAGCGACTCGGTCGTGATTTCGGTGCCCTCGGGAAGACGGCTCAGGTCATCGAGCGACACGACCTGGGATTCCACGCGAAACGCATTCGTGAACCCCCGCTTGGGCAGACGACGGGTCATTGGCATCTGACCGCCCTCGAACTGCGGCTTGCCGCCGCCCGGGCCGTGGTGGCCCGCACGCGCCTTGATGCCTTTGTGTCCCTTGCCTGACGTCTTCCCGGTGCCAGAGCCCGGGCCACGGCCCAGACGCTTCCGGTTGCGATGCGATCCCGGCGCGGGCTTCAGGTTGTGCAGACCGATCTTGTCGGTCCGTGATTCGGTTCCAGTGTTGGTCACGAGCCTATTACTCCTCGACGGGCGACACCTTCACCAGGTGTCGCACCCTCCTGATCTGACCGCGCAGCGACGCCGAATCCTGCTTGATGACGACGTCCTGATGGTGACGAAGGCCGATCGCCTCGAGCGTCTTTCGCATCACGGCGGGCTTACCGATCCCGCTCCGAACCTGCTCGATGCGAACCTTGCCGGAGGTCGGCGCTTCTTCCTTGGGCGTATGGTGCGGACCGCGGGTGCGGTGCCAGACGAATGTTCTAGGCACTGACCGCCTCCTTGGCCTTGGCGCGCGAGCGATATCCGATCGATGTCGGCTCGACGCCGCGCTCGCGCGCGGCCTGCTCGACCGTCGTTAGGCTCTGGAGGCCTTCCATCGCCGCCAACACCATGTTGTGCGGATTCGTCGAGCCCAGACTCTTCGTGAGAATGTCCGAGATGCCGGCACACTCCATCACCGCGCGCACCGCGCCGCCGGCGATCACGCCGGCGCCAGGCGCCGCGGGCTTCATGAGCACGCGACCCGCACCATGTTCACCGACGATCTCGTGCGGAATCGTCCCGCCGGTGAGCGGAACGCTCACCATCCGGCGACGCGCCGCATCGACGGCCTTGCGCACCGCCTCGGAGACCTCGTTCGCCTTGCCGGTTGCGAAACCGACCTTCCCTTGCCCATCGCCAACGGCCACGAGCGCATTGAACGAGAACCGCCGACCACCCTTGACGACCTTCGCGACGCGGTTGATGGCGATCACGTTCTCGACGAGCTCGCTGCCTTCGCGGCCGCCCTCCGGGCCGCCACGCTGGCCATCGCCACCGCCACGACCGCCACGGCCTTCACGCGCGTTCGGACCGTCGCCGCCGCGGCCACCGCCGCGGCCTCCGGGGCCTCCACCGCGCCCTCCAGGACCGCCACCACGTCCGCCCGGACCGCCGCGCCCGCGGCCACCGCCGCCGCCACCCCCGCGTCCGCCCCGGCCGCCGCGACCACCACCACCGCCGCCGCCACCGCCGCCGCCGCTGAAGCCACCGCGGGATTCACCGCCGGCGCCGCCGCTGGGCGCCGAGCCTTGATTCTCTGACATGTCAGAACTCCAACCCGCCTTCGCGGGCGCCGTCGGCCACCGCTTTCACGCGGCCGTGGTATCTGTACCCCGCGCGGTCGAACACGACGCGCGAAAAACCAGCATCCTTTGCCTTCTGCGCGATCAACTTCCCGACCTCTGTCGACTTCGCGCTCTTCTTCCCTTCGAGCTTGTGATCCGACACCGCCGCCAGCGTGCGGTTCGTCGTGTCGTCCACGATTTGCGCATAGATGTGCTTGAGCGACCGGAACACCACCAGCCGCGGACGCTCCGTCGTGCCGATCAAACGCTGCCGCACACGATTGTGGCGGCGATACCGGAACTCCTGCCGAGTCTTCGGCCTGCGAATCTTGGGCATTACTTGCCTCCCGCCTTACCCGCCTTCCGGCGGATCTGCTCGCCCTGATACCTCACGCCTTTCCCCTTGTACGGCTCCGGCTTTCGCAGCGCGCGAATCTCCGCCGCGACCTGCCCGACCTTCTCCTTGTCCGCCCCTTCGATCACCACGACGATCGGCTGCGGCGCACTGAGCTTGATACCCGCCGGCGCGCGATACTCGACTGGGTGCGAGTAGCCGAGCGCGAGCTGCAGTCCGAACGGCTTCACCTCGGCCTTGTAACCCACGCCGGTGATCTCGAGCTGCTTCTTGTAGCCCTGCGTCACACCCTCGACCATGTTCGCGATGAGCGAGCGCGTGAGGCCGTGCAGCGCGCGATGCCGGTCCTCATCCGAGGGGCGGTCCACCGTGACGTTGCCGTTCTCCACCTTGACCTGCATGTCCGGGTGCAGCTTCCGGGAGAGCTCCCCTTTGGGGCCCTTCACCGTGATCGCCGGCCCGTTGACGGTCACCGTCACGCCGTTAGGCACCGGGACCGGTTTCCTTCCGATTCGGGACATTGTCGTCGCTCCTTACCAGACGAGGGCGAGGAGCTCGCCACCGGTGTTCGAGCGCCGCGCCTGAGCATCGGACATGAGCCCGTGTGACGTGCTCAGGATCGCCATGCCGAGTCCGTTCCGCACGCGCGGAATGTCGCCGACGCCGACGTACTTGCGGAGCCCCGGGCTCGACACCCGCTTGAGCTCACGGATGACCGGCTGCCCACCCTGCGCGTACTTCAGCACCACGCGCAGCACGGGACGCCCGTTGTCCGTCTCGAGCACCCGGTAGTCCTGAATGAAGTTGTTCTCCTTCAGGATACGGGCGATCTCGGTCTTCACCTTCGACACCGGGATGTCCACGCGGCGATGCTTCGATCCGCAGGCATTGCGGATCCGCGTGAGCATATCGGCGATCGGATCGGTCATGCTCATGTCTTGGTCCTTGGGTCCCTATCGTATCCCTTGGGCGAGCCCAGGAGACGTGTAGGAATGAGAGTGAGACGTGTTGTGGGCTACCAGCTGGCCTTGCGCACGCCGGGGATCATCCCGGACAGCGACAGGTCGCGGAAGCAGATACGGCAGAGACCGAACTTGCGCAGGTACGCGCGGGATCGCCCGCAGCGGCCGCAGCGATTGTGCTGCCGCACCTGGAACTTCGGTTTCCGCTTGGACTTCTCGATCATTGCTTTACGAGCCATACAAAAACACTCCGTGTTTTTGAGCTATCAGCCTCGAGCCTCAGCCATCGGCTGATCAGCGTCGCGGCGACGCGACGTTATGCGTTGACCACAATCGGCTTGTCGTCGCCGCGGAACGGCATTCCAAGCTCGCGCAGTAGCGCGTACGCCTGGTCATCCCGGTCCGTCGTCGTGACGAACGTGATGTCCATCCCGTGGATCTGGTCGATCATGTCGTAGTTGATCTCGGGAAAGATCATCTGCTCCTTCACGCCGAGGGAGTAATTCCCGCGACCGTCGAACGAGCGTGTCGAGAGCCCGCGGAAGTCACGGATCCGCGGCACCGCCGTGCTGATGAAGCGGTCGAGGAACTCCCACATCCGCGCGCCGCGCAGCGTCACGGCAGCCCCGATCTCCTGCCCTTCACGAAGGCCGAAGTTCGCGATCGACTTCTTCGCCTTCTTGCGAACCGGACGCTGGCCGGTGATCACGCCCAGCTCCTCGACGACCTTGTCGAGGAGCTTCGGCTGCTTGATCGCCTCACCGAGGCCGACGTTCAGCACGATCTTCTCGAGCCCGGGGATCTGATGCGGGTTTGAGAGCTCGAACTGCTTCGACAGCCGCTCGCGCACCGTGTTCTGATAGTAGGTCCGGAGTCGCGGTGCCGGCGCCGGGATCCCGGCACCCGCGTGCGCGTGCTTCGGCGACTCGCCCTTCTTGTCGCCGCCGCCTTTGCCCTTCTTCGACTCCCGCTGGTCCTTCTGTTCCTTGTCCTTCGTCGCCATGGTCTGGAAACCCGATAAGCGTATGAGCTGCGAGCCGCAGCGTTAGGCGGCTAGCGCGACCGCGGAATCGACTCGCCGCTCTTCACGGCCAGCCGCTCCTTGGTGCCGTCCTCGTCGATGCGCGCCCGGAGCCGCGTCGGCTGTCCCGACTTCGGATCCAGCAGCATCACGTTCGAGTGATGGATCGGCGCCGGCATCTCGATGATGCCGCTCTGCTCCTCCGCCCGACGCGCCTTGCGATGCTTCTTCACGATGTTGATCCCCTCGATCGTCACACGGCCGGTCTTGGAGAACACGCGCAGCACCTTTCCTTCCTTGCCCTTGTCCTCGCCGCGCAGGACGCGCACGGTGTCACCGCGCGTGACGGGCATCTTGATCCGTTCGACGTTGACCGCATGCCGCGCTCGGTTCTTCGCGTTCGCGCGATTGGTCTTCTTGTATTTCAGTATCCGCATGTCAGATGACCTCCGGGGCCAGCGACACGATCTTCATGTACTTCTTGTCGCGCAGCTCACGAGCGACCGGGCCGAAGATACGCGTCGCGCGAGGCTCGCCCTGGTCGTTGATGATCACCACGGCGTTCTCATCGAACTTGATGTAGCTGCCGTCCTTGCGGCGCGTCTCCTTCACCGTGCGCACGACCACCGCGCGCGCGACC
>Ga0207706_10000471_pt1 | contig 43044 bp, 27 predicted proteins | sample KBSC53metaG_FD_184318 | JGI IMG/M metagenome (GOLD analysis project Ga0207706, IMG submission 184318) | Corn rhizosphere microbial communities from Kellogg Biological Station, Michigan, USA - KBS C5-3 metaG (SPAdes) (version 2) | ecosystem: Host-associated > Plants > Roots > Rhizosphere > Soil ... | reverse complement strand
CGTCACCTGCTGGGGGGAGAACGTCCTCTACCGCAACAACGGCGACGGCACCTTCACGGATGTGACCCGCGCCGCCGGACTGGCCGACTCGGCCCGGCGCTGGGGCACGGGATGCACCTTCCTCGACTACAACCGCGACGGGCACCTTGATCTGTTCGTCTCCAACTATCTTGAGTTTGATTTGCAGAAAGCTCCCAGGCCCGGCCAGAATGCGAACTGCCGCTGGCTCGATACCCCCGTAACCTGTGGCCCGCGCGGCTTTCCCTATGGCCGGCATAGTCTCTACCGTAATAAAGGAGATGGAACATTTACCGACGTGAGCGTGGAGTCCGGAATTTCCGCCGCCCGGAATAGCTATGGGCTCACCGCCATCGCCGGCGACTTCGACGATGACGGCTGGCCGGACATTTACGTGGCTTGCGATTCCACTCCGAGTCTGCTGTTCATGAACAATCACGACGGCACCTTCCGTGAAGAAGGCGCAATTCGCGGCGTCGCGTACGGTGAAGATGGCCAGGAGCAGGCCGGGATGGGCGCCGCAGTCGGTGACTACGACCTCGACGGCCGCCTCGATATCTTCAAGACCAATTTCGAAGGAGACACGCCGGATCTCTACCGCAACCTGGGCAAAGCCAATTTCGAGGAAGCCAGCCGGCGGGCTGGCCTGGCGGTGGAGAACCGCTTCGTATGCTGGGGCGCCGGCATGGTTGATCTGGACAACAACGGCCTGCCTGACTTGTTCATGGTGGCCGGACACACCTTTCCGGAAATCGAGAAACGACATCCCGAGTTTCCCGCGAAAGACCCGAGGATGCTGTTCAGGAATCTGGGCAAGGGACGATTCGAAGAGCTTACCGGCCAGGCCGGCGGCGCAATCCTGGAATCACATAATAGCCGCGGCTGCGCCTTTGGGGATTTCGACAATGACGGCGATCTCGACATTCTCGTGATCAACCTGAATGAGCCTCCATCGCTGCTTCGCAATGACGTTACGGGCAGTAATTCCTGGCTGAAGGTGAAACTGGTCGGGACGAAATCGAATCGCAGTGCGATTGGCGCGCGGGTGGTCGTAAAATCCGGAGAATCAACTCAAACCCAGGAAGTGCAGAGTCAGTCCAGCTTCCTGTCCTGCAATGATTTTCGCCTGCACTTCGGCCTGGGCCAGGCTAAGACGGCCGAGATAAAGATCCGCTGGCCGAATGGCGAGTGGCAAACTCTGCCCAATGTGGCGGCGAACCAACTGGTCACGGTAAAAGAAGGCCCAGGGATTGTACAGGCCACGTAGGCCCAGACGTCCTCGTCTGGGCGGGCGAGCAATGCTCGCCAGGGTTTTCGGAGCTCGCCAGATTTTTGGAAAGGTGGAGAACCGCCGGGCAGATGGGACACCTGCCCCTACGTGGTTCGTGATGGGCGCACGCCGCTATTGCGGAGCCTTCGAATCGAGTTGCTGGGGAGTAACTTCGTCGGGCGAGAAGATTTGTTTTCCAGCCTCTTGCTGGCTCGATTTCTGGTTGCGCAATCGCTGAAATTCCGCAAAGGCCTTTTTCTGCTCGGCCTCGTGGCCCAGCATCCCCTGCACTTGCGAAAGCCGGTACCACGCAACCTCATTTCCAGCATTCAGCGCCACCGCCTTTAGCAGGTGAGGCAGCGCCAGATCAGGCTTCTGCAGCGACATGAGAACTGAAGCTAGTCCTAACTGAGCTTCCCCGAAGTCGGGATAGTATTGCAGCGCCTGGGAAAAAAACTTCTGCGCATCACCAAGTTCCCCGGCAGTGCGGTGCATCTCTCCCAGTTCATAAGCGGCGTTGGCATTTCCGGGATCGACTTCCAGCTCCTGAGCGAATTCCTTCGCCGCGGTGGCCACGTCTTCCGGCGTGTTACTTTGCCGCGAACGCGCCAGCAGCGTACGCCCTATCCGGTAATGTATGCCGGCCCGCCGGTGATCAACGGAGAGCACCTGGCGATACTCGCTGATGGCCGCGTCGTTCGATCCCTGGCTTTCGTAGGCCTCCGCCTCAGCCTGATGTCTCCACACTGATGCGGGAGCTACCTGTGCCATCTTCTGCATGTTGAGGAAGGCGGCGCTGCCGAAGATTCGCGCGGTGTGGTAGAGCACCTCAGGATCGTCCGGATACAGCCGATTCAGCTCCAGGGCCACTTCGACCGCCTTGCTGTCGCGACGGAGCCCGGGGTAGGCCCGCAGGAGTTGCAGACCGCACATGCGCTTGAGGGGAGAGTCGGTGGAGCGCCGAAAGCACTTCTCCAGGCCGGGCAGAGCTTCTGTGTAGCGGCCGAGCTCAGACAATGACATGGCCAGCATGGCGTCGGTTTTCGGCAGGGCCGGTTTGAGCTTCAAGGCCTGGCGCAGAGCGGAGACGGCGAGCTCGAATTTTCTCTCCTGGAAGTAGATGACTCCCAGGTTCGCGTGCACTTCCGCCACACTGGGCTCCAGATCCCTGAGCTTTTCGAAGGCAGCCTCGGCTCCTGCGTAGTTGCCCTGTGCGAGGGCCTGCTGACCTTCCGCGGAGTACTTTTCGATTGGGTCCGTGGATTGCGCAGTTGCGGAATAGACAGAGCAGCACACCAGCACTAACCCGGCGAGCCAACCGATTCCGAAAAAGCGAAGCATCACAGGCGAGTGTACCTCAACAAAAAATCCGCCAGGCCGCAACTGGCCTGGCGGATGTCAAACACAGATAACCGAGGGTCAGAAGGTCAGCTTGCCTCCCAGCTGGATGATGCGGCCCGGGCGGGCGGCCAGCACTTTGCCGTAGGCGGCATCGTTGGGGTTGTTGTCGATCGGCGCCCCGATGGACGTTGCGGTATTCGGATCGTAGCCATATTGCGCGTGGTTGAAAACGTTGAACGCTTCAGCCCGGAACTGAAAGGCAACGCGCTCGGTGAAATTGAAGTCCTTTCCGATACCCATGTCCCAGTTGTTGATTCCCGGCCCGCGCAGGATGTCGCGGCCGCTGTTGCCGAACTGGCCTGCGAGCGGCTGGGTGAAGCATGCTGTGTTGAAATACTCGTTGATGCTCTTGTGGAACCCGCTGTTGGGGTCGCAGCCGGAAACCAGATTGGCCCGCTGGGTAAAGGTGGTCAGCAGGCTAAGCTTGTCACTCGCCAGGATGGAGTACGGGAATCCCTTCTGGAAGGTGGTGATGGCGGTAATTTGCCATCCGCCAATCGCCAGGTCGGCCGCCCGGTTCATGTTGCCTCCGAAGCGTTTGCCTCGGCCCAGCGGTAATTGATAAACAACACTGGTTACGAAGCGGTGATTGACATCAAAATCGGAACGACCGTAGTCGAGCGCCTGATTGTGCTCGTTCATGTGACCTGCGAATGCATTGGTCGAGCCCACGCCGGCGGCTGCTGATTTGTCGTCCAGACTCTTCGCCCAGGTATAAACCGCAACCAGTGCGATGGAACTGGAGCGGCGCTCAAGCTTCACATTGCCGGCGTTGTAACTGGAATACCCGTTCCATTGGCTGCCAAGAAAGCCCAGAGAAGACGTGATATTGGGGAATGGCCTCCGGGCCGCCTTTGGGCAGTCTCCGACCGTGGGGTCGCCACCCGTGCTTGGGTCGCAGAGCGCAGGATTCGCCGGCGGCAGACCTTGGCCATAGTTGGTGCGATTCAGCAAGTGGGTGCCCTTATTGCCTACGTAGTTGACTTCCAGGGTAGTGTTTTTTGCCAGTTCACGCTGGACTGAAAGAGACCACTGCTGGACATACGGGTTACGGGGGAACTCCGAAATGATTACAGCAAAGAACTGGCTACCGTCCAGCGCCGGGGTCACCTGATGGAGTGGGACCGCAGGAAACATGTTATCGGTCAACTTCGGCAATGTGGGATCCACGTTCGGATTGGGGGAAGCGCGTACCACAAACGGATAGATGTCGCCGGAATCGTCAATTTCGCGAGTCTCGGCGGAATCGAAGAAGAGGCCGTATCCGCCTCGAACCACGGTCTTGTCGGTCAGTCGATAGGCGAAGCCAATCCGGGGAGCGAATGGCTTTTTCGACGCTGCGGCAGGATTGTTGCGGCCGCAGTATCGGTAGAAGCCGTTGCCGTCGGGCGCAATCGGGCCGCCGAGTCCCGTAACACTTGCGGTGCCGAGGTTTTTATCGGCGTAACACAGGCCGCCCAACGGGTTGGCGCGATCAAACCAGAACATCTTGTTGTCCTGCTCGAAGGGTACGGTACGGTAGTCCCAACGCAGTCCCAGGTTCAGGGTGAGCCGGTTGGTCGCCTTCCAGTCGTCCTGAATGTAGGGAGCAAAGTATTGGAAGTGATACTGGTTCAGGTTGCCTGCCACTCCCGCTGGACTAAATGGCCCCGGCTGGAATGTAGAGGCATTGTTGTAGTAGCCGAGCAGGAAGTCGGCCACGGAATTGCCGGTGCCGCAGTCGCTCGTTGCGTTCGGGCAGCCGCCGCTATTCGAGGTAATCGTATCGTTGTTAAAGCCGAATTGACCGAGGAAGTCGTTGGAAAGATCTCGCTTCTGCACCCAGCGGCGATAGTCGAAGCCCACCGCAATGGTGTGCCTGCCATGAGTCATCGAAAGCGAATCTGAAAATTCCCAGGTCGGTATGTCACTCGTGGTGACGTCGTTGCCCTGGCTGCCGAAGGCCGTGCTGTTTATGCCCTGGAAATTAATCCCCGGATACATAGCCGCATAACCGGGCAGGTCCTGGAACACACCCGTGAGACCGAGTTTGGTTATGTCCGAATCGGAGGCAGCTATTCCACCCTGGATCGAGATTGGCTCCAGCCGGCCGAAGCGGAAGTTGTTAACGATGTTATGGGTAATCGGAATAGTGTGCGAAATCATCCAACTCTCGGACTTCTCGTTGAAGGTGCCGATGCCGAATGGAAGCGAGACTGAACCGTTGATGTTCTGGTTCTCGTACTGCGCGGTGGTATACCGAAAGAACATCGAACCGAAATGGCCCAATTGCTGGTCGAGCTTATAAGTCTGCTGGTTGACCGTATTAGGCAATGCGGTGGTCAGGCGATAGTTTCCGCGACAGCCGCTTGGGCAATTGGGTGCAGGGAAGAGACCCGCTCCGATGGCCACTTGCGCCAGGCGTGAAAAGCTGGTGCTCGGAATAATATTGCCTGGGAAAGGAGCGCCCGTTGTCGGGTCAATGGGCATACAGAACGTGGTCGCGCTGGGTATGCAACCGGCCGTTACCGGTGTCAGTCCTGAACCCGAAAAATCCCCTGAAAGCCAGGCCGGGTTGGGAACATTGAACGTATCCTGGTTGATGCCGTTGCGGATGCGCCAGCCCTCGTAATTCACCAGGAAGAAAGTCTTGTTGCGCCCGTCGTACACTTTCGGAATGTAGATTGGCCCGCCCAGGACGAAGCCGAACTGATTCTGCCGCAGTTCAGGAATTGCAGATTGAAATGGAGCTTTGGCATCAAAGGCATCGTTCCGCAAGAATTCGAACGCGGTACCGTGCAATTGATTGGTGCCGCTCTTGCTTACAATGTTCACCTGGTTGGCGCTGAAGCCATACTCGGCAGAGTAGGTTTCGCTCTGCACCTTGAATTCCTGAATCGCGTCCTGCGACAGAATGACGGCCGGAGTATTCAGGGCTGTGTCCGTGTTGACCAACCCGTCCAGAGTGTAGTTGTTGGAGGTCGGCCGGCCGCCGTTGATGCTGATGGCGTTGCCTTCGCCCTGCCGCATCTGGCCCTGCTCACCGGTGGTCTGCACGGCGCCCGCGCCAATAAACAGCAAGTTCAGGAAATTGCGGCCGTTGAGCGGCAACTGTTCCACCTGCGTCTGGCTGATGAGTTGCGAGACAGCAGCACTGTCCGTATCCAGCGAGACCGGGTTCGCCTGCACTTCCACGGTTTCGGAAACCTGGCCCGGCTTCATGACGATGTTCACCCTGGCCTGCTGCGCCACCGCCAATGAGATGTTGTCAGCGATCGCCTTTTGGAAGCCCGGGGCCTGGGCGGTAATCCGGTAGATTCCGGGCGCAAGGTACGGGGTGGTGTAGTCACCGTTCACGCTGCTTTCGGTATGACTGGCAACACCCGTAGCCACGTTCGTGACGTCGATCTTCGCGTTGCCCACCACGGCGCCCGAACTGTCGGTAACCGTTCCCAGGATGGTGCCATTGGCGCCTCCCTGGCCGTACAGGAAGCCCGCCGACAAAACCACAAACAGACATACCACTAGAATGTGGACTCTCATAGTCGCATTCCTCCTGTGCCTCTCGGGCACTGAGCGGTCAACGTGGACCCGGGCAGGGAAATATTTCATGCAGGACCCCTGCCTCGACTGGGCGCACTGTAGCGATCGCCAATTATCGTTGTCAAGAAAAAAGTGAATTTGTTTCTCTATTGAATTACCAGGATTGGCTGGCTCTAACATGTGAGGTGTTGAGGTCGTTGCAGGGAAACCTCTATTCCTCCCCGCTGGATTCCGCGAGGCTGGGACTCTTTAGGCGAAAAGCGGCAGTCCAAGATATATTCTTTAGGCATTTATCGTCGTCAGCGAGGCACACGCGATTGACACGCTCGACTCCCAAGCGGCTCTATCTGATTCCGGTACTTTCGAAGGCGCTCGATATTCTTGAGCTGCTGCAGAACGAACAAGGCCCGCTCGCGCTCGAAGCCATCTACCAGCGAACCAATATTTCGAAGACCACGGTCTATCGCATTCTGAAAACGTTTGTGCATCGCGGCTATCTGGCGCAGTCGCAGGACGGGTTGTATCGCCTGGTGGCGCGCCCCAAAAAAGCGCGCTTCGGTTTTGGCAGTCAATCGGCGGAGATGCCATTTTCGGAAGCGGTGACTGACAGCCTGAAGGCCGCTTCCTCGGCTGCAGGAGTTGACCTGATCGTGCTCGACAATCGCTACGACGGCTCCACCGCTTTACATAACGCCGATGAATTCGTGCGCAACCGGGTGGACCTGGTGATTGAATTTCAGATCGATCAGCACGTTGCGCCGGTGCTCGCGGATAAGATCGATGCCGCAGGTATCCCGTTGATTGCGGTGGACATACCACATCCCCACGCCACTTTCTTTGGGGTAAACAACTACCGGGTGGGCTTCGAGGCCGGGGAATGCCTGGCCCAGTACGCTAAGAAGCTGTGGGACGGCAAAGTGCGCTGGGCCCTGGGATTGGACATCGACGAGGCGGGCCCGCTGGTGCAGAGCCGCGTGACCGGAGCTTTCGAAGCGATCCGCTCCCGGCTGCCCGGAATACCCGCCGAATTTCTGGTCCGCATGGACGCCCGCGGCTTGCGCGACAAAAGCTGCCAACTGGTGCTGGATTTCCTGCGGCGTCACCCGAAAGATCGGGGCATCCTGATTGCTGCCGCGACCGACACCAGCGCGCTGGGCGCGGTGCAAGCGGTGCGCGAGTTGAAGCGGGAGAAATATGTCGCAATTGTCGGGCAAGATTGCATTCCCGAAGCGCTTAAAGAAATCTCCCGCGCCGACAGCCCGCTGATCGGCTCCGTCTCCCACGAAGCCCAAAGCTATGGTCCCCGCCTGATCCATCTGGGCCTTTCGTTGCTCAGCGGCCACCGCGTTGCACCCTACAATTACGTGGAGCACAAGCTGGTGACCGGTTCCTGGTTGCCGGAAAACAGCAAGACCGCCTGACCCGGAGTGTGTGGTTCGGACACTCCCTTCCGAAGCTTCGAAGTCGAAGGGAGTGCGTGACCCACATCTGCGAATTCTCTTATAGAAATTGTTGCCCTATTGCATTCGTGGAGTATGATAGCTGCGGCTTTTCGACGCGCGTGGGCAGCTTGGGTATGATGAAACAGTCACCGCGTTCCGAAATACTTTTCCCCCGAGAGCGTCTCCATGCAGGTCAAAACAAGTTTGCGTTATCTGGAAGACCGTTGGGACGAGCAGGTCGCGCGCACCCTTAACTTACCGGAATTGCTGCGCTACCGTTCGAACTTGCTGGGCTCGGACCTTCGCATCACAAATTTTGGCGGAGGCAACACCAGTTCGAAAATACAGCAGGTGGACCCGCTCAGCGGGAAACAAGAGGAAGTATTGTGGATCAAGGGCAGCGGCGGCGACCTGGGCAGCATCAAGCTGAGCGGACTGGCGACGCTCTACTCCGAAAAGCTGCACGGACTGGAGCACAAATATCGAGGCGCCGAGTACGAAGATGAGATGGTGGACATGTATCCGCTGTGCGCCTTCGGCAAGAACAGCGTTGCCGCCTCGATTGACACTCCCCTGCATGGATTTCTTCCTTTCCTGCACATCGACCACTTGCATCCTGATTGGGGCATAGCGCTGGCTGCTTCCGCCAACGGGCGGGAAAAGATGGAAGAATTCAATCGCCGGTTTGACCACCATCTCATCTGGGTGCCATGGCAGCGCCCGGGATTCGAACTGGCCATGATGCTGCGGCGCGCGGTGCAGGAGAGTCCGAACTGCGACGGCGTCGTGCTGGGCGGCCACGGCCTGTTCACCTGGGGCGATACGCAGCAGGAGTGCTACGAGAACACCATCGGCATCATCGACCAGCTGGGGCAGTTTGTTGTCGACCACGTGGACAAGAAGGGCGCGGGATTATTCGGCGGGCCGCGACACGAGGCGCTGGAAAACCGGCGCGATCTCGCGCTCGATATTTTTCCTTTTCTGCGCGGACGGGTTTCGGGTGCGCGGCGCGTGATCGGGAACTTCAGCGATCTGCCGGAGGTGCTGCGCTTTGTGAATTCGGCGGAGGCCGCGCAGCTGGCGCATTTGGGTACAAGTTGTCCCGACCACTTCATCCGCACCAAGGTTCGACCGCTGTTTGTTCCCTGGCAGCCGGGCGCGAGCCTGGAAGGACTGCGCGAGCAAGTTGACTCCGCGCTGCAAAATTACCGCAAGGAGTACGCCGAGTATTACAAAGCATTTGCCCAACCTGATTCACCGGCAATGCGCGATGCCAACCCCACCGTGGTTCTGATTCCCGGCATCGGCATGTTCAGTTTCGGAAAAAGCAAGGCCGAGGCCCGCCTCACGGGGGAGTTCTACGTCAATGCCATCCATGTGATGGAGGGCGCAACCTCGCTGGACACCGGAAAAGCACCCGAAACCCTCCCCCAGGCTGGCGCCGCCGCCCCCACCAGCGCGTTCACGGTTCATTCCAACTATGTAGCTCTGCCGCCGTCGGAGGCGTTCCGGATCGAATACTGGCAGTTGGAGGAGGCCAAGATTCGACGCCAGCCGCCGGAGAAGGAGTTGAGCCGTCAGGTGGTCCTGATCGTGGGGGGCGGCAGCGGAATTGGCCGCGAGGTTGCTTTGCTGGCGGCGGAACGCGGAGCACACGTCGTGGTCGCGGACCGCGATCATGAAGCGGCGAAGAAAGTGGCGGACGAGTCCAGGGGGCTGGCGGGAAAGGAAGGCGGGCTGGCCGTGGCTGTGGACATTCTCCGGCGCGATGCCATCCGCCAGAGCTTGCGCGACCTGGTTGCGGCGTACGGCGGCCTGGATGTGCTGATCAACACCGCCGCTCTCTTCCCTTCCTCGAAAGACGGCCAAATCAGCGACGAACAATGGGGGGTCACGCTGGACGTGAATGTTACGGCCAATTATCTTCTGGCCGATGAAGCTGGGCGTATCCTGCGCGACCAGAATCTGGATGCTTCGATCGTACTCACCAGTTCGGCCAACGCCGTTGTCCCCAAACGCGGCAGCGAAGCCTACGATGTGAGCAAGGCGGCGCTCAGCCATCTGGTGCGTGAGCTGGCTATTTCGCTGTCTCCGAAGATCCGGGTGAATGGCATCAGCCCGGCCACCGTGATCAAGGGATCCGCCATGTTTCCCCGCGACCGCGTCATCGCGTCCTTGAAGAAATACGAAATTCCCTATCAGGACACGGCGGGCGACGAGCAGTTGCGGACCCTGCTCGCCGAGTTCTACGCCAAGCGCACGCTTACTCATCGTCCGATAGATCCGAAGGACTGTGCGGAAGCGATTCTCTTTCTGGCGGGACCGAAATCGCCCTGTACCACCGGCCACATTATTCCGGTGGACGGCGGTCTGTCTGAGGCCTTCCTGCGATGAGTGAGGTTTCGCACGATCGGGGCGGGGCGGGGGCAAAAAGCGAGAACGCGGGCCGAGATCGAAGCCAATCCCCAGTGCTGGTGGCGGTGGACCTGGGCGCGGAAAGTTGCCGTGTCTCCCTGCTGCGCTGGATCGAAGGTCAGCCGGAAATTCGCCTGGTGCACCGCTTTGCCAATTCCGCCCGCAGTGATGGGAATGGCCTGCGCTGGAACATGACCGCCATCCGTAAGGGAGTAGAAGAAGGCCTGAGAGCCTGCGCCCAACTCTCGCCCCAGGGGATAGCAGCCGTTGGAGTGGACGGCTGGGCTGTGGATTACGTACGCCTGGGCGCAGGCGGGCAACCGGTCGCTGACCCTTTTTGTTATCGCGACGAGCGCAACGTCCGGGCCAAAGACCAGGTGCTTTCCCGGATTTCCGCGGACCGTCTTTACCAACTCACCGGGATCCAGATCATTACTCTGAACACGCTGTATCAGCTGCACGCCGATCGTCCCTCGGAGCAGAGTCTTCCGTGGGTGAATTTGCCGGAGTTTCTGCTGCACCAGCTGGGCGGGAGGCGCGTCTCCGAGTACACCAACGCCACGCATACTCAGTTGCTGGGTGTGCAAGACCAGACCTGGTGCCCTGAAATCTTTGCTGCGGCTGGCCTGGACCTGGGCGCGGCGCCGCCGGTGGTCAAACCGGGGACTGAGATTGGCCGGCTGCAGGGCGAGATCGCTTCCCTGCCGGCATTTCGCAATACACGCCTGATCGCTCCCGCCTGTCATGACACCGCATCGGCCATCGCGGGAATTCCAGCTCAGGGAAGCGATTGGGCTTTCATCAGTTCCGGCACTTGGTCGCTGGTGGGGTGTGTGCTCGATTCCGCCTGCGTCAACGATGCTGCGCGCAGCAGTAACTTCAGCAATGAAGGCGGCGTAGGCGGCAAGATTTATTTCCTCAAGAATGTAAACGGCATGTGGCTGCTGCGCCAGTGCCTCGAGCATTGGCGATCGCAAGGTCAGGTTTGGACGGTAGAACAGCTGGTCGAAGCCTGTGCAAGCGTTGAGGCACCTGAAAGCCTTATTGACGTGGACGACCCGGATCTGCTGTTGCCGGGCGACATGCCGGGGCGCATCAATGCGCAACTGAAGCGCGCCAGTCAGGTATCGATTCCCGAAGGCCCGGACATGGCAGTCAGGATGACCAGCCTGATTCTCCATAGCCTGGCCGCCCGCTACGCTGCCGTCTTACAGGATGCAGCGCGGATCACGGGTAGAACTTTGAGGCGGCTTTACATCGTGGGCGGCGGCAGCAAGAACACGGTGCTGAATCGGCTCACGGCCAAGGCAACAGGGCTTCAGGTACTGACGGGATCGACTGAAAGCGCGACCGTCGGCAACTTCGCCATCCAACTGACGGCGCTCGCAGGGAATTACACTAACGGCACTGGAGTGGCCGCGGACGCTGTGGCGGAGTGGGCTGGCATTCTTTCAGCGTTACCGATCGGTGTTTCCGGCAACGAAGCTACCGGAAATACCATCCCCGCTCACACCGTGGTAGAGGTCGAACGGCCAACTGGAAAGGCACTCGCATGACCGAAAAACCGGAAGTACTCATTCATCGTGCTCTCGACAATTTTAATATCGAGCTGCCCTCCTGGGGTTTCGCCAACACCGGGACTCGTTTTGGAAAATTCATTCAGCTCGCGGCCGCGGTTACCATCGAAGACAAGTTCAGCGATGCCGGGCAGGTACATGCCCTGACCGGCGCTTGCCCGACGGTGGCGCTGCACGTGCAGTGGGACCTGCCCAATGGCTTGAAGGATGTTGCCCAGGTCAAGCGTCTGGCCGAGAAATACGGCGTGCAGCCCGGCTCTATTAATCCCAACGTCTTTCAGGACCAGGAATACAAATACGGATCAGTGGGCAACCCGGACCCCTCGATCCGCAAGCGGGCCCTTGATCACATTATGGATTGTGTGGCCATCGCCCAGGCACTGGAGTGTCGCGACGTTTCACCCTGGTTTGCGGACGGTTCCAATTATCCCGGCACCCAGAGCATTCGAAACCGAATCGGATGGTTTGAGGAAGCGTTGAAAACCGTGCACGCCGGTCTGAGTCCGAAGCAGCGCCTGCTGATCGAGTACAAGCCATTCGAGCCCGCCTTTTATCACACCGACGTTGCCGATTGGGGTATGGCCTTTCTGCTGGCGCGCACCGCGGGTCCGCAGGCATACGTGCTGGTGGATACCGGTCATCACTATCAGGCACAGAACATCGAGCAGATCGTGGCCTGGCTGCTGCATCATGGGATGATCGGCGGCTTCCATTTTAACGACCGCCGATATGCCGACGACGATCTCACGCTGGGCTCTATCGATCCCTACCAGATCTTCCGCATCTTCCACGAGATTCACCACTACGCCTGGGAAACGGGCGCGGCCGCGGACGTGGCTTACATGGTGGACCAGAGCCACAACCTCAAGGGCAAGATGGAAGCCATGATTCAGACCGTGTGCACTGCGCAGGAGTTGTATGCCAAGGCCGCCATCGTGGACCATGCGCGACTGGCGTCGCTGCAGCAGAGCTGTTCGCTGGTAGAGGCTGAAGAAACTCTGCGCGGCGCCTTTTGGTACGACGTGCGGCCGGTGCTGCGCGAATGGCGGCGCAGTCACGGCCTGCCGGAAGATCCCATGCAGGCTTTCCGGGAGAGTGGATACCTGGAGCGGATCACGGCCGAACGCAAGGAGCGCAACGCGGTTTCCGTGACCACCTACGCGTAAACGTTAGGATGGAGGACGGGCGTCCCGCCGGGCGGGGACGCCCGTCCTCCATTATTGTTTGATCAGTTCCGCGTCGATGGTGATCGACACTTCATCGCCCGCCATGGCGGGGGCCCCATTGACCCCAAAATCCTTCCGGTTGATTTTCGTGGTCGCGGACGCACCCATGTGAAAGTTTCCCCTCGGGTCTTTCACGGGAGCGGTGGGGCCATCGACATCGAGCACCACTTCCCGGGTCACGCCATGAATCGTCAGGTCACCCGTGATCTTCAGTTTGCCCGCGCCTGCTGATTCGGCCCGCTTGGATTTAAAAGTGATAGTGGGATATTTCTCGACATCGAGAAAGTTCGGGCTGCGCAGGTCCTTGTCCCGCATCTCGACGCGCGTATCGACCGTGGACGCGTCAATTGTAGCTTCGAGCAAAGTCTTGCCTGGATCGGAGGGATCATAATTCGCGCTGCCAGTGACTTTTCGGAACTCGCCCCGGACCGTGGAAATGCCCAGATGACGAACAGCAAATTGCGCCGCCGAGTGGTTGGGATCGATCTTCCAGGTCTCGACCTGGGCAAGCGCCGGCGAGATGAAGGCAAAGGCAGTAAAGCAAATGACTAATTTGCGAATCATTAATCCTCCGTGAACTGTGTTGGATGCAACTGAAACCCGTCGGATCGAAAAAAGTACAGCGCGACCCGGGAAGCGGAGTCGCGATGAGTGCTCCACCGAATCGATCATCCGGAACGTCGTCGGCTCCGCTCGTTCTTACTGCGTGGTGACTCGCTCCAGCTTCACCGGTCCCAGGAGCCCTGAAGGAAGCAGCGGCGAATTCGCCTTGTAGGGCTTTACGTCGGCGAACGTATATTTTGTGGTCGCATCCGGTTGCTGATCGCCAATCAGGCGGTTGACCCAGGCATTGATCACTTTGATGGTCACCTGGTTCGCGCCCGGCTTCAGAGCGCTGGTCAAATCCATCCGATAAGGCGCATGCCAGAGAACTCCCAGGGACTTCCCGTTCACCGTCACCTCCGCCAGATTTTTCACCTCACCCAGATCAATCCATAGTCTCGCGCGATTCTTGAACCAGTCCGCTGACGCCTGAATGGTCTTGGTGTAAGTGCCTGCCCCGGAGAAATATTTCACTCCCTTATCCTGGCTGTCGCTCCACGAAATGAGCTTGTCCAGCGTGACCGACGCCGGCGCCCCGCGGCCGGGCTGGAAACTGACATTCCACGGGCCTTCCACGGTGGTCAGCTCGGTTTCGACCGGCTTGGGCAGGCTGAGAGATTCAGCCTTCGCAGGTTTGCGAAACACGACGAACACCGTGCCCCAGGGCTCGAGATGCAGCGGAACCGTGGTCCGGCCATCGGCGATGCGGTACGAACTGGGTCCCGATTTTCCGGTCTCGGCGTACCACAGTTCCGGCGTCCTGCCAGTCACGCGGAAGCTCGCATCCACCGTCTCGTCGCGGTCGTTGCGGTTGTCGAGGAAGTAGATGTCGGCATCGGCCAGCTTGCGATGCACAAACAGGATTCGGGTATCGCTCTGCGGCTGGGTGTGTTCAAAGTCCGGAGCCACGCTCAATGCCTTGAGCGCTGCCTCAGCATTCTGTCCTGCATAGACCTTACCTTTGCCCACGGAATGCACGCCGGTCCCGTTGCCGAACAGTTCATCGCTCAGCTTCTTGAATTCTGCGGCATCGTCAGCCAGGCTCGGCGTGTCAGTCGGTTTGCCGCCGGCCACGACCGCTCCCTGCTCGACCAACTTGTAAATGCCGCGCAGCACGGGCAAGGACATGTGCTTGCTGTACGGGTCCAGGGCCAGCAGACGATAGTTCATGCCGCTCTTCGTCGTGATGCGTCCATTCGCCGCGCTCAGTTCGTGGATCAGGCCGTCTGCGTTGACGTAGTCGAAGCCGTATCCGGCGGGCACATCGGGAGATTTATCGTTGAAGATCGCGGTAATGTTCGAGTCTTCGCCGTAAAAATAAATTACATCCGCGGCAAAGCGTCCCTGCTGCAGAAGGTACGAGCTGCGCGCCAGATAGTCTGTCCAGGCCCCGGCCTGCTCCGCCCAAGTTTCGTTGCGGTTGAACCATTGTCCAAAGGGCCCCAGGGTCAGTCCCGGGGCTTTATCGATCAAGGGCTGGTGCGCGGATTCGTGGATCACGAAGCGATTGATTCCGTTGAGAAGCTCCTGGTCCGCAGTCGGCTTCAGGGTGGCCGGCGACCACGCCCAGGGCGCGGCCCCTGCGGTCAGCGACTCTGCCGCCGCAAGATTCTGGCCGTAGATATGCGCCACCGACGCGGACTCGCGATCATCAGCGTTGTAGCCGAATTGTTCCTTGTTCACCCCTGGGACTTGCGTCCACATCGCGCTCATCGGGACTTCAGCCAGCTTCTTCACTTCCATGCCATCGGCAACGAAGGCTCGTCCGCTTTCGTGCGATTCCGAATAGTGCCCGATGCCCCGCTCTTTCAGCGAGGCCTGCACCTGTCCGTAGTGCTCGTCCGCGATCAGATCGGAAATGGTCTTGCGGAAATCCCACAGGAACTGGTCACTGGCTTCTGCACTTTCGACCACCCGCCCAGTGAGGACGGGCATCCACGGCGCTGGATCATAGCCGCGCCGCTTTTTGAACTGAGCCATCATGTCGTCGGTCCAGTTCTGTGAACCTGCCTCCCAGCTGTCGGTAATCACATAGCGGATACCGCGTTTGCCCATGTAGTCCGCGCCTACCGTCTGCTTGTAGCTGTCGAGGTAGCCGTCCATGTAATTCTTCACGTAGCCGGAATTGAGCTTGTCCACTTCCAGGCCGGTGGCTTCCGCGGTCGCGGGATGGTTGGTGATTCCCAGCAGTGAATAACCAAAGCGGAGCACTACCCAATTGCCGGCTGGAGGCGTCCAGTCGAGCGAGCCGTCGGAACGCATCTTCGAAGTCAAGTCAATGACATCGGACGTTGCAACGGCTTCCGCCGCCGGGACGGGAGAAGTTGCGAACCGATAGACATCAGGCACAGGAGTGAACGCGGCTTTCTCTTCGAAGCGGTTCACGCGCGCTCCCGGATGCAGAGTCAACTCGCCAATCTCATAGTCGGTTGGAGGCGCGCCGATCTTTATCCCCAGGGATTCGGGATCGATGCCGCTCGCCCACGCGGGCACTGGTGGTGGGGGCGTGCGTTTGAACGTGACCCGGAAAAACTTCGCGGTCACCGGCGGAAAAGAAAGCGTGTGCTGGGGAGAGCCGCCCTCGGGCACCTTCACAACCAGGTGGAAGCTTTGACCATCGTCGCTCGATTCCAACGACTTCTCGGGATTGCTGATGCCCGCCACCATGGCGGTGATGAAGTCCACACCCTTGGTGACAATGGTAAGAGAACGGATGGTCGCGGGCTGCGCGAATTCGTATTGGATCCAATTGCTCTCGCCGGCTTTGGGGATGGGAAGCCTTGTCGTCTTTTCCAAATCGCCATCATCGAGCATGCCCGGGTCAGGAGTTCCCGCGCTGGCCGTCACCTTTGCATGCAACGATTCGACCGAGACATCATCAGACGGCCGGCGGTATGCGATCACGGCCGCATCGGCGTAGAACTGCGGAAGCGCGGGGGCGCCCTGGGGCGCAGCCAGAGCATCGCGAACGCCCAGATCCTGAAAAGCACCCGTGTTGGACGGCGGATGCGCCAGCGTCCCCGTGAATGGTTTGCCCCCTTCGACCAGAGTCTCGCTCCATACATACTTTTTCATTCCCTGCGCCGCCGGTACCCAGGGACCACCGGTCTCGCTCCATCCCGGAGAACCCGCAATCGCCTCTTCCATCCCCAGTTGGTCCGCCAGCGTGGTCGCGTATTTAAACGCATCCTTCCACTCCGGCGTCATGTAAGCCAGGCGATGGTCCACCACCTGGGGCGTGGCCAGAGCCGCATCGAAGTTCTGAAATCCACCCAGGCGCACGCGATGCATCCACTCCAGATCGAGCTTGATGCCCTCTTTGCTGATGTTGCCATTCATCCAGTGCCACCAGACTCGCGGCTTCGCCGAATCCGGCGGCTGCTGGAAGCCCTGCTCCAGCGTGTCGCTGGAAGTCTGGGCGATCGTCATGCCAGTCATGAGCGTGAGGACGAATCCTAGTGCAGCTGCGCGCAGCAATGTTGGACGGTATCGATTCATGTCAATGAGTCCTTCCTGCAAACAATTTTCGAGGGAATCTGCCAGGGGGGAACCAAGTCCAGGCCGCTGAGGCTGCGAGGTATGAAGGCATCCAGATGCTGCGAGCGAAAATTTCCAGCCTCCTGTGATTGAGTCGGATTGCGCGCCACTCTAACGAGGGCGGAGGGGCGCTGTCAAGCAAAATGAATATATTTACCTATTGGATTTTAAGCCCGCAAGGACGCTGACTCGATGGCACAGCGCCGCTTACGGTGCCGGGGAGAAATCGGTCAGCATCATGAAAGTGGAATCCACCTTCTCAACCAGCTTTCCGTTTACCTCGGAGGCATCGCGCACTTTCTGCCATTCCGGATCGTCGCTGAACGACTTCCAGTTGCGGACCGCGGCTTCCCGGCTGGAGTGGGCCAGAATATAAATCAGGGTTCTTCCCTTTAGCGGATCGTCAAGCGGGGTCCAGTACGCGATGTTCTTCATGCCGTGCTTCTCGAAGATTTTGGTCGTATGCTCCCGAAAGCGCTTCAGCAGGTCGTCGAGCTTGCCTTCGTTGGCGTGGTAAATGCGAAGTTCGTAAACGGTAGATGCCGGACCTTCCGGTCCAGCCATCTCGGGTTGCGCCGCCGCCCAGACTGCGGCTGGGAGAAGCGCGATCGTGGGGAGTGCCTGCAACAAAGATCGTCTGTCCATGTCCACCTTCCGGATGCAATGAGTTCCGCCACCGACTTACTCTTCAATCGTGAATGTATAGGATCCCGCACCCGCTTCGTAAATCGCGTTGCGGCCATCTCTGAGAACAAACGATACTCCCGCACTCTGCCGTATGTCCTTGCCGCCTTCCAGAATCCTGGCTGACAAGCCGCCCGGCAAATACAGCAGGCCGGTGGTATTGGGTGGAATCACCACGTCCCACTTGATGGTATTGCCGTCAACCTTCCAGTTCGAGATGATCGGTCCGTACGACGAATCGTACGTCGCCTTGGCCTCTCCCAGCGTGGCATCGAATTGCGGGTGCAACTGGATGCGATGGAAGCCCGGATCTTCGGCCGATTCGTCGATGCCGGCGGCGTAACGATACAGCCACTCGGCCACCGCTCCGTAGGCATAGTGATTGTAGGAATTCATCGAGGGATCGCCCATCATCTGATCGCCGTTCCAGCGCTCCCACATAGTGGTGGCACCATGCTCGATCATGTATCCCCACGAGGGATACGTGTTCTGCAGCAACAAGCGGTAAGCCACATCGCTGTGCCCGCTGTTGCTGAGCTCGATCATCAGGTATGGAGTGCCCAGGAAGCCGGTGGTCAGGTGCCAGTCGTGGGCCTTGATGTCGTCGACCAGTTTCTCGGCCGCGATCGTCCTGTTTTTTTGTGACAGGAGATTCATGTGGAGGGCCAGCACGTAACTGGTCTGGCTGCCGGTTCCGACCGTGCCATCGGGCTTGACGTATTCCTGGTTGAACGCGGCGCGGACCTTCTCGAAGATTTCCCTGTACTTCTGCTCTTCTTGGGGCCGGTCAAGCGCTTGCGCCATGCGCATCATCAGCGAGGCATCGTACGCCCAATATGCCGTGGCGATCAGGTCTTTTGAGGTGGTGCTGCCGATGGCCAGCCAGTCGCCATAATCGTTGCCGCGTTCTTTCAACCACAAATAATTCGGGTTCGAATTTGCGATGTGCTCCATCCACTTTTCCATCGCAGCCCAGTTCTCCTCGAGAATGCGGGTATCGCGGAACTGCAGGTAAGCTGCCCACGGAATAATCACGCCGGCATCAGCCCAGCCGGCAACGCTTTCCCCGGTGGGCCCAACTCGAGGTGACACATCGGCGAAGGCGCCCGCCGGACTTTGCGCGTCTCGAATATCTGTGGTGAATTTATGGGAAAAAGCCGCCAGGTTGGCATTAAAGGACGCGGTCCGCCAGAAGACTTCGGCGTCGCCCATCCAGCCCAGACGCTCGTCGCGCTGCGGACAATCGGTGGGCACGCTCAGAAAATTTCCACGCTGTCCCCAGAGTATATTGCTCCACAACTGGTTCACAATCGGGTTTCCAGTGCTGAACTGAATGGTGAACGGCACCGCGGTGTAGAACACTATGCCTTCAATTGCGTCCTGCGTGGGCTTTCCCGGGTAGCCGGTAAGTTCGACGTAGCGGAATCCGTGGAAGGTGAAGTGAGGTTCAAACGATTCGCTTCCCTTCCCGCGCAAGATATAGGTGTCGGTGGCTTCAGCCGTACGCAGGTTTTCCGTATAAAGCTCGCCATTCGGCTTGAGCACCTCTCCGAACCGCAGGCGTACCTTGGTTCCGCTTTTGCCGGAAACGTGCAACCGCGCCCAACCAACCATGTTCTGGCCGAGATCGAAGATATAGACACCTGGCGTGGGATTGGTAACGCTTTTGGGCTTGAGGATTTCGTTGACCCGGATGGGCTGGAAATCCTGTGCAACCAGCGGAGCCTGAGGCGGCGGCGCGGTCGCGACCCCTCCCCAGCGCAAGTCGGAGAACGAGGCCTGGTCCCACCCAACCGGTTCCAGCCGGGCATCGTAGTTTTCGCCGTTGTAGATTTCTGACGTGACGATGGGAGATGGTTTCGCCTCCCACGATTCATCGCTCAGAATGGAATCACGCGAGCCGTCGGCATATTCGATTTCAAGCTGCACCAGCAAGCGCACGGGCGGCGGTCCAAAGTTGTATCGGGTCTGCAACCATCCCAGGCCATCGGCATACCAGCCTCCCCCCAGAATCGCGCCGATAGCGTTTCCGCCCTGCCGCACCTGCGACGTAACGTCATAGACCTGATAAACCACTCGCTTGCGATAATCGGTCCATCCGGGAGCCAGAACATCGTTTCCGACCCGCTGGCCATTCAAATAGAGCTGGTAAGTTCCCAACGCGGTCGAATAAATACGAGCGCTCCGTACCACCTTGGCTGCGGTGAAGTTTTTTCGCAGCAGATCGACGGGTTGAGCGGGCCAGGGAGTGCCCAGAGGCGCCTGACCGATTTCTGCCACTACGGCGGCAGCGGGCCATGACGAATCGTCAAACGTTTGCCCCACCCAGGCATTCCCGGTTTGCTCGGCCGCCGTCTTCCAGTCAGGTCCGGAAGTGAAGCGTTCAATTTTGCCGTCGGCCATCTGCACCCGAAGAAGCGCAATGAATCCGGCCTGCGGAGTCTTGTTGCGCTCCTGCTGAACAATCGCCTCAGCCGCCAGTGAATTCGCGCCTGCGTTCAGGAGCTTGCCGACGGGTATAACTCGAAAATAACCCCAGGGATCCTGCGCTCGACCGAACTTGCCCATCGGCGATTCGACCACTACCTGCTTGCCGTTGACCCAGGCCGCCACGTTGTCCTTGGCGGTGATGAAGAGCGTGGCTTCTTTGGGCTTTTGCGCCAGCTTGAAGCTGAAACGGAAATCGTGTTTGCCGGGCGTGGCTTTGGTCAGCGCGTTGTCATCGGCGGCCCAGATCCATTTCGGCGCCGATTCATAGTCTCCGCGCAACAGCGGCATGTCGCGGGTGATCCATTTCGCTTTCCAGTCGTCGGGAGACAGCAGTCCCATCTCCCACCAACTGTTCTGGCTGTACGACGAAGCTTGCCCGTGCGCGTCCCAAACCCGCACCTGCCAGTAGTAGCGTCTGCGAGATTCAACGGCGGGGCCGCCGTAGGCAACATTGACCGACTGATCAGACTCAACCCGGCCGCTGTCCCAGACATCGGCCCGATCCTGCGCCAGATTTTCGGGCGACGTGGCCACACGAATTTCATACGCCCCCTGCCGGGCGCCGCGGCTGGAATCCTGGAGGTGCCAAGAGAGTCGGGGATGGACGATATCGATTCCCAGCGGCTCTTCCATGCCTTCGCATTGCAGATGGGCGGGGGCGCTGCCTTCGAACGCCAGGCTGACCAGAGACATCGGTCCGCATAACAGAAGGAGGATGGAGAAAGAAAATATCAATCTTCGGAGAGAGCCGGCTCGCGGGGAATTTCTCGACATGGAGAGCTCCTGTGAAAGTTCCCTATTGTACTTATTTGTCTTTTGGATTGACAGGGTGAATTGACCGGAAATCTGTAGCTGCTGAATTGGGGCGCAGCTGAACCGGTCCTTGTTCAAGATCACTGGCCCATTACCCGCACGAAGATATCCTCAAATTTCTTCACGTCCACTTCCATCTGCACGCTGGCGGGATGAAGCTGCGGAGGGGGCGTCAGGTGCGAGAGCCATTTCTCGCGATCCGGAGCGTCAGGGCCGCTGTAGGGCAGAAAGAATTGCGGAACATCGTCCGGCTGTTTCCAGATTACGGTATGTCCGTATTTCGGCCCGTGGTCGATATCGACATCCAGGTACATCGCCTCGGACTTTTTGATCACACTGGGATCGAGGATAGATGCGACCGTCAATTCGTCCCACATCATCGACCACAGCGACGTTCCCTTCGGCGGCTGGAAGTCGAGGTACATCTTTTTAAGATGGCTGGCCAGCGGTCCGCCCGCCTGCACCGCCCGGCCCATCAACTGTTCGCTTGACCACACCTGTCCTCCCGCTTCAAAAGGCGTCACCACGATCTCCTTCCAGGGAGCACGCAGCACGATGGCCGCCGCTTCCGGATCCCACCACCAGTTCAGTTCCGGACCTCCCGCGCTGCTTCCGCCCATGATGTAGATGGACTTGGTGAGCGGCACAATCTCCGGATCCATGCGGATGGCGAGCGCGATGTTGGTCAGCGGACCGGCGCAATAGAGCACGACTTCGCCGGGATTGGCGCGAATGGTGTCAGCAATGAAATCGGCCGCGCGTCCCGGCCGCGGCTTGAGTTTGGGATATCCGCCGGGAGGCGGCCAGGTTTGTTTGGGTTTCGGCGCGTCAGGATTGAATGATCCATGCCAGCCGACGTAAGAACCGTAAAGCGCTTCGCGAAGTTCCTGCTCGCGGGGCGTATTGATCAGCGGCATTTCGGCGCCTTTGATAACGGGGACATCGGGACGGCCCGCCTCTTCCAAACTCCAAAGCGCAAACACGGTGGCGGGTTCCATCCACTGGTCGCCGCTCACGGTGGTGATGCCCAACAGGTCAATTTGGGGTGAGCGCAGCAGCATCAGCAGGGAGAGAAAATTCGTTCCCTGAGGGCCGGCGCTGTCCTGGTCAGCAATGACTTTGATTTTCTTCTGCGCCGCGGCCAGAGTGCAAAGCAGCAGACATGTGAGCACGACGCGCGTTGAGGCTCTCCGCATTGAGAACTTCCTCCTGTAACGCGGATTTTCCAGCTGGCGGCTGACAATCGCCTTTCTTGGCGACCTTTGCGGAATCCTTCGCGACCTTTGCGGTTAAGGCTCTTGCGGTTAAAGCTCTTTACCGCAAAGTACGCAAAGGGCGCAAAGAAGTTCCAGTGACCAATCGGAGCGACGAGCCGCGCTAGGATTTGCTGCGCGCCGCCCATTCGGCATCGAATCGCGCCCGATCATAGAAAGATTTCTGCGTCCCCACCCCGGTGGTGGAGAGTCCCGCGTACAAATTGGCGCGCCGGACGGCTTCGCGTTCGGGAAGGCCTTCTCCGAGGAAAACCGCGAAACTTCCGATAAAGGCGTCGCCGGCGCCCGTGCTGTCGATACTCTTGACTGGAAATGCCGGCAGGTGTTCCATGCCTTCTTTTCCCGCCAGCAGCGAGCCGTTGGCGCCCAGCGTAATAATGACGCGGCGAATGCCGTAGCTCAGAAGCTTTTCCGCGCACTTCTTGGCGTCCTCGACGTTCTTCACCGGCATGCCGGTAATCGTCTCGGCTTCGCTCTCGTTGGGGACGAAGTAGTCGAGGCCGTCAATGGCCTTGATGTCGATCGCCTGGCCGGGGGCGGGATTCAGGATGCACCGGATTCCGCTTTTCCGCGCAAAGGCGACCGTATAGTAAACCGTCTCCAGTGGAATTTCGAACTGGAGCACAATGCAATCGACCGCTTTCAGAAGGTCGGCGGCAGCATCGACGTCGGCCGGCTTCAATTCGTCGTTTGCGCCTTTGACCACGAAGATGCGGTTTTGTCCGCTGGGTTCGACAAATATCGGCGCCACACCACTGGACACACCTTCCACTTGCTTGACGTGAGTGGTGTCGATGCCGAGCTTCTTGAAATTTTCGATGGTGGCCGGACCGAACAGATCGCTGCCAACCCTCGCCACCATAAAGACCGAGGCTCCGCACAGTTTGGCTGCGGTCGCCTGATTGGCGCCCTTGCCTCCGAATCCCAGATCGAACTTCTGGCCGAAGATGGTTTCGCCGGGCTTGGGAAAACGGTCGGTAAAAGTGGTGAGATCAATATTGGCGCTGCCCACCACAGCAATTCGAGGAATTTTAGCCATGATTCAGAAGACCCTGCAGATAGATTTGGTTCCAGCCATGAAAACGCAAAGGTGAAGAAGGCTGAGTCTATTGAGCGGCCCGGATTGTGTCAACGCTCGCGGCGCAACTGGTTTCACTCGCCGTACGGGACCCAGATATTCTTCACCTGGGTAGCGCGCTGCAGGAACCAGCGGCCTTCGCCCTGCTGCACGTCAAACCAGTCGATGGCGCGGCCTTCGTTAGTGAATACCTGCTTGAGGTTTCCAACCGAGTAAGTCTTGGCGGCGACCGCGCTGCTTTCATCGGCAAAGCACCAGACCGCATCTACGTCGTCGTGTTCGGCTAGAGTCTTCAACAGTTGGGATGTGTATCCGGTGACGATGTTGACGGCTCCGGCGGGCAAATCGCTGGTATCGAAGACTTGATACAACTCGGCGGCAATTAAAGGATAGGTTTCAGAAGGCACCGCGACGACCGCATTGCCGGTGGCGAGCAACGGCATCACCAGCGACAAGAACCCCAGCAGAGGCGCCTGATTCGGACAAACGACCCCCACCGTGCCCAGCGGCTCGTTCATGGCCAGCGCGACGTTGCGGAAGGGAGGATTGTGCACCGCCCCGTCAAACTTGTCCGCCCACGCCGCATAGGAAAAGATGCGCTCAATGCCGAGACTTACTTCAACTGCGGCCTGAGCTTCCCCGACCACCGCGGCGAGGCCGCGCACAATCTCTTCGCCGCGCAGTGACAAATTCTCCGCTATGTAATAAAGAACCTGCGCCCGATTATGCGCTGTGGTCTTCGCCCATCCCGAGGCCTTGTGCGCCGCCTCGACGGCGTTGCGAATATCTTTGCGGTTGCCCAGCGGCGCCTCGCCCAGAAGCCGGCCATCCGCGGCGCGTACTTCCATGCTGTAGCCGGAGTCGGGACGAGCCTGCTTGCCTCCGATATAAAGTTTCACGGTGCGATCAATGGCAGGCGTCGCTGAATCTGAGGCGCTTGATTTCTGTTCCACCGGCGGTTTCGCGGCGGGCAACGCGGGCGCATTCTTGAACCAGGCCGGCTCGATATATTCCAGCAAGCCTTCTCGGCCGCCTTCGCGGCCATAGCCGCTCTCCCTGTAGCCGCCAAATCCGCAGGAAGCGTCAAATAGATTTGTACAGTTGACCCAGACCACGCCGGCCTTGAGTTGCGAGGCCACGTGCAGCGCAACATTCAAACTCTCGCTCCAGACGCACGCGGCCAGGCCATACACGGTGTTGTTCGCCAGCTCGACCGCTTCGCTGGGCGTGCGGAATGTCATCGCAGCCAGCACAGGGCCAAAAATCTCCTGCTGCGCCACAATCGATGTGGGATGCACATTGCTGAGCAGAGTCGGCGGATAGTAAAGTCCGCGCGCGGGCAACTCGATTTGCGGCTGCCAGCAGGTGGCGCCATCCGCTACGCCCTGGTCCACCAGCCGTTTGATCCGGTCGAGCTGCACGCGCGCCACGATGGCGCCAATGTCGATGGACTTATCAAGCGGTGCGCCGGCGCGCAGCGTGCTCATGCGGTCGCGGATCTTGGCGATGAGCGGCTCGGCGATGCTTTCCTGCATCAGCAGACGGGAGCCGGCGCAGCAGACTTGTCCTTGATTGAACCAGATGCCATCGACCAGGCCTTCAACCGCGCTGTCGAGATCGGCGTCTTCGAAAATGATGAACGGAGACTTGCCTCCAAGCTCGAGTGAGAGCCGTTTATGGCTGGAGGCGGTGGCGCTGCGGATGGCGCGCCCTACTTCGGTTGAGCCGGTGAACGCGATCTTGGCCACATCGGGATGTTTCACCAGCGCTTCCCCGGTTGAGCCGTCGCCGGTCACAATGTTGACTACGCCGGGCGGCAGTGCGATCTCGGAGCAGATTTCCGCGAAAGCAAGTGCGGTGAGCGGCGTGAACTCAGCCGGCTTGAGCACGACGGTGTTTCCCGTGGCCAGGGCCGGCGCGATCTTCCAGGCCAGCATCAGCAACGGGAAATTCCAGGGAATAATCTGTCCGACTACGCCGCACGCAGTGTATCCGGGAAATTCCTGTTGCAGCAGCTGGGCCCATCCGGCGTGGTGATAGAAGTGCCGGGCGACCAGGGGGATGTCGATGTCGCGGCTCTCGCGGATGGGCTTGCCGTTATCCATGGTCTCGAGCACGGCGAGGCGGCGGGAATGTTTCTGCACGGTGCGCGCCAGCGCGTACAGGTAGCGAGCCCGCGCGTGCGGCGTGAGCGCCTGCCACTTCGGCAGCGCGGCGCCGGCGGCGCGGACTGCGGCGTCAATGTCCGCTGCGGATCCCTGGGCGACGGTGGCGAGCTTCTCGCCGGTCGAAGGATCAGTGGTTCCGAAGTATCCACTTTCCGCCGGCTGTCGCCAGGCACCGTCAATAAAGTGTCCGAAGCGGCGGCCATGAGCATCCAGCCAGGCGAGGGCCTCTTTCGGGTCCTCCGGCGCGGGACCGTATTCCATGGCGACGAACTTTTCAGCGATGCTCATATTGGTTTGGTGTGCATCGAACACGAACTCGAACACAAATCAAAGTCAAAAGCTTCGGACAAGAGTGTCCGACCCACACGTTCGCTTCTACGCCAGGGGATGGCGATAGTCCGCCGAATAGCGTCCCGTCGCGTAGTGCTCAAGTTGGCGCTCGATATCGTTCAGCAATCCGCTGGCGCCAAAGCGAAATAGTTCTGACCTCATCCAGGATGGTCCGAGTTCTTCCTTCATCAACGCCAGCCACTCGATGGATTGCTTGGCGGTGCGGATTCCTCCCGCCGGCTTGAAGCCGACCGCCATCCCGGTCTCTTGCGCATACTCGCGGATCGCGCGCGTCATGACGAAGCCGACGGGCAGCGTGGCATTGGTCGGTTCTTTTCCGGTGGAGGTCTTGATGAAATCCGCGCCCGCCATCATGGCGACGAAGCTGGCGCGGGCTACGTTGCGCAGAGTCAGCAGATCGCCGGTGCCGAGAATGACCTTCATGTGGGCCCGCCCGCTGGCTTGTTTGAAGGCTGCGATCTCGTCGTAGAGCGCCTGCCACTTGCCGCCGAACACATGGGCGCGAGTGATAACCACATCGATGTCGTTGGCTCCCGCCTCGACGGAACGGCGAATCTCCGCCACGCGCTCGTTCAGCGGAGACAGTCCTGCGGGAAAGCCGGTCGAAACCGCAGCCACGCGCACGCCGCTCCCTGCGAGCGCACGCACTGCAGTTTCCACAAAGGTGTGATACACGCAAACCGCGGCAACCTTGATATTCAGTTCTTCAATCCCCAGCCGCTTGACCAGGTGATCCTGAATGGGATGCCGGGCCTTGGCGCAGAGGCGGCGCACCCGCTCCTCGGTGTCATCGCCTGACAGTGTGGTGAGGTCCATGCAGGAAACGGCGCGCAGCAACCATGCCGCTTGCCAATCTCTCTTGACCGTTCTGCGGGCGACGTGGCTTTGCGCCCTGCGTTCGACTGCGCTGGTGTTGACGCGGACCTGCTGCACCCAGTCGAGATTCAGTGGGACGCCGCGATTCGACACCAGTGGATGCCCGGCCAGCGTGGCGATGGTGTCCACGCTCAGGTCGCTTGCCACTCCGTAGGGTGCCTGGTTCTCGAGTGACATAATGGCGATTCCAATTGTACGGCACCGCGTATGTGGGCGCGAGCGCCCCGCTCGTGCGCCTCAGCCCACGTGGGAACAGCCGCCCTCGGCTGTCCGGTCGAGCGCAGCTCGACAAAGTTCTTGCCCAAACGAATCGCGGAGCTTCGCTCCGCCGGACAGCCGGGGCGGCTGTCCCCACGTGGGTTGTTCATTTGGCCTTGACAGCATTTCGGTCTGAAAGCTAGGCTACGACGCTGCTTCGAGTCCGGGAGAAAACCAATTCTGAAACGTTTGAACCACATCATTTTTTGGTTGGCCGCTGCCGCCATCCTGCTTGCCACCGCGTTCCCTGCCTCTGCAGCTGGAAAGAAAATCATTTTTGATACAGATCCCGGTACCGACGACGCTCTGGCCCTGATGCTGGCCTTGAATTCTCCCGAACTGGACGTGCGCGCCATCACCGTGGTCCCCGGAAACGTGACTGCAAGTCAGGGCCTGGAGAATGCGTTGCGGATGGTTTCACTCGCCAACCGGTGCGACATTCCAGTCGCGGCCGGTGCCCAGCATCCCCTTTTTCAGAAACTGATCACCGCCGAGTTCTGGCACGGCAAGAATGGTCTGGCGAATGTCGAATTGCCTTCCAGCAAATGCAAAGTGAATCCGCAGTTTGGCCCGGACCTCATTATCCAGACGGTGCACGCCGCGCCGCATGAGATCACGCTGGTTCCGGTGGGTCCTCTGACCAACATAGCCCTGGCGGTTCTCAAAGATCCGTCCATCGTTCCCCTGGTCAAGGAAGTGATCATCATGGGAGGCGCGATCACCGGCGGTAATGTAAACGCCGCGGCTGAAGCCAACATTTACAACGATCCCGAAGCCGCACAGATCGTCTTCCAGGCGGGTTGGCCCCTGACCATGGTGGGCCTGGATGTCGGCGACAAAACTCTATTTTCCCAAAAGTATCTCGATCAATTGGGCCAGACCCATGGTCCGGTCAACGACTTCATCCACGCCGTGGGAAAGTACCTGGTGGATCTTTCCGCGCAGTTCGGCTCGCCGGGGTCGCCGATGTATGATCCTCTCGCGGTCGGTGTGGCGATCGATGCCTCTCTCGTCAAGGCTCCGGAAATGCACGTGGACGTCGAGACCCGGGGCGAGTTTACCCGGGGTGAAACCGTCGCCAATCGCCACGGCATGATCGAGCGCAACGTGCTGCACGGCGATCACTATGTAATCGAGGGGATAGACAAGGTCGCGCCCAACGCCAAGGTCTGCGTCGATGTGGACGCTGACCGGTTCCTGCAGCTTTTCGTTTCCAGAATTAAAGGCAAGTAGCGGGCAAGTCCTAAGGAGAAACCCATGTACACGCCACACAGTCTGGAAATTGCGCTGTTGATGATGATCACCAGCGCCATCTGCTGGGGCTCCTGGGCCAACACCTTCAAGGGCGTAAAGAACTACCGCTTTGAGCTCTTCTACTGGGATTACGCTCTGGGAATATTCATCGTCTCGCTCGTCCTGGCCTTCACCATGGGGAATACGTCGTCGAGCGATCCCGCAAGTTTCCTGAACAATGTTCATTCCGCCGATGGCTCGAACATTGTTTATATGCTGATTGCCGGCGCCATCTTCAACCTGGCCAACCTGCTGCTGGTCGCGGGAATCGACATGGCCGGACTGGCAGTGGCTTTCCCGGTTTCGATCGGCATCGCTCTTGTGGTTGGAGTGGTTTCGAGCTACGCGTTACAGCCTCGGGGCAACCTGGGCTTGTTGGCGGCTGGCGTTGCGTGCGCAGTTGTCGCCGTGATCCTTGACGGCAAGGCTTATGGCAGCCTGGCCAGCGCGGGGCGCTCCGTCTCGAAGAAAAGCATCGTTACCTGTATCGTGTCCGGCGTCCTTATGGGACTCTGGGCGCCGTTCGTGACCCGTGCCATGACTCACGGAAATCCGCTGGGACCGTACAGCGTGGCCGTGTTTCTGACTCTGGGCGCGCTGCTCTCTTGCCTGATCTGGAACGTTTACTTCATGAAGAAACCACTAGTCGGCGAGCCCGTCAGCTTCAGCGGTTACTTCAGCGGGCCACCTGCCGGACACGTTCTCGGACTGCTCGGCGGATTTATCTGGGGCACGGGCATGGTTTTCAATCTCGTGGCCGCCAGCTTTACCGGAGTGGCGATTTCCTACGCGATCGGGCAATCCGCTCCCATGGTCGCGGCGTTGTGGGGGGTGCTGGCCTGGAGAGAGTTCAAGGGTTCGGGCAGCCAGGCCAAAATCTATCTGGTCTTCATGTTCGTTTTCTATGCCCTAGCGATTCTGCTGGTGGCACGCGCCAACGGATAAGTTTCAAACTCTGGCTCGCTTCGAATCATAATGAGGATGCCATTTGTGGGAGTTCCCGATCGACGTCAATTTCTCGAGGCGATGGCAACGCTGGGTGCCATGACGACCTTGGCAGGAGGCGTGAACGCGACCACTGGCGCGCCGGCCCCGCGCTGGCCCAAGCTCCAGGGCAGCCCGGTGCTGGACAGCCTGCACCCCGTGATTGAGCACTCCCGCGACGTTCGCACTCACGTGGATAAGATCGTCGAAGTCGCCAACTGGATGTCCTACGAAGAGCTTCCCATGCCGGATTATCAGATGCCCTTCGACGTGGGAAAAGGCACCGCCGAAGATGTGATTGATTTCGTCCTGACCGCCGATTGCGTGGACACGGCATTCACCGATTTTTCCACCCACGTGAAATTCCAGGTGGATTACGCCGGGCGGCACTGGTCTGATTCCGATGCATTGTTTGCCTGCATGAAGCGGGCGATGGACAATGGCGTTCCCATTCTCGACGGCAAGTTCCTCGCCCAGGTAACCCGGCCTGACCTCGAACGTATTTTCGCCGCCAACATCGAACTGCCAATGCTCGACGAAAAAATGGAAGTGTGGCATCAGGTAGGCTCGGTGCTGGCCGAAAAGTACGCCGGCCGCTTTCATAATTTTGTGAAATCCTGTCCGCCACGCCTGTATGACAACGGCGCCGGCATCATCGATCGCATGGTCAAGGAGTTCCCTCGCTTCAACGACGTCAGCCCCTACGACGGCGCGACCATCAAGTTTTACAAGCTGCCGCAGCTGGGAATCTGGTTCGTTTACTCCAACCTGAGAAAGAACAATCAGTTCCCTCTCGAAGATCTGGGAAAGATGACGGCGTTTGCCGACTACATCGTTCCGGTCGCATTGCGGATTCTGGGAATCGTGAGTTACTCGCCCGAGCTGGAGCATGCCATCAATACCTACCAGATGATTCCGCGCGACAGCCGGCAGGAAGTTGAAATCCGGGCCCACTGCATCTACGCCACCGCGCTGCTCTGCGAAGAGGTTAATAACCTCCGCCCCAAGGACCAGCAGATCATCATCCCGCAGATCGACGCCCGCCTGTGGACGCACTATCACACCACCTGGTGGCCGCATCATTTGACCAGAACCATCATGTACTGATTTTGTAGCGCCGGTTTTCGTAGCGCCGCCGTCCCGCCGGCTGTCGTGGGGGCGTCCCGCCCACACTTTGACATAAAGACAGCGAGGGCGAGACGCCCTCGGGACAGCCGGCGGGACGGCGGCGCTACGAAAATCAGCGCACTCCCGTGCCGCTGTACAAAGCCAGACTGTTCGTATAGAAATTGACCCCAGAGCTCGCGCGATGTTTGCGAATTGCAGTGGGGAGCCGACTTGTATTCCAGGCCCAGAACTCTCGAGGAAGCAGTCCATGTCTTGACCCGGCAAGGCGGCCAGATTCTGTCGGGAGGCACCGATTTCTTTCCCGCACTGGGTGATCGCCCTGCGCCCGATCGTGTGGTTGACATCTCCGGTCTCACCGAAATCAAGGGCATCACAATTGAACCCAACTGCATTCTTCTGGGAGGACTCACCACCTGGACTGAAGTCGTGGATGCCCCTTTGCCCCAATGCTTTGATGCTCTGAAGAGCGCCGCCCGGGAAATTGGCGGGATTCAGATTCAGAACCGCGGCACCATAGCCGGTAACCTCTGCAACGCGTCTCCTGCCGCCGACGGCGTTCCGCCGTTGCTGGCGCTGGATGCGGAAGTGGAACTTGTCTCCGCCTCCGGGAAGCGGCGCATGCCCCTGGCTGAGTTCATCGTGGGAAATCGGAAGACACTGCGCCGCCCCGATGAGATTCTGGCCAGCGTGATCGTTCCCCGCGGGCTCGAGGATGCCGCATCCGCCTTTCTGAAACTTGGAGCGCGGCGGTACCTGGTGATTTCAATCGCCATGGTAGCGGCCGTCGTAAAGGTAGATAACACAGGCCGCGTGGCTGAGGCCCGCGTGGCGGTAGGGTCGTGCTCCGTGGCCGCGCAACGCCTCACGGCTCTCGAAGGTGCGCTGGCTGGCGCGCCGGCACGCCCCGGGTTGGGCGCGGTTGCTTTGGCGGAGCATCTGGCAGAGCTCTCACCCATCGATGATGTTCGTGCTACGGCGATCTACCGCAACCAGGCCGTCCTGACGCTGGTGGGGCGTGCCCTCGACGCCTGCGTGGGGGACCGCTGAATGGTCACGACGACCTCTCCTCGCCTCATTTCTCAGTCTTCCATTGCATTTTCGGTCAATGGAAAAAGCGTGAACGCCGAAGTTTCTCCGGCGGAGCGCTTGTCCAAAGTGCTTCGCGAGCGCCTGGGACTGATCGGAACCAAAGTTGGTTGTGACGCCGGCGACTGCGGCGCCTGTACCGTTCTGCTTGACGGTAAGCCTGTCTGCTCCTGTCTGATTGCAGCCGGACAAGTCGAAGGACATGAAGTCACGACGGTGGAGGGACTCGCAAGCCGCGCGCCGATTCATGACCAGTTACAGAAATCGTTCTTGCGCCACGGGGCTGCTCAGTGCGGCGCCTGCACCCCAGGCATGCTGGTTTCTGCAACCGCTCTTCTGGAACACAATGCCGCACCCAGCGAAAGCGAGGTCATGGACGCAATCGGCGGCGTGCTGTGCCGCTGCACCGGCTATCGCAAGATCATTTCCGCCATACAGAGTGCCTGCTCCGGTGCGGTCGAAGAGGAATCGCCCCAGGCCGGCAACGCCGTAGGCTCGAGGCTGGTGCGGCTCGACGGTCGGGGAAAGGTGGAAGGCACGGAAATCTTCGGCGCAGACGAAATTCCGCGCGGGGCGCTGCTGGTGCGCGCCATCCGCAGCCCTCACCAACATGCTCGCTTCCGTTTCGGCGATCTCGAGGCGTTCGTCGCAGCGCATCCGGGAATCCACCGCGTTCTGACGGCCAGCGACATTCCGGGAGAGAACCGCTATGGTGTGATTCCGCGTTTTGCCGACCAGCCAGTGTTTGCTGACGTCGAAGCCCGGTTCCAGGGCGAGGCAGTGGCCGCTGTGGTGGGCGAAGCTGAAGCCATCGAAGCTCTCGACCTGGCAGGTTTTCCGGTTAACTGGGAAGAGTTACCGGCACTGACCACGATTGCCGCCGCCCTCGCTCCTGACTCCGAACGCATCCATCCCAACCGGGAAAATAACGTGCTGGTCCGGGGCCGCGTGGTCCGCGGCGACGTGGAAAAGGCTCTGGCTGAATCTGACGTCGTGGTCGAAGACGAATTCGAGACTGGCTTTATCGAGCACGCCTACATCGAACCCGAAGCCGGCTTTGCCCGGCGCGTCAACGATCAGATCGAGGTTCAGGCCTGCACCCAGGCTCCGTACATGGATCGTGCCGACATTGCCAGAATTCTGGGCATCGCGCCGGAGGCGGTACGCATTATTCCTACCGCCGTCGGCGGCGGCTTCGGCGCCAAGCTCGATCTTTCGGTGCAGCCCTTCGTTGCGCTGGCCGCATGGCATCTTCGCCAACCGGTGCGCATGGTTTACTCGCGCTCGGAATCGATCATCTCAACCACCAAGCGCCACCCATCACACATCCGCCTGCGCGCGGGCGCGGCCCGCGATGGCAAGTTGAAAGCCATGGACTTCACCGCCGACTTCAACACCGGCGCCTACTCTTCCTGGGGACCGACCGTCGCGGCGCGCGTTCCGGTCCATGCCTCGGGGCCCTACCACGTCCCTCACTATCGCGCGCTGACCCGGGCGGTGCACACTCATCTGGTGCCGGCCGGGGCTTTCCGGGGCTTTGGTGTCCCGCAAACCGCGATCGCCCAGGAACAGCTTTACGACGATCTCGCTGATCAACTTGGGATTGACCGCCTGGAATTTCGAATCATGAATGCGCTGGACAAAGAAACTCCAACCGTGACCGGCCAGGTTCTCGGCGAGGGAGTCGGAATTCGCGCCTGCTTTGAAGCGCTGCAGCCCCGGTGGATCGCGGCGCGCGCCGAAGCCGTCGCCTTCAACGCCGCGAGCAGCGGCCCGGTCCGGCGGGGCGTGGGCGTGGCCGGTATGTGGTATGGATGCGGCAACACTTCCCTGCCCAACCCTTCCACCATTCGCGTGGGGCTGAAAGCAGACGGCCGCATCGCGCTGCACCAGGGCGCGGTGGATATCGGACAAGGCTCCAACACCATCGTCACCCAAATTTGCGCCGACGCGCTGGGCGCTCCCATTGATCGCTTCGATCTGGTCTCTGGCGACACATCGATCACGCCCGACTGCGGCAAGACTTCGGCCTCGCGCCAGACGTTTGTCACCGGCAAAGCCGCGCAAATGGCTGCCACGGAATTGCGCCGCGCCATTCTGCGACTGGCTGATGCGGGAGAACAGGCCGCCATACACTTCGACCATAGCGGGGTCACGGTTAAAGAAGAGGACAAGCAGCGCGGAATCAACTTGCGTGACATGCCTCGCGACAGGCACGGCTACGTGCTGACCGGCGAAGCCACTTTTGATCCGCCCACCAGTCCGCTGGACGAAAACGGCCAGGGCACTCCGTATGCCGTGTTTGGCTTCGGCGCCCACCTGGCCGAGATTGCAGTCGATACTGAACTCGGCACGGTGCGCGTGCTGAAAATCATCGCTGCACACGACGTCGGACGGGCCATCAATCCAACGCTCATCGAGGGCCAGATTGAAGGCGGCGCCGCACAGGGCTTAGGGATGGCGCTGATGGAAGAATTTTTCCCCGGCAAAGGCGAGAACCTTCATGACTACCTGATTCCGTCCGCCGGCGACATGCCGCCGGTAGAGTCGATTCTCATCGAAGACCCTTCGCCCGTTGGCCCGTTCGGCGCCAAGGGAATCGGCGAGCAGGCCGTGATCCCGACCGCTCCCGCGATTCTCAACGCAATTCACGATGCCATTGGCGTGCGCATACGCAAGCTGCCGGCAACACCTGACTGCATCCGCGCCGCGATGGTAGCGGCGGCGTCCCGCCGGCCCGATGGGCGGGCAGGATGCCCGCCAGACAGCCGGCGAGACGCCGGCGCTACTACAATCCTATGAAGATAACCACCATCGACGAATTTTTAGAACGTAGAGTCCTGCCAGAACACCGGCCGATCGTAGCTCTGCTTCGAAAAATGATGCGCGAGCATGCTCCCGAAGCGAAAGAACAAATTAGTTACGGCATACTCATGTGGAAGGGAAACCGGGGGCTGGCGGTAATCAGTCCAACAAAAAAAGACATCACGTTTGCGTTCTCGCGCGGCGCAAAGTTTGAAGATAAATTCGGGTTGCTGCAAGGTGTGGGAAGAGTATCGAAGCACGTCAAAATCAAGGACGTGAAGGACGCGCCCAAGGCAGCGCTCAAGTATTACATTAAACAAGCCGTGCAGCTTGATGCAAAATAGATCATTGCTTGCTAGCTAATCGGCTGAAAGTGGCCGTGTTTTTCGAAACCGAAGAATCTTCGAACGACGTTGTGCAGTCTTGTTCAACCTAGTTGCCTTTTCTGGACCATGAACATTCCTGAAAAACCGACTGCGGCTATCCGCTGCGATGCCTGCCCCGTGCTCTGCTACATCAATCCGGGAAGGACGGGCGCGTGCGACCGCTACGCCAACGACAACGGACAACTGGTCCGCATCGATCCTCACGTCGTGCTCGATCGCGCCGTGTCGCGCGGCGAATCCGTGGTTCCCTTCCTTGATCGCGACCGCGAATGGGACGGCAGCATCGTGACTGGGCCGGAGAATTTCGTTACCGCCATTGGCGCCGGCACTACTTATCCCGATTACAAGCCCGCGCCCTTCATCATTTCCTCCTCCGTCCAAGGCGTGGACATGGTAACGGTCGTTACCGAAGGGATCTTCAGCTACTGCGGCGTCAAGGTGAAGATCGATACCGATCGCCATCTCGGACCGGAAACAAATCTGGTTCGCGCCCAGGGAGAACCGGTAGGACATGTAACCACCAGCGAATATGGTTCGCAGATGCTTTCGCTCGGCGGCGTGCGTCACCTGACCGGCGGCAGCCGCAAGGAAGGCACGGTCACCTGCGAAACCCTGCTGAACCTTTGCGAGCGCAAGCCGGTGGAACTCACCATCGATGGCGGCGCCACTGTGATTGTGCAAGCAGGCCAGCCGCCGGTGGTGGGCGGCGTACAGGAAGAACGAATGCGGGTGGGCTGCGGCTCGGCCACCATCGGGATGTTCGCGAAACAGTGGTTGGGCAAAGTTGATGAGGTGGTCGTGGTCGATGACCACATCACCGGCGTGCTCTCCGAGCATCAGGCGGGAAAGTTGTTGGGTGTTGCCGCGACCGGCATCAAGATGAAGGGCCACCGCTCGACCCCCGGCCGTTACTTCCGCGTGGCCGAACCAGGCACTGCATGGGGTGGAACGAATATCGATGATCCTCTTTCGATCCTCCAGAATTTCGATCCCAAGACCGCCTGGCCGAAACTGCGATTGCTGATGGTAAGCACCACGGGTGAGCACTATGCCTACTTCGAACTGGATGAAGCCTTACGGCCCGTGGAAAAAGATTTACCCGCTTCGCTTAGCGAATCGGTCGCGCGCATCAAGGAGAATTGCGAGCCCGCGCTCTGCACTGTCCTCTTCATGGGCGGCGCGGGAGGATCACTGCGGGCGGGAGTCACGGAAAATCCCGTGCGGCTGACCCACTCCGTGCGCGACGCGCTGACCCGCGTCACCTGCGGCGGTGCGCCGGTTTACGTCTGGCCCGGCGGCGGCATAACATTCATGGTCGATGTCAATCGCATGCCCGAGCACGCGTTCGGCTATGTGCCGACGCCGGCGCTGGTTGCGCCCATCGAGTTCACGTTGAAGATTGCGGACTATGCCGCCCTGGGCGGCTACATGGATCACGTTCGATCGCTCGATTCCATCATGGACGAAAAGGGCCGCCGCCGAGTTTCAGCAAATCCGGACAACCCCTGGCCGCTGGCGCCAGGAAAATCGTCGCGGTCCGGCCCAAGGTCGAATCAATGAATACGCGGGCGCAAATCAGATTGTTGGACGACGGCCGCCGCCTCCATTTGAATGACGGCCCCATTGACCTGATCATCGAAGCCTTCGGTGAGACTGATGAGGTCAGCGCTGCCTATCATGCGGCGGCGCAGCGTTTTGCCACAGTGCTCGACGAACTCTGCGCCGAACTGACGCTTTTGCGGCAGACTGCCCAAATAGACGGGCCCCTTCCGTCGGGCGCCATCGCGAGGCGGATGGCGGCCGCGGTTGCGCCCTACTGCGAGCGCACCTTCATCACGCCGATGGCGGCCGTGGCAGGCTCAGTCGCGGAGGAAATTCTCCATGCCATGACGGCGGCAGCCAGTCTCTCGAGGGCATACGTGAACAATGGAGGAGACATCGCGCTGCATCTCGCCCCCGGAGAGCATTTTGTCGCAGGCATGGTCGAGCGGCCGGACCGTCCATCACTTTTCGGAACTGCAACCCTCGACGCGGCGCAACCAGTGAGAGGCATCGCGACCAGCGGCTGGCGCGGCCGCAGTTTCTCACTTGGCATCGCTGACGCGGTCACCGTCCTTGCCGACCGTGCGGCGGTGGCCGACGCCGCGGCGACCGTCATCGCCAACCCAGTGGACCTGCCGGGGCATCCCGCCATCGTTCGCGTACCCGCCCGCACTCTCGCGCCCGATAGCGATCTGGGCGACCGACTGGTGACTCAGAAGGTTGGCGAACTTTCGCCGGCAGAGATTTCGGCTGCGCTCGATGCCGGTGTCAACGTTGCCCGTTCGCTTCTTTCCCGCGGACTCATACGCTCGGCGGCGCTCCACCTGCGCGGAGCTACTCGGGTCGTGGGTTTAAACTTGGAATCGACAACCATTGCCATTCCGGGAAGCAGGACTCTCGTTCATGCCTGAGGTCCAAATCCGCAAGAAGTTTACGGCGGTGGAAGAAATTTTCCACGAGGGCGGCCCCATTTCGTCCCGCCCGCTGCGCCGTGCAGCCGCGCTGGCGGTCATTCATAATCCTTTCGCCGGCGCATACGTCAAAGAAATTGCCGGCTTCATGGACGACCTCAAACCGCTGGGCCTGGAGATGGCGCGCTCCCTGGTGAAAGCGCTCGGCGGAGACCCGAAAGTTGTCGAAGGATACGGCAAGGGTGCCATCATCGGCTCGGCCGGCGAACTCGAGCACGGCGCCTTGTGGCATGTGCCCGGCGGCTATGCCATGCGCGAAATCTTAGGCGACGCGAAAGCCATCGTCGCGTCAACCAAAAAGGTTGGCGGCCCCGGCACCCGGCTCGATGTGCCCATCACCCACATCAATGCTTCTTATGTAAGAAGTCATTTCGATGCCATGGAAGTCGGCCTGGCCGATTCCCCACGCGCCGATGAGATTCTGCTGGCGCTGGTGATGACTACCGGGCCGCGCGTTCACGCCCGCGTCGGCGGCCTCAAGGCCTCGGAGATCAAGGGAGAGGACGGATTGCGCTGATGGCCGACAAAATGAAAGCCAGCATCCGCAAGATTGCCACATTCGTGGAAGAGACGCGCAGCGAGATGGGACACGCCGTGAATCCTCCAACTCGACGCGCCGCCGCCGTCGCCGTAATTGAGAATCCCTGCGCGGGAAAGTATGTCGAAGATTTGTCCGAACTGATGCTGATCGGCGAGGAACTAGGCGAATTGCTGACGCAGCGCGCGGTCGCGGCCCTGGGTATTCCAGCAACAGCGGTCGAGAGCTATGGCAAGGCCGCGGCCGTTGGCGAAAACGGGGAACTCGAACACGCAGCGGCGATTCTCCACCCCAAGCTGGGCGCGCCGGTTCGGAAAGTACTAGGCAAGGGCGCGGCGCTCATTCCGTCGTCGAAGAAGCGAGGCGGACTAGGGGTTGCCCTCGACATTCCCCTGGGCCACAAAGACGCAGCATTCGTCCGCAGTCACTTCGATGGCATGGAAGTAAGAATCAACGACGCACCGCGGGCCAACGAAATCATGGTTGCTGTTGCAGTGACGGACAGCGGGCGCCCACTGCCGCGCGTGGGAGGTTTGACCAAAGGCGAGATCAAGGGCGAAGACGGCCTCCGGTAACCACGTGGGGACAGCCGCCCTCGGCTGTCCAGTCGAGCGCAGCTCGACCCTGTTTTCCAGGCCAGGAAGCGCGGAGCTTCGCTCCGCCGGACAGCCGAGGGCGGCCGTCCCCACGTGATTTTCTGTAGCGCCGGCATCCCTTCGACTTCGCTCAGGGCAGACTTTGCCGGCTGTCCCGAGGGCATCCTGCCCTCGGAGCGGCGGGCGAGACGCCCGCCGCCGCGCGTGGGAGGTCTGACGAGGGCGAGGACGGCCTGCGTTAGCTCACAATCAAGATTCTCTGAGAACGTGCGCGGCGTTTTCCGTTGACGGTAGCGATGGTGCCGACGCATAGAGCAGCGCGAATCCGATGAACATTGTCGGTTCCACCAGTGTGACTCCGATGATGGATGCGGCGTTGAGAACCCAGGGGAGCCATGAGGGCAAGGGCGTGCTCTCCGCCACCCGCGCGGCAAGCCAAAACGGAAGGAAGGCGGCAACGTATCCCCCTGCTAGAGACTTGGTCAGAAGCGCTGCCAGCGTAAGCCACTTTCCTTCAGTGAGCTCGTCACTCCGGAACATAGCCTGTGCAACTCCATAGTTGTCCAGGACCACGGCGGGCACCGCAAGCGCAAATCTGGAAATGAGAAGAACAGCGAACCCGGTAGAGGCGATGAAGAGCAATTGAATTGGAAAACCTCTCAAGTGCGCGTACACCAGGAAGAGAAGGTCTGGGATAGCCATAGCGACGGCAATTGCGGCTACCTGTAGAACGAAAAGAAGGAGAGCGAGCCGCACAACCGAATTCAGCCGCTCGCCGACAGTCGCGAAAGCTTCCCGGATCGAGGGGACTTCTCCCGAAACGATTCCGAGTACCGCGCTGCAGATGGCCCCAAAAGAAAAACAGAATGCGGTCCAAGTAAGCAGATATCCCACGAGACTGACTGACCAAATCTCGATAATCTCGGACCTGTATCTCAGCGCTTCTGGGCCAGGAGAAATGTGTTGGGCAATATCGAAAACCTCCAGACGAACAATGAGAGTCACAACCGCTCCACACACCACGGCAGGAAAGGTGAGCTTGAAAAACAGCCAGAGTTGGCTGTGATATATGTGCAACACCTCCGCTATGAATTTGCCGATACCAGGCCAGTCACGGAAAAACGGTGATCCGCTGGCGCGCCTCGGTTCGGCCTTGTTGCGTTCTTCCTCCTGACGGAAAGTTTCCAGTTGCTCGTCTGCATTGATTCGCCGTCTTGCGAGTTCGCCGAATAAGGCAGTACGAGCCTCGGAGCTCAGTTGCGGGGCATCCAAGGCCAACAGCAGAAGTTCCTCATTGCTCTTCGACTCGTAGTGCCTCGTCAGCTCATGGACTTCCATTGTCCGAATGTTAATTCACGGCGGTGGTTAGAACAACGGGATGCACGGTGCAGCTCCCTCGTAGCGCCGGCATCCCTTCGACTTCGCTCAGGGCAGGCTTTGCCGGCTGTCCCGAGGGCATCCTGCCCTCGGAGCGGCGGGCGGGACGCCCGCCGGACAGCCGCCGGGACGGCGGCGCTACAAAACCCCGCGTAGAATAATTCTGGCCATCGCCGCAGGGGTCAGAGATGATCGTTCGCCGCTCTGTCGTTTTCAGTCTCGCATTCCAACTTCTCTTTTCAACTCTCCTCGCGTCCCAGGCAAAAGGGAAAGCCGACCTGCTCGTCACCGGCGGCACCGTGGTGACCATGGACGGCTCCCGTACCATCCTCGAGGACGGTGCCCTGGCCGTGAAAGGCGACACTATCATCGCCGTCGGCCCGCGCAGCGAACTGGAAGCCAGGTATTCCGCCGCGCAAACTCTCGATGCCAAGGGCAAGCTGGTCCTGCCCGGATTCGTCAACGGCCACACCCACGTTCCCATGACTCTTTTCCGCGGTCTGCACGATGACGTCACGCTCAACGACTGGCTCTACAAGTACATTTTCCCGGCGGAAGCCAAAAACGTGAATGAGGAGTTTGTCCGCTGGGGCACGCGCCTGGCGGCGGCGGAGCAGATTCGCGGGGGCGTCACCACTTTCGCCGATATGTATTACTTCGAAGATGCCGTGGCGCAAGAAACCAAAGCCGCTGGGATGCGCGGCGTGCTGGGCGAAACCTTCATCGACTTTCCCGCGCCCGACAACAAAAGCGAAACTGAAATGCTCGCCTACACCGAGAAGTTCCTGAAGAAATGGCAGGGCGATCCCCTCATTCATGCCGCGGTAGCGCCCCATTCCATCTACACTTGCTCGCAGAAGACGCTGCAGGATGCAGCGGCGCTGGCCCGGAAATATCACGCCCCCATCCTGATTCATACTTCTGAAATGAAAAAGGAGTGGGAAGACAGCTTGAAGAACAACGGCATGTCGCCGGTGCAATACCTGGACAAGATCGGCCTGCTCGGTCCAGACGTGGTATCCGCGCATTGTATTTTCGTGGACGCCGCCGATGAGAAAGTGCTGGCGCAAAAACAGGTGGGCTGCGTGCATAACCCTTCCAGCAACATGATGATTGCCAGCGGCGTTTCGCCCGTCGCCGAGATGCGGAGCGCTGGCGTGGCCGTCGGACTGGGCACCGACGGCCCGGCCGGAAGCAACAATGATCTCGATCTCATGGAAGAAATGGACCTGGCGGCAAAGCTCGCGAAGATTACGAAGTTGGATCCGCTGGCGTTGAACGCGAAGGCAGTGGTCGAAATGGCCACCATCGAAGGCGCCCGGGCGCTCCACATGGAAAAAGAAATCGGCTCTCTGGAGGCGGGAAAAAAGGCCGACTTCATACTGATCAGCCTGGACGAACCCCACGCAGTACCCATGTATGATATCTACGCTCAGCTGGCTTACGCGCTTAAAGGCAGCGACGTTGAAACAGTGTTCATCGGCGGGCGGGTCGTGATGCGCGACCGCAAACTGCTGACGGTGAATGAAGAGGCGGCCATCGCGAAGGCACGTCAATATAAGAAGTCGATTGCCGCATCACTGGGAATGCCATGACGGCCGGCAAGTTCCAACCCGACAACACACCAGGAAAATCCGGCTGAATCCGTGCTCAGATTCCTGCGGCGAAATTTTACTGCTTCACAATCTCAGGAGCCGATGTTGCCGGCGGGGTGTTGCGGCTGCGTTGCGTGCTCATGACGCCGTCCACGATCATCATGCCAATACCTGGCAAGTCTCCGCGCTGAATGCTCTCGAGCACGGTCTTTCCCGCCGAATGCTGGGCCTTGTCGAGCATCACGAAGCTGGCGGCGCGGCCAGGGGCGACCAGGCCGCAATCCAGCTTTCGGATCTTTGCGGTGTTGCCGGTGGCAAAACAGACGGCGATCTCGGCCGGTATCTCTCCCAGGGACGCCAGCATCGCAATCATGCGCAGGATGCCGAGCGGCTGCACTCCCGAACCCGCAGGCGAATCCGTGCCCAGGATCACCCGATCAAGCTGTTTCAGTTCTTTTGCCGTGCGCAGCGTGAGCAGCGCGGCGCGCTCGTTGCCGTTGTGGACAACTTCCAGCGCCCGCGTGGATTTCTCGCACAGCGTCACAATCTGATCATCGGGCAAAGCGGTATGGCCGCCGTTGATGTGCCCGATGACATCGGCGTCAGCCGCGAGCACGATGTCTTTGTCAATCAGGCTGGAGCCGGGAATCGAGGGGCCGCCGGTGTGGATGGTGCTCTGGATCCCGAACTTGCGCGCCCAGGCCACCATCTGCCGGGCCGTGGCGCCGTCTTTCACGCTGCCCAATCCGACCTCTCCCAGCATGGTGACGCCCGCCGCGGCCAGGTCTTTGAAATCTTCCTCGACCATGCCGTGCTCAATCACCGGGGCGCCGGCGTGAATCCTGACGCCCCCGGGCCGAAAAGCCGCGAACGTCCGCTGGGCAAAGATAGCCATGGCCTTCAGCCCCACCACGTCTTTTGGGCGGCCGGGAGTGTGTACTTCGCCCGCGGAAATCATGCTCGTGACTCCGCCATGCAGATAGCTGTCAATCCAGCCAATCTGGTTCTGGCGGGGCGTCCAATCGCCCGCCACCGGATGCACGTGGCTGTCGATCAGCCCCGGAGCCAGCGTCGTGCCTTTGGCATCGATGACCAGGGTTGCGCCCTCGCTGTCGATATCTTTCTGCTTACCGACTGCGGTGATCCTGCCATCGACTGCCACCACGGTATCGGCGTCAAGGATCGGCCTGGTGAGTTCGCCGCTCAACAACAGACCGATGTTCCGGATCACAAGCCGGGCCTGGGCTCTACTCTTGACGGGCTCATTCTGGGCCATGAAGCGCACCTCTTAGTCAGAAGAGTTCAACCGTGCTGGTTTGCTTTGCGTCCTTTGCGGGCTTTCTTAGCGTCCTTTGCGGTAAAGCCTTTGACTTCGCCTGGACTTGCGGAAAATCTTAAACCGCAAAGGTCGCAAAGAAAACCCGCAAAGGACGCAAAGAATTACCGGGATTCCGCCGTTCGCAAACAATGTTATAAGCTTATTTGGCCGTCCCGCCGAAGACTGACGACTGCTCGTAAGGAATTCATATGTTATCTCGCACCGTCGTTTTCTGGGAAGTCGATGCCCAGGCCGATTTCATGTTGCCGGGCGGCAAGCTCTATGTGCCCGGTGCCGAAAAGTTGCTGCCCAACATTCGCCGCCTCACCGATGCCGCGCGCCAGGGCCGCGTCTTTCTGGTTTCGCACGGCTGCTATCACACGAAGGATGATCCGGAGTTCGCAATCTTTCCCCCGCATTGT
>Ga0207706_10000470_pt1 | contig 43085 bp, 34 predicted proteins | sample KBSC53metaG_FD_184318 | JGI IMG/M metagenome (GOLD analysis project Ga0207706, IMG submission 184318) | Corn rhizosphere microbial communities from Kellogg Biological Station, Michigan, USA - KBS C5-3 metaG (SPAdes) (version 2) | ecosystem: Host-associated > Plants > Roots > Rhizosphere > Soil ... | reverse complement strand
CGCCAAGGTCGTCGGCTGGGCAATCGCTGGATATCTGCCGACACTGCACGAGTCAGCGCACCGGCACGCGTCGATCGCGCTGGGGCTCTTCACACTCCAGCTTGCCGTGACTATTCCAGTCGTCGGCGGTCTCATTGGGTTCATCGCGAGCGTGCTCGGTGTCGGCGCCCTCGTGGCGCACGGCTGGTCGCGGCGCAGCCGGGCAGGGCCGGCTCCGATCCCCGTCGCCGTGGGAGCCTAACGACATGACCGCGGTTGCCACTCGGATCTCGCCGGGCGAGCCGTCGCCCGTCGCGGCACCCTCCGCGCCTGGGGGCATTCTCCCCGTATTCGAGGCCAGAGCGCTCACCAAGACGTACCACATGGGCGACGTCGAGGTCCCGGCGCTCCGCGCCGTCGATCTCGATCTGTACCCTGGTGAGCTCGTCGTCATTCTTGGCGCATCCGGGAGTGGGAAGTCCACACTGCTGAACATTCTCGGTGGACTCGACACGCCTACGAGCGGCCGCGTCCGGTTCCACGACCACGACCTCGCCGCAGCCGATTCGGCGGCGCTGACGACGTTTCGCCGCGAGCACGTGGGGTTTGTCTTTCAGTTCTACAACCTGATCCCGAGTCTCACCGCACGGGAGAACGTGCAGCTCGTGACCGACATCGCCGAGTCACCGATGCCGCCCGAGGACGCGCTCTCGCTCGTTGGGCTCGGCGAGCGACTCGATTTCTTCCCCGCTCAGCTTTCGGGGGGTGAGCAGCAGCGCGTGGCGATCGCGCGCGCGATCGCGAAACGGCCTGATGTTCTGCTCTGCGACGAGCCCACCGGCGCACTCGACTTCGAGACCGGCCGGCTGGTGCTCCAGGCGCTCGCGCAGGTGAACCGCGAGCTGGGTACGACGACGGTCGTGATCACGCATAACGCGGTGATCGCCGGGATGGCGGACCGCGTCATTCGCCTGTCGAGCGGCCGAATCGTCGAGGAACGGCGCAACGAACGGCCGGTCTCACCGGACGACCTCTCCTGGTGAGCTGCCATGACCGCGCTTCGCCGCAAGCTCGTTCGAGACCTCCGCCGCTCGTGGACACAGGTGCTGTCTATCGCGGCAGTCGTGGGTTGTGGCGTGATGGCGGCGATGTCGATGCGCAGCACGCTCACGGCGGTCGCTCGCGCGCGCGATGTCTACTACACCGAGTATCGGTTCGGCGATGTCTTCGCGTCGGTCAAGCGCGCCCCCGAGTCGCTCCGCGCCGGCATTGCATCGATCGCAGGCGTCGGAACAGTCGAAACGCGCGTGACCATGAGCGCCACGCTCGACGTGCCAGGCCTCGCGGAGCCGGCCACCGGGCAGATCGTCTCGGTACCGGCCATCCGGCGCCCGATGCCTAACGATCTCGTGATCCGCGCCGGCCGGTATCCGGCTGGGGAGAGCGAGGTCCTCGTGAGCGAGGCGTTCGCGCGGGCGAACGGGCTCGCCCCCGGCGATTCCATCGGCGCCGTGATCAACGGACGGTGGCGACGGCTCCGGCTCTCCGGCGTCGCGACGTCGCCCGAGTTCGTGTACGAGATGGGCGCCGGCGGGTTCATGGTGGACAACCGGCGCTTCGGCGTGCTCTGGATGTCGCAGGAGCCCCTCGAGCGCGCGGCGGGAATGGATGGTGCCTTCAACAACGTCACGTTGCTGCTCGCGCCGGGGGCGAACGAGCCGGAGGTCATCGCCGCCCTGGACCGCGTGCTCGCGCCGTACGGCAATGCCGGGGCTTACGGTCGCCGCGACCAGGTGTCGAACGCGGTCATCGTCGACGAGCTGCACCAGCTTCGCGCGATCGGCTTTGTCTTCCCGCTGTTCTTCGTCCTGACGGCGGCCTTTCTGCTGAACATCGTGCTGTCGCGCCTCATCGCGACGCAGCGCGACGAGATCGCGGCGCTCAAGGCGTTCGGGTACACCGACGCCGAGGTCGGCCGGCATTACCTCGGCTTCGCGACGGCGGCCATTGCCGTCGGTGCCGTGCTCGGCTTGTTAGGTGGAGCGTGGCTCGGGGCGCGGTATACGGCACTCTACGCACGCGTGTTCCGGTTCCCGACGCTGATTCACGAAAACGACTGGGCGGCGGCCGCGGTTGCGATCGCCGTGAGCGGCGGTGCGGCTCTCCTCGGTGCGTTGGGCGCCGTGCTGCGTGCCGTTCACGTGCCACCCGCGGAAGCGCTCCGTCCGGAGAGCCCTGGCAGGTACCGCCCGCTGGTGCTCGAGCGGCTCGGGCTCGGCGCCCACGTTCCGACATCTGCGCGAATGGTTTTGCGCACCCTCGAGCGTCGACCATGGCGTACGGCAGCATCCATCGTCGGGGTCGGACTGGCGGGGGCGTTGATGGTGGCCGGGCTGTCGCCGTGGGACGCCGTCAGGCGGCTCATGGAACTGCAGTTCGAGCGCATTCAGCGCGAGGATGTCACCGTCGCATTCGTCGAGGCAAAACCAGCACGAGCGGCGCGCGAGTTGGGCAGCCTGCACGGCGTCATGGTGGTCGAACCATTCCGGTCAACACCGGTGCGCCTTCGCCACGGCGCACGATGGCGGAAGACGCAACTGCTTGGCCTCGAGGGGACGGGCTTGCTGCGTGGCCTCTTCGATATGCAAGGGCATCGGCACGCCATTCCGCCGGGGGGCATGGTGCTCCCGGTCAGCATCGCCAACGCGTTAGGTGTGGAGGCCGGCGACACAATCGATGTCGAGCTGACGGAGCTAGGCAGCGTGAGTCGACCGGTGGCTGTCACGGCCACGTTGGACGAGATGATCGGCGCGTCGGCTTACGTCGAGCGTCGGGTGCTGAATGGTCTCCTTCGCGAGGGCGATGTGGCATCGGGGGCATATCTCGCCGTGGACGAATCGGCGCAGGCCGCCGTGTATGCGCGTCTCAAGCGACTGCCGGGCGTTGCCGGGACGTCGTCGCGAGCGGCGATGCTCGAGAACTTCCGAAAGACGATGGCCGAGAACATCAAGACGTCGGTCGGGATCATCGTGTTCGCCGCGTGTGTGATTGCCGCGGGCGTCATCTACAATCAAGCGCGCATCTCGCTCTCCGAGCGCGGACGTGAGCTCGCGAGCCTGCGCGTGCTCGGCTTCACCCGCGGCGAAGTACGGACGATGCTGTTCGGTGAGCAGGCGATCGTCACGGCCATTGGAATTCCGCTGAGCTATCTGATCGGCAGCCTTTGCGCCGCGTGGCTGATGAAGCTGTTTCAGGCGGAACGACATCGATTCCCGACCGTGGTGCACACGTCGACGTACGCGATCGCCACGGTCGTCGTGCTAGTCGCCGCGATCGGGGCAGGACTGGCCATCCGGCGGCGCCTCGACGGGCTCGATCTCGTCGCGGTGCTCAAGACGCGGGAGTGATCATGCGCATCACACGAAAGCACCTCATGTGGGCGGGCGGCGCAGTGCTCGCGAGCGTCGCCGGCTGGATGGCGCTGCGAGAGGCGCCGCTCGAAGTCGACATCGGAACCGTTAGGCGCGGGGCGTTGCAGGTGACGGTGGACGCCGAGGGCAAGACGAGGGTCCGCGACCGGTACGTGGTGACTGCTCCGGTCACCGGGCGGCTCGAGCGGATCGACATCCCGGAGGGTACGTCCGTGCGAGCCGGCGATGTGGTGGCGCGTATCGCACCGGTACCGCTCGACGCCCAGGCGGTACGCCAGGCGACGGCACGGGTCGCCGCCGCCCAGTCGCTCAGGAGCGACGCCGAGACGCGCGTCCGCCAGGCGCGTGCGACGCTGGAACAGGAGCGGCGAGCGGCGGGCCGGGTAGATCGCCTCGTTCGGGCCGGTGCGCTCGCGGAGCGCGACCTCGAAGACGCGCAGTTGACGGTACGGCTTCGCGAGGAGGATCTGGCTGCCGCCGAAGCGCGCTCGCGTGCGGCCGTTGCCGACGTGGATCAGGCGCGCGCGGCGCTCGTCGCACTGGGTGGCGGCCAGCCCAATACGCGCGTGCTCGTGCGCGCTCCCGCGGACGGGTGCGTGCTGCGGGTGCCCGAGCGCAGTGAGCGGGTGGTAATCGTGGGGACGCCGATCCTCGAGGTCGGCGACGCGACCGTGCTCGAGCTCGTGGTCGATGTGCTCTCGGCCGACGCGTCCCGCATTCGGCCGGGCGCCCTCGCCGTGATCGACAGCTGGGGCGACGGCGAGAGCCTCACCGGCCGCGTTCACCGCGTGGAGCCGGCGGCGTTCACCCGGGTGTCGGCGTTAGGTGTCGAGGAACAACGCGTCAACGTGGTGATCGACCTGCCGCGCCTCCCGCCGGGTCTCAGCGACGGCTACCGTGTCGAAGCGCGCATCAGTGTTTGGGAGGGGCGGGACGTGACGATCGTCCCGATCAGCGCACTGTTTCGCCAGGAGCAGGACTGGGCGGTCTTCCTGGTTCGAGGCGGCCGCGCGGAGCTCGCGCGTGTGCAGATTGGGGAACGGAATGCGACCGGCGCGCAAGTGCTCGACGGCCTGCAAGCCGGCGACGACGTGGTGGTCTTCCCCTCGGATCAGCTCATGAGCGGCCGCCGGGTGGCGCGGGCACATTAGGGAAGGCAGACGGCCGTGTCCCCGGTTATCCGACACACGGCCGCTCGGGAAGCTTGCTCCGTCCTGCGGCGGTAGCGGCTGGCCTTAGCCGGCGATCAACGCCACCGGGTCCGGGTCGGCGGCGCGCAGTGGTCGTCCCGTGCACCGGGCGCCTACGAGAACGTCCGAAGCTCGCGGGCGCGCGCCCGGAGGTGAAGGCCGACCGTCAGCTCGAGGCTGCCCCAGATGAACGAATAGGCGATCAGCACGCCGAGGATGTAGACGATGGTCGCGTCGCTCCACTCGGCGAGTAACATCGTCGGCACCAGGACGCTGACCAGCGCCCAGCCCGCCGTCAGTGATCGTATCGCACGGTCGGACGCCGACTGCCTAACGACGGCGACCAGCAGTGCTCCTCGAACGACGACCCAGACTGCGAAGAGGAGGGCCGTCGGCCCGAGGGAGACCAACGGGTACAGCAGGACTGCCCCGCCGAGGCAGACGCCGACCAGCGCCTCGGGCAGAAGCGCCCAGCCGCCATGCGTGCGCACTTGTAGCGCGCCAGAGAGCACCGCGTCGAGAAGGGCGGCGATCACGACGGTCGTCGAAACGAGGATGACGATGGCCATGAGCGTCACGGGAGGCCAGGGCAGGGACGCAACGCTCAACGCCACGAGGATCCCCGCGCGAAGCACGAGCAGCCGCCACACCGAGGAGAGATCATCAACCGATGGTAGGATGCGCATGGTGTCCTCCTGTCAATGCATGACGCTCGCGCCAATGAGCCGGCCGACGACGTATGTCAGCCCCGCGGCACCAAGGCCGAAGCCGAGCTGACGCAGACCCGATGTGACAACCGGTCGGCCGGTGAGGAGCGTGATGGCCGCGCCGAGGACAAACAGCGCGACGGCACTCAACCCGATACTCGCGAGTACCGCGCTCTGTCCGCCGACCACCACGAAGGGCAGGACTGGGATTACCGCCCCAACGGCAAAGAGCAGAAACGACGTGGCCGCGGCGACCCACGCCGACCCGCCCAACTCCGCGGGATCGATCGCCAGCTCTTCTCGTGCAAGGGTCTCGAGCGCGCCCGCTGGCGAAGCGACGACACGCTCGGCCAGTACGCGTGCTTCATCGGCCGGCACGCCCTTCGTCTGGTAGATCAGCGCCAGCTCCTCCGCCTCCTCCGCCGGCGCGGTGGCCAGCTCCTCGCGTTCGATCTCCAGCTGGCGCTGGTACAGCTCCCGGGCGCTTTGGACGGAGAGCCACTCGCCTAACGCCATCGACCCGGCACCCGCAATGAGGCCGGCCAATCCTGTGATGAGGATCCCGCCCGACGAGAGCGAGGCACCGGCGACTCCCATGACGAGACTGAGGTTGGATACGAGACCATCGTTTGCGCCGAGTACGGCGGCGCGGAGCGCGTTTCCGCCGATGGCCCGGTGCCGTCCTTCGAGCGTCGCGAGCTCGCGTCCCTGCATGCCGTTCGGCGTAGCGTCGCGGATGGCGGCGAGAATTCGCCGATGCGATTGCTCCTGCGCGGGCAGCTCGGATGCTGCGCTCTCGGGCTGGTCGCCGTACGCGAGGGAGTCCGCGGACTCCGCGCCGATGAGGGTTGGCAGCACGAATCCGGGACCGAACCGACGGACGAGCCACCGCAGCGTCCGCGCGCGCCAGCTCGGCGTGCCCGCCGACGCCGCTTCCGGGCTTTGCAGCCGGTCAGTCCAGAACTGGGCATGCGCGCGTTCGGTCGCGGCGAGTCGGCGATACACGTCCGACAGCGTCGCTCGCGTTTCGGCAGCGGCGAGCGCGTCGTAGACTGCCGCGCTGTCGATCTCCGCCTGACGATTGCGGCGGTACCGTTTCAGGTCGACGTTCGGCGACGGCATCTACCGCTCCCGCCGCTCGCCTTCGTCGCTGCCTCGATCGAGCGTCGCGCTGCTCGCGGCCCGGATCTCGGTGTGCCGGATCTGACCGCCCAGGTTGGCCGCGTAGCCCATCGCACCAGCGGCGCCTAACGACAGAACCAGCGCGACTGGCGTGGCCCAGCGGGCGAGCGGCCGTTTGCGGAAGATGGCCAGAACGGCCAGCGAGAACAGTCCCACCAACCCCACGACGACCGTGGCAACCAGCGCAGCCTCCTCGTGGCGCTCGGTCAGCGCCTCCGAGAAGCCGGGCAGCTTCTCGACAAGCTCCTCGGCAGGCTCTCCGGTCAGAAACACGAGAACCGATGTGCCGGCGAGCAGCGCGAACAGCCAGAGCGCGATCCTTCCGAGCTCGTCACTGCGGCGCGCAACCGCGACGGCGAGCAGCAGGACGCCAAGCACCGTGCCGATGACGGGGACGTGATTGAGGAGGAGATGCAGATGAATCGAGCTCATAGGGCCTCCCACGCACGTGGCGGTGCAGCGAGCCAGGGTCCAGCGGGCGACGCCGCTGGACTGTGAGTCCACGATAGCGTGATCGCTGGAGGAGGTCTGTCGGGCAACGCGCGTTACGCCGTCGGAGAGAACCCCACGCTGCCGCCCATCGGCCCTGACAGCGCGGCAATCTCTGGCGAGGTACGCTCTCGGTGAGGTCATTGAGCACCGGAGGCAGGAACGATGACACGACGCTGGTGCGGAGCGATCATGATCGCGCTAGCCGCCCATGTGGCCGAAGCACAGGCGTCGGATCCGTTCGCGTCCGCGGTGCGGGCGCTCGTCGCGCAGGGCGGCGAAACAGGCGACCGGCCGGTTGAGCAGGCAGCGCTGGCGGCCATCTATCCGCCGTCGGACAGCCGTCCGCTTTGGAGTCGTCCGGATGGCCGCCCGACGGCGCAAGCATCTGCGGCGATCGGCGCGTTGGCAACGGCGGAATCGCACGGGCTCGTGAGCGAGGACTACGACGTGACGGCGTTGTGGGTGCTTTCGTTCACGGCCGAGGTATCCCGCTCCGCCGCCGCGCGGTTCGACGTGGCACTGACACGCGCGCTGACGAGGTTTCTCGCCGACCTGCGCTTCGGGCGTCTCGATCCAACCACCGTCCGCTTCGACCTGCCGCCGAACGAAGGCGATCCCAGCGAGCTGGCTCGCCTGGTCCTGGCGATCGCAAGCGCCGCGGACGTGCCGGCCTCGGTGGCCGCCGCGGCGCCCGCCTACGCGGGCTACCAGGCGCTGGAGCGCGCCCTCGCCCGATACCGTGCGCTCGCCCGGGACACGACGCTCCGCGTGCTGCAGCGCGCCGCCACCACCATCCGCGTCGGCGACCGGTACGCCGGCGTGCCGGCGATCGCGCAATGGCTGGAGGCGTTAGGCGACCTCGACCCGGCATTCGCGGCATCGGTGGTACGGGCCTCCGTCGGCTCCGTGCCGCTGTACGACAGCGTGGTCGCTGCCGCCGTCGCCCGCTTTCAGCGGCGCCACGGACTCGACGCCGACGGCACCATCGGCCCCGCCACCATGCGCGAGCTCCGCGTGCCACTCGCGCAGCGCATTCGACAGATCGAGCTCACGCTCGAGCGGTGGCGATGGCTTCCCGGTCGTGCGCCGAGCCGCTACGCGGTTGTGAACATCGCCGCGTTTCGGCTCGAGGTGTTCGAGGACGACTCGATTGCACAGCGTCCAGTGCTCGCGCTGAACGTGATCACGGGCCAGGCCGACGGGCGGCACGAGACGCCGGTGTTCACCGCGACGATGCGCGAAGTCGTCTTCCGGCCGTACTGGGATGTACCGACGAGCATCGCCCGCGCCGAGGTGATCCCGATGGTTCGGCGTCGACCCGAATCCTTCGCTGCGGATGGGTACGAGATCGTGCAACGCGGCGCGCCCGACACCGCGACGACGACGTTCGTGCCGAACGCCAACAACCTGGCACGCGTCGCTGCGGGTGAGCTGCGCGTCCGCCAGCGGCCCGGTCCGGCGAACGCGTTAGGCTTCATCAAGTTCGTGTTCCCGAACCGGTACAACGTCTTTCTGCACGACACGCCGCTGCGGTTGCTGTTCGCGAACAGCCGTCGCGACTACAGCCACGGCTGCGTCCGTGTCGAGCGGCCGAAGACGCTGGCCGAGCTCGTACTCCGTGGACAGGCGCTGTCCGACCCGGCCGCGATCGATTCGATCATCCGCGGGTCGCAAACGATTCACGTCTCGATTGCCGAGCCGCTGACGGTACTGGTGTGGTACGCGACCGCGGTTGCGGACGCAGACGGGTCGGTGAGCTTCTATCCGGACATTTACAAACGCGATGTGGCGCTGGAACGGGCGCTCGGGCTGGCGGCGGTTCCCGGGCAGCGCTAGGCCGGAGAGTAGAACAGAATTGAGCCGGAGTGATTACAACCGGCACGCCGCGACCCATGACCTCTCGGCAGCCTAACGACAATGTGCCCAGACCGACGGAAGTGTTGCCCGAGCGAAACGGCAAAGACCTGACCCGGATGAACAACGATCACGACGATGCCGCGGATTGGCTCCGCTGGCACTGACGCTCCCTCTCAGGCAGCCGCTCGGTGGCGTTGGTGAAAACGAAAGAAAGAAGCTCCGGCGCCGTGACGGTTGGATGTCCCCCCGGGCCAATCCGCGAAATCGTGGTGATCGTTGTTCATCCGCGCAAGGTCTTCACAGCAATCGAGTGGTCGTGTGATAGACGTCGCGGCGCGCTGCCTAACGCTCCGGCAGTTCTCCGCGACCTCTGTGACCTCTGTGCTTAAACAGAGCTGTGAGTGTCCTGATGCACGCTCGGGGTGTCATCACCAAGAAGCCCGAGACGCAGCGCAAAGCGCACGTAGTCGGTGCGGTGGGTGAAGCCGAGCTTCTGACTGATGCGGTTCTTGTAGGTGTCGACCGTCTTCGGCGTGATGCCCAGCATCCGACCGATCTCCACGCCGCTATAACCGGTGGCGACGTGTCGCAGTACGGCACGCTCACGCTGGCTCAACGTCTCGAACAGCTTCCGCTGTTCGTCGGTTGGAGAAGTGGTGCGCTGATGCATGGCGTTGGCCGCAAGGATGCGCGCGACGGTGGGCCGCACGAAGAACTCGCCCGAAGCGACGACGCGAATCGCGTCGATGAGGTCGTGGTCCGCGCAGTCCTTGGCCAGGTACCCTCGGGCGCCGTCCTTGAGCAGCGGAACGAGCCGCTCCTCCTCCTTGTGCATCGTGAGAATGAGGACCTTGGGCGCCGGATCGAAGCGCGACAGCTCCACCGTTGCCTCCTCGCCGTTGCCGCCCGGCATGTCGAGATCCATGACGACGACGTCCGGCGCAGTCCTTCGCGCCAGAGCAACTGCCTCCACGCCGTTGGCCCCCTCGCCGACCACCTGAATGTCCGGTGCGGATTTGAGGAGCGCACGCAGGCCGTCACGGACGATGGCGTGGTCATCGACGAGCAGTACGCGGATCGTGTCAGGACGTACCGCGATACCTCGTCGTGCGTATCGACTCTGACTCGCGAGCTCCGCTGCGTTTTGGAGCGGCGTCGTGGTAGCGGCGACGGCGGGTCGCTCTTTGACTGGGCTCGTTCGAGTGCTCTCACGGAGACACACAGCTCCCTCCGGTGCGGGATGCGATGGTAACGCTGCCTCATGTTAGGCAGCGATGATCCACGAGCCAGCAGGGTTCGGCCTCCTGGTTGTCAGGGATTTCCCGTGATCTCGAGCGGCCCCTGGGCTCGTGCGCTCGCGAACATCCGACACCGATTCAGGTGGCGCCCGACGCCCGGCAGACGGCCGGCAACCCACATTGGCCGTATTCGACAGGGGGGTCTTATGTGGCGATTCATCAATCGAACCGAAGCCGGCCGCGAGCTCGCGACGATGTTGCACGGGTTCAAGAACCGGAACGACGTCGTCGTGCTCGGCCTGCCACGGGGAGGAGTTCCGGTGGCGTTCGAGGTCGCAAAGGCGCTCCGCGCGCCGCTGGATGTGTTCACCGTGCGGAAAATCGGCCTGCCCGAGAATCCCGAGTACGGGCTGGGCGCAATCGCAACCGGGGGAGTGACCGCGGTAGACTGGTCGCTCGCCGACCGGCTCGGGGTGCGCGATCGGGTGCTGGGCGAGGTCATCGCCGGCGACCGCGAGGAGCTACACCGCCAAGAACATCTGTACCGCGGTGAGCGGGGGCCGCTGAAAGTCGCGGCGAAGACCGTGATCGTTGTCGATGACGGCCTCGCGACGGGTTCGACCATGCGGGCCGCAATCGCCGCGCTCCGCACGCTGAAGCCGGGGCTCATTGTCGTCGCCGTGCCGGTTGCCTCGCGCGAGGCGGCAACCGCGATGCGCCAGGCGGCGGATGCCTTCCTGTGCGCCTGCCTGCCCGTCGAGCTGTACAGCGTGGGGCAGTGGTACGAGGACTTCGCTCAAACGACCGATGCCGACGTGGTCGACTTGCTGCGGCGCGCCGAGGACTGGACCCCAGCGCGGCGGGCGGCCGAGATGGCCGAAGGCGCGTGGTATGCCTAACGACAAACGCGACGGCATGACTCGTATCGCCGTTCGGGACGTGTCTCTGTTCGTCAAGGTCATGGGACATGAGCATCCCCTGGTCTTCATGCACGGCGGCCCCGGGCTGGATTACACCACGCTGTCTTCCCTGGAGCCGCTTGCAGAGCAGTTCACTCTGGTCTTCTACGACCACCGGTGCAACGGGCGCTCGACCGGGCCGGTGGAGTCGATGACGTGGGAGAACCTGACCGCGGACGCCGACGCCCTGCGCGGGACGCTCGGCTATGACAAGTGGGCGGTGGTCGGCCACTCCTTTGGCGGCCACGTCGCGCTCGAGTACGCGCTTCGATATCGCGAGCACGTCTCACACCTGGTTCTGCTCGACACCGCCGGTGACGCCTGGTGGCCGCAGCACAATGCGCCCGAGATCCTCAGGAAGCGCGGCTACAGGCTCTCCACCGTCGAGGCGGCGCGCCGCTTCTACAACGGACAGCTCCGACCGGCCGACGTCCGTCCGATCGTGATGAAGTTTCTCGGCGCGTACTTCTACCACGTCCGGTCCCTGGCATCCCCGGCCGCCGTACGCGCGGGCTTCCGCCTGAAGATGCGGCCCGAGGCCCACGTCTTCGGCTTCGGTCAGTTACTCCCTGGGTGGACGGTCATGGACCGCCTGCACGAGATCCATGTCCCTACGCTGGTGCTCTCGGGGCGCCACGACTTCCTCTTCCCACCCGAGCACCAAGCGATCCTCGCCGACCGGATACCTAACGCGCAGCTCGAGATCGTCGAGCGCGCCGGCCACAATCCGCAGGACGAGCGCCCCGCGGAGGTCATCGAAGTCATCAGACGAGTTCTGACCACCACCTACGACACCGCGGGCTCCAGCCACTGGAGACGAGAGGTGCGCACCGCCTGAGCTCACCGCTATCGCGCCGCTTCCACCGCGCAAGCCCGCGCCTCCACGTCGATGATCGCGCAGAGTCGGCGGAGCTCTCCCTCCAGCTGGCGGATCACATGTCGTGCGTCGTCTCGGGTGGGCACGCCTCCCTGCAGCATGCTACGGCCAAGCTCCCGTGCATCCGAGAGCGCAGGGTCCGCCTCGGCATCGTTAGGCCGCCGGAGATCGAGCGCCGAGCGTTCCAGATGGTCCACGGCCATGAGGAGCTCTTCCCCCGCATCCCCGTAGTCGTAGTGCTCGATCGCCGCCGCCGCGCGGGTGAGATGATGCTGCCCCTCGGCGCGGTTCGCGTTCGCCACCACGCGGTCCAGCAGCCGGGTCGTCAGCGGCTCGCCGCGCTCGAGGCGCTCAACGAGCATCTGCAGTTCCTTCGCCGAACTCTGAAGCGCGGCGATGGCGCCGATCTCCGCCTCGGCGGCGTGTGATCGCATGAACGCGGCTGCCTCCCCGAGCTGCCTCGCCGATTCGTCGTAGTCCCCGCGGACGAGCGCGGCGCGCGCGCGATCGAACGACTCTTGGGCCTCCTTTCGTGTCGCGAGGGGGCTCGGTACAGCCGGTGGCGGCGAAGCCTGAGAGGCTGACGCTGCCTGGGTGACACGCCGATCAGTCAGGTCATCGGCTGGCCTCAGGCTGCAGCCAATGGCTGACGCAGCCGCGACGAGCGCGACAACCGACATTCCGCGAGACATCACGCTATCTCCCCGGAGCGACGCGTCAGTCGTCGTGCCTCGGCGGTATGATCAGCAGCGAACACCGCCCATCGCGAATGACCTCGGTTGTGACGCTTCCGAGAATCCATCGCTCGAGCCGCTCGTGCCGCAGGCTCCCGACTGCGATGAGGTCCGCGCGGCTCTCGTCGGCGCACGCGAGCAGCTCCGCCGCGGGTACGCCATGGCGAATGACGCTTTCGACGTGCACACCCGGTGGCGCCGCGAGCTCGCGTACGAGCTGCTCGAACGCCGCGTCGACCCCGAGATGCTTGATCAGCGCCTCACCCGCGGTGTCGTCGCGTACGCCCTCGACCCCGCTGCGGTCGACGTATACCAGGCGGAGCGTCGTTCCTTCCGTCGATGGCCGATGACCGAGGACGTCGAGTGCCGCCCGCGCGGCGCGGATACTCGCCGGACCGAAATCGACTCCCACGATCGCCCGGTGTGGAAGCCCGATGAGCGTTGGAGTGACGGCCAACACAACCCCGCGCGCACGCCGTGCGACCGTGAGCGTCGTTTCGTCGCGGAGAATGCGATCGACGACACCGTGATGGCGCAGTCCCATCACGATGAGCGCGGCACCGTGAGACTCCGCGTACCGCAGAATCTCGTACGCGGGAGCGCCCAGCGAGATGCGAACTGGCCACTCGTTAGGGTGGCCCAGCCAGTCGCTGAACTGTCGACGTCGCGCTTCGGCGTCCTCGGCGTAGGGCGCGTCACCAATGATGTTCCGCGCGAACGCGAAGACGGCTGGTATCGGCGTCGGGAGCGGCAGGTCCGACACGTCCAGAACCTGAATCGCGGACACCCGTGATCCGTACCTGGCCTCCAGGGCCGACGCAACACGTACCGGCCCTGCGCCGGCGGGCTCTCCGGAGACCGCGACGACGATCGGGCAATAGCGCAGCTGGTCGCCCAGCGAAATCAGCGGCAACGCCAGTTCCGGCGGCTCGTTGACGTCCGGGTCGCTCGTGAGCGTGGTGCTCAATGATTGGGCTGACATATGAACCTCACAGGACAGGCGTGGGATGGCGGCGCGCAGCCTCGAGCAGCACGCGAGAAGCGTATACGCCGCGAGGATGTCCGAGCGAACGTCGTCAGGCTTCACCGCGTCGCGAACCAACGTCTGGATGGCATCCGACATGCGCCGAAGCGCGTCCGGGTTGTCGACGTCGAGCGCCGACAGCTGTTCGCGAATGCGATTGCCCACGCCGGTGACCTCGGCGAACCGCCGGTACGCATCGACGGTGACGACGAACCCCGGCGGTACGGGAAAACCGGCGCGCGTCAGCTCGCCGAGATTCGCCCCGTTCCCGCCGCCGACCGCGACGTCGGCTTTCGTGATGTGCTCGAACCACCGGACGTAGCGCGCGGCCTCACGCATCCCCGTTAGGCGTGTGGACGTGTCTGGCGGTGCGGGCTCCTGTGCGGCGCGACTCGCGGATGGCGCGGTGGGGGCAAGGACGTCGGTACTCATGGCGGTGTCTCCCTGATGCTGGCTGCCGCAGGTCCCGCGTAGTGACCGGCTATCCACCTCAAAGGTGGTGCTGTCGGCGCCCCATGTCCGTCGGCCGATCGCGAAGCCGATGTCGGAGAACACCGGACAGCATTGCCGGCGAGGGCCGACGGCGCCTGCGGCCAGTGCGCTGCACATTCGACCTATCCCGGAGTCATCCGGAAACTCACGGCCTTCGAGGAGCCACGACCATGTTCCCGCTCCGAATCGCGTTGGTGGCCGCCGTGATTGGTGCGGCCTGTGCGCCGGTGATCATGAAGACGCCGGTGAGTGGTCCTCCGCCGTCAGTCTCGCGCCTCGTCGGGGATTGGCAAGGCGAGTACAGCAGTGTCGAGTCCGGCCGGCGAGGACTCATCGCCTTCCATCTGCGGGCTGGCGCCGACACCGCGGTAGGCGATGTCATTATGCAATCGCGCCCGGACGGTGACCCGTCGGCGAACAACGTACCGTCGTCGTCGTGGGATGCGTTGCGAACCACTGACGAAGCCATTTCGATCCGGTTCGTGTTCGTGAGCGAGAACGAGGTCAGCGGCGTGCTGAATCCGTATCGCGACCCCACCTGCGGCTGTACGCTCACCACCACGTTTCGCGGCACGATCACCGGCGACGAGATCGCGGGCACCTTCCACTCCGAAGGCAGCGGCATCTCGCACATGCCGACCGACGGGCGATGGCGGGTGAAACGCTACACCCCGTAACACCGAGCCGTTGCCAACCGTCCGCCTTGCGCGGAGGAGCAGACATGACCACCGACGTCACGAATCTCGAGAGCATGGAAGTTCTGGTGCCAGCCACGCTCGTCGCCGAGTATCACGGCTCCAGCGCGGCGGAATCGAGCGCGATCTCGGCGGCCGTAGGCGCGGCCCTGAGAACGGTCCAGACGTTCCTGCTCGTGAACCGGATTCCTGCCGCCGGTCCACCCCGCGTCGTGTACAATGAATGGAGCCCTGCCGGCGTGAAGTTCACTGCCGGACTCCCAATCGCCGCTGTGCCGCGTAACGTGAGCGACAGCGCGGATGTCTCGATCAGGACGACAGCCGAGTGCACCGCGCTACGCTTCGTGCACCGCGGACCGTACAGCGATGTGCGCCACACGTACGATCGTATCGAGGCCTGGCTCCGCGCACGCGGTGGCATCCAGACCGCGGCCGACTGGGCCCGGTACTCGCCCATGTGGGAGGAGTATCTCAACGACCCGGCGACGACCCCCGAGTCGGATCTCGTCACCCGGATCTACCTCACGCTGCCGTGACGCGATCGGGGCGGAGGGCCTGAACCGCATTCGGGGAAATGAGCGCCGCGTTCGATCGTCGCGCGAGCGCCTCGAGCAACCGGCCAGATCGACCGCGCCGGGGACCTGCTCGACGTCTTCCCCAGCCGTGGCGACCAGACCGAGCCCTCGTGTCTCTTCGACGTGACTCATGTCCCGCGCAGGAACTTCGCGGACCGGAGCAGATGCGGGCGGAGCCACGCTGTGTTCAGCCATGGCCGAAGCTGACCAGATTGTCGCGAACGCTTGACGGGTCGCTCAGGCGTGAGGTCTATCGAGCGCGTCCGTGTCAGTGTCGTGCAATACTCCGAGCGTTAACGCCGCCTTCGCGAGCAGTTCGTCGGTGTCCTCGAGGATCGCGGCCCGCTCGGCGGCGATCCGTTCCTCCACTGATTAACTGGCTGGCCGAGAAGGCCAGCCCGTTAATTTTTTGGGGCGAAACCGATCGCCCGAACTGGTGATTCTTCACGGGTTTCGGCGAAATCATTCGAAAGGGTGACGCGCAATCACGGTCGCGAGTGCAGGATGCTTGCCCGACTCCAACCCCTCACGCAATGAAGAAAATCGTCTGGACGTTCGGTTTGATCTCCGGCGCCATCATGGCCGTCTTCATGGTCGCCACGGTGCCGTTCATGAACGACCACGGAGCCAACAGCCTCGTCGTCGGCTATGCCGGCATGGTCGCCGCGTTCCTGCTCGTGTACTTCGGGGTTCGCTCGTACCGCGACAAGGTCCTTGGCGGAACGATCAGCTTCGGGCGCGCGTTCGGCGCCGGCATCCTGATCGCCGCGATCGCGAGCCTGTGCTACGTCGCGACGTGGGAAGTGATCTACTACAAGTTCATGCCAGACTTCTATACGAAGTATGGGGAGTCGGTCGTCGAGCGGGCACGGAAGAACGGAAAGAGCGAGGCCGAAATCGCAACCGTGCGAGCCGACATGGACACCATGGTCAGGCGCGTCGAGAATCCGCTGTTCGTCACCGTGGTGACGTTTGCCGAGCCGTTCCCTGTGGGCCTCGTGATCGCCCTCGTGTCCGCCGGCGTGCTGCGCCGCAAGCGCACAGAGCGCGGCACCGTGCTCGCAACGGCTTGAGCGCCTAACGCCGGAGAATGCGCGCCGGGCCTGCTCCACGTGCCCCGATCGAATGTTCGCGGGTGTGCCTCAAACCATCGCCTCCACAGAGATGTCTCACGTGCCGTGGAGGGCCGCTCTCGTGATCATGCTTCGTTCTCTCGTCCTGCTGCTGCTCGGTCTCGCGCTCGCGCCTGACAACACGCTTGAGGGTCAGCCCCAGCGCACGATGGTGCCCGAGGACATCGCGACGGTGCGCCTGGCGGGCGACGTGCAGCTCTCGCCCGATGGGCGCGTGGTCGCGTTCGTCGTCCAGGAGGCGCCGCGAGCTCTGCGCCCCGGTGTCTCACGCCGTGCCGGCGTCTGGCTCATCGCCACTGACGGCGCTGGCACGCCTCGCCGAGTCGTCGTCGCGGCGACCGACTCCGCGGCCGACAGCTTCTCCCCGCGCTGGTCGCCCGACGGCCGCTCACTGGCTCTCATTTCGAACCACGAGGGCGCGCCGCACGTCTACGTGTTGCCGGCAGACGGCAACGGTCCGGCGCGACGCCTAACGTGGGCTTCGGAAGGCGTGGACGGCTACGCGTGGGCCCCCGACGGATCGGCCATCGCGTACACGGCCGAGGACCCGCCGTTGCCCGAGCGCCGCAGGCGTGCCGAGCAGTCGACCGCCACGGTCGTCGGCCGGGACGCGGCGTACACGCGACTGTGGACGGTCGGCGCGCGCGCCGGCGACACCGTCGCCACGCTCGTCACGCGCGACAGCCTGCACGTCGAGAACTTCGCCTGGTCCCCTGACGGGCGCACGTTCGCCGTCATCGTGCACCCGACGCCGTTTCCGGAGGACCAGGAACGGATCGCACTGGTGACGGTCGACCGCGGGACCGGCCGCGTCGTGCGGCGCCTCGCGGACCACCTATCGCTCACCAACGTGCTCACCTGGTCGCCCGACGGGCGGTGGATCGCGTTCATGGAGTCGCCGGCCGAGTCGGCGTATGCGTGGTGGTTCGCGGTCGTGTCGCCTAACGGCGGCCCGACGCGCCCGCTCCTCAAGGAGGACTCACTCTCCGTGCTCGCGGCCACGTGGATGCCCGACTCGCGGCACCTCCTGGCCGAGATCGTCCAGGGCACGCACACGATGCTGTCGTCGGTGGACGTGACCGCCGGCACGCAGCGGCTCGTCGCGGCGATCGTGGCCTCGCAGGGCGACTTCGGTTTCAGCTCGAACGGCCGCCGCATCGCCTACCTCGGCCAGGCCGTGACGTCTCCGCCCGACGTCTGGCTGGCCGAGCTCGACGGCAGCGTACGGCGCCTAACGACTTTGAACCCCCAGGTCGCTCAGTGGCGTCTCGGGGCGGTGCGCGAGCTGACGTGGCGGAACTCCCGCGACGGGCTCCTCCTGCACGGCGTGCTCGTCACCCCGCCAGACTATGTCCCGGGGCGGCGCTACCCCACGATAGTGCAGGGGCATCAGGGCGACCTGCCGTGGTACGTCGGCTGGCTCGGCCGGTGGTGGTCGTGGGGCCAGCTCCTGGCGTCGAACGGGTACGTCGTGTTCCTCCCCAACTACCGCGGCGTCAGCGGGCAGGGCTACCGGCTGCACATGACGCTCGGCGACTGGGGCGCGGCGCTGCAGGACCTCCTAGATGGCGTCGATTACCTGGTCGGCGAGGGGATCGCCGACTCGGCGGCGTTAGGCATCGGCGGGTGGAGCAACGGCGCCTTCATGACCGAGTGGACGATCACGCACACGACGCGGTTCAAGGCTGCGGTCGCGGAGGCCGGGCACTCCAACTTCTTCTCGCTCGCCGGCGCGACGGGCGGGTACCGAATGTTCGGCGACCTCTACGAGCGGCGCATCGTTTACGATGCCCACTCGCCGATCACGTTCATTCGTCAGGCGAGGACGCCCACGCTGGTCCTGCATGGGGAGGGCGACCGCGGCGTACCGGTGACGCAGGGTTACGAGTTCTACAACGGGCTCAAGGCGATGAACGTCGAGACGGAGATGGTGGTCTACCAGAACGAGGGGCACGGGATTGGCTCGCCCGCCAATCAGGTCGATATCAACCGCCGTGTCCTGGAGTGGTTCAACCGACATTTGCGGCCGGGTCGCACGCCCGACCGCTGACACGAGGAGGCCGACCGACGGGTTGGACGGAGTGGGTCCGTCGCCCGTGTGCGCGGTCGTTCACTCTCGTCGAACTCGTGCCGATACCACCATGCGCCACCGGAGTCCACTCGCCGCCGGCGTCGCAACCCGAAGTCTGAAATCCACCGCGCCAGACACGGCTCCCGGCGCCAGAAGCCCGAGCGTCCCCAGCGCTCGAGAGAAGTCGAACGACGCCCCCGCCCCCGGTTTGGCGTTGGTGGCGTTCAGGATCGTGACGACGTCTTCCGGTCGCATGTACCCGCTGCGCATGAGCATGGTGTCGCCGACACTCGTTAGGATCGCGACTATGGGCGGAAACAGCGTGTCAGCCGTGGTGTTGCGGATGCGCACCGGGACCACGAGCTCGCGCTTCCCGCCGTCGAGCCGGCTCGGATCGAGTATAATGCCCACTGGCCGCGTCACGGTGTCCATCGCCGCCACCGACGGTGCGTCTGAGAGCAGCTCGATCCGCGCAGTCTGGAGTTGAAAGGTGCCGTTGCGTGAGTCCGGCCAGACAGGGTGAAAGGCTCCCCGTGCATCACTCGTTAGGCCAATGTAGTCACCAACATCACGCCAGCGCGAATAGGCACTCAGGAAATCCATGATGAGTGTGTCGCCCGCGGAGCGAAGGCGACCCAAGCCTGGACGCATGTTGCCCGGCCCTGCCGGACGCGACGTCTCCGACGAGACGCGCACCGCTGATAGAAACGTTTCGCCGCCATCGAGCGACGCGGAGTAGAACACGTCGTACGCGTCGTCGGCAGCCGCGGCACGCGTGTCGAGCCACATCACCCCAACCACGCCCGAGTCGTTCACGGCGATGGCGGGTAGGAACTGCGACGCGGAGGCTGGCGCCGCGGCGTCCACCATGTTTGGCGCGCTCCACGTTGTACCGCCATCGGACGACCACGCGACCGCAATGCGTGGCTTGCCCCGGGTCCACCGCATGTCGGGGAACGCGGCATACACACGGTCACGATAGCGCGGCGAGCGCACGTCAGCAGCAAACGTGGCCGTGTTGTCGCCGACGATGCTGCCCGCGCGACGGCGTCGCAGCGTGGAGTCGGTACTGTAGCGTTGCTGCTCGAAGCCCGGACGTAGCGCGCTGAACGTCACGCCACCGTCCGTCGAGAAGACGGTCCCATAAGCGGCCATCGGGCTGCCGCGGTTCTCCGGAAGGCGAAGATCCGGCCCAGTGTAGAGCGGAACGAGCACGGCGCCATCGCTCAGCACAAGGACATCGGTGACGACGATGCCCGGCAGCGTCACTGCAGTATCGAACGTGCGTCCGTCATCGACGGAGCGATGAAGGCGGGGACCAGCATCGAGATTGCCTGTCACATAGATCTGGCCGGCCGTTGGTCCCGGAGAGTGATCGACCGCGATCGCGACCCGGTCGTAGCCGCGTCCGAGGCGGGCTGGCGCGAGCCAACTCTGCCCGCCGTCCTCCGAGCGATACACCGACATGCCTTGCACGAGTCCAACCTGCAGCGCCGTTCCCTTCGGCGTGAACGCGATCTTCGGATCGATCGAGCCGAGATCCGGTTCTTCGGGAAGCCGTGCGTCGTACCAGGAGAACCCACCATCGAACGTCGCGTACGTCTTGTTGACGTACGCGCCCTGCGGCAGCGTGAACGTGATTGCGGTCGCGACGAGATTGAGCGGGTCGCCCGGGTTGGCGGCGACGGCGGATTCGACGTGTGGGACGTCTCCGTCTCGACTCACGAGCACGTTAGGCCCGACTGCGATACGCACCTGTCCTGGCAATTCGCCGAATGCGACTGTGGTCGCGGCGAGCAAGGCGAAAGGGAGTGGCCTCACGCGCGGCCCCAAAAGAGGCAGTAGACGAGCAGCATCAGGAGACCGAGCTGCACGATCGCGTGGCTGTCCAGGCGATACGCCCCTCTCATCGCTCAGGCGCGGCGCGCCGTTCGTCCGATCGGACGTGCCTTCACTCACAGTGCACCGCTTGCGCCCTTGTACAGCATCTCGGTACTCGCGCCGCGTGGCTACCTCTTCACGCGGACCGACGCGGTGCCCGCCTTGTCGCCACTCGTTGCCGTAATGACCACGTTGCCCTCGGAGAGGCCAAGCACGCGACCCGTGTTGTCTACGATGGCGATCGTCAAGTCGCTGCTCGCCCACTTCACCTGCGCCCCCGGGATGACGCTTCCGCGCGAGTCGTAGACGGTTGCGGTAAGCCGGAACGAGCCGCCCACATTGACCGTGGCGGTCGCCGGCGTCACTTCCACGCGGCTGACGGTCGGTGCCTGGACCACGATCGTTGCCGTTCCGCTCCGGCCTTCGCTCGTTGCCGTGATCGTCGCCGTCCCCGGGGATACCGCGGCTACGATCCCCGTCGACGTGACGGTCGCAACATCCGGCCGATTCGTCGACCACGTCATCGTGCGACCATCGAGTGGTCGTCCGGACGCGTCGCGTGGCTGCGCCTCGAGCTGGAGAGTCTGCCCGACGATGAGCGTCGCCGACGTCGGACTCACGGCGACCGAGGCAACCGGTGCTGGCGACACCGTAATTGCGGCGACGCCGCTCTTTCCCTCGACGGTCGCGGTGATGATTGTGTTCCCCGGCGAAAGCGCCGTGACGGAGCCGGTCTCACTCACGGTCGCGATGTCGGGGCGACTCGAGCTCCACGCGACGGAGCGGCCGGACAGCACGTTGCCCTGCGCGTCGAGCGGCTCGGCGGTGAGCTGCGCGGTCTCGCCCACCGTAAGATCGCGACTGGACGGAGAGACTCGCACCGCGACCACGGGGACGGGCAGGACCTGAATCTGGGCGACTGCGGACTTCCCTTCGATGCTGGCGGCGACCGGCACCGTGCCGACGTACCGCCCGGTGACAATGCCGGTTGGGGAAACGGTCGCGAAGTTGGGGTCGGCGACTGCCCAGAAAACCTTCCGGCCGGTGAGCACATTGCCCGAGGCGTCGAAGGCAGATGCCGAGAGCGTTACGGTCGCACCAATCACGACGGATGCCGCGGGAGGAGCAACCTGTACGCTGGCGACCGGTGGACCGGAGTGCTCGAGCCCATCGCTGTTGCAGGCAACGACAGCTAGCGCGGTGACTGCGGCCACCGCCAGCACCATCCAAGTCGGTTGCGAACTCCTCATGCGCAGCGGGCTGGACCTGCCGAAATCGATACGTCCGTTCAGCGGACGCGGAACCCGTTGCAGGAATAATTGCCCGAAGGCACAAGGACCGCCATGCCTAACAATGCGCCGCCCGATGGGCCAATGGTGAGCGCCGTCGCCGTTTCGCATAGTGGAAGATGTCATCGAACCGCTCGCGCACATTCGAGTACCTTCTCCAAGGCATCGGCTGGTCGCATACTTCCCAGGAGCTCGACCGCCTCGGGCGCTTCGCGCGCGCCCATTACACCGGCGCACAGCTCAAGCAGGTCGAAGCGGCGATCGCCAGCCGCGGGCGCGCCTTGCGCGTACCCGATACGTCGCCGGATGACCTGGAGGCGGACGACTTACTCGATGACTCACGTACGGCCAGCGAGGCCTGACGACGTCCCGGCGCTCGGGCGACTCGGCGCGCTCATGGTCACCACGCACCACGCGTTCGACCCGAAGCGCTTCATTGCCGCGGGGTCCCACACGGAGGAGGGCTACGGCTCGTTCCTCGGCCTGCAATTGCACGAGCGGAACAGCATCGTTCTCGTTGCCGTCGACGAGAACCAGGTGATCGGCTATACCTACGCGGGAATCGAGGGGCGCGACTACATGTCGCTTCGCGGACCAGCGGGCGTGCTATACGACATCGTCGTGGATCCAGAGCGTAGACGCAGTGGTGTTGGACGTGCGCTGCTGGATGCGACGGTAGCCTCGCTGAAGGTGCGTGGTGCGCCGATGGTCGTGCTCTCCACGGCCGAACGCAACGAGCCCGCCCAGCGGCTATTCGCCAGCGCGGGATTCAGGCGGACAATGATCGAGATGACCCGCGAGTTGTAGGCTCGGCAACGGAGCCTGGACCTAGGAGGGCGGTGCGGCAGTTGGTCTTTGATCGCTCGCCGTTGGATGCGTGGCCATGACTTGCTCGATAGCAGCGAGCAGCTCGTCACCGGCGATCGGCTTTCTCAGGTAGGCGGTGACGCCAGCCGCAACGTAGCGAGCCTCGGCTTCGGGCGCGTCATCGGCCGTGTAGACGATGGTCGGGACCTTCAGTCCCGCGTCGACGACGTGTCTCTGCACCTCGAGTCCGCTCATGTGCGGCATATGCGCATCGAGCAGGAGGCAATGCGGCGGGGTAGCGCCTGCGGCGAGCGACTCGAGAAATTCGCTACCGGAAGCATAGACGCTCGCGCGCAGCCCGAGCGACACGCAGAGACGGCGCAGGCCGGTGCGAACGGATTCTTCGTCGTCGATTATGACGATAAGCATTTAAAACGTTCGCGGGTCCACAGCACTATACGCGCGACGATGCCCGGCGTTGAGCTTTTCCGTTACCCAACGTTGCTGACGGACCCTGGTTGATCAAGTCTCGAGGGAACAATCGCGCCCATTTGACCTCAGTTAAAGCAGAGTCCGGCAGGTCGCGTAGTCGTAGGTCCCATCGATTGAGACAGGCCCAGGCGCGTACAGTGTCCATGCGTGCTTGTCCCTCTCTTCGTGCTGGCGCTTGCGCCGCAAGTTCCGACTCAGGACGCGAGCGCCACGCCGCCTGCGGTGCGGGCGATCGTGGAGGCAGCGGCTGTCCGGAACCACGAGGCGCGCCCCGGTCACATGCGCGCGGAAGCCGAAACCGAGATCGCGCTCGTCCAGCGCCGCGTCTCGGGACGGCGCGAGATCGTTGCGGTGCAGCAGGAGGCGTCGACGATCGACTGGATGAGCGATAGCCTCGTCGAGCAGCGCATCACCGGGTATCGATCCGAACAGGTCGGGATGTCGTACGCGACGACCCGGATCTACCGCGTCGGGTGGATCGTACCACTGCTCGCAGGAGACCGCATCCGGCTTCGCCTGCCGAGTCCCGCTGGTGTCTCGAAGGTCGAAAAGACGCTCGAGCCAGTGGTCCGCCCCCTGCGCCGACTGCTGGCCGAGCCAGAAACCGTCGCCACCGTGCATCCCCTCGCGCGCGACGGGCGGCGCTACTACACGTACCCGCGCGTGGACACGCTGCAGGAGCGGATGCCTAACGGCGATTCGGTCGACGTCCTCCGCATTGCCGTCGTGCGGCGCGAGGACGTGCCGCCCGGGACGAGCGTGTTCGAGGGCGATGTGGAGATCGACGCGCGGACGATGCTGCTCGTCCGCCTGCGAGGCCGGGTGTTCATTGTGAGCGGGTACGCGCTCAAGGTGCGGGACGCGCTCTCGGATCAGGTCCGGATCGTTGGCTTCATGGACATGTGGAACGGCCCCGAGCGCGACGGCTTGCGCCTGCCCGACGTCGAGCGACTCGACATCGTCAACGGCGGACTTGCCGGAGAAACGGCGGAGCTCATCCGGTTCGTGACGCGGTTTCGGGCGCATGACGTCGTGGAGCGGGGGCCGCCATCTCCGGCGGCGGCGGGGCCCCGAACGCCGCAGGTTCGCGTGACGTACGCGCCGATGTCGCAGCAAGCGTCGTACGACGACTGGATACTGCCGTTAGGCAGCGCCACGCGGATCGCGCAGACGCAGCCGATCGACGACCTGTATCCGGACCGCCTGCAACCGAATGGGCCTCCCCAGCTGACGTTCCGCGCGCGGGATCAGTATGACGTATTCCGGTTCAACAAAGTCGAAGGATTCTATACCGGGCTGTCGGCCAGTTGGTACGCGCGCGATCGGGCGCCCGGGCTGGGTGTAACCGGGACGACGGGGTACGCCTGGTCCGAGGAGACGTGGCGCGGCTACCTCGCGGCCGGGCTTCGGCGCACCACCTGGCGCACCAACATCGGGTTCGGGCGGCTGCTGGACATCACGAACGACTTTCGCTCGCCGTTCGACTCCGGCAGCGTGTGGTTCCCGCTGCTCTGGTCGTCCGACAACTACGACTACGTGGACCGCCACGTCGCGCGCGTCGCGTGGGAGAAGCTGCTCACGCCACACGGCACGTACGTTCGACTGGAAGGCGGGGCCATGCGGGACGCGGAGACGGTGGACTCACGCCGCCGCGGTCTCCTATTCGGGCCGTTCACCCCGAATCGCGTCGTGGACCCAGGGCGATACGCGCGTATCGTCGCGACGATGGAGTGGAACCCCGACGTCCAGGCCGACATCACGCGCGAGCGATACGGCGGCAGCATTCGGTACGAGCTGGGCGCCGGCGACCTCGATTACCAGCGGACGGAGGCGGCATTGATCACGCGCTACGATGCCGGCCACGTCGTGCTCATTGGACGACTGTACGGCGGGGTGCTCACCGGTACTCCTCATACGCAGCAGCTTTTCGAGATCGGGGGGACCAACAATCTTCCCGGCTACGATTACAAGGCGTTCGCCGGGGACCGCGCGTGGATCGCGCGCGGCACTGCCCAATACGCACTGCCATACCTGCGGTCACCATTCCCGTTCATCGCTGGCTTCGTGATGCCGGCGATCGCGCCCGAGCTCAACTTCGGCGTCCAGACCGGGATGGCGTGGGCGACCGACGATCAGGCGCGCGCCGCCGTTAGGCGGCTCGGCGACAAGGTCGATGAGGTGACGGGCGAGCCAATAATCGATCCGGACAGCGGAGAACCGGTGCCCGTGTCGGTTCCTACGGACAAGCTCCGCGCGACGGCAAGCCTTGGCGTCCGCGTGCTGAGCGGCGCGGTCTATCTCGGGTTTGCGCTCCCCATCGATGCGACGCGCGACACGCGCCGAAACCTGCGATTCGTGTTCGGCTTCGGTCGACAGCTTTAAGACGAGGCCTGCGACCGCGAGCGGCACGACGAACGCTGAGTACGCAGACGCAAGCGCCGCTGAACACGCTGAGAAAACCCGCAAGTCTTTTCAGATGTATTTCTCAGCGTTCTCTGCGTGCCGTTCCTCAGCGTCCTCAGCGTTCGTGGTTCCTTTGTTGAGTGTTGGCCGTATGGGTCTCGATTTCGCGCCTCACAGCACGAGGCGCGCGAAGCGGCCGAGCCGTCGCTGCCAGGTTTTGTAGGGCGGAATCAGCTTGTCGAGCTCCTCCTGCGTCTCGATCCAAGTGCTCCGGGCCAGCAGCGCGTACAGGTCCACCAGCCCCACTGCGCCGCTCATGCCAGACAACACGAACACCGCTTCGCCATCGAGCAACTGGCCGCGAGGATCCTCGTTTTGAGTCCCGATTGTCATGTAGAACGTCATGCGTGCACTATCCGCAGTCGGGCGGCTGGCGGCGTAGGCCTTCAGCAGCTTCGCCACCGCGTCGACGGTCGCAGTGCTCAGGGTGTCGTCGTAGAGACCCGTCTTGGTTCCGCGGCGCGCCTGCTCGGCGCGCTGGATGGTGACGCGGATCGCGACCTCGCGCCATTCCGGACGACTGGTGAGCCGCGCGAGGGCCGCCGAGTCGGCGAAGAACTGCGTCTTGCGATGCAGTTGCGGTAATCGCGGCGCTTCATCGTGGCCCAGGACGAACGGCTTGTACCCAGCGCGCTGGAGCAGCGCGGGCGCACTATCGAACACCGCGATCACCGACGAGTCGAACGGAAAGAGCTCGCGCAGCCAAGGATATCGCGCGACTCCGGCGTTGGTCGCCTTGGCCTCCTGGGCGATGTCGTTGACATCTTCCTTCGCCGTGTAGAGTCCGATGCGAAGCTCTCCCCCCGCGCGCTGAATCTCCTGTCTGAATTCCTGTCGCACTTGCACGAGGCGCAGCATCACGTCGTACGTCCGCGACATCTGCGGGAACCCCGCACTGGGCGCGTTGGCCAGCGCAGGACCGATGATGTACACGCGGCACCCACGGAGTGCGGCTCCGGCGAGCATCCCGGCCCAGCTGCTCGCGAGCCAGAGCCCGTCGGGTACCATGAGCACGCTGCCCCGTGGCGCCAGCGTGTAGAGCATGGCACGCGCGATCGTGGCCTGCTTGCGGCCGAACCCGGGCTCGTTATGCACCTGGAGCGCCCTACCCAAATCGCTGGCGGCGGCCGCCGCGCCGTCATCCCCGGCGAGCTGGCACGTCTCGCAGCGGGCCGTTTCGCGAAGCGGCAGCGGGATCTCTCCGTCGGTAAACGAGTTCAGCTTGAAGAGGCGTCGCGCGGCCGCGCGCACCTCGAGAACCGCTGGCCCGCGAACGAGAACGCCGCGGTCTTCCCACGTTGGCGTCGCGTAATGCTCGCCGACTCCGACGCCGGACAGCACCATCCCGCCAACGAACGGCGTGGATTCGGTGACATCGTAGAACGCGATCTTGCGATGGTCACGCATCAAGTTGTCGGGGAGCAGCGGCACCCCGTCGATGATGCGATGGCTGCGGAAGGTGAAGTCGCTCGGCTGTGTGATGTCGACGTGCACTTTGACGGTTCGCCGCAGCCAGGAGTCGCCGCCGTGCTTCGCCGCGAGCGCCTGGAGCCCGCGGGATCCCGCGACGGCCGTACGCAGCTCCTGCTGTCGCCGGCGGAGTATTGTCTCCAGCGAGTCGTTCTTGCCAGGAAGCTTGATCTCCGCGCCTAACGGGTCCTCGAGGATGGTCATCCACAGGCGCCCGTTGTTCGGCTCGTAGAAGTTCTGGTCGAGAATGACCATGTACGTCGTGAGCTTCCCGGTGCTGTCGAATCGGGCAACCGCCTGCGTGAGTGCAGGGAAGAACACGTTCGCGGTCTCCGCGAAGCCGATGGCGTCCACCTTACCGGACGATCGCGTGCCGGCGTAGTCGTGGACCCAGAGCACGTGGTAGTCACGTGCCGCGAAGATCGAGCGAGCGATCTCGAGCTGTACGCGGTCTTCGCGCAGGTAGGTGATCTGATTCCCGCGCGTGAACGGCCGGCCGATGACTCGAGCGATCAACGCGTCGATCTCCGCCTGGTCGTCGTGTTCCTCCGGCGTCAGCGCGAGCTGCATCGGCAGCCAGACCCGCCGGGAGTCGTCCCAGTGTTTCGAGATGAACCGGTGCACCGCCACGATCGACGTCAGCCATTGATCGTGCACGGCCGCGGCAGCGAGCCGGAGCTCGTTCGAGGTACCTAACGAATCGGTGAGCCAGGTCCGGAAATCGGTCTTCACCTCGTCGATCAGCCCGGACAGGTCGTACTGCCGATCCTTCGGGCGCCCGAACTGCGCATCGAACGGAATCAGCATGTAGGTGAGCAACCCTGCCCGCGCGCGCTTGGCGGCCATGGCGCCGAGCGTCGTGTCGCGGAGCGCGATCGAAAAGGCTCGCTGGAGCGATGCGTTGTACACGCGCTCGGAGGCGAGGAACGTACGGCCTTCGGGATATTCCGGCGATGTAACGGCGATCGAGTCTCGGATGCGTTGAGCCTTGGCCCGGAGGTTCTCGACGTCCTTCTTGCTGTCGGCCTCGTGATGCTCGTTGAAGAAGTTGCTGTAGGCGGCGATCAACAGCGCGGCCTGGCTGGCGTGACGTAACGCGGTATCCGCGGCCGGCGGCAGCGGCGTAGCGTCGGCCTGGCGGTACGCGCCGGCGGATGCCGCTGTCGTGGGGGCGTGCGGTGTGGCATTGCGGGCGACATCACGAAGCGAGACCCCGGTGTTGCGCGGTCTCGTACGCCCCGCGTACGGCTGGCCGAGCGGCACCGTAATGCCGACATCGAGCCCGCTTCCGCGCGCCGGAATCCAGTCGACCCGGAGCTGGGTCCCGCGGCCCAGGATTCCACCTCGCCGGACCGCCGTGTTGTAGGACAGAATGAAGGCGTAGTTGTTCTCTCGGGCGTCCCAGTCTACACCGTAGCCGAGGTTTATGGCGCGCGTGACGCCGAGCAGGCGAGCGCCGCCGGTCGCTCCACCATCGCTCGCGAAGAGGTAACCCTCGGCCGCCAGTCCAAAGAGTCCGTTGACCGGGCTGCCCCGCGGGTGGAAGAGGCCGAGCTCCACGCCTCCAGTCGCGTCGTTGTTACGGCCGAACGTGGCGACGACAGACGTATACGGTTGCCAGAGCGGCGGTTGGCCCATCGACTTGATCGCCGGCGGTGCGACGGGCTCACCGGCCGACTGGGCGCCAGCGCCACGCGGCGCGCTGACCGCCAACACGGCCATCGATCCGGCGATAGCGACCCGGGCGAGATCTCGCGCCGTCCGGACGCTCCGCGCGCTGGGTAGAGTTGGGGCGTTAGGCACCGTGGCCTGCTCTGAACGCGGGTCGAGGCCACCACTACCCGCGGAGGGGTCGCTGACAGAAGCCGAGGGCAGAGCGCGGCCGATCGCAGCGATGAGTAACATCGATCGAAGTGGCCAGCGCTCCCCACCTAAGTCCAATGGATGGAGGGAGCTACGTGGCACGACGTGTCCGGTGTCGCGGCCACGGGAAGGAAGCGCAGCGGCGGGAGCGCCGATCTGACTGCGGCCGTCCACCCGTATTATGCGGGTGCTCCCGACTATATCGTTGAGAGGTATACGACCAAAGTCCAATGTAGGCGTGGCATGCTCGGAATCAGGCTGCTGCTGGCGCCGACCATGGGAATTTGCCAATCTCAACTGTCTCGAAAACTCGCCTGACACCGACTTCTCCTTCTCCTCTGATACATTTCGAGGACTCCACGCCTTCGAAGTCCTGGATGCACATGCTCGAAGAAATTCCAACCATCGCCATCATCGATGACGACGACTCCCTGCGCCGGGCTCTCGCACGCCTTCTCACGGCGAGCGGGTATCAAGTGCGGACGTTCGCATCGGCCACGGAGTTTTTGGCCGAGCGGTTGCCGATAGAGGCCACCCCCGGCTGCCTGCTCATCGACGTCCGAATGCCGGGCCTTGGCGGCCTCGAGCTGCAGGCCGTTCTCAACAGCGCCGGCGCTCAATCCGCCATTGTCTTCATGACGGGGCACGGCGATGTGCAGACGGGCGTCAAGGCGATGAAGTCGGGCGCGGTGGACTTCTTGCTTAAGCCGTTCACCGATGATGAGCTGCTCGAGGCAGTGGGGCGGGCCCTCTCGCGGAACGCCGAATCGCGCGTGGAGCATCGCGAGATCGACGAGCTCGAGCACCGGGCGGCCAAGCTCACCCGCCGGGAGAAGGAGGTTTGCACGCTCGTCGTCGCTGGGAAGCTCAATAAGCAGATTGCGGCAGCCCTTGGGACGAGCGAGAAGACCGTGAAGGTGCATCGGTCGAGGGTGATGGCGAAGATGGAAGCGGCATCCCTGGCGGAGCTCGTTCGAATCGTGGAGCGCCTGAACCGTTCGCACATGGTCACCAACTCGAACCGGACACCGCTGCCGGAGCCCCGGCGGGAGCACAACGACGCTCCCGACGAGGAACGGCGCAGGCTAGGTGGAACCACTGCCTGAGACCAGGCGAGCGCGCCCGACTCGCGCGGGTCTCATCGCGCTCGGCGTCGCCGTCGCGTATTACGTCGGCGCGAAAATCGGGTTCGCCCTGACGGCGGCACCGCTGCCCGTCTCCACGCTCTGGCCGCCTAACGCGATCCTGCTGGCGGCTTTGCTGTTGGCCCCCGTGCGATGGTGGCCCGGTGTCCTGCTCGCGGCATTTCCCGCGCACCTCGCGGTGGAGCTGGGAAGCGGCGTTCCGCTGTCGATGGTCCTCTCGTGGTTCGTCAGCAACTCGGCTGAAGCGCTGATTGGCGCGGCGGGCGTGCGTCGATTCAACGACCGTCCGGCGCAATTCGACAGCTTCCGTCAGGTCGGCGTCTTCGTGGTGTTCGCGGCGATCCTCGCGCCGTTCCTTTCCTCGTTCCTCGATGCCGCGTTCGTGCAGTGGAACGGGTGGGGCGCGGACAGCTACTGGCAGGTCTGGCGGGTTCGCTTTTTCTCGAACGTGCTCGCGATCCTCACGCTGGTCCCGGCGATCGTCACGTGGGCCGACAAAGACCTTGGGTCGCTGCGGTCAGCGGCGCGGAGGCGCATCCTGGAGGCGGGCGCACTCGCTGGTGGTTTGCTGCTCGTCTGCACGCTGGTGTTTGCGTGGCCAGCGCTGGCGACCAACGAAAGCGCCGCGCTGCTCTATGCGCCGCTGCCATTCCTCTTGTGGGCCGCAGTTCGATTCGGGCCGGGCGGCGCGAGCGCGTCCTTGCTCGTGTTCGCACTGGTGTCCGTGTGGGGGGCGATTCACGGACGCGGCCCATTCGTCGGCCGATCGACGGGCGACAACGTGCTGTCGCTGCAGCTGTTTCTGATCGTCACGTACATCCCGCTGCTCGCACTCGCGGCGGCCATTCGCGAGCGCGCGCACGCGATGAGCGACGCGAGCCGCACGGGCGAGTGGCTCAATCTGGCGTTAGGCGCTGCGCAGGTTGGCGCCTGGGACTGGGACCTTCTCGAGGGCAGCCGAACCTGGTCGGAGAACATGCCGGTGCTGTTCGGGCTTCGGGGCGATGGAAACGGCAAGATCGAGCGAAGCGCTGTCCTCGAGACCGTCGTTCCGGATGACCGTCAGGCCGTGCAGTCCGCGGTGACGATGGCCATAGAGCACGCGCAGCCTTATGAGGTCGAGTTTCGGACGGCTCGGCCGGATGGAACGATTCGGTGGATGTTGAGCAAGGGCACCGTCGTACGCGACAAGACAGGTCATCCGCTGCGCATGCTCGGCGTCAATACCGACATCACGACGCGCAAGGATGCCGAGGCGGTGCTGCGCGGCGAGGCGGCGCTGCGTGAGAGTGAGGCGCGGCTTCGCGTCCTTGCTGACGCCATGCCGCAGATCGTCTTCACCGCGAAGCCTGACGGCACCGTCGACTACTTCAACCGCAAGTGGTACGAACTCACCGGCTCGCCTGCCGACGACGTGTCCGCCGAAGCGTGGATGGCCGCGCTGCATCCGAGCGATCGTCCGGCCGGCGCCGAATCATGGCTCGCGAGCGTCCGTGCCGGCCGACCACATGAAAACGAGGCGCGAATCTGGTCGGCGGTCGCGGGAACGTATCGCTGGCACCTCGCCCGAGCGCTCCCCGTGCGTGACGAGTCCGGCGCGATCATTCGCTGGTACGGCACGGCGACGGACATCGACGATCACAAGCGCGCGGAGCAGGCGCTTCGCGAGAGCGAATGGAACCTGCGGGTGCTTCGCTCGGAGCTCGAGACGCACGTCGCGAAACGGACGATGGAGCTCTCGCGCGCGAACCTGACGCTTCGTCAGGAGGTCGACGTACGGCGGCGGGTCGAGAAAGCGCTGCGCGCGTCGGAGGAGCGCTTCTCCAAGGCGTTCAGCGCGAGTCTCGACGCGATTTCGATCGTGAGCCAACCCGACGCGCGGATTCTCGAGCTCAACGATCGCTGGGAGGCGATGTTCGGGTATTCGCGTGACTCCGCCATCAACCGAACGATCGACCAGCTGCACATTTACGCCAGCGAACGAGATCGGGAGCTGATCGCCGATCTCATGCGAACGCGTGGGTACGTGCGCGAGTATGAGCTCGACATGAAGCACCGAAACGGCACGATGCTGCGTGCGGTGCTGGCCGCGGAGACTGTAGAGGTAGCCGGCGAGCCGTGCGTGATCATCATGGTCCGCGACATCACCGAGCGTCAGCGCGCGGAGCGAGAGATCGCGGTGCAGCGGAGCGAGCTGGCGCACCTCGGGCGCGTGGCGCTGGTCGGTGAGCTCTCGGGGACGCTGGCGCACGAGCTGAATCAGCCGCTCGCGGCGATCCTGGCGAACGCGCGGGCCGCCCAGCGCATGCTGGCTCGCGAAGACCTGGATGTGGCGGAGTTTCAGGCGATCCTCGATGACATCGTGTCGGATGACCGGCGGGCCGGGGCGGTCATCCAGCGCGTGCGGGCGCTCATCCGGAAGGATGAGACCGAACTGCACCTGGTGTCGCCTAACGACGTCGTGACGGACGTGCTGGAGCTGGCCCACAGCGACCTGATTCAGCGCGCCGTCGCGGTCTCGACGCGGCTCGCGCCGTCGCTCCCGGAGGTGCAGGGTGATCGGGTGCAGCTGCAGCAGGTAGTGCTCAACCTGATCGTCAACGCGTGCGATGCGATGGTCGACAATCCGCCGGCCTCGCGTACGCTGGTGATCACGACGTTGGCGCGGAGCGGTGCGGTTCGCATCTCCATCTCCGATAGCGGCACCGGGATCACCACGCAGCCGATCGATGCGGTGTTCCAGCCGTTCGTCACGTCGAAGCGGCACGGCCTCGGGCTAGGGCTCGCGATCTGCCGCTCGATCGTGGATGCGCACGGCGGCCGCATGTGGGCGGTCAACAATCGCGGTGGTGGTGCGACGTTCCACGTGCTGCTGCCGGACGCGACGGCGCCGGCTGAGGCGCCCGAGGTGGCGGCGGCGATCCCGACGGCGTGATCCGTCAGGCCAGGCGGCCGCTGCCTAACGGGAAGGCGACCATGAACGCCGAGCCGCCGACGGCCGGATCGCTCTCGCACCAGATCACCCCACCGTGCGCCTCGACGATTGTCCGGCTGATCGAGAGGCCGACGCCGAGCCCGTTCGGCTTCGAGGTGATGAACGGCTCGAAGATGGCGGCCTGGCGCTCGGGCGCGATGCCAGGACCCGTATCGCGAATCGTGACGATGGCGGTGTGAGTCGCGGCGCGCGCCGTCTCGATCAACACGACGCGTTCGGAGCCGAGGGGACGGTCCGCGAGCGCCTCGAGGGCGTTGAGCACGAGGTTCAGGGCGACTTGCTGCAGCTGGACGCGATCGCCGAAGACGACGAGCGATTCGTGCGTGAAGGCGAACCGGATCTCGACGCGGCGGCGAATCGTGTCGTGCCTGACGAGCTGCACCGCCTCGCGGAGCATCGCGTTGAGGTCGATCGGGCCGCGTTCGACGTCGCCTTTCTTCGCGAACGCGCGCACGCGCTGCACGACTTCGCTGGCGCGGCGGCCGTCTGCCGCCAGTTGCTGGAGAATCTCGCGAACGGCGTCCGGGTCACTCGTCTTCGCGTCGAGCACGCGCATGGCCGTCTGCGAGTTGATCAGGATCGCCGTGAGGGGCTGTCGGATCTCGTGCGCGAGCGCGGCGGCGAGCTCGCCCACGACGGTCGTGCGCGCAACGTGCGCGAGCTCGCGGCTCCGCTGTGCGGCGACCTGTTCGGCGTCGCGGAGCTCGGTGATCTCGGCGACGGTCCCAACGACGCTTGCGGAGTCCGCGGGCGCCAGGTGGAAGGGCGCAGGTCGGTCGCGGAACCACCGAACGTGACCATCGCGGTCGAGGAGCCTGAAGTCGGTCGGGCTTCCGTCGCCGCCGCCGAACGGGGTCTCAGCGCGGGCGCTCCATGCCCGTTGCAGGATGCTGGCGTCGTCCGGATGCACCTGTCGCCACCACCAGGCAGGTGACTGCAGCTCGACCGGTGCGAGGCGAAGCAGCTCGCCTAACGCCACGTCGGTCTGGACGGCGCCCGAGGCGGGATCGTACGAGTAGACGAAGACACGGCCGGATTCCGTTGCCAGGGCATACCGCGCATCGCGCGCGGCCAACTCGGTCGCGGCCCGTCGGCGCTCGTCGATCACTGCGGCGAGGAACAGGAGGGGCGTGGCGACGGCGAGAAAGAGAAGTTGTTGGACGACGACGGCGATGCCGGGCGACGTGGCTCGAATGATGGTCGCCTCGTTCATCGCCCCGCGCATCGCACCGCACGCCGCGATGAACAGCGCGAGCGCCGCGCCGGCGAGCCCGAACCGAAGTGCCGCGTAGAGCACCAGCGGGACCGGCGTGAACAGCAGGATCACCCGTGCGATCGGATGATTGGGCATCGGCTCGAACACGGTGGCGCTCACGAGCGTGACTGCGCCCGTCAGCAGGACCGCTTCGAGCGCGCGCGTCCATCGAACCACAAGTCGGGATTGCGTGGCGAACGCATTGGTGAGCGCTCCATGACTCGCCAATGCAACCGGAACGATGGTCAGGTACGCGAGGGGATATGAGAGAACGGAGATCAGCCACGCCGCCCAGGCATTTGGCGGGCTGGCGAAGCCGTTGGGGTTCGTCGGATCGATCGGTGCGTCGATCTGGAAGAGCGCGGCCGAACCGAGAAGCGCGACCAGTGGGGCGGCGACCGAGATGATGGAGAACGTGCCAATGGACGTAAGCGCGCTGAGCCGCGACCTCAGATCGACGTAGTTTCGGATCAGCGCTGCGGCGAGGACGGAACACGCGGTATCGATGATGAACGACCCGAGCACCGCGGTGAGCGCGGCACCCTGGCCAACAGTCGCGAGCCAGTGTCCGACGAGCGCGGCGAGGATGATGGTCCACCAGCGGGCGAGCGGCGTGAGCAACAGGGCCGTGAGAACGAGCGCGCCGGGAACGAATACGGCCGGCGGCAGCTCGCGTGTGGAGACGGCGGCGTCCGCGAACCGACTGGCGGCGGCGTAGCAGACGGCGAACGCCGCGCCGTTACGGACGCTCCGGAGCACGTCAGGAACATCGACGGCTCTCGGAACGGCGACGTGTGAACGAGGGACCGATCGCACGGCGGGCAAATGAGTCATCAAGCCTCGGACACGTGGACGACGCAGCGAAATCCAACGTGGCAGGCGGACGTATCGATGGGCTCCGGGAATCGAGCGGCTGGCCGATAGCGCCGGCAGTAATTCGGCGCGCACAGGTGCGAGCCGCCCTTGAGCACTTTGCGCGGCATGCGTGCGGCGTCCCGCGGATCGCGGCTCGCATCTTCGCTCCCACCGCGCGGATTCTGCGGGATGCAACAGGCTTTCACCTGGTCCTTGGTGTGGCGGGGCCGGTACCAATCGGTCGTCCATTCCCAGACGTTGCCGATCATGTCGAACACGCCGTATCCGTTAGCAGGGAAGGCGTCGACGGGCGACGTGTACTCGTAGCCATCGCGCTGCTCGTTCTGCCACGGGAAGTCGCCTTGCCAGGTGTTGGCCATGTGGGACCCGCCGGGCGTGAGCTCATCGCCCCACGCAAACTCGGCCCCATCGAGGCCGCCACGCGCGGCGCACTCCCATTCGGCTTCGGTCGGCAGCTGCTTGCCGGCCCACGCGGCGTAGGCGGCGGCATCACCTAACGTGACGTGCACGACGGGATGACCGCCGAGACCGGCCAGCGTGCTGGATGGGCCACGCGGGTGTCGCCATTGCGCCCCGCGGACGTACGACCACCACTGGTGGGAGTTCCCGAGGTCAACCCGTATCGGGGGCTTCGTGAACACGAGCGAGCCGGCGTACAGCATCTCGGGCAGGGCGCCCGGATAGTCTGCCGCGTTCGGCTCGAGCTCGGCGAAGGTGACGTGCCCCGTCGCGTCCACGAACCGGCGAAACTCGTCGTTCGTGACCGGGAACCGGTCGATCCAGAATCCACCCACCGTCACGCGATGCGCGGGCGCTTCCTCCACGTAATGCCGATCCGATCCCATGCGAAACGTACCGCCTGGGATCCAAACCATTTTCCCCGTGACCGGATCGACCAAATCGCCGCGCGTCAGCGCGTCGGGAGAAACTGTGCTCAGCGAGTTGGTCATGGTGTCGCCTCGGCTCGACACGGATCGGCACTACCGTTTTTGGGACGATGCCGCTCCCGGGAAGGATGTCCCATTGGACTTTGGAGCAACCCTCACGGCGAACACAATCGACCGCGTGCGCGACCTAACGCGGGCGATACACATCACTTCGACCAGACGCTATAGCTGCTCATGCGTAGTATGGCGGCGACGGTGAGCTCGAGCTGTTGTCCCGGGCCCACGGCGATTTTGTCGGTCAGGTATGTGGCGTTGCTGCCGATGGGGTCGACCAGCAGCTGCAGACTGCCGTGGTCCGTAAAGTGGGCGGGCACATTGAAGGTGGCGCTGCTCAGTCCCGTCACCGACCCGACGCGCGCGCGCGACGTCCCGCGCACGGCGAACACATCCACGTCCAGATAGTTGGAGTTGTTCACGATCACGACCACTGGCTCCGGCGGCGGCACCGCAGCTGACTTGTGGCCCGCGCACGCGGCGGCGTCGATCGTCAGACTCACCAAGCCAGCGATGATTGATGCGCGGAGCATAGCCCTCCAGCTTCATACGTCAGAAGCGGATCCCGATCCCGAGCGCGAAGCCCGACAGGTGGCTGTCGTTCACCAAGGCATCCCGATCATAATCGATATCGAGGTGCCGGTAGGCGGCGTCGAGCGAGCAACAGTGGGAGAGATCATAGCCTACGCTCCCTACGGCCTGCCAGGTCAACTTCGACCCACCGGCGCCAGCGTCGCCCATGGCCGTCATGTGCCAGCGCTCGGCTGGGTTGAGGCGTACGCGAACACCACCGATGCCGTCGATCCAGGATCGACTGCCGGACGCGATGGGTAAGTCTCCGTTGGGGGATTCCGCCGACACATCCACCTTTGGGTGCCAGTACCGTCCACCCGCGAGCAGGTCGATTCCGCCCCAGTCCGCCGTGAGGGCCGTGTATCCGATCTCGGGCTCGAGGATCGTCTGGTTGTGCTCGAAGATGACCGTACTCTCGGACCCTTCCTCGACGGCCCTCCGGTCGCTCATGGACATGTATGTCGTGTTGAGCCGAACAAGCCACCGGTTGCGCCGCGCTTCCAGCAGCGCCGAGACGCTGATATCGGTGTTACTGAGAACGTCACCGGGAGAGAGATCGACATCGGCTATTCCACCGGCGATTCCGATCCGACCGCTCAAGCCGGCGAGCCAGGCGTACGGCGTGAGGGAGACGTGCCACTCGTCATCGGCCTGCGCTCGTGCCGTGCGACCGGGAAAAACGACAGTCACACACAGGGCGATAGAGACTGCCAGGCCAACGCGCATCAGCACACTCCTCGAGGCGGTCGTGACATGATCGGATAGGGCCACGATGAGCACGTTGCCGTGGGGCGGCCATTACACCTTGGATCCAGTTCGAGCCATCAGCCATCAGCCATCAGCTCAAACGGCGCGAGACCGCGTGAGACGGTGAGACGGCGCGAGACGGTGAGACGGCGCGAGACGGGGGCGCCAGCCTCGGCTACCTCGGAGAGAGTGAACCGGCCCGACCAGGTCGCTAGCCCAAAGTCCAATGTCCGGCCTCGGAAAGGCCCGACACTCTGCTGCGTGAACGCCCCCTTCGAGCGACGCGGGAAGCGCCGAATCCGACCGGTGAGCGAATGATTCGATCGCGCGTTGCCGCCCTCACCTCGCTCTATCTGCTCGTCGTGTGCGCGGTGGGGATGCTTCATCCGGTTCGCAACGCACTGGTCCTCGGCGCTCTCGGAGGACAGGGCTTTTACAAGGTGTACGTGGCGAGCGCGCTCGTTGCGCTCGCCGTCGTCCCGTTCGGCCGCCTCGCCGCCCGCGTTCCGCAGCAGCGCCTAACGCCCGCCATCGCCGCCGTGTTCGCGGCGAATCTGCTCATGTTTCGCGCCGCCTTCCCAGGCGGCTTGGTGTTCGGGATTCTGTTCTACGCCTGGCACGACCTCTTTGCCGGAATCCTGGTCTCGCAGTTTTTCCTCGCGGCCAACACCCTGCTGGATCCTCGCAGCGCGAAGACCGCATTTCCGCTGATCGTCGCCGCCGGGTCCATCGGTGCGGCTGTGGGCGGTGCCGTCACCGGGTTCCTCTCGCCCGTGATCGGTGTGGCGAATCTGCTGGTCGTGGCGGCCGTGCTCACGGCGGCATTTGCCGCGGCGATCCCGCTGGTGCTGGGCGACGCGGGCTCCGAGCGGCAACCGCACGTGCGGGTTGTGTCCGACGAGAATCGGGCATCGCTTCGCGAGGTGCTCGGCAACCGGCAGGTGCAGCTCATCGCGGCGACGGTCGTCATCACGGTGCTCGTGAAACAACTGGTCGACTACCAGTTCAATGTCGCGACGGCGACGCTTGGCGACCGTGACGCGATCAGCGCGTTTCAGGGAAAGTTCGCCGCGGCGACTCAGTGGTTGCCCTTGATTGCGGCCGCGGCGATTCGACCGGCGCTCGCCCAGTGGGGGATTGGCGCGGCGCTCCTCATGCTCCCCGCGAGCATGGTCGCGGCGAACCTGTTCCTTGGCTTGCGAGGTGGCCTCGGCCCCGCGGCGTTTGCCAAGGGGACGGAAACCACCCTTCGCTATTCGGCCGAACGCACGGGCCGCGAGATCCTGTACATGCCCGTGTCAGATGCGATTCGTGTGCGGGCGAAACCGCTGATCGACGTGGGCCTCGAGAGCGGGCTGGCGAAGGCGCTCAGCGCGGGCGTGATCTTCGTGCTGATCGCGGCGGTGGGCGCATCGCGGCTGGCCTGGCCGGCAGTGGCGCTCTCGGTCCTGTGGCTCGGCGCCGCCGTCGCCGAGCGGCGCGCGTACGTGCGAGCGCTCGCCAGTGGTCTTCGAGTGCCCGAGCTGGAGCCGGACCTGCTCGCAGCGGTGCTCCGCGACACCGGGGAGGAGGTAGTCGTTAGGCAACGAACGCTGGCGAGCGACGCTGACGGCGAGGTGCCGGCCCTCGTTTCCACACTTCGCGATGCGGGCCGCGATCTGAGTGCGCGACGCCGCGCCGTGCACGGGCTGCGCGAATCCGGCAGTCACGAGGCAGCCGCCGCACTGCTCGGCGCCGCGGCCGATGGAGGTCTCGAGCTGGCGCTGCGGACCGACGCGCTGCACGCACTCCGGCGACTGCACGACGACCATCCCGACACGAATGTCGAGACACCCGTGGTGCACGATATCGTCACCGAGCATCTCGGCGCGGCCGAGCGGTATGCCGCTGCCGGAGCGGTAGTGGGTGCGACGACGAATGGCGACCACGATCAACTGCTACGGAAGTCGATCACCGAAGCCTGGCAAACGCGGCAGGCCGCGGTCTTCGACGGGATCGCCGTGATTCACGAGCCTCGAGTCGTCGACGGGTGTTATCGCGCCATCACGGGCAGCGATGACCGACGTCGCGCCGAGGCGCTGGAGCTGATCGAGGAATCGGCGAGCCGCCAAGTGGTGCGAAGACTCGATCCGATCCTTCGCGCTTCACCCGACTACGACGTGCGTGGCGTCTCGAGCGGCCGAGCGGATGTGATCGCGACGCTCCGGCGTGACGAGGATCCATGGGTCGCGCAGTGCGCCACCTATCTGGACACCGGAGGAGGACCTGAGGCAATGGAAGTCATCGAACGTGTGTTTCTGCTCCAGCGGGTGGAGGTATTTTCGGACACGCCCAGCCATCATCTCGCGCGCATCGCGCTCCTCGCCAAGGAGGTGGAGGCCGATGCCGGCGCGCTCCTTCTGCGCGGTACCGAGAAGGCCGATGCGATGTACGTGGTGATCGACGGCGAGCTTCGCGGCGAGCGGCCTGGTCGATCGACGCGCTCCGTCGGAGCGGGTGAAGCGGTGGGGGCGCTGGCGATCCTCGACGACGCGCCGATCGGTCTCGACGTCCGGGTGGTGCGAAAGAGCCGCTTGCTGCGCCTGACGCGTCGCGACCTTCGCGACCTGCTGCACGATCACCCGGACCTCGCGGTTTCGCTGCTCCGAGGGATGGCCGCTCGACTCCGCTGGCTCGTCGAGCTCGCGGTACGCGACGTGGTCCCCGACTCCCGCCCCATACGTGCTCCAATCGTCGATCGGGGTCTCGACCAACAGGCACCGCCACCATGAGATATCCCCTCCTCATCACATGCACGCTCGCTGCTGCGGGGCTGCCCATTCACGTCCTGGTGTCTCAGGACGGGAACATCGGGATGCCGGCGGCTCGAGTCGAAGCGTACCTGCGCGACAGCGCGCTCAAGCCCGTCGCGAGCCAGGGCTCGCGGTTCAAGGGCGACCGGACGGAGCACGTGCTCCTCGCGTTCAACGACACCACGGCCATCGAGGTGAAATGGGCGATCGCGCCCGCTGGCGGTGAGGCGTTCAACAATCAACCGAGGTACGAGGCGGCCGCCTACGAGCTTCAGAAGCTGTTTCTCGGCGAGCGCGATTACGTCGTGCCGCCGACGGCACTTCGCATGGTTCCGCAGAGCGTCTTCGCCGCGTCGGCGGGGCTCAAGGGTGAGCCAACGTTCGACGATTCCCCGGCCGTGCTGGTGGAGCTACAGTACTGGACGATGGGGGTGACGGCGGATGGCGTTTTCGATCCGAAGCGTGCCAATCGCGACTCGGTTTACGCGCGTCATCTCGGCGATCTGAACATCCTCACGTATCTCATTCGCCACCGGGACGCCAACAAGGGCAACATGTTGCTGTCGGCGGACTCGGCGAACCCGAGGCTGTTCGCGGTGGACAACGGCGTGGCGTTCAATAGCCCACCGAGCAATCGCGGCACGGACTGGGAGCGAATGCGTGTCGAACGCGTGTCCGCCCCGACCGTCGCGCGGCTACGGAGTATCAACGAGGCGAACCTGACGACCGCGCTCGGCGTCGTGGCCCAGTTCGAGCGCAGAGGTGACGATTACGTGGCGACTGCGCCGGGTCCGAACCTCGATGCGGACAAGGGAATCCGTCGCAAGGGATCGACGCTGCAGCTCGGCCTCACGTCGTACGAGATCGAGGGCGTGCGAGACCGTCTCAAGTCGCTTCTCAAGGACATCGACCGCGGGCGGATCAAGACGTTCTGACCTGTCATTCCGAGCGCGGCGAGGAATCGCGAGTGTCGCGGAGAGGCCCTCTATGTCGATGATCGCGATCCCTCGCGTCGCTCCGATGACCCAACGCTACTGTTTGGAGGTGTGCGCGACGCGGCGCACCAGGGCGAGCAGCTGATCGCCATCGAACGGCTTGCGGAGGTATCCGTCCGGGCCAGCGCGGCGCTCGAGCTCGTCGGTCGGAACCTCGTCGTGCGCCGTAATGAACACCACGGCAACCGCGGAGCCCGATGCGAGGAGGCGGTCGTGGAGGTCGAATCCAGTCATGCCCCCGAGATGGACGTCGAGCACGAGACAGGCCGGCTCGCGGTCGAGCGACGCGCTGAGGTACTCATGGGCGCTCGCGTACGTCTCGACGGCGATGCCGGCGGTTCTCAGCACTCGGGCGAGCGCTGAGCGTACGGAGGGGTCGTCGTCCACGATGGCGACCCATCGGCTGAGCTGCTCGGGCGGTGTGCGCTGGACGGGCTTCACGGTGCCATGACGTGAGCGTATGGCCGCCCGAGGCGGTGATCAGTCGGCGTGTGCCACTTGGCGTGCGCCGGGTTGAGAGAACACGGAGTACGTGGGAGCGGAGTGACCGGGGCCATCCACGACGGCCGTCAGCGCGACAGGCGAATCGGCCCGGCTCCGTCGGCTGCTAAGCCGATGGAACAGATCGATCGAGCGAACGAGGTCCGCGAGCGAGTCCGCGTTCATCTTCCGCATGACGCGCGACCGGTGGACCTTCACCGTCTGCTCGCACATCCCCAGTTCGGCGGCGATCTGCTTGTTGAGGCGCCCGGCGACGACACGATCGCAGACCTCGTGCTCTCGCGGAGTGAGCGTCTCGTAACGCCCGCCGATGGCGGCGACCTGGTGGCTCTCGTGCAACCGAGCGCGCTGACGCGTGAGGCCCCGCTCCACCGCATCGAGCACCGTTGTCTCGTCGAACGGCTTGAGCAGGAAGTCTTCGGCACCGCTCTTCATCGCCTGGACGCTGATCGCGACGTCGTCGTGACCGGTGATGAAGATGGTCACAATGTCGCGCCCCATTTTCGAGAGCTGTTCCTTGACCTCGAGGCCGGTCATGTCCGGCATTCGGACGTCCATCAAAAGGACGGCAGGCTGTTCCGGCGGCCGATGCTCCAGCATGTCGGTGCCGGAGCTGAACGTCGCGACGGAATAGCCGGCCGAAACGAGCAGCCAGCGAAGTGAACGTCTAATGGACTCGTCGTCGTCGACGACGAGCACCAGCGGCTGTGCATCATCCATAGGTGAGCTCCGGCAGGGACTAACGTGCGAAGCGACGTGCGCTGCCCTGCCGCCGGCGCCGTGGCGCTTCGCCTTACGATTCGGACGAACCCACAATGGCTTCGCTCGCGACCGGGAGCCATGTGCCAAAGGTTCAACGCGCGCCAATTGTTGAGTTCGCTAGATCTCCGAACCGGGCAGGTTGGCCTGGCCTGGGCTCAACGATCAAATGCGGAGGGCGGCCGAACTGCGCGCCGCCGCTGCGCGAAGGCGTCGTAGCGCATGGACGCGACACCCCCCGCGCCCTTCATTGAGCCGCCCACCCGCTCGCCAGAGACCTCGCGATCGATGCTCGAGCCAAAGAAGTCGATGCCGAGCGTCGTGCGTAGCTCCGGAAGGAACGCGTAACCGAGGTCGACCTCGAAGGTCGCCGATGAGCCGCCGGTCTTCGCATCGGCAATCCCGCCGCGCGCCTCCAGCCCGCCGAAGCCGAGGAACATCTGGGCGGCCAGCGTGCGCCAGGCGACCGCGCTTGCGAGCACAGGTGTGGCACAAAGGAACGCTGGGTGTCGCATGGCGTGACCTCGCGTTAGGCAACGAAGAGACCACGATCACCGCCACGGGCCGACGCTCGCGCCAGTGCGAGCCGTCGGACATTGGACTTT